>Ga0207683_10003421_pt1 | contig 13825 bp, 13 predicted proteins | sample KBSM73metaG_FD_184333 | JGI IMG/M metagenome (GOLD analysis project Ga0207683, IMG submission 184333) | Miscanthus rhizosphere microbial communities from Kellogg Biological Station, Michigan, USA - KBS M7-3 metaG (SPAdes) (version 2) | ecosystem: Host-associated > Plants > Roots > Rhizosphere >...
CGACGAACGCGACCGCGACAAGCGCGACGAGGATCCCGCCGGTTCGCCGCCGGCGTCCGGTTGCCCCCCTCGTGGCCACCTACAAGCCGCTGTAGGCGTGCAAGCCGCTGAACCAGAGCGATCCCGAATAGGTGACGAGAACCATCCCGAACCCGACGACGAGGAGCAACGCCGCCGGCCGGCCGGCCCACGAGCGCTGGTTGCGAGCGTGGAGATAGACGGCGTACGTCAGCCACGTCACGAGCGCCGCCGTCTCCTTCGGGTCCCAGCCCCAGTAGCGCGACCACGCGATCGAGGCCCACCAGGAGCCGAGGATGATCATCGTCGCGAAGATCGGGAACCCGATGATCACCGCGCGATAGGCGACCTCGTCGAGCACCTTGTGCGACGGCAGCCACGCGAATCGATCGTTCTGGCCCTGGATCAGGTACGCGACGCCGGCCGCGAACGACGTCGCGAAGATCCCGTACGACAGGACCGCCATGCCGACGTGGATGGTCAGCAGCGGCGGGTTCTGGAGCGCGGGCACCAGCTGCGAGATCTCGCGCGGCAAGGACGAGGCGTAGAGGAGCAAGGCCAACGCGACGCCGAGTGGCAGGAAGCCGATCGACCGGATCGGATAGCGGCGGGCCAGGAACTCGTAGCCGGCCACCATCGAGGTCGCGAACGCCACGGTGAACTCGAACATGTTCCCCCATGGTCCACGCCCGACGACGATGCCGCGGAGCACGATCGAGGCGCCGAGCACGGCGACGGCCGCGACCGTCAGCCATGAGGCAGCTCGGGAGAGCGGGCTCGGTGAGGCGGAGACGGTCGGCCCGGCGCCTGCCGATCCGATCGTCGACGTGACGAACGATCCGGTCGCAACGCCGGCATAGGCGGGCTGCGCCGAGCCTCCGATCGCCGGGAGCGCGACCCGTCGGCCGTTGGCAAGCATCACGGCATGCCCGACGTGCGCGGCGAACGCGAGCGCCACGAGCACGACGCCGATGGGGAAGAGGATCGATGACAGTTCGGCCATGTCGTTGCCTCTGTGGACGCTCGAACGACGTCGAGGGTTGCGCCGGTCGCGGAGCGACCGCTAGGCGACCGCTGCGCCGCCGGGCTTGGGACCGTTCGACCGGACGACTGGGACCGGCCGGGACTTCACGTTAAGGACGAGCCCGCAGTTGGTGCAGGTCTCGATGGCGGCGGGCCGGCCGAGCCCGCACATCGGGCAGATCACCGACAGGTCCTCGCCACCGCGTTCGCAATGGATGGTGCCGCTCGTATAGATGAGGCCGTGCCGGCGGCAGAACGGGAGGCCGGGCGGGAAGATCGGCTGTCCGTTGGCGCCGACCTTGGCGACGGTCGGACCCTCGGTGAGCTCCAGACGCGGGCGTGGCTTCGCGACCTGGTAGACCACGGTGCCGAGCATCACGAACGTGATGAGCGGCCCGATGACCCCGACGAAGATCAGGATCGGCAATAGGCCGATGACCGCGTTCCAGTCCGGGATCACGAAGATCTTGGTGATGTCCAAGATCGAGTTCCAGAGCTGGTTCAGCGTGTCGACGAGGCTCACGACGGCATGCTACCCGACGGCGGCCGTCGACGACGTGGGTTGCCCTTCTTGGAAGTGGCACCACGGCCGGGTTTCCAGGGTGTCCGATCCGGGTCGTTCCGCTCCGTTTGCGGCGCGGCGGGCGGCCGGCGATTCCCGACCGACGACGAGGCAAGTCCGGGTCGCTGCAGGCGCCCGATGAGCCACGCCGTTCCGGCCGTCCTCGCGCCGCGTGCTCGAACGCCCGAGCCGAGCTCGCGGTCATCCGTCACGACCAGGATCGCGTCCGCATCTCGCGTCGCGAAGGTCGGGCCACCGCGTTCGATGAGCTCCAGGATCGCCTCGTCCGCGCTCCGTCGTCCGGCGTGGCGCACCGTCACCCCGGCGGCGATCCGCTCGCCGCGCAGGCCGGGGTCAGGCGGGCCGTCAAAGACGAGCTCGACCGCGATCGATGCCGGGATCGCAGCACGCATCCGGCCGATCAGCGCGGCCGGCGGGACACTGCCGCCGCCGCGGGCGAGTGCCGGCAGGAGGTTCGACCCGTCGACGATCAGTCGCGCGGTGTCTGCCAGTGGGTCGCGAGAGGTGGGCATGAGACGGCGATCGTACGCGGCCCCGATGGCGGCCCGGAGCGGTGGCCCGAAGCGGCGGCCCGAAGCGGCGGCCCGAAGCGGCGGCTACGATCGGCCACGTGAGTCTGCTGCTTCTTGTCGATCTCGACGGTGTCGTCTATCGCGGCGCCGAGCCCGTCCCGGGGGTCGCTGCGGTGCTTGCCGCGCGAGCCAGCCGGGGTGATGACGTCGTCTACGTCACGAATAACTCGATGCATTACCGGGCCGACTACGTGACTCGGCTTTCCGGGATGGGCTGCCCGGTGTCCGCGGATCGTGTCGTGTCGTCGTCGCGTGCGACCGCCCTTCACATCGCACGCCATGAACCTGGGATCCGCCGGGTCCTGACACTGGGCGCGAGCGGCCTCGAGCGCGAGCTGCGCGACGTCGGTCTCGATGTCGTGACCGCCGGGCATGCCGCCACGCGCATGCATCAGGAGGGCATCGATGGCTGGGCCGCCGCAGGCGCTCCCGACGCAGTCGTCACCGGGCTGGATCCGGCCTTGACGTATCTGCGCATCGCCGCCGCCGCCGACTGCATCCGCGCTGGGGCCAGGTCCATCGCCACGAATCGCGATCCGGTCTACCCGACCGAGCGTGGGCTGCGACCCGGGGCGGGCTCGATCGCCGCGGCGCTGGAGGCCACGACCGGCGTTACGCCGCTGTCCATCGGGAAGCCCGAGCCGCACCTCTTCGAATCGGCGGCCGAGGCGGCAGGCCGCCAGCCCGCGGACGCCATCGTGATCGGCGACGGGATCGTCACGGACCTCGCCGGCGCGAAGGCGATCGGCGCGCGCAGCATCTTGATGCTCACAGGCATCGCCGAGCAGGCCGACGTCGACGCGCTACGTCCGGATCAACGACCCGACGCGGTCGCCGCGAACGCCTCCGAGCTGGAGGCCATCCTCGAGGGGTTTGCCGGGTAACGCCGACGGCGTTGTCAGCCGCCCGGGCCGGCGAGTTCCGGGACGTTCGAAGCCCACAGGTCGAACTCCGCGCGCAACCGGTCCCTGGTCGTCTCGTCGATGAAGGCGGCGTCGAGCGCATGGCGGTCGATCGCCCACAGGTCGGGCAACGACAGGCCGATCTGCTCCGACGCCTTGATGTACTCCTCGGAGAGCTTCAGGTCCGACACCGTCAGGTCGTCGGTGTTGAGCGTCACCGGCACGCCCATCCGGTAGAGGGGGCCGATCGGGTGTTCCGCGACGGACGGGACGCTCGCTCCTTGCCAGTTCGAGGTCGGGGCCATATCGAGCGTGACGCCGCGCGCCGTCAGCTCGGCGCACAACGCCGCGTCCTCGATCGCGCCAGGCCCGTGGGCGATGCGTTCCGGGTCGACGATGAGCGCACGTCGGACCTGGGCGGCACCGCCCCATTCGCCGGCATGGATCGTGATGCGCAGCCCGTTCTCGCGGGCCACCTCGAACGAGCGGCCATGCAGCAGCGGGTCGGGATAGGCGGCCTCCTGCCCGGCGAGGTCCCATCCGGTGAGCCCGTCGTCGATGAACCGCGCCGCGGTCTCTGCCAGTTCGACGTTCCGCTCCGGATCGTGTGAGCGGAGCGCCGTCGAGATGAGGCGGACCGTGATGCCCGTGCGCATCGCGGCGGAGCGGGCGCCGCGGACGACGGCTGCGATCCCGTCCGCGAGCGGCAACCCGCCCATCACATGGAGCAGCGGTCCCCAGCGGATCTCGGCGTAACGCACGTTGTCGGCGGCCTTGTCCTCGACCAGCTCGGCGGCGATCCGCTCGAGCGCCTCGGCGTCCTGCATCAGGGCGATCGGCAGGTCGAACCGCTTCAGCAGCTCGGCCTGCGAGATCCCCGGCATCTCCCCGACGAGGGCCTCCGACATCCCGAACCAGTCGTCGGGTGCCTCGATCCCGCGAGTCCGCGCGAGCTCGATCGCGGTCGCGATGCGCAACGAGCCATCGAGATGGAGGTGGAGCTCGGCCTTCGGCATGGTCTCGAGGAGTCGTCGACGAGCGGCTCGCGTCGCGTCGCGGACCTGGGTGTCATCGGGAGCGGTCATCGGCCGATGCTACGATTCCGCCGCCTCGACCGCGGGACGATCCCGCGGGCCATGGACCATCCGGTAGGCGCGAACAGCCCTCGTCGGGAGGACAGCACTGGTTCGGATCCGCGACTTCGCCCGGCAGGGAGGCCTCGCACTCGTCTGGCTCCTCGCGGCGGCGTTGATCTCGCTCGGGGCTGCCGGGGTCGTGGCCGGGATGGACACCCCATCTCCCAACGGGGTCGATCGCACGGGTCGCACCGGGCACGGCGACGCCGTCGCGAACGCGTCGCTCGACGCGATCCAGGCCGACCTGCAGACGCTGTCCGACAACGTCGACACGCTCGGCGAGCAGGCGCGGACGATCCTTGCTGCGATGGCGAGCAACGAGACCGAGACGGTCGACACCGCAACCGCCCAGGGCACACAGCTCGTTGCGGACATCAAGGCACGGAGCGAGCGCATCCGCGCCGCCCTGGGCCAGGTACCGATGGTCGGAACGCCGGCTGCCGCGTACGAGCTGTCATCCGACACCATCGACCGGCACGAGGCGTACGTCGGTGGGCTCAAGTCGACGGACGACCTGGATGCCGCGTGGGGACGTCTCGTCGTCAGCGCGCTCGCGGCCAACCGCCTGTCCGGGCTCCTCGCCGCTCACGACCAAGCCGTCGTCGATGCTGCCGCGGCGGGTCGCAAGGCCGATTACCCCATCGCGCTCGGTCACCTCGACGACGCCGACAAGGCGATCACCGAAGCGCGCGAGCTGCGCGACCAGCTGAAGGCGACCGTCGATGTGACCACGCTCGACCAGTGGCTCGACCGAAGCCACGCCTATGACGTCGCCCTCCGAGCGCTCTACGTCGCCGTGCGGCGGGGCGCAAGCACCGAGGAGATCCGGGCGGCGGTCGAGAAGGAGCAGGCGGCGAAGAACCAGCTGCCGCCCGATACCCGCTCGCTGGTCCTGATCATGGCGGACATCGGCCAGGGCGGGATCAACGACGCTGCCGCCGACATCGATCAGGCGCACAGCGACCTGGAAGAGGCGCTGGCGCCGCCGGAGACGACGCCCTAACGAGGCGCAAGGCCGGCGGCAGGGCACGGTCACCCGCCTGACGGCAACTCGACGCGGATGAGATGCGTGCCGAAGGTCCGCAGATAGTCGTCGTCCGGGGCGAGGATCCAGAGGCTGCCGTACCCGTACACAAGATCCATCGGGCTTCGCTGCAGGAGCGGGACCCGCCGCATGATGTCGCCCGTTGCAGGGTCGATCTCGAGGAGCTGGCGACTGCGATTGTCCGATCCGTGGCTGACGGCGGTCCCCTCGATCGGGAGTGCCCAAAGGCGGCTCTCGGTCGACACCAGCATGACGCCCAGATCCGCGTGGGCGACGGGGATCCGACGGACGACCTCGCCCGTTTCCGACGAGATCTGGCGGACCTCCCCGGGTGCACCCAGGTAGATGCTTCCCGCCACGGAGGCCGCTCGGAAGCGTTGGTCCGTCATGACGGACGACAGTGGGAGCCGGGTGACCGCGAAGGTCCTCGGATCGAACCGGACGAGGTCAAGGTCGTCGGCGCCCGTGCCGCTTCTCGGGGCGCCACGCTTGCGCGCGAGCGCCCAGACCGTCGACCCGTCGCGCCACATGTCGATCGGGGCCACATCCTCGATCGTGGCGATGGTCGCGCCCGTCTCGAGGTCGACCACCCGCACAGTGTTGCGACCGCGCGAATAGCGGTGCGGGCCGACCCAGGCCTGTCCGCCGAGGATCCACATGCCGCCGTCAAGGGAGCCTGGCGGCGCGTCGACCGATCGATCTGGCTTGCCTGTGGCCGGGTCGATCCGCTCGAGTCGGACGCGCTGACCCATGTCGAGGACCCAGAGCTCGTCCGTGTCAGACCGCAGGGCGACGATCGGGGACTCGATCGGTCCCTTCATGACGGTCCGGACGACCGTGTTCGACGCCAGGTCGACCTTGTGGATCCCACGCCCGTTCGCGTTGTTGGTCACCCAGGTGGCACAACCCGCGAACGAGACCCCCTGATAGGCATCCGCTGGCAGGTCGACCACGGTGACTCGTGGCGTGTCGGCCGGCGGCGTCGACGAACAGGTGCCCGACAGGCCCGTCGGTGATGTCGTCGGCTCGGGCGACGCTGTCGGTTCGGCCGAGGGCGACGACGCCGGCGTCGGCGACGGACTGGGCGCGTGTGTCGCGACCGCCGCGTTCGATGGCGAAGGCGGAGGTGGTGCGACCCTCCGATCAGCCTGGAGCCTCGAACCGACCAGCGCGATGGCGGCGGCGATGAGCAGGAGTGCGAGCAGTCCGGCGACGAGCACGAGCCGGTAACGCGATCCTTCTCGCAGACCCAGCATCCCGAGCCAGGAACGCCGTCGCTGGCGCGTATCGCCGACCGCACGAACGATCGCCGCCGTCAGGCCCTCTGGAGCGCCGCCGCCTGCGCGATCGCGGAGCATCCGCTCGATGGACTCGTCGCTCAGCTGGATCGGCATCTGCTCGCTCATCGGGGCGCACCTTCGGCCGTCAGGGCTCGGGACAGGGCGGCGCGCGCCTCCGACAGGCGCCACTTGACCGTCCCTGGGGCGATCTGGAGCGACGCCGCGATCGAGGCGACCGACTCGCCCTCCAGGTAGTGCAGGACGAGGATCGTGCGTTTGGCGGCGTCGAGGCGATCGAATGCCCTCGACAGCGCCTCGGTGTCCCCGAAGTGCTGCTGCAGGTCCTTGTCGGGGTCCGCGCGATCGATCTCTCGAACATCGAGGCTGATCTCGCGGACGCGCCGTCGATCGCGAAGACCGGCCCGACAGGCATTCACCGTGATGCGTCGCAGCCAGGCGTCGAAACGCTGGTGATCACGCAGACGCGGCAGCTCGCGCCAAGCCGACACGTAGACCTCCTGGACGGCGTCCCGGGCGTCCGCGTCGTTGCCGAGGATCGCCCGGGCGATGCGGAACGTGCGGTCGCTCCCCGCGAGCACGAGTTGCTCGAACGCCTCGACATCGCCGCGTGCGGCTCGATCGACCAGATCGAGACGCAGCGCCACGACACCGCCCGACACCGCGGTCGCGGTCGGTTCCATCAGCGCATCGCCCCGCTGTGCTGTGCGCGTCCCTGCATCGAGCGGCTCATGTGACCAGTGATGAGTCCTGGGGGCGGATGGTTGGCCCGATTTTCGACCTATCCGGTCGACCGTCGGGCGACCGGACCGACAGGTACACTGCGGCCACTACCACGAGCCGCCGCGATCGGGGGACCGCAGGCGGACCGCGCATCCCCGGGAGGATCACGACCACCGTGCAGCTTCGTGTCGTCACCGATCAACCATGGGACGTCGCGGCCGACGTCCTGGTCATCCCATTCGTCGGCGAGCCGTCGTTCGAGGGAGAGGTCGACGAGCTCGACCGCCGTTCCGGCGGCGAGCTCCGGGCACTCGCCGAGGTCCGCGAGCTGCGCACCCGGCGCTGGACGACGGCCATGACCCGCGGTGGCCACCTGCCGGCGCGCTGGCTCGTCACGGTCTCGGCCGGCGCGCCCGAGGAGATCGATCGCGAGACCACGGTCCATGTCGCCGCGACCGCCGAGCGGCGGCTCGCCGGTCGCGTCGTCCACTCGATGGCGGTGTGGCTCTCGCCGTTCGTCGGCGCCTCCGGCTTCGATGGGGATGCCGCCACGGCCGCGGAGCTCGTCGCGCGCGGCGTCGTCGAAGGTTCGTACGACCCCAAGGCGCTGTATCGCCCCGAGATCGAGTCCCGGCCGCCACAGCTCGATGAGCTGATCCTCGTCGCGCCGGGCGGTGACAAGGCGGCGATCCAGGCAGCCGGCGAACGTGGCGTGATCATGGGTGAGGGCGCAAACACCGCGCGCACGCTCGGCAACCGCGCGGCGAACGAGATGTATCCGGAGAAGCTCGCCGAGGAGGCGCGGGCCATCGCCGAGCGCAACGGCCTCTGGTTCGACGTCATCGACGAGAAGCGCGCCACCGAGCTCGGCATGGGCATGTTCATGGCCGTCGGCCGGGGGTCGGACAACCCGCCGCGGATGATCCTGATGCGCTCGGGCGAGGAGGGGCAGCGCGACAAGCTCGACCGCCACCTCGCCATCGTCGGCAAGGGCGTCTGCTTCGACTCCGGCGGCATCAGCATCAAGCCATCCGACCGGATGGAAGAGATGAAGATGGACAAGGCCGGCGCGTGCACGGTGATCGCGGCCATCGAGACTGTCGCGCGGCTGGCCCCGGGCACACCGCTGCTGGCGGTCGCGCCGGCGGTCGAGAACATGCCCGGCCCGCATTCGACCCGCCCCGGCGACATCGTGACCGCGTTGAACGGCAAGAAGGTCGACATCACCAACACCGACGCCGAGGGCCGGTTGATCCTCGGCGACGCGATGGTCTATGCCGAGCGCCTCGGGGCGACCCATATCGTCGACGTCGCGACGCTGACCGGTGCAGTGGCCCGCGCCTTCGGGCACCTCATGACCGGCGCATTCGGCCGGCCGCAGGACTGGTACGACCAGGTCGCCGCCGCCGCAGCGCGGGCAGGGGAGCGGTTCTGGCAACTGCCGCTCATCGAGGACTACGTCCAGGACATGGAGAGCTGGTACAGCGACTTCCAGAACGCGGGCTCCGCCGAGGGCGGCCTCATCAAGAGCGCGCTGTTCCTGCGTGAGTTCGCCGAGGTGCCGTGGGTGCATCTCGATATCGCCGGGACGGGCTACTACCGCAAGCCGCTTCCGTTCGGAGCTCGCGGGGCGACCGGCGTGTCCCACGCCACGCTCGTCGAGCTGGCGCTGGCCGGAGCCGCCTGACGAACGAGCCCCTCGCCGTCGTCCTGGCGATCGCCGGGGCGGCGCTCGGCGTCGGTGCCGACCGCTTCGCGACACGCTGGCCCGAGCACGACGAGGAGCATCCGCCGGGACGGCCGATCGACTGGCGGACGCTGGTCTGCGCGCTCGGAGGGGCCTTGGCGTTCGGCCTGCTCCCGCTCCGCTTCGCGGGCGATACGCTCGCGCTCGTCGCGTTCGGTGCGTGGTTCGTGACGTTGATCGTCGGGCTCGCGACCGACCTCGATCAGCGGGTCCTAGCCGACGAATCCACGCTGCCGGTCATCCCGCTCGCGCTGCTCTATGCGGTGTCGGGTCGGAACCCGCTGGTCGATGGGGCGGTGCTCATCGCGGTGGTCGCGGCGATCCTGATCCCTGCCGTGCTCTACCTGCCGTCGATCCCGTTCGGGGCCGGCGCGTTCGGGATGGGCGACGTGAAGTTCCTCGCCGGGATGGGCCTGATGCTCGGCGGCGAGCTCGCGCTCAGCGCGACGTTGTTCGGGCTGATCGTGGCCGGTGTCGTGTTGCTCGTGTTACTCGTCACGCGGCGGATCGGGCGACGGAGCTTCGTCCCGTTCGGGCCGTTCCTGATCATCGGGGCGTTGTGGGCGGTGCTGATCAGGGTCTGAGGACCCGGTACCCCCTATGACCATCAGCCCATCCAGCGTCCGAGCCCTTCACAACTAGACTCTCGACCGAAACGCTGGACCCGACGGGGTATCATCCCGGGGAGCCGGATCCCGGCGTCGTCCTGCGGCCGTGTCCAGTCGAGGACGGCGACCCGTCCGGCGGGTGTGACCGTCGCCCGGTGCTGTGCCCCCCGTTACGACAGCATCGACCTACGGAGCCTACTCGCCACGATGACGTCGCCTTCGTGATCCGCCGCCTGTTCCGAGCGGATCGCCAGCTCTCACCAGAGGCCGCCACACCTGGAGCCACGGGTTGGTCGAACCCGATGGGCCCCCGGCCGAGACGACGTGTCCGGCGACATGTGCCGACGCTCATCCTGCTGATCCCGCTCGTGACCGGGCTCCTCAGCGCGCCCAGCTCCAGCCCGACCGTCTCGGCCGACGAACTCTCCGATGCGAAGGCCAAGCAGGCGGCGCTCAAGGAGCGGGTCGCCAAGCAGAAGGCGGAGATCACCGCGATCAACGACCTGCAGCAGGGACTCGCGGCCGAGATCGCGGACACGAAGAACCAGCTCGCCAAGGTCGGTGCCGACCTGGATGCGGTCCGCAAGAAGATCTCGCGGATGCAGACCAAGATCAACCAGGTCAAGGCGGATTACGCGGACCTCGTCGCGCAGCTCGCGGACATGGACCAACAGCTGGCTCAGGTGACCGCGCAGGAAGACGAAAAGCGCCTCGAGCTCGCCCAGAAGCGAGCACAGCTCGCGGACCGCGTGCGCAGCGCATACGACACCGATCGCACGTCGCCCCTCGAGACATTCCTGTCGGGCGGGTCGTTCACGGATCTGCTGGCGGAGATGAGCTACTACATCGATGTCGGCGAGCAGGACAAGGCGCTGGCCGACGGCATCGCGAAGGCCAAGGAGACGCTCGAGGCGATCCACCAGACGGTCGCCGAGACGCGCGACCGGACGAACGCGTTGCGCCAGCAGACGGCAGCCCAGAAGCGCGACCTCGACAAGGCCATGCGCGCTCTCCAGGAGACGAAGCAGGAACTGCGGGTGCTCGAGCGCCAAGTCGCCCGCACGCTCGCCCAGCAGCGAGCCCGCTACGTCGCGCTGGCTCGAAACAAGCGCAACGCGGCCGCGATCATCCGCCGGGCCGCCGCGGACCAGAAGAAGCTGCAATCGCACATCGACAGCCTTATCCGCGCGCAGGTCGCCAAGGGCAACATCCCGAGCAAGTTCAACGGATCGATGCGCTGGCCGATGGACAGCTTCGTGGTCAGCGGTGAATACGGCTGCAGCACGTTCGAGTACTACGCCCCCAGCCACGGCTGCGCGCATTTCCACAACGGGATCGACCTGGTCGGGCCGTACGGCGCGCCGATCAGGGCCGCCGCGGGTGGCCAGGTCGTCTACGTGGGTTGGAACTGGGCCGACGGCTCGGATCCTGCGTGGATCGTGATCATCGCCCACGCTGGGAACCTGCGGACCTGGTACGCCCACATGCAGCCGAAGCGACCGGTCGACGTCGGACAGAGCGTCAAGAAGGGCCAGGTCATCGGGTACGAGGGGAGCACGGGACACGCGACCGGCGCCCATCTCCACTGGATGGTCGAGCTCAACGACGACTTCGTGAACCCGAGGCTGTTCATCTAGGTCGTCGAGCGGCGCGGACGTGTCGCGTGCCCGCACCACCCGCGGCAGCGTTCACCGATCGTTGATGTCGAGCGCGATGAGCCGCCGCCGGGCCGCGTGCTAGCATCGAGAGGCAGGACCCCCAGAGCGACTCCGGGAGGCAGGCCGTGGCCGCAAAGCGCACGATGGCGATCATCCTTGCCGGCGGTGAGGGCGAGCGCCTGTCGATCCTTTCGGCGGAACGTGCGAAGCCTGCGGTCCCGTTCGGCGGCAAGTACCGGATCATCGACTTCACGCTGTCGAACTGCGTCAACTCGGATATCCACGACGTCGTCGTCCTGACCCAGTACAACCCACGCTCGCTCAACGATCACATCGGGCTGGGGCGACCGTGGGACCTCGACCGCAACCAGGGCGGCGTGAAGCTCCTCCAGCCGTACGTGTCACGCGGCCGCGTCGCCGAGTGGTATCGCGGGACCGCCGATGCCGTGCTCCGCAACATGAACGTCGTCGAGCACGACCCCTCGGACACGGTCGTCGTCCTCGCCGGTGACCACATCTACAAGATGGACTACCAGCCGTTCATCGCCGCCCACCGGCGCCACCGCGCCGACGTGACGATCGCGGTCCGTCGAGTGCCACTCGCCGAGGCGTCCCGGATGGGCATCCTCGCGATGGACGACAGCGACCGCATCACCGAATGGCAGGAGAAGCCCAAGCAGCCCAAGAGCGACCTCGCGTCGATGGGCGTCTACGTCTTCTCGAAGAAGACGCTCCGCCGCTGGCTGTCGGACGACCGGGTCGATTTCGGGCGACACATCATCCCCGAGATGCTCGACGCAGGAGCCCGTGTGTTCGGCTATCGCTACTCCGGCTACTGGCAGGATGTCGGCACGATCCAGTCGTTCTGGGAGGCCAACATGGCGCTCCTCGAGGACGAGCCGGAGCTCGACCTGTACGACCCGGAATGGGTGATCCATACGCGATCCGAGGAGCGGGCACCGGCCAAGGTCGGCCCGACCGCGCAGGTCCACCGGAGCCTGGTGAGCCACGGCTGCATCATCAACGGGACGGTCGTGAACTCCGTGCTGTCGCCCGGTGTGCGGGTCGATGTCGGCGCCGTCGTGCGTGATTCGATCGTCATGTTCGACTCGGTCATCCGCTCTGGAGCCGTCGTGGATCGGGCGATCCTCGACAAGGAGGTCGTCGTCGGTCAGGGCGCGATCGTCGGGAACGGACCCTACGACGACCGCCCGAACCGCCAGGAGCCGACCCGGCTGAACACCGGCATCACCGTCGTCGGCAAGCGCGCCGTCGTCCCGCGTGGGACGCGGCTCGGCCGGAACGTGAAGGTCGCGGAGGATGTCCGGATCTCCGACTGGACCAAGAAGGTGATCAAGAGCGGCGAGTCGGTCGAGATGAAGGCCGGCGTGCGTCACGCGCACGACCACGGACGTGCGGTCGGCGTCGGACCCGTTTCCGGGGCAGCCGCGCAGGGCAGGTCGTGAGCCTCCGCTGATCACGGTGCGGCAGCTTGACGGCGAGCCGGGACGGATCGACCGAATCGGCTAGACTCCGCGGGCCATGCCTTCCGCCGATCCCGGCGCACCCGCGCTGCGGCCGGCCGACGTCGAGCGCTGGCTCTCCGACCTGGGACTCGAGCCCGTCGATCGGGGCGAGCGCGATGGGATCGCCAGCTGGGATCTCGTGCTCGACGGTCGCCGCCGGTTCGACCTTCGGGTGACCATCATCCTCGACCCGACCCTCGCGCTCATCTGCTGGGCCCAGTTCGCCCCGCCGATCAACGACATGTTTCGCAAGTCGTATCGCAAGTTGCTGCGCTGGAACGACGAGCTGCCGTTCGCGAAGTTCGCCGTCAGCGACGATGAGCGACCGCTGCTGACCATCGAGCTGCCGATCGCCGATGCCGTCGCACCGCCGACCGAGGACCAGCTAGGGCTCGCCCTGGCACGGATCGTCGGGATCGCTGACCGATTGCTCGATGACTCCGCCGACTGGCTCTGGTTCGGCGGGAAGATCCCCGACCAATCGGATCGGACGCCGCGCAACCCCGACCTCCTCGCGCGCTATGAGAGCCGGCTCGGCGAATTGAACGTCGACGGCGACGGCGCGGCCGGCGACGCAGCGGCCGACGACGTGGAGGGCGACGCGACCGGCGACGCCACGACGACCGGCGCATGATCGCTTCGCGTCTTGCCCGGCTTGTCCTCGCATCGCTCGTGGCGATCGGGGCGCTCGCGGGCGGCCTCCCGGGCACCGCTCCCCGTGACGTTCGCGCGGCGACGCCCGACCTCACGATCGTGTCCGATGCCCGTTACGACGTCCAGCCGGCGCAACACCGTGTTCGCGTCCGCAGCATGCATTGCGCCACGTGTGCTGGCGTACGATTTAATGACGCCCTCGCTATATGGCAACTGATGGGTTGCGTGACGGGCCCGTCCGACGGTAACAACCGCCCGGAAAGCGCCCCGTCCCCGGCCAACCGGCCGGCGGCCCCCTCCTCGGGTGCTCGGCCCGCCACCGCCCCGCGGAT
>Ga0207683_10003422_pt1 | contig 13825 bp, 17 predicted proteins | sample KBSM73metaG_FD_184333 | JGI IMG/M metagenome (GOLD analysis project Ga0207683, IMG submission 184333) | Miscanthus rhizosphere microbial communities from Kellogg Biological Station, Michigan, USA - KBS M7-3 metaG (SPAdes) (version 2) | ecosystem: Host-associated > Plants > Roots > Rhizosphere >...
CCGCGCCCTGGATCACCCGGCGCGGGTGAGCAGAGCGGCTACGGCTAAAACCACGTGTGCCACGGCGGCCGAGACCATACGGTGCCTGGTATGCCGCACGCTTACCCGCTGCTGGACGTAGAGGTCAGGACGCCGAGACTCACGCTAGCGGGCGCGACTGACGACTTGCTTGAGCGCCTGGTGCCGGTCATCCGCGAGGGAGTTGTCAGCGCAGGGCACATGCCGTTCGACGATCCGATGTCGCTGTACGAGGACAGCCCGCAGCGCGAATGGAAGTGGCTGCGCGCAATCTGGGCCGGACGCGCACGGGTGGACCCGCAACGGTGGCGCTTGTATTTCGTGGTCATGGTGGAGGGCAGCCCCATAGGAATGCAGGACCTGATCGGGATTGATTTCGCTGCGTTGGGGACTGTCTCGACGTTCTCATGGCTCCAGCCGTCATTCCGGCGCCGTGGCCTGGGCACCGAGATGCGCTCGGCAATACTCCACCTTGCGTTCGACGGCCTGGACGCTCGTGAGGCATCCAGCGAGGCGTTCACGGACAACGAGGCATCGAACGCCGTGTCCAGGGCCCTGGGCTATGAGCCGAACGGCACGACCTGGGCCACCCGGCGCGGCAACCCCGCGCTGCTCACCGCGTGGAAACTCACCCGGAAGAACTGGGAACGGAGCCGACGCGACGACATCCAGCTGACTGGTGTTGAAGCGTGCTTGCCGGTCCTCGGCCTCGATCGGCCTCAGCGTGCCTGACGCCAATGCCGGATAGGCAGGTGCGCGGGCGGAAGCCAGCTACGCGCCTGAAGTATGGAGCCAGTCCGCAGGTTCCTCCCCGGACTCGTGTGCCATAGTCAACGCCGCCAGTGTCGCAGTGCCAGCTCTGTCGCTTGCCGTACCTGGGCTCTGAGCTGGGCCGGTTCCGGGGTGGCGTGGCCGGCTACATCGTCGGGGTCCATGAGGGCGGTGAGTGCACCGCTGACCGCTCCGGTGAAGGCTCCGGTCAGGGCCGCGGCGCTGACCCGGTCCAGTTCGCCGGGGAAGGCGGCGTGCAGTTCGCGCGCGATCTGTTGCTGCGCCGCCATCTGCACCTGGAGTGCCTTGCCCCGAACGGCCGGTACGGTGCGGAAGAGCTTCAGCCGCACCGCGGCCATCGGGCTGACCATGTCGGCATCGGTATCGGCGACCGTCTCCAGCGCCCGCACCAGCACGTCCACCGGGCCCTCGGCCGGATCGTGGCCGGCGATCGCCTGGATCGCGGTCCGAGTCCGGGTGTCGCTGTCAGGGAACAGGATGTCTTCCTTGCTCGCGAAGTAGCTGAAGAAGGTGCGGGTGCCGATGTCGGCCGCCGCGGCGATCTCCGCGACGGTGGTTTCGTCATACCCCTTGCGCTCGAACAGCGCGGCCGCGGCGTCGACCAGCGCCCGGCGGGTGCGCTCTCGCTTGCGGTCGCGCAGCGACGGCGCCGGGGCGCCGCTCCCGGATCCCTCCATGGGCAGGAGAATATCGCATTGACAGCATGTCTGCATCTGATGCAAACTCGCACTCAATGCAGAAATCTAGACAGCAGGAGGCCTCCATGAACGCTCGAGGCAAGACGATCGTGGTCACCGGAGCCACCGGGAACCAGGGCGGCGCCACCGCCCGCCATCTGCTCGCCGACGGGTGGCACGTCCGTGCCCTGGTCCGTGACGACACGGCTCCGGCCGCTACCGCGCTCGCCGCGGCCGGAGCCGAACTCGTCCGAGGTGACCTGGACGACCCCGCCTCCGTGGCGACGGCGGTACGCGGGGCCTACGGCGTCTACAGCGTCCAGTCCGCCAACCCGAACGAGCTCGTCCAGGGCACGAACGTCGTTGACGCCGCCAAGGCCGCCGACGTGCGTCACCTGGTGTACTCCTCCGTCGGCGGCGCCGAGAGCCAGAACGGCTTCTACCGTGAGCACGGCTGGGGTCCCATCGAGAAGTGGCAGATCGAACAGCACATCCGCAGCCGGGGCGTCCCCGCCACGATCCTGCGTCCCGCCGGCTTCATGGAAGACTTCACCAGCCCGGACCGGTTCTTCCAGAACGGCTCGCTCAACGTGCCCTGGCACGACGACCTGATCGTGCAGCTCATCGCCATCGACGACATCGGCGCCTTCGCCGCCCTGGCCTTCGCCGATCCCGGCCGCTACCTCGGCCAGGCCGTCGAGATCACCGGCGACCGGCTCACCGCCCCCCAGATCGCCGACGCGCTCGGCGCCGCCGCCGGCCGCCCCATCCCGCACACCCAGATCCCGCTCGAGACCCTGCGGGAGCACGCCCCCGAAGCGGCCAAGGTCTTCACCTGGGCCAACGAGCGTTACTTCGATACCGACCTGACCCCGCTACGCCGCGCTCACCCCGGCCTCATGGACTTCACCGTCTGGCTCAACCGAACCGGCCAAGCCCGGCTCCTGGCCCAGCTTGAGTCCACGCCGGCCTGACCGGCCCCCCTCCGGCCGCTACACGCTTGGGGACCCGGTCAGGAATGACTCGACGCGGGAGGCGAAGGGCGTTCCTTCCTGGAACAAGAACGCGTGCCCGGCATCGGGGTAGAACACCAGTCGTGCCCCCGGGATAAGGTGCGCGAGGATGTGGTCATTGGCGGCCGGGACGAGCTGGTCGGCGACGCCATCGGCGATAAGCGTGGGCATCGAGATCCTGGCGATCTCGCGTCCGGCCGCGTCGGTGCCGGCCCACCAGTCGGCATCGGCGATCGACTGAGCCCCTTTCGTGCCGGCCGACGCCGGCGGGGCGGGCGGGTATTCGGAGATCGCTGCCCTGAACGCGTCGTAGGCGCTGACCTGATTGGCGGGGAAATCGCTGCTGGCCTGGCGGGCCGTGACCGAGGGCACGACCGCCGCGCCGGTCCCGGGGTACGTGGCGCACAGCACCAGGCGCCGCACCTGGGCGGGGTGCAGGACCGCCAGGGCCTGGGCGATCATGCCGCCCATCGACCAGCCCAGCACGTTCGGCCTGCCGAGGCCGAGGGTATCGATGAGCGCGCTGGTCTGGTCGGCCATGGCGTCGATGGTGAGCGGCGGGGGTAGTTGCTGCGTACGGCCGACTCCGGAGTTATCGAACATCACAACGCGGTTGTGCTGGGCCAGGGCGTGAACCAGGCGTGGATCCCAGTCCTCCATGGTCCAGCCGTAACCCATGATCAATATCAGCGGAGGGCCGCTCCCGACCATCCGGTACCCGACTGCGCCGAGCCTGGTGTGAGCGACTCGCACGGGGGCCGACACGACCGAGGCCGTTGCCGCGGTCGGCTTCACCGATGAGGAGCCGCACGCGCTTACCGCGACGGACACCAGTCCCGCGGTCAGGCCGAGGGCGATTCCCCGCCGCAACGCCCGGCCGCCGCCGGCCGCCCGCATGCGCCTACTCCCCGCCGGGCCCCCCGCCGCCGTGATGCCGGGCGTACCTGCGCTGCTTGCGCGGTGAATCGGCATAGTCGTCGTACATGTTCTCAGCAGTACGATCGGTCGGGCGCGTCAGCGTTCGCGTCCGGAAGCCAACGATGCTCGCGAATGCGTAGATAGCAAAGATCACTACGGCGATGAAGAGGATGATCTCCCACCACGACATCTGGATCACCACGATCCCATCTGGACTACGATTCCTACGTTCCCCGCAGGATCGGTTGAAACCTGCAGCGGCAAACTGCGTCCAGGCCGGAACCCGGATCGGCGGCCTCGCGCTGGCGGCAGCGCCTTGGGCACCTGGTCATGGCCACGTCGGGCCGTCCCGGTCACGAGCATGAACGGAGGCCATTGATGTCACGGCGGCCAGAATCTACCGCACGTCGATACGGCAAGGTTTTCGATGAGATAGCGGCTGAGTATGACCGTCACCGTCCGGCTTATCCAGACAATCTCATCGACCGGGCTTGTCAGGTCGCCGGGATCGGGCGCGGTGATCACGTGCTCGAGGTCGGGTGCGGGAGCGGCCAGCTGACGCGCGCCCTTCTCGCCCGGGGCCTGCGCGTCACGGCCGTCGAACCCGGCCAGAACCTCATGGTCCTAGCCCGGCGGAACCTGGACGGCGCCGGGGCGGTGGAATTCGTGAACGCTCAGTTTGAGGACGCGGTGCTTCCTCGCGAGCAGTTCCAGGCCGTGTTCTCTGCGTCTGCGTTCCACTGGGTTAACCCCGAGGTTAGCTGGCAGAAGGCCGCTGACGTGCTTGTTCCCGGCGGGACGCTCGCCCTCGTGCAGTACTTCGGGCTTGAGGAGCCGCGGAGCGAGGAAGATCAGGAGGCAGTACTCGCTGCCCTGAGAAAAGTCGCTCCGGATATCGCCGCTCATTGGCCGGCCTACAGGGATCTCGACGCCACGCTCGCCGGGGTGGAGCAACGCCGTGGAAACGTCTCGCGGGCATGGGCCTGGCTCGGCAGCTACGACATCGGGCAAGATTATGCCGACGCCTTGTTCGGTGATGTTCAGGTAGCCGTCATGCCGAAGCTGCTCGAGCACACTCCTGACGAAGTCAATGCTGTGATTCGCACGATGTCGTTTTACGCCCGGCTTTCACCGGACCAGCGTGCCGCCCTCGAGCGTGAATACGAGGCCGTCTATGAACGGCTCGGGCGACCGATTCGCGCCAGCGTAGTCGCGGCTCTCGTCACGGCACGACGCAACGGACATGAATGAGCAGTGATGGACCGTCCTGGGCGACTTACCGCTCGTGCGTCTGCCGTGACGCGTGTCGTCTTGGCGAATGCCGGTTCAGGCGCATGTGCAGGCGGATGGTGGTGCCTGCCTGGCCGGTTCTGGCCTGGACAAGATCACACACCTGGTTGACGAGCCAGAGGCCGTTGCCGCCCAGCAGTTCATCGGACGGGGGCCGGTGCCAGGCGAGCGGATCGGTGAGGTGGCCCGTGTCAGCCACCTGGCAGATAAGCTCTCCCCGGGTCTGCCAGACCTGTAGTGTTCCGCCGCCGTCCGTGTGGCGCACGGTGTTGGCGGCGAGCTCGCTGACGGCGAGCACCAAGTCGGGGGTGCGCGACGGTGTGAGCCCGGCAGATGCGGCTCTGCTGGCGATGAAGCTGCGAACCGGGCACAGGTCGTCAGAGTAGCCCAGCGTCTCGGCGTGCACGGGCGGCCGGGACAGAGCCCGGTTACATCGCGGCGGAACGTCCGGCGGCCCCAGGTAGCTGACGCTGGCTGTGGCCTGGCGGTCCTTGATGACGGCCGGATGCGTGCGTACCGCATCGGCAATAACCGATCCGGGAAGCCCGGCGTTGTCGTAAGGGCAGACAACGGTGACGAGGCTGTCGCGGAAAGCCAGGTTGATGAGCGCCTCGTGCCTGATCGCCTCTTGCACCTCTGCGGCCCTGCGGCCGGGCCAGATCGGCTCGCCGATGCAGCAAACGTGCCGGCCATTGTGCTTTCCGGCGTAGGCCTGGAGCGCCGGGATGATCCGCGCCGGGTTACGGCCCAGCTCGGCCATGTCAACCAGGTCCACATCCGGTGAGTTGACACCAAACTCTTGGTGCACCAGCTGGGCGTTCCTCTTGGGGACCGCGACAAAAACCGCGTCACCGCGTGCCTGGCTGGCCTGAATGAAGTCAGCGAGGGCCGCTAGGTACTCGCCACGGCCGTGGTAGAACAACGCCAGATGACGGAACTGGTTTCTGGAAGGTGCAATAACGGTCATCTCAGCTCCCACGCGCCTCCGGGCCTGGCCAGGATGCGGGCGCCCGCCGCCAGCACCGGGATGCGGCATGTGAGGACGCAATGGAGACTCCAGACCATGCGGGTACACCGCGCACTTCGCGGATCCATTTGCCAGGGTCCGGAGCAGCACTACCAGGGTACAGCCCTGACATGCACGCCCTCAGGCCCGCTGCGGCACCGGGCGATCCGGTGTCGGCCGATGTGACATGTGCTGAGGATCCCAAGGCGCGCCTCTTCATCAGTAAGGGTCGGGGCGCGCAGGGTCTGGACGAGCTATCCCGCGATCTGTGGTTCCGGGTCTAGGAACCAAGTATCCCCGGAGGCCGGGCCGAAACATCGGGAGGTCCGGGCCGCGCCCAGCGCGCCATCCGGGGTGAGTGTCCACGCGACCTTGCGGCAGATCAAGCCGGCGAGCTACCCACCCGCGATCAGCTGGCTCCCTCGCCGACTCCGCTGGCGCTGGGCTGCCTTTCAGGTCCGCCATCGGCTCGCCGATAGCCGTTCGATCCGTTCGATCCGTTCGATCCGTTGGCGGACGTTTGCGCGAGGGCCTCCTCCAGGCTCGTGAAATTAGGGATTATGCGGTCAACGCCGGTGATCGTGAACACGCGGAGCACGGCATTGCCGGAAATGACCAGCAGCACGTCACCGCCCGCGGCCGTGGCCCGCTTGTGCGCAGCCAGCAGGGCATGGAGCCCGGAAGAGTCACAGAACTGGGTCCGGCTCAGGTCGGCCACGACCGTCCCGTGCCCGTTCGCGGCCGCGGCCGCCTCGAGCAGGGCCGACCGCAACTCCGGGGCGTTGGTGATGTCGATCTCCTCGGGCGCCGCTACCACCGGCACGCCGTCGACCATCTCAAAGGGGAACCTGCCGTTTTGCATCTGCGTCACCTCCGGTGGCCGCGAGTAAGCCTGTGCCAAACGCGCTGCCGCGGGACGCGCCGCTGTGCCCGTGCCGCACCTAACTGAGAGCAGGTGGCGACGAGCAGGTAACCGATAGCGGGGGACGGGGGCGGGGCGGCTGCCCCGGTCAGGGCACTACCAGGATCAGCCTTCCGCCAGAAGGCTGTCAATAGTAACGCGAGAAAAATCTCGTGTGTTTTCTAGCGTGAGAATTCTCTCGTGAGTACAATCGGCAGGCATGGGCGACCCTGACCAGAATGGCAGCAGCAGCGGCGGCAGCTGGACGCTCCTGACCGGGCACGGGCACGTGCTCGTGGAGATCGCCCGTAACCCCGAGGCCAGGATCCGGGACATCAGCGCCGCCGTGGAACTAACCGAACGCACCGTCCAGGCCATCGTGGCTGACCTGGAGGCCGCCGGTTACATCACCCGCAGCCGCACCGGGCGGCGCACCCGGTATACGGTCAGGCACGACAGCCAGTTCCGCCACCCCGCCCAGGAAGGGCTCCAGGTCGGCCCGTTCCTCGCCCTGCTCGCCGCAGCGGACGAGGAAGGACGTACCACCCCGGAGCCTGACAACAGCTGACAACAGCTGAGACCAGCCAGGTTTCGGACGCCAGGGCAATCCGTGCCCGTTGCTGCCCGGAGGAGGGCCAGGGTGCGGACCAGGGGATGTCACGGGCGCGACACCTCCGCCCGATGCGCGATCGTGGCCAGTACCCATTCACGGAGGTGGAGACTCATGTCCAGCGACACCGAAATCCGTCCCTTCCAGATCGACATGCCCGAAGGAGAGATCACCGACCTCCGGCGCCGTATCGATGCGATGCGCTGGCCCGGCCAGGAGCTGGTCGAAGATCGGTCGCAAGGCGTGCAGCTGGCGACGCTGCAGGCGCTGGCGCGCTACTGGGCGACCGACTACGACTGGCGCAGGTGCGAGAAGAGGCTGAACGCGCTGCCGCAGTTCACGACCGAGATCGACGGCACCAGCATCCACTTCATCCACGTGAGGTCGCGGCACGAGAACGCGTTGCCGCTGATCATGACGCACGGCTGGCCCGGTTCGGTCGTCGAGCTGCTCGAGTCGGTCGGCCCGCTCACCGACCCGACCGCGCACGGCGGAAGCGCCGAGGACGCGTTCGACCTGGTGCTGCCGTCCCTGGCCGGCTACGGCTTCTCCGCCGCGCCGACCGAGGTCGGCTGGAACCCCGGCCGGATGGCGCAGGCGTGGGCGGAGCTGATGCGCCGCCTCGGCTACACGCGCTACGTCGCCCAGGGCGGTGACGTGGGCGCCTCGGTCACCGACGCGATGGGCCGCCAGGCACCCGAAGGGCTGGCCGGCATCCACACCAACTTGCTCGCGCCGGCTCTGGGCGCCCCCATGCCGGCCGAATCCGAGCAGGAACGCGCGGCCGCTGCCCAGCTCGCCACCTTCAGGGCGAGCGGCTTCGGCTACTTCCTGGAGCAGGCCACGCGGCCGCAGACGATCGGCTACGCCTTGCTGGACTCACCCCTGGCCCTGGCGGCCTGGATGCTCGACCACGACACCGACGCCTACTACAAGATCTCCCGCGCCTTCGTCGACGGGCAGCCGTCCGGGGGCCTCACCCGGGACCACATCCTCGACAACATCACCGTGTACTGGCTGACCGGCACCGGGGCCTCAGCGGCCCGGTCGTACTGGGAGAGCGGACGAGCCCAGGCTCTCGCGGCCGGGCAGGCTCCTCCGCAGGTCACGGTTCCGGTCGGCTTCACCACGTTCCCCGACGAGATCTTCCCGGCCCCGCGCAGCTGGGTCGAGCAGTCATACCCCACCCTCACCTACTTCAACGAGGCCGACAAGGGCGGCCACTTCGCCGCCTGGGAGCAGCCCGAGCTGTTCGCGACCGAGATCCGGGCGGCGTTCAGGCCGCTGCGCACCTAGCGTCTCCATAACCAGCGCCGGACATGCCCGGGACAGTGACATGCTAGGACGCGAACCGGTGAAAGGAGGGCGCGTTGGCCCGGGTGGACGTCGACGGAGTAGGCACCGAGTACGAGGTCACGGGGGAGGGGCCGCCGGTCGTGCTACTGCACGGCTTCCCCGATTCCGGCCGGCTCTGGCGGCACCAGGTACCGGCCCTCGCCAATGCGGGATTCCAGGTCATCGTGCCCGACCTGCGCGGATACGGTCGCTCGGATAAGCCCGAAGCCGTCGAGGCCTACTCGCTCATGCACATCGCCGGGGACGTCCTGGCGATCCTGGCCGACCTGAACGTCCCCAGGGCTCACGTAGTCGGCCACGACTGGGGCGCCGCGCTGGCCTGGGCGCTCGCCACCTTCCGGCCCGATACGGTGGACCACCTGGTCGTGCTCTCGGTCGGCCACCCGGCTACGTTCCGCCGCACGCCGCGGCAGCGCGAGAAGTCGTGGTACATGCTGCTGTTCCAGTTCCCCGGCGTCGCCGAGCGCTGGCTGACCGAGGACGGCTGGTTCAACTTCCGCGCCTGGGGCGGGCACCCTGACGCCGACCAGGTGATTGCCGACCTGGAGGCGACCCGCTCGCTGACACCAGGCCTCAAGTGGTACCGGGCCAACGTGCCGCCCGAGTCGTGGGTCGGGCCGCCGCTCCAGCTCCCGCCGGTGCAGGCCCCCACCATGGGCGTCTGGAGTACAGGAGACCCCGCCCTGACCGAGGCGCAGATGACCGACTCCGCCGAGCACGTGTCCGGCCCCTGGCGGTACGAGCGCCTGGAGGGCCCAGGCCACTGGATGCAGCTGGATGCGCCGGACCAGGTCAACGCCCTGCTGACGGACTTCCTGCCGGCGGGAAGGCCGGCGTAAAATAGCAGCGTCGAGAGGCGCTGCGACGGACTGAATCCGCCACGCTCGACACCCCTGCCATCGGTAAGGGCGCCTTCGAGTTGACGGAGGCGGTCATGACCGTGGTCGGTCGCGTCGTCGCGCTGCGGCGGTATCCAGTCAAATCCATGGCGCCCGAGGAGCTGGACGGGGCCGAGGTCTCGTGGCACGGCCTGGCGGGTGATCGCCGGTGGGCGTTCGTCCGGGACGGGCAGGTCCGCAGCGGCTTCCCCTGGCTGACGATAAGGGAACGGCCCGAGATGGCGCGCTACCGGCCCTTTTATACCGAACGGGCCCGGCCCAACGCATCTGCGACGATGGTACGCACACCCTCCGGCGGCGAACTCGACGTGGCCGACCCCGCGCTCGCGGCCGAACTCGGGCCCGGCGTCCGCGTGATCAAGCAGGACCGCGGAGTCTTCGACACGATGCCCCTGTCGTTGCTGACCACGCAGACCCTGGCCGGCCTGGGCCGGCTGGTCGGCACCGGCCTGGCGGCGGGGCGGTTCCGGCCCAACCTGCTCGTGGATGCGGTCGGGCCCGACTTCGCCGAGGACGCCTGGGTCGGCCGGGTGCTGCGGATCGGCGGGCTGCGGATGCGGGTGGACATGCGTGACCAGCGGTGCGTGATGGTCACCATCGACCCGGTCACGCTGCACCGGAACCCGGCGATCCTGCGCGCCATCGCGCGGGAGCGGGACAACCGGCTCGGCGTCTACGGCTCGACCGTGGCACCAGGCCAGGTCGCGGTCGGCGACCCCGTCGAACTCGAACCCTGAGCCGGGCGACCGGATCGACCCCTGCCCGCCTGGACCGGTAGGAGTCCAGGCGGGCCGAGGGCGCCCCCCCATCGCCCTCAGCCCTGTCCGCGTGAGCTCCGTCAGCTGTTACGCGCTCCAGGGCTGCAGGTCCTCAGCGGGCAGCTTCGGAAAAATCAAGGTTATCTCTGAGACCGGATCAACGCCCGTACCGGCGGGCTATCGGGCGGATCCTTGCCAGGTCCCGGGTTGTCCATGCAAGAACTTGCATGCCTCACCCGGGCGGGGCGTCGCGCCCGCGGTCATCCCCCGGGGGCGCCGTCATCCGCGTCGCAATGTCGCTGTAACCATTACGGCGACACCAGCTCAAAATGTACGGCGCGTGTTCACCGCACCATCGGTATACAACTTCCGGCGTCATCTTGAGATCCTGGCTATGCTCGCGCCGGGCTTTGATCAGCGGGCCAAGGTAGTCGACGAGCTTGGCGGCCGTGTCATATCCGACATGCGCGGCGCTGGCGAGCGTTTCGTGGTTGGCCGCACGACCCGAGGCGATAGCCCCGGCCAGCCGGGCCGCGGTCGCGCCCCTGCCTTTCTTGAAATAGGCGTGAATCCGCATGATGTCGGGCGGGCTGCTGCCCGGCGGAAAGCGGGAGACATCAAGCCGGCCTCCGCCGGCGGCGATGTCAATGGCCTCGATAAGCGGCGCCGGGCCCGTCGCCTTACGGTAGATGCCCACCACCTCGGGCTGCTCAACCGCCTCGTCCAGGTGATCTCGTTCGAGCCCATGGCCTTGCGCGGCGACGATTACCGGCGTTTGCCTGCCCGCACGACGAAGGGCGTCGAGCACGTCAAGCCCGTCGAACGAGTACTCGACGGCATAGTCCATCCAGGTGAGGTCGGTGACGGCCACGTCAAATCTCAGCCGGTCCCCGATGGCGCGCAGGACCGCGTCTTTATCCTCGGCGATCCGCACCTTCGCGTCAGGCAGGGACTGCCGCAAAATGGGCTCGATGATCTTTCCCAGTGCGGCTGCGACCAGAATGCGCGGTCCGTCTTGCATTGGCCTCCCCACTACCGACAACGATTATGCCATGCGCAACCCGATGCGGCTCTGTGTCCATTCTGAGGGATCCGGTTAGCGCAGCTGGTAATGCAATCCCAGCGCGCCGTCGGGCCGCGTCGTCGACGACGCCACGTCCCAGGCGCCGGACACGCCGTCCGGCGGACTCATCGCGCCCCGCCATGACCCGCGAGACAGCCGGGTTACGCTTTTACGAGTTGTCCGTTCCGCAGTCCCGGGGAGGTGCCCGTGGCGATAGGTCCATGGGACCCGCACGCAGCGGCCATCAGCCGGCTGCGCGCGTCCGACGCCGACCGCGACCGGGTGGTCGACGCGCTCAAGGCCGCGTACGCGCAGGGATTGCTCAGCACGGACGAACTCGCCGCGCGGACGAGCCAGGTGCTAGCGGCGCGGACCTACGCCGACCTGACCGCGGCCAGCGCGGTGCTGGCCGAACGCCCGGCACCGCCGCCCATCCACCCGCCCGCCAGGACGCGGGTCAGCAAGAAAGCCGTGGCCTTCGGCACCGGCGCGATCGTGCTGTCGCCCGCCCTGGTCGCCGCGTTCCTCACGTTCTACGGCGGCTTTATCATCCTGTTCCTGGTGGCCTGTGTCGGCGTGGTCGTGTCGGCCGCGCCGATGGCCCCGCGGCCCCCGGGCGCGCTGCCGACAGCCGGCCGCCGCTGACCACCCCCGGGGGCCGGAAGATCATCGCCCCCTTGCTCTGGCATTATCGATTAGTGGCCAGTATCGATCTCGACCGTCTCGCCAAGACCGCCTACGATGCCCACCGCAGTGCTCATCCCGGTCCCCTCCCGTCCTGGGACGACATCAGCGACCAGGAGAAGAAGGCCTGGCGGGCCGCTGTCACCGCGGTAACGGGCTCGGGTGAATCCACCGTCACCGAGGGCCCTTCGGCCCAGGCGATAGCCGTCCAGGCCGGCGGCGACACCCACGTCTTCCACACCGAGTTCACCGCCGGCCGGCAGGGCAGCCTGGTGCTCAACGACGAGCACGCGTCCAGCCACCACGCCCTGTTCCAGCCGGCCCACGGCTACTGGTTCGTCCAGGATCTCGGCTCGACCAACGGCACCTGGCTCAACGGCCGCCGCATGTTCGCGGCCCAGCGGCTGAAGAAGGGCGACAAGATCAAGATCGGCCGCACGATCGTCGTGGTGGTGTCCACCCCGTAAACGCAGAGGGTCCGCGTTGATAGGGCTGCAGGGTTGCCCTATCGACGCGGACCCTTCCAGGTCATCCGCGGGGCCGCGTTGCAGGGTTGCGGCCCGCACCTTTGAGCAAGGAACTCTGGTTTCAATCATGCCCAACGACTTACTAGGACCCAACCCCGAAGAAGTTAGGTTGTGGTTAAGATTTCCGCCGGTCGCGCCCCGCGCGGGTTCCCAGTCAGAAGACCCCAGCTCAGCCCCATGCCCTGGCCGGCTGCCGAGTGCTCACGTTGAGCCGGTTGAAGAAGTTCGTCGTGGCGATCATGAGGATGAGCGCCGCGAGCCCCCGTTCGTCATAGTGGCGGGCCGCCGCGTCCCAGATCTCGTCGGGGACCGGGTCGGCCCGGTCGCTGAGCCGGGTCACCGCCTCGGCGAGCGCCAGCGCGGCCCGTTCGGCCTCGGAATAATAGGGAGCCTCCCGCCAGGCCGCCACGGCGAAGAGCCGCTCGTCGCTCTCGCCCGCCTTCCTCGCCTTGCGCCAGCCGCCGTCCACGCACGCGCTGCAGCCGTTGACCTGGCTGACCCGCAGGTGCACGAGTTCGAGCGTGGCCTGCGGCACGCCGCCTGCGCTGACGGACCCGTACAGGTCCTGGATCGGCTTCATGGCCTCGGGGATGATCACCGCGGGGTTCGGCATCCGGGCGGTCAGGGTGTCCATGGTGGTGTCCTCCGTTGTCGTGAACGTCTACCCCCCTGACCCGCCAGATCCGAAGAGTGTGACGACCCGCGCCATCACCATCCGGGCCCGCCGCCCCGGCCGGAACGTCATGAGACCCCGGATCCAGTGCGTTCAAACGCCGTGAATCCCCGGTTTCAGGACGTCCGGCTAGCGCCCGGCAGACGCCCGGGCGGGCCTGGTGCATCGGTAACCGTCGTGTTACGGTAGCCTGGTGGTTACCAATGCCGCCGGCGATCCGTTCGAGGCGCTCGGCGACCCGAACCGGCGTGACATCCTGCGCCTGCTCAGCGAGGGCGACAAGCCGGTCAGCCAGATCGCCGCCGCGCTCCCGATCAGCCGTCCCGCGGTGTCCAGGCACCTGCGGCTGCTGAAGGAGGCCGGCCTGGTCGCGGAGCAGGCCCGGGGCACCAGCCGGATCTACCACCTGCGGGGCGAAGGGCTACGCGCGGTCCAGGAGTACCTCGAGCAGGTCTGGGGCGAAGCCGCGCAGCGCTTCCGGCTGATGGCCGAGAACACACCCCAGAGCACGCCCGAGAACGCCGGATGACCGCTCCGCTGCGCATGTCCTTCGACGTGGCCTGCTCCGCCGGCCACGCCTTCGCCGTCTGGACCGCCGGCATCGGCACCTGGTGGCCGCCCGATCACACGATGACCGGGC
>Ga0207683_10003424_pt1 | contig 13820 bp, 11 predicted proteins | sample KBSM73metaG_FD_184333 | JGI IMG/M metagenome (GOLD analysis project Ga0207683, IMG submission 184333) | Miscanthus rhizosphere microbial communities from Kellogg Biological Station, Michigan, USA - KBS M7-3 metaG (SPAdes) (version 2) | ecosystem: Host-associated > Plants > Roots > Rhizosphere >...
GTGGCCGTTCTTGCGGCAGGCTTCATCGAACTTGGGTTATGCACGGGCACGGTCGAAGAAGTCATCGAATCGGGCGATTACAAAAAGTATTACATGCATCGCACCGGGCATTGGCTAGGACTCGACGTGCACGATGCCGGCGACTACAAGCGCGACGGAGACTGGCGCCGCCTCGAGCCCGGCATGGTGCTGACGGTTGAGCCGGGGTGTTATATACGTCCCGCGGACAGTATTCCTGTGCGCTACGCGAACATTGGGGTGCGCATCGAAGATGATGTTCTCGTTACCGCAACGGGTAATGAAGTGCTTACGCGTGCGGCGCCGAAAACCGTCGATGCCATTCAAACCGTAATGCGTGGCTGAAGCGTACGACATCGTCGTTGCAGGTGGCGGGCTGGTGGGTTGCGCTTTCGCGCTCGCGCTGCGCGGCCGGGAACATAGCGCCGCGCTGCTCGACGCCCGGCGCGGCCAGCATGCGGACGATGATAACCGGGCGATCGCACTGTCGCACGGCAGCCGACTACTCCTGGAACGACTCGGTGTCTGGCAGTCGCTGCCCTCTGTCACTCCGATAACTGAGATACTCGTCTCGCAGCAAGGCGGCTTCGGACGCGCCGAATTGACTGCGGCGGAAGCGCGCGTGCCTGCGCTGGGATATGTCGTGGGCTACACGGCGCTGCAACGGACGCTGATGTCAGCGCTCGCGACATCTGAAGTCGACGTGTTGCGTGAAGCGATCGTAGACAGAGTAAATGGCGGCGCCGATAGTGCGATGGTCTCTCTCCAAGCCGCAGGCCAAACACGGCACATCGTCGCGCGGCTCGTCGTCATTGCCGAGGGCGGGGCGAACCTGGCGTTGAGCAACGTTAAAACGCACGACTACCGGCAGAGTGCGATTATCTGCAACGTTCGAAGTGAGCGGCCGCACCTGAATCGCGCGTATGAACGCTTCACGCCGGAGGGACCGCTCGCGCTGTTGCCGAATGGCAATGAATTGTCGCTGATATGGACGGCAGAACACGGGCACGCGCAAGAACTTGCAACGTTGGACGATGCGGGGTTTTGTGCGCGTCTGCGTTCTACGTTCGGCGCTGCGCTTGGCGGGTTCAGTGCTCCCTATTCGCGGGAAGTATTTCCACTCACATTAAAATATGCGGCGCAACCGGTCGCCTCACGCAGCGTGCTGATCGGCAACGCGGCACAAACTTTGCACCCGGTAGCCGGGCAGGGATTCAATCTCGGTTTGCGCGACGCATGGGAATTGGCGCAAGCGATCGCATCGCAAGGCGATTGCGATCCGGGCAACGCAACGATGTTGAATCACTACTGCTCGCAACGACGTTTCGATCGAACTGCCACCATTTTATTCACGGATTCCCTGATCCGGTTGTTTTCCAAAGACAACCGATTAATGTCGCTCCTGCGCGGATGTGGACTCGCCGCATTAAGTGGTATTCCGCCGATGAAAAATTTCCTGACGCGACGCACTATGTTCAGTGCGCGCGGCTGAACAAAAAAGTTGCAGGCGCCGCTTTTCTTGCTGCGGTGACACGATTACAATGACGCGCTCCCCGGGATTCTCATAAGACGAAAATCAGTCGCATATGCGCGTCGGTCCTTATCAATTGAAAAATGCGCTGGTGGTTGCACCGATGGCCGGCGTTACAGACCGGCCGTTTCGTCAACTCTGCAAACGCATGGGCGCCGGTATGGCGGTGTCCGAAATGGTCGCCAGTAATTCGCTGTTGTGGGGTTCCGAGAAAACGCGCCGGCGCGCCAATCACGAAGGCGAAGTCGATCCGATCTCAGTACAGATCGCCGGCGCCGATCCTGCGATGATGGCAGAGGCGGCACAATACAATGTTGATCAGGGCGCCCAGATCATCGACATAAACATGGGCTGCCCGGCAAAAAAAGTCTGCAATGTCATGGCGGGCTCTGCACTCCTGCAGAACGAGCCGCTCGTGCAACGCATCGTTGAGGCCGTAGTGCGCGCTGTGCGCGTGCCGGTGACACTGAAGATACGTACGGGCTGGGATCGCACTAACCGCAATGCGGTGACCGTCGCGAAGATTGCGCAGGACGCCGGCGTGCAATTGCTGGCTATTCACGGCCGCACGCGCGCTTGCGCATATAACGGTGAAGCCGAATACGAAACTATCGCCGCGGTTAAGTCGCGGATCAGTATTCCGGTAATCGCCAACGGCGATATTACGACGCCCGAAAAAGCAAAGCATGTGTTGGCGTGCACGGGTGCAGATGCAGTCATGATCGGGCGCGCCGCACAAGGACGTCCGTGGATATTTCGCGAGATCGATCATTACCTCAAAACCGGAACCCACCTGCCGCCGCCTGAGGTGCATGAAATCCATCGCGTGTTGATTGCGCACTTGCACGACTTGTATGAGTTCTATGGCGAGCACACCGGTGTGCGCATCGCGCGCAAGCATATCTCGTGGTATACGAAGGGGCTCGCGGGCTCTGCCGTATTTCGCCACGCAATGAATCAACTGCAGTCATGTGCCGCGCAACTCGCGGCAGTCGATGAATTTTTCGGCGAGCTGGCGAGTTACGGCCGGCGGCTTACTTATATCGAGGAACTTGCGGCATGATGACGAACGAAAATGAAATGGCCCGCTTTGTGCGCAAGGCCATCGACGGTTATTTCAAGGATCTGGACGGAGAAAAAGCACGCGGCGTCTATGACATGGTGATCAATTGCGTCGAGAAGCCGTTGCTCGAGTCAGTGCTACATAAGCTGCGCGGGAATCAGTCGCATGCGGCGCAAGTGCTCGGCATCAACCGCAATACGCTGCGTAAAAAGATGAAAGCTCACGGCATAAAAGGCTAGGCGGCGACGATAAGCTGCAAGGCAGTAAGCCGGGTCGCAGTTTTACCGCTCACTACTTGCCGCTCATCGTGACAGCATGACAGTCATCAAGACCGCGCTTCTCAGCGTTTCGGATAAAACGGGTCTGGTTGAGTTTGCGCGCGAGCTTGGCAGCTTCGGCGTACGCCTGATCTCAACCGGCGGTACGGCTCAGCTTCTGCGCGAGAGCGGAGTCCATGTGACCGACGTAGCAGAGCATACGGGTTTCGCGGAGATGCTCGATGGCCGCGTCAAGACGCTGCACCCTAAAATACACGGCGGCATTCTGGCGCGCCGCGACATGCCCGCGCATGTCAGCGCGCTCGCGGCCACCGGCATTGCGCCGATCGATCTCGTGGTTGTCAACCTGTATCCGTTCGGTGCCACCGTCGCCCGGCCCGACTGCAGCTTCGAGCAGGCGATCGAGAATATTGATATCGGCGGTCCGGCGATGGTACGCAGCGCGGCAAAGAACCATGCTCATGTCGCTGTCATAACCGACGTCCGGGATTACGCGCCGGTGCTCAAAGAAATGCGTGCCGCCAACGGCGCCATCGGGGCAGCCACTCGCTTCAAGCTCGCGCAGAAAGCCTTCTCTCATACGGCAGCTTACGACGGAGCGATCAGCAATTATCTGACGTCGTTTGCGGCCGACGGCACCCGCAGCACGTTTCCGGAGCACCTGAATCTCGCGTTCGAGCGCGCTCAGACGCTGCGCTACGGCGAGAATCCGCATCAGGAGGCGAGCTTTTATCGCGATATCGAGCCCGCGCCTGGCAGTCTCGCGCGCTATGTACAACTACAGGGCAAAGAGCTTTCTTACAACAACATCGCGGATGCGGATGCTGCGTGGGAATGTGTCAAGACCTTCGAGGAAGCGGCTTGCGTCATTGTCAAGCACGCTAATCCGTGCGGGGTAGCGATCGCCGTAAGCGCGCTGGACGCGTATCGCTTGGCGTTCGCGACCGATCCAACGTCGGCGTTTGGCGGCATCATTGCCATCAACCGCGAGCTTGACGCGCGCACCGCGGAAGCGGTGTCCAGTCAGTTTGTCGAAGTGCTGATCGCGCCGAAAATAGCTGATGACGCCAGGACGCTGCTTGCCAAAAAAGAAAACGTCCGTGTGCTCGAAGTCCCGCTGAGCGCCGGTGCAAATGCGCTGGAATTCAAGCGCGTGGGTGGCGGATTGCTGGTGCAAACGCCTGATAACTTCAACGTCGCCCCGGCAGATCTGAAAGTAGTGACGAAAGCGCAGCCATCACCGCAGCAGCGAATCGATCTGATATTTGCATGGCGTGTCGCCAAATTTGTTAAATCGAACGCTATCGTGTTCTGTGGCAACGGACAGACGCTTGGCGTTGGAGCCGGTCAGATGAGCCGCGTCGATTCCGCGCGCATCGCGGCGATCAAAGCGAACAACGCGCATTTGTCACTCGCGGGGTCAGCGGTAGCATCAGACGCGTTTTTTCCATTTCGCGATGGCTTGGATGTCGTCGCTGACGCCGGCGCCGTCGCCGTGATCCAACCCGGCGGCAGCATGCGCGATGACGAAGTGATTGCCGCCGCTGACGAACGCGGCATAGCCATGGTGTTCAGCGGTCATCGACATTTCCGCCATTAAGCCCGCGGCAGAATCGGTGTTAAGCACCGGCACGCCTCAAGGGAGCAAAGCATGCAACGAAATCGATTGAGCGCGGCGCTTGACCCGGCAGTGCACCATGCGCATCTTGCCTGCGCGCGCACACAATGAACGTACTCGTAATTGGCGGCGGCGGGCGTGAGCATGCGCTGGCCTGGAAGCTCGTCCATTCGCCGCGCGTGGGCAAAGTCTTTGTCGCGCCGGGCAACGCCGGGACGGCGCGCGAAGAAGGCATCGAAAATGTCCCTCTATCAGATCACGCCAAGCTCGTTGAATTCGCTAAAGCCGAAAAAATTGCCCTGACGGTTGTTGGTCCGGAAGCGTCGCTCGCTGCTGGCGTGGTGGACGCCTTCAATGCGGCGGGGCTCAAAATATTCGGTCCAACGCAGCGTGCTGCACAGCTCGAGAGCTCGAAGGATTTCGCTAAAGCTTTCATGCAGCGGCATCGTATTCCGACCGCTGCACATCAGACGTTCGCAGACCCGACTCTGGCGCACGCGTACGTCGAAAAGCGCGGCGCGCCCATCGTGATCAAGGCCGATGGCCTGGCCGCAGGCAAAGGTGTCGTCGTCGCCGCGACTGTGGCTGAAGCGCACGTCGCGATTGACATGATGCTCGTCGGTAACGCTATGGGTATCCAGCACACCGATGCCGGACCGCGTGTCGTCATCGAGGATTTCCTCGATGGCGAAGAAGCGAGTTTTATAGTGATCGCCGACGGACGTCACGCGCTTGCGCTCGCCACGAGCCAGGACCATAAACGCCTTCGAGACGGTGACGTGGGCCCCAACACCGGCGGCATGGGTGCTTATTCGCCGGCGCCGGTCGTCACACCCCAGTTGCACGCGAGAATCATGCGCGAAGTCATTCAGCCGGCGATTGCCGGCATGGCGGAAGAAGGCATGCCGTTTACGGGATTTCTGTACGCCGGACTCATGATCGAAAAAACGAACAAGGTGAATGTCGTCGAATTCAACTGCCGCCTGGGCGACCCGGAAGCGCAGCCCATCCTCCTGCGTTTGAAGAGCGATCTAACGGTGCTCATCGATAGCGCGCTGGCCGGCACTCTGGACAAGGTAGAAGCCGATTGGGATACGCGCGCGGCCTTGGGTGTGGTGCTTGCGGCCCATGGCTATCCGGATGCGCCGAGAAAGGGAGATGTTATCGCGGGCATTCCCGGGAAGGATGAGAATGCAGCGAATGACTACCACGTGTTTCATTCGGGTACCGCGCTTGATGGCGATAAGCTCGTGGTCAACGGCGGCCGGGTGTTGTGTGTCACCGCATTGGGCCATAACGTTAAGACGGCCCAACGCCGCGCCTACGAAGTCGCGGACAGAATTCGTTTCGCCGGCATGCAGATGCGTCGTGACGTCGGGCATCGCGCCATAAAAACACCCGTCGTCTAAGCACCGGCCGCACGCCGTCTTCCACGGGACGCGTGCTAGAATCTTTTCCCCTTTTAATTCGCCGCACATATTTGGTCGCGGAGGAGCTGAGTGATGAGTACAAGTCCCGCTAAATCTCTAGCCGTACCTGAAAAAATGAAGGCATGGGTGCTCGGCAATCCCGACGAATTGAAATTCGTCGAGAAGCCCGTGCCGCAACCCGCTGCCGCCGAAGTGCTCGTGCGTATCGATGCCATCGCCGTCTGCGCAACCGATCTCGAAATTATTCATAGCGGGCCGCCCGCATTGATTCAAGGCGGCGATCCGTTCAATAAGAATTTCACGCCCGGCCACGAGTACATGGGCACCGTCGTCAAACTCGGCCCCGGTGTTGACGAGTTCGATGTCGGCGACCGCATCACGGTGGAAATCCACGCCGGCTGTGGCCGTTGCGAGCGCTGCCGCGAAGGCATGTATACGGCATGCACGAACTACGGCATGAATTTCGGCGACCGCAACAAAGGGCATCGCGCGAATGGATTTACAACTGACGGCGGCTTCGCAGAGTACGCGGTCAATAACATCAATACGATGGTGCATGTGCCTGACGACATGAGTGATGAAGAAGCGACGCTCGTCGTAACAGCAGGCACCGCGATGTATGGTCTCGACGTGATGGGCGGCCTGATCGCCGGCCAAACGGTCGTGGTCATGGGACCGGGTCCGATCGGCTTGATGGGCGTGGGTGTTGCGAAAGCACTCGGCGCTCAACCCGTCATATTGACCGGTACACGCGATAACCGCCTCGATATCGGCAAGAAGCTCGGTGCGGATCATGTCATTAACGTGCGCAAGGAGGATGCCGTCGAGGCAGTCAAGCGCATTACACGCGGCAAGGGCGCGCACTATGTGCTCGAGTGCTCAGGCGCGCCAAACGCTGTCAACGAGGCCGCTCGCATGTTAAATCGCGGTGGACGCATCTGTCTCGCAGCGTTTCCCCATGAACCGGCGCTGGTAGATGTCGCTTATCTCGTGCGCAACAACATTTATATGTTCGGCATACGCGGCGAAGGCAAAAGCGCGACGCATCGCGCAGCCGCTTTTATGTCGCAAAAGCGTTTCGACGCCAAGCTCATCCATACGCATACGTTTGCGCTCGATGAAGTGCCGACGGCGGTCAAGTACGCGCGCGAACGCATTGATGATGCGATCAAGGTGGTCGTCAAAGTGCACGAATGAGTTTGCGTATCAGCGCCGAACCGCGCGTGGCAGCGCATACCGCCTATGGTTAGCGCCCGTAGCGTCGCGGTGCTTATATTTGCAGCGCTGATGCCTGCAACCGCGATCGCTCAGGAAGCTTTTCCGGCCGGCAAGCCCATCGAGATGACAGTACTTTTTCCCGCAGGCACGTCGGCGGACGTGACGGCGCGCGTGCTCGCCGATGGCATGGGGCGCCAACTGCTCACCAATGTGCTGGTGGTGAATCGACCCGGCGCCGGCGGTGCAATCGGATACAAATATGCAGCGGCGCAGGCAGCCGACGGCTATCACATGGTGTGGAATTCGAATTCCATATCGACGGCTTTTCACAGCGGCATGATGTCCATAGACTATCGAGCGTTCGATCCAGTCGCGCGCGTGCTGGTTGAAACGCCGCTGCTTGTAGTCAAAGCGGACGCGCCGTGGAAGGACTTACGCGATTTCGTTGCATATGCCAAGACGAATCCCGCCAAGGTGACGGTCGGTAATTCGGGTGCCGGCAGTCACACGCATTTTTCCGCGGTCATGCTGTTCAAGGCGGCCGGCGTAAATGTCATTGATGTGCCCTTCGGCGCTGCCCAAGTCGTGCCGAGTCTGCTCGGTAATCATGTTAATTCAGTGATGCAGCTGCCCGGCGCGATGGCAACGCACGTCAAAAGCGGCAGCTTACGCGTGCTTGCAGCGCTCTCCGCAAAACGAGATCCGGCTTTTCCCGACGTCGCCACAGCATCCGAACAAGGCGTGAATGTAGCGGCCGATGCGTGGCGCGGGATTGCGGTTCCCAAAGGAACACCCAGGCCGGTTATCGCGAAACTCGAGGACGCGATCCGCAAAACGGTGGCGAGCGCAGAGTTCATCAAGGCTAGCGAAAGTCTTTCCGTCGCTCCGGCATTTCTGGCAGCCGATGATTTTGGCAGGCTGATGGCAAAGGAAGATGCCGAGCTCGCGCAAATCATGCAGTCGCTGGGACTGAAAAAAACGGCGAATTGACGGCCGTGCCCGTTCAGCCAGCCGGTATGGATGTGGCGGCGGTGCGGACCTACCTGACCGCGCTGCAGGAACGTGTGGCGGCGCGATTGGCGGCGTTCGACGGCAGACAATTCCGCGTCGACACATGGCAGCGGCCGCAAGGGGGTGGCGGCATCAGTCGCGTGCTCGAAGACGGCGCTGTCTTCGAGCGCGGCGCGGTCAATTTCTCGCATGTAACCGGTGCAACGCTGCCACCGTCTGCAACCGCTGCGCGTCCGGACTTAGCCGGGCGTAATTGGGAAGCGCTCGGTGTCTCCCTCGTTTTGCACCCGCGAAATCCGTACGTTCCGACGGTGCACTTGAATGTGCGCTTTTTCGCCGCACACTCGTCTGCATCGCAGCCATCGGTGTGGTGGTTTGGCGGCGGCATGGACTTGACGCCGTATTACGGCTTCCAAGAGGACGCAGTACATTTCCATCGCGCCTGCCGCGCGGCGCTCGCGCCCTATGGAAATGACTGTTACGCGCGTTACAAGCGCTGGTGCGATGAGTACTTTTATATAAAGCATCGGAGCGAGCCGCGCGGCATCGGCGGCATCTTCTTCGACGATCTCAACGCGCCCGACTTCGCCACGTGTTTTGACCTGCAGCGAAGCGTCGGTGACGCCTTTCTCGACGCTTATACGCCGATCGTCGAACGCCGGGTGGACCGCGCTTACACCGAACATGAGCGCGAGTGGCAGGCTTATCGGCGCGGGCGTTACGTCGAATTCAATCTGGTGTGGGACCGCGGAACGCTGTTCGGCCTGCAGTCCGGTGGACGCACGGAGTCCATCCTGCTTTCATTGCCGCCGGTTGTTAAATGGCGCTATGACTGGCGACCTGCGCAAGGTAGTGCAGAAGCGAAACTGTACGACGAATTTCTGATTGCGAAAGACTGGCTAGCTGATGAATAACAGTCCTGGGCCACACAAACGTAACGCGGCGTCAGGACTTCGTGTCGGTGCGGAACCAGGGCACGCGCAGCGAGCGCAGCCCGTTCAATATGCGACGACCGATCGATGACGCGCGGATTTCTTCGCGCCGCCCGACGCGATGCGCATCGACGAGCTTCGGTGTCTGCTTGTAGGTGAGATAGCGCTGCAGGGCGGCTTGAACGTGCTGCTTCAGCACACGCACATTGACCGGTTTGTTCAGGAAACGGAAGATCTGCGCCTCATTGATAAGCTCAATCACGAGCTCCGAATCGGATGCCGTCGTCACGACAATCGTGAGTATCTGGGGATTCTCCTGCTTGAGCAGTTTGAGCATCGCGGTCAATTGTTCGTGACCTGATTCAATGTCCGTCACGACGACCGCGATTTCACGTGCTTGCATGACGGTCAGTGCCGCATCAACATCGGGTGCATAAACGATCGGACAAGTGCCGCCGACCAGTTCGCGCACTACCCGATGGATTTCTTCGTCGCTGTCGATGACCAGTACGCCCGCGTCCATTTTCTGCGGCAGATCAGCGGCCGCGCTCTTGGTATCGGCGAGCTGTAGTGCGATAGTCGCCGCTTCCGCGACGATCGTCTGCAGGTCCGCGTTGTCCCACGGCTTGCTGATAAACCGGTATACCTCACCGTCGTTGATCGAGCCGACGATCGAGGCGAGATCCGAGTAACCGGTGAGCAGGATGCGGACGCTGCGCGGTGAAATTTCCTGCGAACGCCGCAGCAGCTCGACACCCGGCATGATGGGCATGCGCTGGTCGCTGATAACGACGTGCACATGATATTTGCTCATGAAATCGAGCGCTTTATTGCCATCCGTCGTGATGAAGACGTGATAGCGTTGGCGGAAAAGGGCCTTCAGCGCCGCAAGTATGCGTGCTTCGTCATCGACGATAAGGAGCCGCGCCTGCTTCACACCGGTGTCCAGAGTAATGGCGCTGTCGCCGGTGACTACGACCTGTCCATCCGCGTCGAGCTGCGCGCTGGCGGCTGCCGCAGCGCCGCCTCCGAGCAGTCGTGCCGCGCTCATAAGGGCAGCGCTGCTGGGCAGAGCGACCGGCTTTGCGCGGCCGTCCGGTTCAGCCATCGCGAGTGAAGCATCGATGCCTTCGCGAAGCGCATCCGCAAATTCGCGCGCATTCTGAAAGCGGTCTTCGCGTTTCTTGGTCAACGCCTTCTGCAGAGCACGGTCGACGAGCGGGGAAAGTTTCGCGTTGAGCTGCGATGGGTTGGTCGGCAGTGTATTCAGAACCTGGTGCATAACGTTCGCGGAATTGCCGGTGAACGGCTTGCGCCCAGCGAGCAGCTCGTATGCAATGACACCGACCGAGAAGAGGTCGGCGAGCGCATCGACCTCGAGACCCAGAAACTGCTCGGGCGCCATGTAATGCGGGGTGCCGAGCACATCACCGATCTGCGTCAGCTGCGACGATTCTAGGCGGGCAATGCCGAAATCGCTGATCTTGATGCGTCCATCGTTATTGATCAGGATATTTGACGGTTTGATATCGCGGTGCACGACACCTGCCACATGGGCGTGCTCGAGTCCATCGAGCAACTGACGAATGATCGCGCCGACCTCGCGTATCTCGTAGCTCACTTCCTGCTGCAGGTGCTGCGCGAGCGTTTTGCCGTTGACGAGCTCCATGACGATGTAAGCGACTTCATCGTCTTCGCCGTAATCGTAAATTTGCACGATGCGCGGGTGCACGAGACGGCCGACCGCCTGCGCTTCGTGCCGGAAGCGCTGCATAATGTGTTTGAGATCGTCGGGGCCGACTGACGCCTTGCTGATAGCCTTGATGGCAACCGCCCGCGATATATGCGGATCGAATCCTTTGTAGACGCGCCCCATGCCGCCCTTGCCGAGCACGCTCTGGATTTCGTACTTGCCGATTTTTAGCGGGTCACCCATTGCGCAAGGTCAGGCGGCTTCCAGTGTCGCTTCGGCCGGCGGCCGCAGCGGCAGCCATACGCTGAACGTGGTACCGCTGCCGGGTTTTGAGACGACATCAATACGGCCGCCGTGCTGCTGCACGATCTTGTAGCAGATCGATAGTCCGAGGCCGGTACCCTTGCCAATTTCTTTGGTGGAAAAGAAAGGGTCGAAAATCTTTGGCAGGACGTCAGGCGGTATGCCCGTGCCGTTGTCCTTGACCTCTACGATCACGCCTTCGCCGTCCGGACGCGTCGTCAGGTCGATGGTGCCGTCGCCCCCGCGCAAGGCTTGTGCTGCATTGGTCACCAGATTCAAGAACACCTGGTTCACCTGCGAAGGCGAGCAAATGATCGGTGGAATATCCGCCAGGTGCTTGTTGACCACGATGTCCTTCAGGAGGTGCTTGGCCAGCAGAAGCGTACTTTGCACGCCCTCGTTCAGATTGAAGCTCGTGACTTTGCTTCGATCGAGACGCGAAAAATCCTTGAGGTTGCCGACAATCTCCGCCATCTGCGCGGTGCCGTATAGGCCATCCTTCACGAGGCTGCCCAATTCGACCATCACGCCCTGCTTTTTCAGTTGAGCGACCTGCGCCCATACGACAGCGAACTGGCGTGACAGGCCTTGTGCGTCGTTGCCCGCTTGCAGCAGCTTCAGCAGTTTCTCGCAGTTATCGATTGCACCGCTGAGCTCGGCAAGCTTGTCACTTACCGTGCCCAAGCTGTTTTTAACGTAAGCAAGCGGGGTATTGATTTCATGCGCGACGCCGGCCACCATCTGTCCGAGCGATGACATCTTCTCCGATTGGATAAGCTGCGCTTCGGATTCCTTGAGATGCTGCAGCGCTTCGGACAACTCGCGCGTGCGCTCGACGACGCGACGCTCAAGGTCGACATTCGCTGCTTTCAACTTGCCGCCAAGATAACCAAGCAGTATGAGGAGCGCGCCCGCGTATGCAATCAGATAAACGCGATACCGCTCTTTGTCTTGCAGTGTGGCTTCGAGCTCGCGGCTGAACGAGAACGCAAGATTCTCCAGCCGCGGCCCGGACGTAAGAAAATCGAGACTTTTCATTGTCGCCTGCTCGTCCGCCTTGGTCTTGAGCAGACTTTGCACCGCCGTGTCGAGCTGGGCGGCGCTGTCGTGCAGCGCCTCGGGTACCGCATGCGCTTGCGCTACAGCCGCTTCGAGCGCCGAACGCTGAGCGTCCTGCGCGAGCCAGTAGTATTGAGGCGCAATGGCGGGCAGCGAAGTTAGCGCCTGCTCAAGCTGCGGAGGCCGCACTTTCAGGTCCGTTACTTGCGTTGCAAGCGCAGCGGTGATTCTTTGTATGTCACGCACAGCGCCTTGTGCGGCGGCGTTCTGAAGTTTGAATTTTTCAACGAGATCTGCTTTTTGCAGAATCGCGTTCGTCAGATCCGGCAGGCCGATGGTCAGCGATTCGCTCGGCGAATGGGCGAGCGCCGCACTTAGATTCTGCAGCACTTTACGCGCCGCAGGCGTGCGATTGATCGGGGGCAGGTCAGTAGTCGCCAGTTCGGAACGAGCCCGCAGGACATCGATGTCCCAGCGGCTATCGATATCTTTTAACTCGCGCAGATAGCCGAGAATTTCATTTTGTTCGCGTAAGTCGATGGCCTGTGTCTTGTTGTATAGGAAGTGCAGCGCGGCCACCATGCCCGCTGCGGCAATTACCAGTGCAATGTTTTGCATTGCCACGGACTTAGCCATTCATGAGCCCCTCCTCACCGAGATACGCCCGACGCACCTGCGGGTTCGCAAGCAGCGCCCGCGCCCGATCATGGAGAATGATTTCGCCGCTTTCCATGACATAGCCGCGGTCACAGAGCTCGAGCGCCAGCTTGGCGTTCTGTTCAACCAGGAAAGTCGTTACCCCGGTTGCCGCAATCGCCCGTATCGTGTCGAAGATCTTCTGCACCATGAGCGGTGCGAGTCCCATGCTGGGCTCGTCGAGCAGCAGCAGTTTTGGACGGCTCATGATCGCGCGGCCGATCGCGAGCATCTGTTGCTCGCCGCCGGACAGCGTACCGGCAGTCTGTTGCCGCCGTTCGGCAAGCCGCGGAAATAGCTCATAGACATGATCACGATCGACAGCTATCCCCTCCCTATCGCGGCGGCTGTATGCGCCCATATCGATGTTTTCCGCGATGGTGAGTCGTGGAAAAACACCACGCCCCTCCGGCACCAGCGCAATACCAAGCGCGACCAGCCGGTATGACGGCATGCCTATGATATCAGTGCCATTGTAACGGACGCGACCGGCAACAGGGGCGATGACGCCCGCAAGCGCCTTGAGTGTTGTAGTCTTGCCCGCGCCATTCGCGCCGATGAGTGCGACCATTTCTCCGGCTTCGACGTGAAAGTCGATGCCTCGCACGGCGGTGATTGCGCCGTAAGCAACCTTGAGTCCACTGACCTCAAGCAAGGGCGCCGCCGAGATACGCTTCGATGACAGCAGAGTTTCTCTGTACGTCGGCAGGAATGCCTTCGGCGATTTTTTTTCCGTAATCGAGCACCGCAACGCGGTCGCACAATCCCATCACCAGTTTGACGTCGTGCTCGATGAGCAGAATCGTTGTACCGTCGGCACGAATGCGTGCGAGAAGTGCGCGCAATGTCGCCGTCTCCGTCGCGTTCATGCCGGCTGCCGGCTCGTCGAGCGCCAGGAGCTTCGGTTCGGTCGCAAGTGCACGTGCGATCTCGAGCCGCCGTTGGTCACCATAAGGCAGGCTTCGCGCGA
>Ga0207683_10003426_pt1 | contig 13817 bp, 9 predicted proteins | sample KBSM73metaG_FD_184333 | JGI IMG/M metagenome (GOLD analysis project Ga0207683, IMG submission 184333) | Miscanthus rhizosphere microbial communities from Kellogg Biological Station, Michigan, USA - KBS M7-3 metaG (SPAdes) (version 2) | ecosystem: Host-associated > Plants > Roots > Rhizosphere >...
CGTGAATGTCGTGTGCGCGCGGGAATCCCGCTGGTAGGAGTGAGACAAGAGCCTTTACCCCTCCCTCCGCAAGCGCTACACCCAGTCCTCCGCCCAGCAAAGAGATGAGCAGACTCTCGGTCAGCATCTGCCTGACCAACCGACGGCGTGGCGCACCTAATGCCAATCGCACCGAGACTTCTCTTTGCCGAACAGCCGCACGCGCGAGCAACAAGTTGGCCGCGTTCGCGCACGCAATCAGCAACACCATTCCAACGGCACCAAACAGCACCAGCAACATCTGCTGATTGGCGCCCACGATCTCGCGATGCAGCGGAATCACAAGGACCTTCCAGTCGGTCCCTCCATGCTCGTTTCCAATCTGCGCCATCAAGGCGTTCATCTCGGCATTTGCCTGCTCGGGATTTACGCCGGATTTCAATCGCCCGATACCTTCGATAAAATGCGATCCCCGATTCGCCGGATTGCCTTCGAATACGAACGGCCACCAAACATCGACGCTTTCTCCGTAGGGCAAGGAATGATAGACGTTCCCCGGATGCTCCGTTCCCGCCGGCATCACCCCAATCACGGTGTAGGGCTGCATGTTCAGGGTGATCTTGCGACCGACGATATCCGCCGCACCCTCAAATCGCGTGCGCCATAGTCGATCGCTCAAAATGACCTGCTGCCCATTTCCGGGAATCTCATTCTTCTCATCGAACTCTCGCCCTATCTCCGGAGAGAGTCCCATGAGATGAAAGTATCCGGAAGTAATTCCGAATCCAGAGAGCCGTTCGGGTTCACCGGTGCCTGAGAGTTGCATGTCGCCGCGGGTAAAAGCCGCGAACGACTCAAAGGATTTATTGCGCGCTCGAAAATCGCGAAAATCAAAGGGATTCAGGGGAAACTTGGGATAGTCAGGACTGGTAAGAAAGATGCGAACAATCTTTTCTGCGTTGGGATATGGGAGCGGTTTCAAGAGCACACCTTCGATGACACTGAAGATTGCGCTGTTGGCGCCTATGCTGAGTGCAAGAGTGAGAGTGATGACCGCTGTGAATCCTGGATTTAGCGAGAGTTGCCGCAAGGCATACCGGACGTCCTGTAAGACGGACTCGAAACTGAATCCGACGATCTCGTGACTTTGTTCCCTAAGCAGAGTCGTATTACCGAACTGCCGCGTTGCTTCTTCCCGGGCACGTGCGACCGTCATTCCTCTCGCTACAAGATCCTTCTCAACTTGTGCGCGATGGAATGCCATCTCTTCGTCAAGATCATCGCGGAATCGGCGTCGTCCAAACAGCGCGGAAAGCTTCGTCATGAAAATTCTGAAGAGATTCATCAAGCCTCCTGCGCATCGTCAAGCACCCTGGCAATGGCTGCAATCATCTGTTCAAACTGGGACACCTCGAGGCCCAGCTGTTTGCGCCCCGCCGCAGTCAGCGTGTAAAAACGCGCGCGCCGATTTGTATCCGTCATTTTCCACTCCGCCTTGACCCAGCCTTGCAGCAGTAGCCGTTGCAGAGCCGGATAGAGCGAACCCTCTTCGACGGTCAGCACTTCGTCTGAAAGACGCTTGATTGAAAGGGCAATTCCATAGCCGTGCAAGGGCGCACGCGCCAGAGTCTTGAGGATGAGCATGTCAAGAGTTCCGGGCAATAAGTCAGGTCTCTTCGCCATGTTCTATGGATAGGTTGACTATGGGTAGAGTGTCAATGGCTTTGTGACGAATGGTGCACCTCTAAATCCATCAAAATAATACGGCCGGGACGAATCACATCCCGGCCTCCTGAATCAGTCCAGTCTATCGATTCCCTGCTCCTAATGCTTTGCGTACATCTCCTTCACATCTTTGCGAAGCGCAGCCCGACTATCGGCTCGCGTGTAGAACATATGTCCGCCAGCGTATTCCCGCACGGCGACGCGCGTGGGATCTCCCATCACCGGCATCTGATCTACCGTCAGGATTGATCCCATGAATGGGCATGAAAGGTCGTTCCAACCATGCACAATCAACACACGCATCTTAGGATCGGCTGCCACCGCCTGTCTCAGTTGTGGAACAGAGCCCGCCCGCAAATCATCGCCGCGATCCCACAAGCGATTGACTTCAAACGACAGTGCGTTGTATCGCGCGTCCACCTTCCAGCCGACGGTGCGCGTAACAAAGTCAACCATTGCGGTGGTGAGCGGCGCAACGATGCTGGCGAGTATTGGATCGCTGGACCGCTGTTCCGGAGCAAAGGGAAAGGGATCGAACGAAGTCACATTCGAGTCGTACACAGAACCAAGCTTTCCCTCTTCGCGAAAGACCTCGCGAAGGTACGCACCCGTCTCCAATCGCCCGCCAGAGTACTTCACAAACGACGGATCGAGACCGGTCAATTCGGTAACGTGCGCGATCATTTTCTTCGTTGTCGCTTCGTCCGAGCGTCCCTTAAGCAATGTCGTCGCATACTCACCGCGTGTGTAGGCGATCACCTCCGCCATCGCTTCCGGCGTCAGTTTCTTTTCGCGTTCCAGATGCGCCGCGGTAATAGACGGCAGTGTCATCATCCACGCAAGAGGTGATAGATCGCCGTCGTCTTCCACCGTAGGATTCAGATAGGGTGAGACGAGCACCACTCCGTTGAGCGCTACGCCCAATTGCGATTGCAGATAATGCGTGATCCGCGGCCCACGAAATCCGCCATAGCTTTCGCCCACCAGATACTTGCGCGAGCCAAGCCGGTCATTCTTCACCAGCCAGTCATACATGACGCGCGATAGATATTGGATGTCGGGCACAGTGCTGTAAAACAACTTCTTGGCTTCAGCCTCAGGCACCTTCGATCGGCTGAACCCCGTGCCGATGGGATCAATGAAAACGAGATCGGTAAAATCCAGCCACGTGCCGGGATTGTCGGTCAAGTTTGTCGGATCAGAGGGGCTGTCGCCCTCATTTCCAACCGCCAGGTGCTTAGGGCCAATCGCACCAAAATTCAGATAAACCGACGAAGCGCCGGGGCCGCCATTCAGCGCAAAAGTGACAGGCCGATTTTCGCCTTCCGCCGTATATGCGGTTGCTACGACTTCGCCCGCTATTTTGCCGTCGCCGTCCCGAACAGGAAACGAACTCACAGTGACGGTGTAACGCAGCGCTTTTCCATCCAATTGAATCGTTTGTTGCACGTGAGCGTCGGCGGGCAGGGGCGGAAGGGCGGACTTGTCGGCGACGGCCGGCTTCTCCGCGGGTTTATCCGATGCAGCAGATGGCTTGTCTGCCTGTGCGAAGACAAAGGTTGATGCGGCCCCAAAGCAGCAAAGAGCTAAGACTGTCGGCAGGACACGGCCCACAGAAGTTCTCACACTTGAAATGCTCATTGGAATAAGATACATGGCCAACGATGGTCGCTGGCAGCCCACCCGTCGCATGATTTACCCTCAAACACGGCATGAACTTCAAGCGCGCATTTTGCACCTCAGCCCTGACAGCGGCCGTTGCCGTTGGCACAACTCTATCGGTGTTCGCTCAGGAACCCGCTAAACCTGCCGAGGAGCCATTGCCCGACGCTCCTCAAGCGACCGCCGCCGCCATGATCCACCCCAATGGCCCGACCGTCGTCATGGACACATCGATGGGCCGCATCACCTGCCAGTTCTTTCAGCAGCAGGCTCCCAAGACCGTTGCGAACTTCATCGAGCTCGCACAGGGAAAGAAAGAATGGACAGACCCAACCAGCAAAAAGAAACAGTCCAACAAGCCGCTCTATGACGGTACGGTTTTTCATCGTGTGATCCCGGAGTTCATGATTCAAGGCGGCGACCCGACTGGCACCGGAATGGGCGATCCGGGATACACGTTTGAAGACGAGTTGAATCCGAATCTGAACTTCGATGTGCCGGGTCGACTCGCGATGGCTAACTCTGGACCGAACACGAACGGAAGCCAATTTTTCGTCACCGAAGTTCCCGTCGAGCACCTTAATCAAAAGCACACCATCTTCGGCCAGTGCGATGAACCGAGCCTCCTGGTCGTCAAGACCATTGCACGCGTAGAACGCGACGAAAGCGATAAGCCCGTCACGCCGGTCGTATTGAAAAAGGTGACGATCGTTCCCGAGGGCCAGTCGATGCCACCACCAGCCACAGCGCCTCAACCCTAAAGCATGCGCCCGCGCGAGTCCGGGCACCCCTGTCCATGTTCGCGACCTGGGAAAACAAGAATTGAAAACCGCTTACAGAAGGAGCTTCCATGGCACAAGCACCAGGAACCTACGCCGTCTTCAACACGACCGAAGGCAAAATCACTGTGCGTCTCTTCGAATCCGATGCGCCCGTCACAGTTAAGAACTTCATCGAGCTGGCCGAGGGCAAAAGGGAGTGGACACATCCCACTACCCGCGCGAAGTCCAGCAATAAACTCTTCGACGGCACCATCTTTCATCGCGTGATTCCGGACTTCATGATCCAGGGCGGCGACCCAGCCGGCACAGGCATGGGCGGCCCTGGCTACCGCTTCGAGGACGAAACAAAAGGCTCGACTCACAAATTTGATAAGCCCGGGAAGCTGGCCATGGCGAACTCCGGCCCAAACACCAACGGATGCCAATTCTTCATCACGGTAGCGCCCACCCCGTGGCTCACCGGCAATCACACCATCTTTGGTGAAGTAGTCGAAGGGCAGGAGATTGCCGACAAAATCTCCAAAGTCGCACGTGGCCCACAAGACAAGCCCAAGACACCCGTGGTCCTCGAATCCGTCACCATCGAACGCGTCGCCTGATCTAAATCCTTTGCTGAAGTGTTGGAGCCCTCGACTCCGGTTGAGGGCTTTTTATTGCGCTCGACTAAATGATGCGATGACTTCAACCGCTGGTCCCACACATCCCGAGAATTGCCGCCCCAAATTTCTCCACCTTTGCCGGGCCTATTCCGTCGATTTCCAAAAGCTGTCGAGGATTCTCCGGTCGAGCCTGCGCAACAGCGTTCAGTGTCCGATCATGCAGAATACAAAAGGCGGGCAAATGCAACTTTTTCGCCTCGACAGCACGCCATTCCTTCAGTCGCAGGGCCAATTCGGCACCATCCGCAGATAACGTTTCGGTCCCATGCTCCGCAGTTTTTTGATTTGCCTCTTGGCGCGAATCGGCCTTCGCCATTGGTCGAGACGAACTCGTCTTTCTTGCCATCGACTTCCTGCCGCGATTAGATTGATCGCCTCGTCCGCCGAATCCTTCCACCACGCCGTCACTGATCAGCAACTCCGCATATGCTGCAACGTGTGCTCGCAGTCCTACCTCCGTCAGTCGGACTTTGCGAAACCGTCGAACTTCTCCATCCTTTTCGTACTCCGCATCCTCGATCGAGATCAGTGACGCCCTTACCATCGCTTCCAGAAGTCCATCAAATTCGTCGCGGCTCATCGCCCCTGATGAGTCGAGACCGCGCTGCAACGTACCAGCTGCCTTGTACTCCACCGCGCGCAACTCGTCCACAATCGCCTGTGCCATCCGCTTCTCGATCGACGTTGCACGCCTAAACAGGCGCAACACGGCTGCCGCAGGATCGCACACGTCGCAAACGCCGCAATGCCTCGCAGCATCTTCCGCATCGCCAAAGTGTTTCACCAGTGCCGCCATCCTGCATTCGCTCGAAGCGGTAAACCGAAGCACCTTTTCGATTTGCTCGGCTCGATATTGTGCCTGCACCGCATAGGTTTTCTTCCAGCCAGTGCCGCCAATCTTCACATTGCCCGCAAAATCCACTCGGGCTCCTCCGTGAATCTCCAACTTATCCAGCGCCTTGTCAAACTCCTCTTCGCTCAATTGCGACTGAGCGCGCAATCCATCCACGGCACGCGCGTCGTCTTTCAAGCTGCGAAACACTTGTTCGAGATGCGCCGGTGGCGGATAGTCGCGATTCAGGAAGAAATCATGTGTCCGTTGGTCTGCATAGGAATGCATCAAAAATGTCCGACTCGCCCCTCCGTCGCGACCCGCACGTCCGATTTCCTGGTAATAGCCCTCAAGGGTTGCCGGCAGTCCCGCATGAATCACCGTGCGAATATCCGCCTTGTCGATCCCCATTCCAAATGCAATCGTCGCCACCACGACCTCAAGCCGACCTGCCTGAAATGCTCGCTGAACGCGTTCACGCGTCTCGGCATCGAGACCCGCGTGGTACGCCGCAGATGGTGCCAATCCGGAAAGTCCTTCCGCCAGCCGCTCCGCCTGCTTGCGCGAAGTCGCATACACAATTGCCGGTCTTCTCGACACATCGGACAGCAGCCCACAAATCGCCTGGGCGCGCTCCGGTACTGGAAGTTCGACAACCTCGATTGCAAGATTCTCGCGCCTGAATCCGTGAATGAATCGCTCCGGCGCAACCATCCCCAATTGCGCCACGATGTCAGCTTGCACAGTAGGTGTTGCCGTCGCCGTCAACGCGAGCACCGGTATGCTCGACCCATTTCGCAACGCCGGAAGATACTGTCCCAACATGCGGTAATCCGGCCTGAAGTCGTGACCCCACTGCGAAATGCAGTGGGCTTCATCAATTGCAATTAACGCGGGCCGGCGTTTCGCCAGCATCTCTGGAAACCCCGGCACCCGCAGTCGTTCGGGCGCGATAAAGAGAAAATCCAGCTTGCCCGCCAGGTAGTCCCCGCAGGCCTGTCGTGAAATCCCGCGATCCAAACCTGAGTGGATTCGCGCTACACGCAAGCCGAGTGCATCAAGCTTCGCCACCTGGTCTTCCATCAGTGCAATCAGCGGCGAAATCACCAGCGCCGTCCCTCGCAACGCGATCGCCGGAAGCTGATAGCACAGAGATTTGCCTGCTCCCGTCGGCATCACCAGCAATAGATCGCGCCCATTCACGGCAGCGCGGCACACGGCCTCCTGATTCGCTCTGAACTGAGCAAACCCAAACACAGATTGAAGCAGATCAGCTAGATTCTCCGGATTATGATGAGTAGTCAAAAGTGCGCGAGTGGTCTCGTGAAGGCCAAAAACTCCTTCATTAACTCTATCGGAACCAACCCTCCATAACCTCTCTCCAAAAGTACGTGCGTCTACGAACACGCAACCCCTTCCGACGCACGCCGCTTACGCATTAGACGGACATGCATGACGCCGCTCCGTGGAAGCCGAAATAACTCGGTCGCTCGATCGGAGCCGGTCAGCGTAGGATTCAAGCGACACCTCACACTGGAGAAAGCTCCCCTTGAAAAGCCCTTCCGTACGTGTTGCATTGCTGTTCGTCTTGATCCTTTCAGTCACTGCTCTCGGTTCTCCCGAAGAGACGTTTCTTTCCAAATACAAAGGAATCCCGTTCAACGACGGCCATCACAATCGCGGCGCACAACCGATTCCCGGCAAGGTGATGTGCGCCTACTACGACCTGGGCGGAGAGGGCGTGGCCTATCACGATTCCGACGTCAAGAACAACGGCAGCGGCGCTCTAAATCCTGCCGACGGAACCTATCTGCATGAATTCCGAATGCACGAAGGGGTCGACACGTCATACACCAAATTCAAGCGCGACCCGCAAGTCGATGACACCAGGTACGACAAAGCCCTGCCCCCCTCCGACCTGCTTTATGTTGGTTGGACCGAACCTGGAGAGTGGTTCAACATCACGGTAAAAGTGGCAGAGGCGGGCGAATACTCTGCCGACCTGCTGTATACCTCCAACCGCGGTGGCACCATTTCACTGGACGTGAATGGCGAACCGGCTGTCGGTCCGTTGACGATTGTTTCGACCTTCGATGCGGCCGACCCAGTGGCCTGGCGTCAGTGGCATCACTGGAATGAGGCGCAGGATCTCGTTCGACTTCACCTGGCCAGAGGGAAAAACGTGCTCACCATCCATATAGTTGCGGAAGGCCAGATGAATCTCGCGACGCTCGATTTCAAGAAGGTCGACTGATCATAATCGATTGCATCTGCGAGCTTTAGGGATAAATCTGTGCCTCCAATCTGCACCTTTAGGCATTTTTCGCGTGAAGATAAATAACATGCAATCGGATTCATAAGGGTGGCATAACAAGTCCCTAACACCAGCGATAGCTCGGGTCCTATCCATTCCAACCATCAAATTCTCAAGCTATTACTCTTTTGCATCCAGAGTCAGTCAAAGTCTTTCGAGTTAGCCGCGCGGTCAATAGAATTCATGTTAGAGATCGAAGTTCAGCGGAGGCGGGATGTCGGAGCAGAAATCCTGGTTCGAGAAGCTCTTGAAGTTCGGTTCCCCAAGGTCCGATCGCCGATCTGTGAAGCAATTCGCAGCTTACCGTTGGAATGGTTCGGCCGTGCAACAGAACACTGTCAGAAATATTAGTCCGACCGGAGTTTACATTGTCACGGAAGAACGGTGGCAACCCGGCACCATCGTCTCCTTGACGTTGCAACGGGAAGGGCCGCTGGAGTTGAGTCCAGACCGTCGAATCACGACACAGGCAAAAGTCGTAAGAAGCGGCAAAGACGGCATGGGCCTGACGTTTATCTCGCCGACTGGACCCGAGCAACAGAAATGGGAGACATTGCTGGAGAGTTTGATTGAGCAGACCAAACCCGACATGACGACGATGGTTCGCATGGCCGAAGGGCTTGGGTTCCTGAGCCGAGTTTGTCCCGGGGGGGCTGACGAGGTGGCCGACCTCATTCGAGGAAGGCTGAGCAACCATAAAGTCGCAAACGCCTCTGGAATTGCGGTCAAGGCCAAAAAGCTGTTTGAGTCCGTTCCCTCCAATGGTCCGAGACGCATTAACTCAAAACTCCTCGTGCGAATCCTTGAAGACGGATCATGCACCGACGAAGACTGGCTGCATCATTTTTGGGGAGGCCTGCTGGCTACGTCCTGCACGGTCAATAAGAACGATCAGTCGAATCTCGCCTTCATTGAACTCTTCGCCCAACTGACAACTTTTCCGATCCGCATCTTGACCGTTATTTGCACGAGAGCAACTAAAGTGCTGTCGGAGTCAGGATCTATATCTGCAAAGCCACTCGCCTGCAAAATCGAAGAGATGATGATAACTACTGGATCTCGAGGGACTCAGACCGAACGCGACTTCGACCGTCTCTCGGAACTCGGGCTGATTGAGAAAAGAAATGATAATTCTTTAACCTTGTTGCCGAGCGACGAAACCTATGTCACTCCCACCAGTCTCGGCTTACAACTTTTTGCACGGTGTAACGGACATCAAAGCCCGGAGCGATTTTATGCCTTAGGGGCCAACGGCAAAACAACTGCGGCCAAATAAGTAGAGGACCTTCGAGGCAAATAGGAAAGAAGTTTTCGCACGTGCGTTCCAAAAAGCTCCGCCGCATGAACATTCTTTCCTGCATTCCCAAATGCAAACCACAATGAAATAGCCGCAAGGCTCTTTGCAACCGCACGCCCAATCCTGTATTCGAAAGCGACAACATCCGGGCCGAAGCGCTTTCGCGATTCGGCCCAAATGCATTGGCGGGGAAGCCCGGATGGGTTCGTGGTTAGTCGCCGGCGACAGTTTCGGCGATTGGATGTGTCGAAGGAGGAACGGCTTCGATTTTTCCTTCTCTCAAAAGATCGAAGCGATCCAGGTTCATCACCTTATTCCATACAGCAACGAAGTCATGCACGAAAGCTTTCTGCGCGTCGCTGCTGGCGTACACCTCCGCAATGGCGCGGAGTTGAGCGTTCGATCCAAAGACCAGGTCAACCACCGTGGCTGTCCACTTGAGATCGCCTGTCCGCCGATCACGTCCCTCCAACACGTCCGGGGACTTCTCTGTCTTCTGCCATTTCGTTCCCATATCCAGCAGGTTCACAAAGAAATCATTGGTAAGAATCTCAGGCCGCTTGGTGAAGACGCCATGTTTCGACTGCGCGACATTTGCGCCCAGGGCGCGCATGCCGCCAATCAGAACCGTCATCTCCGGACCGGTGAGGTTTAGCAGTTGCGCTTTGTCAAGCAACAAGGCAGCGGCATGTTCCTCAAGTCCCTTGCGGGCATAATTGCGGAAGCCGTCAGCAATTGGCTCCAGCACCGCGAAGGAAGCCACATCGGTCTGTTCCTGAGAAGCGTCCGTCCGACCCGGCTCGAACGGAACCGCGACGGCGTGACCGGCCTTCTTCGCAGCAGACTCTACGGCCGCACAGCCCCCTAGAACGATCAGGTCAGCAAGCGAGACTCTCTTGCCGCCCTTCTGCGAGGAATTGAATTCCTTCTGAATGGCTTCCAGTTTGGACAACACTTTGGCAAGTTCTGCCGGCTGGTTCACGTCCCAGTCTTTCTGCGGAGCCAGCCGAATGCGAGCGCCATTCGCGCCTCCCCGCTTGTCACTGCCGCGGAAGGTCGCCGCGGAAGCCCAGGCGGTGGTGACGAGTTGGGAAATCGACAAGCCCGAAGCCAGAACTTTGCCCTTCAGCCCTTCGACGTCTTTGTCATTGATCAGTTCATGATCAACGGCTGGGACAGGGTCCTGCCAGATCAATTCTTCCTTCGGTACAAGCGGACCAAGGTAGCGGCTAATCGGACCCATGTCGCGATGCGTCAGTTTGAACCAGGCTCGGGAGAACGCATCGGCGAGTTTGTCAGGGTTCTTGAGGAAATCACGCGAGATTTTTTCGTACACCGGATCTACGCGCAGAGCGATATCCGAGGTCAGCATCATGGGCTGGTGACGCTTTTTGGGATCGTGCGCGTCGGGAACCGTGTCCGCGCCTGCATCGCCTTTTGGTTTCCACTGATGGGCGCCAGCCGGACTCTTGGTCAGCTCCCACTCATATCCGAACAGGGTTTCAAAATAGCTGTTGTCCCACTTGGTCGGAGTGGGTGTCCATGTGACTTCGAGGCCGCTGGTGATGGTGTCGGAACCGATGCCGGTACCGAAGCTGTTCTTCCAACCGAGTCCCATCTCCTCAAAGCTCGTGCCTTCAGGCTCAGCACCAACATGGCTGGCAGGGGCGGCACCATGAGTCTTGCCAAAGGTGTGTCCCCCAGCGATGAGCGCCACCGTCTCTTCGTCGTTCATGGCCATACGCGCAAAAGTCTCGCGGATATCTCGTGCCGAGCCGGCTGGATCAGGGTTGCCATTCGGACCTTCAGGGTTCACATAGATCAGGCCCATCTGCACAGCACCGAGGGGGTTCGCCAGTTCGCGATCGCCACTGTAGCGTTCATCACCGAGCCAGGTGGTTTCCGGACCCCAATCGATCTCGGTCTCCGGCTCCCAGATATCGGCGCGACCACCCCCGAACCCGAAAGTCTTCAGACCCATCGATTCCAGAGCTACGTTGCCGGTGAGGATCATCAGATCTGCCCAGGAAATCTTGCGGCCGTACTTCTGCTTGATCGGCCAAAGCAGCCGGCGCGCCTTGTCCAGATTGACGTTGTCAGGCCAACTGTTCAGTGGCGCGAATCGTTGCGAACCCCGGCTCGCACCCCCACGTCCATCGTGGATTCGGTACGTGCCGGCGGAATGCCAGGCCATGCGGATAAAGAGCGGCCCGTAGTGGCCGAAATCGGCTGGCCACCAATCCTGAGAATCCGTCATGAGTGTGCGGAGATCCTTAATTACGGCATCCAGGTCAAGACTTTTGAACTCCTGGGCGTAATCGAACTCTTTCTCCATCGGATTGGACAGCGAGGAGTTCTGATGCAGAATGCCCAGATTCAATTGGTTTGGCCACCAGTCCCTGTTCCCCTTTGCCCCTGCCGATGTGTGTTTCAATGTGCCGCCCGAGAACGGGCATTTCGCTTCGCTGGACATGATGTCTCCTGTAATCGTGTGCAAAAAAAATTGCTGGTTGAGTAGGAGGTTTCCGAGTGAATCCCGGAAGAATAAACGTTGCGGTCAAAACAAAGGTAAAGCCCGGGGGGCGATATGGCAAATCGATTGTTTCTACGATGACGATTGCCCTCCTCTATGATTGAAGAGCGTCTTACTTTGTCTGTTTATGAATCTGCAAGAACTCCGCTACCTCGTCGCAATCGCAGAGCATCGGCACTTTGGCCGCGCAGCGGAAGCATGCAACGTGAGCCAACCCACCTTGAGTAGCCAAATCCGCAAGCTTGAGGATGAACTCGGGGTGACTCTGCTGGAACGCACAAACAAGCGCGTGGACATGACACCGGTCGGCCGCCAGATTCTGTCCCATGCTAAACAGGCCTTATCCCATGCCGGACAAATGGAAGCCGTCGCCCGGGCATCCCGTGATCCGCTGATGGGACCGCTCAGATTAGGCGTCATTCCAACCTTGGCGCCTTACCTGATGCCTCTAATTTTGAAACCGCTGAAACAGGGTTATCCCGGGATGACGATCGAGCTTTGGGAAGATCAGACGAGGTCTCTTATTGAGGGACTTCGGAATCATCGCCTTGACGCCGCCTTACTTGCTACCGAAACAGACGCACCCGAGATCACGGAGATCGTCCTCTTCGAAGAGCCGCTTCTGGCTGCCCTTCCGCCCAACCATCGGCTCGCCGAAGCAAAAACTGCTGACCCCGAGGCTCTGAATGAGGAACTGCTGGTTCTGTCTGACGGACACTGCCTGGCAAATCAGGCCCTTGCTGCATGCGGCGGAGCAAAACAAGGGCTGGGGCACGGAGGTCACAGCCATCCACGCACTGCACTACAAGGATCAATGCAAGCCGCGACTCTGGAGACGCTCGTGAACCTGGTTGCTGCAGGTTACGGGGCGACGTTGATTCCGGCCCTTGCAGCAGAGTCGCTTTCCCACCGCGGAATCGCCCTGCTGCCTCTAACCCACGCAACGTCGAGGACAATCAGACTAGCCAGCCGACCCGGATTCCCGAGGCCGCAGGCGCTCAGGGCAATCGAGAAAGTTATCCGCAAAGCAGTGAGTTTCTCAAGGTCCCCAAACTGATTTTCCCAGCCGTTGAGATTGTGGAAAACTCGGCTGAATCTCGATAAAAATAGGAAAACTACCGCAATTTGCCTAAAATTACCGAAGAAGTGAATTGTGGACCCCCTTATCCACAAAAACACCCCCCTGCACGATTGACCCTGACTTTTTGGCTCCTTAGAGTCTGTAATCGAAGGGAAGTAATCTTCCCCGGGCTGCGTAAAGGAAAGGCACGACCACGCCGCCGGAAAAATCAACCAATTTAGCCCCATCGACCCGGAGTGAGCATGCTGAAACTGAAGAAAATCCACATCCTCGGCTTTAAAAGCTTCTGCGACCGCACGGAACTGACCGTGCCGGGAACAGGCATCGCTGTGGTTGTGGGGCCCAATGGTTGCGGCAAGTCGAACATCCTTGACGGCGTGAGCTGGGTCTTGGGCGAGCAGAGCGCGAAGACACTCCGCGGCACCCACATGCAGGATGTGATTTTTGCGGGGACGCGCGAGCGCAAGCCCCTCGGCATGGCAGAAGTCACGCTCACAATGGTCGACCCGGAGGCGTATGAGGGTCCGATTCCCGTGGAGCCTGACGTGGTTGTCGATCATGACGGGCCGGCCGACTGGGATGAAAACGAGTTGCGGCGTCAGAATGCCGTCGAAGCGGACGAGATCATCTCCGCCGAACAGCCGGGCCAGGTCCTCGAGGACGACGGCCCGGAGCAGGCGCAGGCAGCGGCAAAGTTGGAAGGTACGGAGTCTGCCGAAGGCCCCCAAGCCGTCGTTCTCAAGATTCGCCGACGCAAGTTCAATCGCACTCCGCAGCGGGGTGAGATTGTGATCACGCGGCGGCTATTCCGCACTGGCGAGAGCGAATACTTGCTGAACGGCAAGCTATGCCGGCTGCGCGATATCCAGGACATCTTCATGGGCACAGGCCTTGGGCCGGAGAGCTACGCCATTATCGGGCAGGAGCGCATTGGGCAGTTGCTCAGCTCAAAG
>Ga0207683_10003427_pt1 | contig 13817 bp, 10 predicted proteins | sample KBSM73metaG_FD_184333 | JGI IMG/M metagenome (GOLD analysis project Ga0207683, IMG submission 184333) | Miscanthus rhizosphere microbial communities from Kellogg Biological Station, Michigan, USA - KBS M7-3 metaG (SPAdes) (version 2) | ecosystem: Host-associated > Plants > Roots > Rhizosphere >...
GGCTGAACGAAGCCTTCGACACGCAGATTGCTCTTGTAGGCCTTGTCACCCAGGCCGTGAAGTTCAGCGATGGTGACGTAATAACTCTTGTTTGCCCCATACCCGGTGAAGGCTAACCAGCCGATTGTGCCGATGATGACAGCGACGGCCAGGCCGATGCGGAGCGAATTGGAAGACTTCTTCATACGCAACTCTAACGATACGAGCGTAGATAGGGCCGGTCAATGGTTGGACGCAACATGTGTGATCCAAATCACATAAATGTTGCTCAGGTGGGATTCGGGCCGAGACCGGCTTTTATCGTGCGGCATCAAGGGTTTGCGCGGCGCGGTCAAGCGCTTTGGTGAGGACGGCCAACTGCTGGGAGGTGACAGCAGATTGCTTGGATTCGATGGCTTCGTTTACACCGGGGATGACGACGGCAGCGTATCCGGTGAACTCGCCCGGGGCGTAGATAGTGTGCTTGTACCAGGGACGGTTGGGTAGTCCATCGGGGGAGAGGAAGGCCGATTCAACCTGACGAAGGACAACATTGAGCTGGGCCGGATTGCTATTGGGCGCGACCTGGAGGCGGCGAACGCGATCGGCAGCAGTGGCGAAGCGGGCGGCTGCTGCCTGGACAGCGTCAAAATTCGCGGAGGACAAGCTGGCGTCCGAGGCTTTGCGTTTGGCGGATTCGATGTAGGCGCGAATCTCTTTCGCGTAGGCCACATAGTCGTAGGGCAGAATGTCGGTGTCGGCCATTCGCAGCGCCTCGAGGCCGAGCACGCGTGCCATTTGCTGCAAGTATGTGAAGTGGGGATCGGCGTTCTGAACGTACCAGGCGTAGTTGTCGAAGGCGGAGTGGTAAACGCCGTAGGGCCCGCCGGAGCCGATGTCGGTGGAGGGCACGCCCGCGTGCTGGAGGAAGGGCGTGAAGTCCGAACCGGAGCCGAGATCGCTAACGCGCACTTCTTCGCCCGGAACGGGTGGGGCATTGGAGGCGCGATGTTCGTTTTCACTGTGCCGGTTGGCGCGCCACTCCTGGTAGACGGTATTGCCCACGGGGCTGGGGACCGATTTTGCGATCTCGCGCATGAACTGTTTGAGCGAAGGAACAGCGGCAGCGGTGAAGTCGGGCCCGGAGACAGCTACGTCAACGTTGAAGTAGGCGACTGCATGATCGAGTGCCTGGGCGTGCTGCTCGACCCATTCGGTTGAGCCGATGAGGCCTTCTTCTTCAGCGTCCCAACTGGCGAAGATGATGGTGCGCTTGGGACGCCATCCGTCGTGGATGAGGGCGCCGATGCCGTGGACCGATTCAAGCATGCTGGCAGTGCCGCTGTTGGGGTCGACAGCTCCGTAGACCCACGCATCGCGGTGATTTCCGACGACGACCCATTCATCGGGGTACTCGGAACCTTTGATTTTGCCGACGACATCCCAGATGGTCCGCACCTGGTAGTCCTGCTGAGAGACCAGATGGACGCGTACTCCGCTGGCGCCGATGTGGTAGCGGAAGGGGAGAGCTCCCTGCCAGCCCTGGGGCACACTGGGGCCCTTGAGGGCTTGCAGGAGAGGCGAGGCATCGTGATAGCTCAGCGGGATGGAGATGATGTGCGGTTGGTTGTCGGTTCCGGAAATTCGCGCGCTGTCGGGGAGATCTGGTGTAGATGCGACGCCGGGTGTCTGCGGGTCGCCGGGATATTTAAAGAGAAACTGGACGGAGCCGCGTTGCACTCCGGTCTCGGGCCGCCACGGGCCGATGGGCCACGCATCGCCCTTGTAGTAGCCATCGTCTTGCGGGTCGGAGTAGATGAGAACACCGATGGCGCCGCGCTGTTCGGCGATGTAGACCTTGACGCCGCGGAAGTTTGCGCCGTAGCGCACGATCACGATCTTGCCGTGGAGGTCGATGTGCTGAGCAGCGAGTTGATCGAAGTCTTCGAGCCGGCCGTAGTTGGCGTAGACGAGATCGCCGGTGACATCGCCAGAGCCGGATGATCCGTTGAAAGGCATCACAATGCCGGGATTGTCTGCCAAGGAGTCGCCCTGGACATGCTCGGTGGTGGGGCCATTCATGAGGGATTTGCCCGCGGCATCGAATGCCTCAACGCGGACCACCTTTGGCTGATTGAGGAGAACGCGATAGGGAACGATCTCGGTTTCGAGACCGGCGGCGCGGAATTTTTGCGCAACATATTCCGCGGTCTTGCGGTCCTCGGGTGTGGAAGCGATATGCGGCTCGGCGGTGAGAGTCTTCAGATGTTCGCCAGCAAGCTTTGCGTTTGGGACGGCAAGGAATTTGTCTTCAATTTTGGCTTCGCTGGAGAAATCTGTGTAACCGAAGACGGGCGCCTTGCTGACAGACTTACTGACCTGGGCAACTCCTGGATTGGCGAGCGAAGTCGTAAGGATGGCTATGAGCAAAATTGAAAACGAAGGCTTGCGAGTGAGCATGAGGGGAGACCTTTTGAGAATCAAGTCAGATGAAGAAGTTAAAGCACAGGTGAACAGAAGCGAGATGCGATTGACCACAGCTTACACTATGAATTCGGGAGAGCCTTTCTGCGCACTCGACCAGAGTTGAATGAGGAATACCTGGCTGCAGCTACAGATGAAGCTGCGTCGGTGGCCCAGGAGTTGGACGAGACGGGGTCCGAGCGGGTGCCACTGGTGTTTCGCGCCCTGCGCAATCCAAATTTTCGCTTGTTCTGGAGCGGGAATTTTCTTTCGAACATCGGCACGTGGATGCAGAACGTGGCGCAGGGTTGGCTGGTGCTGACGCTGACGGATTCGGCGTTCTGGCTAGGCGTGGTGGGATTTGCGGGATCGATTCCGTTTCTCTTTTTCACGTTGTTTGGCGGAGTGATCGCGGACCGGGTAAACAAGAGGCGCCTGCTGATGGTTACGCAGACAGTGATGATGATCTTGGCGTTCCTGCTTGCGGGGCTTGCATGGTTGAAGATCATCACGGTTTGGGAGATTGCAGCTATCGCGTTTTTGAACGGGACCGCGATGGCGATGAATGCGCCGAGCTACCAAGCACTGGTGCCACGACTGGTGAAGCGCGAGGACCTGACGAATGCCATTGCGCTGAATTCGGCGCAGTTCAACATGTCGCGCATCCTGGGGCCGACGCTGGGCGGCTATGCGATGGTGCTGCTGGGGGTGGCAGGGAATTTCTTTCTGAACGGTGCGAGCTTTGTGGCCGTGTTGTGGGCGCTAACGCGTATTCGTTATCCCGATGAGAAAAAAGCAAGACAGGAGAGCATGTGGGCAAGCTTGCGCGGCGGGTTTGCCTATTTGCGGCAGCAACCACAGATGTTCGTGCTGGTGTGGATGACGGTGGCTGCGAGTCTGCTGGGTTTTCCATTTCTGACTTTCATTCCGTATTTTGCGAAGGTGCAGTTGAATGCCGGCGAAAGCGGCCTTGGGTGGCTGCTGGCAGGATCGGGGCTTGGGGCTGTCCTCGGCGCGATGACGGTAGCGTTCGCGGGGACGCTTCGGCATCGTGGTGCGGTGTTGACTGGCGCTGGAGTGGTGTTCTTTCTGGCCATCATCGGATTCAGCTATTCCCGCGTCTTCGCACTTTCGGAGTGCCTGGCGTTTTTTGAAGGCTATTGCGGGATCATGATGATCTCGTGCTTCAACGTATCGATTCAGCACTTGTCGTCGGATGAGATGCGCGGTCGAATCATGAGCATCTATGCGACGAGCTTTTTGGGGTTGCCGCCACTGGGCGCATTGATGGCGGGCGAACTGTCACGGCATATTCCTACGGGGCATGCGCTGGCGATGATGGCGGGGCTGGCATTGCTGGCGTTTGTGGGGTTCTTTGCATTCTCACCGGCCTTGCGAGAATTTGACTGAAGGGCGGCTGCTACAATTCCCGCGAATTAACTACGAACTTATTGGTGATCTCGATTGCGAAATCTATGGTTCAGATTTGTTTTCCTTGCTCTAATCCTCGGGGCGATTGCCGGGCGGGTTCAGGCTCAGTCTCGTAACGCGGGGCCTTCGACGGCATGGCATGAGGGCGGATTTCACGTGGATGTTGCTGGTGTCATCGGGCGGTCTGACATCGTGCTGGGCAGGCCTAATCTCGTTGCGGGTGAGGCGATGCCGCTAGGGAATGGGAGGCTTGGTGTTGCGGTATGGTCTGCTGATGGATTTACTGCGCAGTTGAATCGCGCGGACACGCTGCCGGATCGGTTGTCGCCGGGGCAAGTGGTGATTCCGGGGCTTGTTGCGCTGACGGGGGCGAAGGACTACTCAGGGCGACTGGATTTGTATCACGGAGAATTTCGAGAGCATGGCGGAGGAATGACCGCGACGGCGTTCGTTGAGCCAGACACGGACGTGCTGATTGTGAATGTGACGGGTGCTGACCCTGACAAAGCGCAGACCGTAATGCTTAGGCTCTGGGCCCCGCGGACGCCGAAAGCAACTGTAACAGGCCGTATGGGCGAACTCGCTGAGACATGGATTGATAACAAGAATCCCGAATCATCGGGGCGTGTGTTTGGCGCGCTCTCTGCGATTACGGCGGAGGCGCGCAACATTTCGGTTGTTGTTACAGATCCGCGCACAATCACGATCACTTTCAAGCCTTTCAGCAACGGCAGTTTCGGGATCGGCGTTGCGTCTCCGCATTACGATGGAAAGGAAGACGCTGCTTCCGTCCTGTCGAAAGCCTTTGTCGTGCCACCGGAAGAGGCACACAGAACGAGGTGGAGGGATTTCTGGAAGCGCTCGGCGGCCATCAAGGTTACGTCGATAGATGGTGGCGGAGAGTACATGGAGAATCTGCGCAACATCTATTTGTATGTTGCGGCGATCGACAAGGGCGAGGAGTATCCGGGATCGCAGGCGGGCATTGCGGACATGATTTCGTCGGCAGAGGATACGCATAAGTGGGATCCGTCGGCCTTCTGGCATTGGAATCTTCGCATGCAGGTTGCGGCCAACATCGGCGCGGGGCTGACGGAGTTGAATGAGCCCTATTTCAATCTGTATCGGGGAAACCTGGCGAACATCGAGAACTGGACGAAGGGCCACATGAAGGGGCTTCCTGGGAGTTGCGTGCCTGAGACGATGCGGTTCAACGGGCGAGGTATTGAGTATGAAGGGAATTGGAAACCCGTCGCGATGGGCCTGAATTGCGATGCGGATTTCAAGCCTTACTACAATGCGCGGACGATCTCGACCGGCGCGGAGGTGTCGCTCTGGATCTGGCAGCAATATCTGGCTACGAATGATCGCAAATTTCTCGGCGACAATTATCCGGTGATGGCTTCGGCGGCGCGTTTTCTTCTCGCGTATCAGAAGCCGGGCTCCGATGGACAGCTTCACACGAGTCCGTCAAACGCGCACGAGACGCAGTGGGATGTAACCGATCCGACGACTGATGTGGCGGCGATTACGGCATTTTTCCCTGTGGCGATTCAGGCTGCGGAAATGCTGGGCAGAGATCCTGAACTGGTTCAGCGGCTGAAGGCGGCATTGGCAAAGGTTCCACAATTGCCTCGGACGCAGAAGGCGGGACCGCGTACGTTGCTGCCGGCGTCGGCTGATGCGGAGGGAAATGACGTGATTGCCGAGTCGTGGCAGCCCGGCGCCGAGGACCACAACATCGAGAACATCGGACTGGAGCCGGTTTGGCCGTATGGCTTGATTGGTGATCAGTCTCCTATGTTGGCGCTGGCGCGACGCACCTATGCGCATCGGCCGAATGTGTCGGCGGTCGATTGGAGCTTCGATCCAATTCAGGCTGCGCGCTTGGGCCTTGGCGACGAGGTGAGGTCGACGCTGATCGAGACGACGAAGAAGTTTCAGGGATTTGTGAACGGCATGGCGAAGTGGGAAGTCGAAGCCAAGGAGTTTTACGTTGAGCAGACTGGGGTCGTCGCGGACGCTCTGCAGGAGGCACTGGTGCAGGACTATGACGGCGTGATCCGGATTGCTCCTGCGATTCCGCCGGGGTGGGATTTTGACGGAAGTGTGTGCGTGCGCGGAAAGACTAAGGTTGATGTTCAGACGAGAAGCGGAGCGGTATCGACCGTCGTGATTGAAGCGGGAGCAACACAGACTCTGCGTGTGCGCAATCCCTGGCCAGGCAAGAAAGTGAATGTGGTTGCGAATAGGGGTGGCCGGAAAGTCGTAAAGGGTGCGACGGGGGAGATCGTCGAGTTCGCCGTTGAGAACGGTGTAATGTACCTCATGGAAAATGAAGACGAGCCCGTGGCGATGAAGGAATTTGTGCCAGTGACCGGCACTCGAGCCTCTTCTGCGAAGAGGCTCGGGCCTGTTCAGATTGGACTCTTCGCAGCTAGAGATTGATGATGCCGATTGCGTGGCTGCACTCGGAGGATCTGCGGCGGAGCAGACCTAGACTATTGGTTGTGCACAGTGAGCGCAGCGCCGAGCGGCGACAGGAATATCGCTGAGGCACTCAGGGCAAGCCTTGGTGGCGGGGGGCGCTTCCGGGACCGGTCCTTTGAGGCGAGCCATGAGGGAGTTGGCCGGCAGCACGATGAAGAAGTAGACAGAGGCAGCGACCAACAGGAACGCGAAGACGGCGTTCAGGAAGTTTCCAATCATGATGTGATTGAAGGCGATTGCGCTGAAGTCGGGTTTGCCGACCAGGCTGCCGATGATTGGTGTGAGTATATCTTTGACGAGGGATGTGACTACGGTGCCGAATGCTCCGCCAATGATGACGCCAACAGCCAGATCGAGGACGTTTCCGCGCAGAACAAAATCCCGAAATCCTTTGAGCATGTCTTCCTCCAAACATCTTCGGCCAATAGTACTCGATTTATCACCGATTGAGGTCAGACTGTTTTGCCGACAAGCTAGAAATTGTTTGGGGTGTCGCGTTGTCCTGTCATCTCGGTAGAGGGGAAACGGTTGCCAATTGCGGTAGACTTGGACGTTTCCCCGAGCGAGGTCGATAAGGTGGCGCGATGAAGTTTGCACGAGTTGCCGCGATTGCTACGCTTGCTTTTTTGGGGATAAGTGCGATTGCCGGCGCGGTTCCGATGATTGTTGGTTCGCTCCGAGGCGGTTGGAGTTTAATGCCTCTGAGTATGTTGCAGTATTCGCCATTTCATTCTTACCTGGTTCCGGGAATCATCTTGCTGGCTGCCAACGGGCTGCTCGCGCTTTGGATTCTTTGGCGGGTTCTGAAGCACAAAGACAATGGCGGCGAGTGGACCGCGTTTCAAGGCTGCGTTCTGCTCGGGTGGCTTGCGGTGGAGTGCTGGATGTTGCGGCTGGTGATGTGGCTGCATTTCGCGTACGGTGCAGTTGCGGTGGTGCTGATCGTGTCGGGGTTCCTGCTGTGGCGCGGCGACAGAGAGGCAACTCACGAGTAGGCGACGAGAAAGACGATGAGGGTGAGGATCATGAGGTCGGAGTAGAGAAGGATCAGCACGCCGGCGTTGTATAGATTCCATTTGCCTCGGATACATCGTCCTGTTTCGGCCATTCCCCAACTCGCAGCGAGCAGGGTGAGAAGCTGCCAGTGTGAGCCGTGCAGATTCTCAATATGAGGAAAGCCCGCGAGCAACAGGCTCGCGACGAACGCGCCGAGGGAGAGCACGATGCCGCGAGGGAGTGATCTTTGCCGCAACCGGAAGATGGCGAGGCGGGGAAGCACAATTCCTAACTGTAGCCGGGTGGACTTATCCGGCCACCAGCTCCATCTCTTTCAGAGACTCCGAATAGGGCGCGCGCAGAACGCCGCGCTCGGTAATGATTGCGGTGACGTATTTGGCTGGAGTCACGTCGAAAGCGGGATTGCAGATGCCGACACCATGCGGGGTGAGCTGTTTGCCGCCGTGATGGGTTACTTCAATTGCGGAGCGCTCCTCGATAGGAATAGCCTCGCCGGTGGGCGTGGCCGTGTCGATGGTGGACCAGGGCGCGGCGCAGTAGAAGGGGATGCCGTGCTCCTTTGCGAGGATTGCGACGTTGTAGGTGCCGATCTTGTTTGCGAAATCGCCGTTGGCTGCGATGCGGTCGGCGCCGACGACAACGGCCTTGATGCGGCCGGCGCGCATGAGGCTGGCGGCCATGTTGTCGCAGATGACGGTCGTAGGAATGCCGTCGGCCATGAGCTCCCATGCGGTGAGTCGTGCGCCTTGTAGAAAGGGGCGTGTCTCGTCAGCAAAAACGTGGATGCGCTTGCCTTGTTCGACTGCGGAGCGGATGACGCCGAGTGCCGTTCCATAGCCGCAAGTGGCGAGTGCACCGGCGTTGCAGTGGGTGAGGACTCCGCCTTCGTCTGGAAGCAGGGCGCCGCCAAATGCACCCATGGTTTTGCAGGCGGCGATGTCTTCGTCGTACATGGCGTGGGCTTCGGAGATGAATTTCTGCTTTACGTCAGCCATTGTTGCGCCGGTCGAGACGAGATTGACGAACAGGCGCTTCATACGGTCGATGGCCCAGAAAAGATTAACTGCGGTCGGGCGGGTTCCGGCCAGTCGCGCACAAAATGCTTCGAACTCGGGCGCAAAGTCCTTGGCGGTCGCAGCGTTGCTGCGCAAAGCGCCGAGTGCGGCTCCGTAAGCCGCTGAGACACCGATGGCGGGGGCTCCACGGACGACCATGGTGACGATGACGTCGGCCACCTCTTCATATGTGGTGGCAAGCACATAGCTCTCTTCGAGAGGGAGCTTGGTCTGGTCGATAAAGCGAACGCCGTCGGGGGTCCAGGTAAGGGTAGGAATCATGCTTAATTAGTGTAAACTGCCTGGAGTTGCAGTGTGTCTCCGGGCCGGAATGAAAACATTTTCAATTTGCACTAGACGCCTCAAAGCCCCACTGCGTAGAGTGGTTTGCGTACGTCACGGCGAATCTCAATTCAGCAGCAAACTGAGCGACGAATTTTGGCGTTCGGAAAGCGAGATCGCTTGAGACTCGAGGAGCAGTCTTGAAACTCACGTTCGTCGATTGGCTGATCATGCTGCTGTACTTCGTGTTTGTGCTGGGCATCGGGTTTGCCCTGAAGCGCTACATGAAGACGAGCAAAGACTTTTTCCAGGCCGGGCGTGCTTTACCGGCGTGGATTTGCGGGCTAGCCTTTATCAGCGCCAATCTGGGTGCGCAAGAAGTGATCGGCATGGGCGCATCGGGCGCGAAATATGGCCTTGAGACTGCGCATTTCTATGGGATCGGTGCGATTCCGGCAATGCTCTTTGTCGGGATTTTCATGATGCCGTTTTACTACGGATCGAAGGCGCGATCGGTGCCGGAATTTCTGCGCATGCGGTTTGATGAAAAGACGCGCGCCCTGAATGCGTGTTCATTTGCCGTGATGACCGTGTTCAGTTCCGGTATTTCGATGTACGCGATGGCGAGGCTGATTCAGGCGCTGCATGTATTCGATGGACTGTTTCATGCGCTCGGCTGGGCACCGGAGGGCATTTTCACTTTCTCGATTGTGCTGTCGGCCGTGATCGTGCTGCTGTACATATTTCTCGGCGGTCTTACGAGCGCGATTTATAACGAGGTGTTGCAGTTCTTCTTGATCATTGCGGGATTTTTGCCGCTCGTGCTGCTGGGACTGAAGAACATTGGAGGCTGGGCCGGCCTGAGGGCGTCGGTACCGGTTGCCTACATGCACGAGTGGAAGGGCGTGATGCACTCGAGCACCAATCCGATGGGCATTGAGATCATCGGCATCGGGATGGGGCTTGGATTTGTGCTGGGCTCGGGCTACTGGTGCACGGACTTTCTTGTGATCCAGACGGCGATGGCATCGAAAGATATGGAATCGGCGCGGCGGGTTCCGTTGATCGCTGCAATTCCGAAGATGTTCTTTCCGTTCCTGGTGATTCTGCCGGGGCTGCTGGCGATCGGGCTGCCGACGCCGCGCACGACCACGACAGTGCGCACTGAAAACGGAGTGATTTATCACGATACGACGGTTGTTTCAAAACAGGTGGAACAGGGCAGGGGATTGGTTCCGGCGAAGATCAACCCGGTGACCGGGCAACCCATGCTGACGGCGAGCGGCCAACCTCTGCTGGATTACGATATGGCCACGCCCAACATGCTGCTGCACTTTTTCCCGACGGGAATTCTCGGACTTGGACTCACGGCGCTGCTGGCGAGCTTCATGAGCGGAATGGCGGGCAACGTGACAGCGTTCAATACTGTGTTCACATATGACCTTTACCAGTCGTACATTCACAAGGGCGGAAGCGACAGGCACTACCTGGCAGTGGGTCGATGGGCAACGGTCGGTGGGATTTTACTGTCAATTGCGACTGCTTATGCGGCCATCAATTTCAACAACATTATGGACACGCTGCAACTCGTGTTCTCGTTTGTGAATGCGCCGTTGTTTGCGACGTTCCTGCTGGGCATGTTCTGGAAACGAGCAACGGGTCACGGAGCGTTTGCTGGATTGATTGCCGGCACTGCAGCGGCGATGTTGCATCACGGACTGACACTGCCCATCGATGCGCGCCCGGGCGTTCACGGTGGGTGGATTGCTGTGCTGCATCACTATCCCAGCGACATGGCGCAGAACTTCTGGGGAGCGATTTTTGCTTTCAGTACTAACTTTGTTGTGACGGTTGTGGTCAGCTTGTTGACAAAGCCGCGCGCGGAGTCGGAACTGGTGGGATTGGTGCATTCGCTTACGCCGAAGCCGCCACGTGCACACCTGCAGTGGTGGAGAAGTCCCGAGGCTCTCGCGGTGGCAATTCTGCTGGTGGCGATCGGCCTGAATATTTTCTTTGCCTAGGCTAAAGGAAGAATCATGAATCTTGATCTCCGCATCCCTCTGGGATTGATGTTCTCGCTGACGGGTCTGATCCTAACCGTCTTCGGTCTCAAGACCAACGGCAATGAAGCGCTCTATGCCCAGAGCCTGGGCATCAACGCGAATCTGTGGTGGGGGCTTGTGCTGCTTGCTTTTGGTCTGACGATGTTTCTGATGGGACGCAGGGGCCAGAAACTCGCAGCGAAGGAGCCACCAGCGCCATCGGTCGAAGGCGAAGTCCGGCGAGGACACTGAAGCCAGAGACACCGGCATCCACTCTGTTTCTGCGAGACAGTCCATTCGGCAATATGCGGGAAATTGATACGGTCTTCATCGCCCGCGAACTACACTTGAAGCAGCGATGAAGCGAAAAACCATCGAACATTATGAGATTATCCGGCGCCTCGGCGCGGGGGGCAGCGGCGTTGTCTATCTAGCCAACGACACGCTCCTACAGCGTCCTGTGGTGCTGAAGATTTTGCGCACAGGTCTGTTGTCGGCGCAACAGCTGCGGACGACGGTGTTGCGCGAGGCGCGTCTGGCTTCGGCGATTGAGCACCCCAATGTCTGCGCTATCTATGAAGTTGGAGAAGCGGGCGACGAAGGCTACATCGTGATGCAGTATGTGCCTGGACAGTCGCTGGATCAACTGATCGCGCGCGGCCCGGCGACTCCACAACTTGTGCTTTCGGTAGGGATTCAGATTGCGGATGGGCTGCAGGCTGCGCATTCGCTGGGTATCTTTCATCGTGATCTGAAACCGCAAAACGTAATGCTGACTGATGGCGGCCTGGTCAAGATTCTGGACTTCGGGCTCGCACGGAGGCTTCGCCCAGAGGATGCGAATTTCGATCCTTCAAAACCGGCGCTCGCGAAGGACGCATCGGTTGCGGCCACGTACACGGCGCGCGGCGGAACGATTCGCTACATGGCGCCGGAGCAGTTTGTTACGGGGCAATCGAGTGTGCAGTCGGATGTGTGGGCATTGGGCGTGCTGCTGTACGAACTGGCGAGCGGGCGTCATCCCTTTTCGCGGCCAGATGCGGAGGACTTTCAGACCATTCGCGCGATTCAGTTTTCTGATCCCGTGGATTTGAGCGAGATTGTTCCGGATATTTCAGTTGAGCTGAAGAGCGTTATTGCTACTTGTCTCGAAAAGAATCCGGGCACGCGCTATGCTTCAGCCGCTGAAGTTCGCGAAGCATTGAAGACAATCATGAAAGCGCTGCAAATAGAGACGGGAGCTATTCCGGGAGAAGCCGCGGCCAATTTGCCAACGACCGAAGCAGAAGCTGAAAAGCGGAACACGGGCTTTCTTTCGATGCTGGCGGAGCGCTTCCGCGAGTCTGCAGGAGATCGCGCAAAGCAGAATTCGCTTGTTGTTCTGCCGTTCGCCAATCTGGGGGCGACGGAAGTGGCGCCGCTTTACGGCTACGCGCTTGCTGATGCGATCGCTGCGCGACTCGCGAGGATTCCGGCGCTGGTGGTGCGGCCATCGAGTACGCTGATGTCGCTGCCAATTTCGCAGATGGATCCGCTATCGGTTGGTCAGCGGCTGCTGGTTTCGTTTGTTCTGGCGGGCAGTTTTTTTCGTTCGGAGAATGGATTCGATCTGAATTGGCAACTGCTTGATGTTGGCTCATTGAGCGTGCGGTCGGGTGGTGCGATACGCGTTGCTTCACTTGATTTGATTGCGGTGCAGACTGAGATTTCAAACGAAGTTTTCGCCGCTCTGCATGGGTTGAGCGCGGGTGACCAGATCGACGCACCGCGTTCTTCCGTAAGAGACGGCTCGCTGCCCGGACCGGTGAGCGAAGAGTATTTGCAGGCTCGCGCGCTGCTGAGTTCGTTTATGGTGCGGACCGGATCGCGCACCGACCTTGAACGCGCGCATACGCTGTTCACCGGCGTTACCAAGAAAGACCCGGAGTTTGCCGCGGGGTGGAGTGGCCTCGGAATCGCAGAGTTGCAGTACGTGCGACACGGATTTGGCGGGCAGATTCACGTCATGCACGCGAGACGTGATTTTGATGAGGCGTTAAGGCTCGATCCGGCATCGACCGAGGCGAACCTGTATCGCATTTACATGCTGCTGTCGCGCGGGGAAAAGGAGTCGGCGCGGCACGGCATTGCGAACCTGTTGACTGGCGCGGCGAATGACTGGAATGTGCACATGGTGGCCGGCATCGCGCTGCGTGGCGATGGAATGTACGAAGAAGCGCTGTTTCAGTTCAATCGCGCGCTCAAGCTGAACCCCGCAAATGCGGCCATTCTTTACAATCACCGGGCGCGGGTCTTCCACTATCAGAATCAGATTGAACTGGCGGGGGACGAACTGGAAAAGGGACTGGCGCTCGAACCACGGCATCCGCTGCTGCGGACGTCGGCTGGCTATCAGCAGATGCGCCTGGGGAATTTGTCAGAGGCCATCGAGATTCTTGAGGGAGTGGTGCGCGACGATGAATCACTGCGGATCGCGGTGCCAACGTTGGCACTTTGTTATGTGCAGGCCGGGGATCGCGCGCGCGCGGCATCGCTGTTAAAGGACGATACGCTCGCGGCGGCAGAGGCTGACAGCGAGATGGCGTACCGGCTGGCTACTTATTTTGCAGTGGAAGGCGACTCGAGCGAAGCGCTGCACTGGCTGCGGCGCGCGATCTATCTGGGAAACGAAAATTATCCCTGGTTCCAGAAGAATCCGGCATGGAATAATTTGCGGACAAATGCGGATTTTGAGCGCATTCTGGAGGATTTGAAAAAGAGCTTCCGCAAGAATCAGAAGACGTGGAAGAGGCTATTGGAGCAGGTGCCGCCGGATAACGAATAGGTCTTTCGTGAATGGGCCAAGGCATCCAAGTGGATTCTTCAAGGCCCGGTCGCGGCTTTGACAATGAGTGTAAAAGTGGTGGAAGCCATCTGGCCCGCGGAGTTCACATTTACTGTTGGCGTGTAGGTGCCCGGCGCCGCGGTCTTCGCAGCGGTAAAAGTGAGGGTCCCGGAGGGATTCGTATTCGATGCAGCGTATTTTTCCTGAAGTCCCGCGGGAAGGCCGATGACCGCG
>Ga0207683_10003428_pt1 | contig 13817 bp, 14 predicted proteins | sample KBSM73metaG_FD_184333 | JGI IMG/M metagenome (GOLD analysis project Ga0207683, IMG submission 184333) | Miscanthus rhizosphere microbial communities from Kellogg Biological Station, Michigan, USA - KBS M7-3 metaG (SPAdes) (version 2) | ecosystem: Host-associated > Plants > Roots > Rhizosphere >...
GCTGAAGAAGAGCTTCTCGATGGTCCCGTCGGCCGCGGCGATTACCGGAGTGCCTTCGGCAGCCATGATATCGATGGCGTCATGACGTCGCCCGCTACCGCGCGCAGCGTCATAGGTATCGACAAGCTGATCGGTGCTCACCCCGACCACCGGGATCGCGAGGCCCGAAGGCGCGACATGCACTTGCTGCGCGACTTCGACGGGGGGCGCGTTCTCCGGCTTCACGGTCACGACGGGACCACTCCTGGCGACCAACGGAGCAGGCTGTGGCATGAAATTGTAGAACCAGATCCAGAACATGCTGGTCACGAACGCCGTAAGCAGCGCCGTCCCAATGACCTTCAGCATCGCTTTGCAACTCTCCAGCCGTGAACGTTGTTGAGTTGCAACGATGGAGCGAACGACTGTTTCCGAAATTCACGTCGGCTGTTCCGGCTGGGTCTACAAACACTGGCGCGGGATCTTCTATCCCGAAGGCCTGCCGCAGAAGCGCTGGTTCGAGCGCTATGCGGAAGAATTCGACACGGTGGAGATCAATGCGAGCTTCTATCGCCTTCCGCTTGCGACCACCTTCGAGGGTTGGCGCGAGAAGGCTCCGCCGGGATTTCGCTACGCGATCAAGGTCAATCGCTTCATCACCCATTTGAAGAAGCTGCTCGGCTGCGAGCCCGAAGTCGACCGCTTCGTTGAGCTGACGCGGATGCTCAGCGAGAAACTGGGACCACTCCTCTACCAACTCCCGCCCAGCCTTCATAAGGATCTAGAACGGCTCGATCGCTTCTTGTCGCGACTGCCGCGCGATCTCGAGCAGGTCGTCGAGTTCCGTCACAAGAGCTGGTACCACGAAGAGGTCCTGGCGCTTCTCGATCGGCACGGCATCGGCTTTGTCGCGCACGACCTCAAAGGGCTGGTGTCGCCGCGCTGGGCGAGCGGGCGTACTGCCTATGTCCGCTTTCACGGCACAAGTGGGAAATATCATGGCCGTTATAGCGATGAGCAGCTGATCGAATGGACGGACTGGCTTTTGGAGCAGCGCCGGAGCGGGAAGTCGTGCTGGTGCTATTTCAACAATGACATCCACGGCCACGCGATCGACGACGCACGAACCTTGAAATCGATGGTCGGACAAATTCCGCGCTGATTGGCAAGCGATGCAAACTCAAGCAAACTGCCGAGATGGCCGATGGCGACGCGCTTCCTTATTACGAGCCGCCGACCCCGTTCGCGCAGCAGCGTTCGGATCTTCGCGCGGGTGTCGGGCGCCGCATCGGCGAGAAGCTGGATACGACGACCGGACTGTGGCGCCTGTGCTCAAACGCCCGACAGCCGATCCAGCTTTACATCGGCGACGGTTTCCTCAGCGCCGAAACCTGTCGACAGATGTGCGAGAAGATCGACGCGGGAAGCTATCCCTCTCCTTTGTACCAAAAGGAAAAGCACGCCGACGTCCGAACCAGCTACAGCTGCAACCTCGACGCCTATGATCCACTGATCGTCGACGTCGACGCGCGCATTTCAACCCTGCTCGGCATGGACAAGGTCCATGGCGAGCCGCTTCAGGGCCAGCGCTACGAAGAAGGGCAACTATTCCGGGAGCATGCTGACTTCTTCTACGTGGATGAGCCCTATTGGGCCGAATATGAGCCGCACGGCGGCCAGCGCACCTGGACTGCAATGATCTACCTGAATGAGCCCGAGGTGGGCGGGTCCACGCATTTCAAGCTGCTCAAGCTCGGGATCGCGCCCAAGCTCGGCAGGATCCTCATCTGGAACAACATGGCGGTCGATGGGAGTCCCAATCCCTGGACCCTCCACGAGGGTTCGGCGGTTGAGCGCGGCACCAAATATATCGTCACCAAATGGTACCGCGAACGGCAGTTCGTCTAGGAAAGAACCTCTGCAAAGGCCTGCACCGCAGCGCGCGGATCGTCATTTCCCCAAACCGCCTGGCAAACCGCGAGGAAGTCCGCCCCGGCTTCGACCAACGGATGCGCATTGTCCGGATTGATCCCGCCGATGGCGACGCACGGGATCTCGAATACAGTGGACCACCAGGTGAGGATTGATGGATCGGGCCGGTAGTTCGAAGGCTTGGTCGTCGTCGGATAGAAGGCACCGAACGCGACATAGTCGGCACCTGCCTCGCCGGCCTCCATCGCGAAGTGACGGTTGTCATGGCAGGTCTTTCCAATCTGCGCTGACGGACCGAGCAACGCGCGGGCTTCCCGGACGTCGCCATCGCTTTGCCCGAGGTGGACCCCATCGGCACCGAGGCGCTTCGCGAGCGCCATGCTGTCATTCACGATGAAGGCGACGCCCGAATCCGCGCATATGCGCTGCAAAGGCTCGGCGAGGCGAGCAAGCTCATGCTCCTCCACATCCTTGACCCGAAGCTGGAATGCAGTGGCGAGTCCAGGCTCGAGCGCGGCCTTCAGCCGATCCGCAAAGAGGCCGCCGACGTCTTGCGGACTGATCAGATACAGCTTCGCAGGCTCCGTCCGCGGCTGCGGACGGAACTCGATCGGATGAAACTCAGCCTCGTCCAAGGTCAGGCCGGCACTTTCTTTGTCGAGGCCTGATAGATCTCGTCGATCGCGGTCCCGAGGGTGCGGTTGAACTCTTCATCGCTTTGCTGCGCGCGAAGATCCGACAGAAGGGCGCGGCTGAAGCTCGCGATCATGCCCGGATTCTTCGCCAGCTCGCGGCAAGCCTCTTCGCGCGAGAAACCACCGGACAGGGCGACCACGCGAAGCACCTTCGGGTGGGCGACCAGCGGATCAAACAGGCCAGCCTTTGAGGGTATCGAGAGCTTCAGCATGACCTTCTGCCCATCCGGGATCTCGTCGAGTTCTTCGAGGATCGCGGTGAGGAGGAGATCGTCGCACTCAGCCCGATCGGCGCTCTTGATGTTCACCTCGGGTTCGATGATCGGAATCATTCCGTGCGCGAGGACCTGCCTGGCCACCTGGAACTGCTGCGCGACGAGGACGGCGATCCCGGATTCATTGGCCTCGTTGATGACCGAACGCTCCTTCGTTCCGAACACGCCGAGCGACTTCGCTCGCTCAAGCAGGGCATCGAGATCGGGCATCGGCTTCATCAACTGAACGCCGTTTTCCTGGTCTTCGAGGCCCTTGTCGATCTTGATGAAGGGGACGACGCCAAGGTCAGCCAGCGCCTGCGGGGTCGGCTTGCCATCGACGGTTCCGTCCATGGTCCGCTCGAACAGGATCGCACCCAGGACCTTGCCACTGCCGAAGCAGGGCGAAGTAATGATCCGCGAGCGCATCTTGTGAATGAGGTCGAACATCTCCTCATCGCTGGACCACGCGCCGTCCTCGATCCCGTAGCCCTTGAGCGCCTTGGGCGTCGATCCGCCTGACTGGTCAAGCGCGGCAATGAAGCCGTCACCCTGCTGGATCTTCGCGGTCATTTCAGACTGATTCATTCGTCACCCCTGCTGTTCGAGGGCAGCAACGCCCGGAAGCGTACGCCCTTCCATCCATTCCAAAAATGCTCCGCCCGCGGTCGAGACGAAGCTGAATTCCTGTGCTACCCCGGCATGGTTCAGTGCAGCTACCGTATCGCCGCCGCCTGCGACGGACACCAGCGATCCCTCCTTTGTGAGCGCCGCAGCAGTCTGCGCAAGCGCAACCGTCGCCGCATCGAAGGGCGGCATTTCGAACGCGCCAAGCGGTCCGTTCCAGACCAGGGTCCGACAAGTCTTGAGCACGTCAGCCAGCGCTTCGACCGCGACGGGACCGACGTCGAGGATCATCTCGTCGGCCGCGACTTCGTGGACGTTGCAGGTTCGCAAGCTCGGCGGATTAGCGGCGAATTCCTTAGCCACGACGACGTCGTATGGCAGGTGGATCGTACAGCCGGCCTCGTCTGCACGCTCAAAAATGCTTTCGGCCTCGCCCGTCAGCTCATGTTCGCAGAGCGACTTGCCGACGTTGACCCCCCGCGCTGCAAGGAAGGTGTTCGCCATCCCGCCACCGATGATCAGGTGATCGACCTTGCCTAAAAGATGGCCGAGAACGGCGAGCTTGGTAGACACCTTCGCGCCTCCGACGACCGCAGCGACCGGCCGCTCGGGGTTTCCCAGCGCGCGGGCCAGGGCGTTCAGCTCCGCCTCCATCGCCCGCCCGGCAAAGCTTGGGAGGAAATGCGTGATGCCTTCCGTCGAGGAATGCGCGCGGTGCGCCGTCGAGAAGCTGTCGTCGACATAATAGTCGCCGAGGGCCGCCATGCCCTTCGCCAGCTCCGGCTCGTTCTTCTCCTCAGCCGCATGGAAGCGCGTGTTTTCGAGGATACCGACATTTCCGGGCAGCATCGTTGCGATCGCGCGCTCCGCCTCGGGCCCCTGGCAATCCTCGATGAAGCGTACGGATCGCCCGCTGAGGCGGTGCACCGGAAGCACGAGCTGCGCGGTCGACATGTCCGGGCGAATCTCGCCCTTCGGACGGCCGAAATGCGACAGTAGCAGTACGATCGCCCCCCGATCGCTGAGCTCCAGGACCGTCGGCAGCATTGCACGAAGGCGCGTATCGTCGGTGACCGACGCGCCGTCCATCGGCACGTTGAGGTCGACGCGCACGAGCACCTTCTTGCCGGTCAGATCCTCCGGCAGGTCATCGAGGGTCTTGAAATCAGGCATTTGAGCGTCCTTCGAGACGCGGCTTCGACATGTTCAGCCGCTCCTCAGGATGACCGGGCGAACCCAAATCCCGTTCTTGGTGGTGGGGGACTAAGGAAGCCAAGCGCATCGAAGGCCCGTCTAGAACCACTCAGCCCAGCTTGCCCATCGCGGCAGCCGTATCGACCATGCGGTTCGAGAAGCCCCATTCATTGTCGTACCAGCTGACGACACGGACGAGCTTTCCGTCGATCACGGCCGTCTCGAGGCTGTCCACCGTCGAGCTTGCCGACGTGTGCATCAGGTCGATCGAGACCAGCGGCTCGTCGGTGTAGTCGAGAATGCCCTTCAGGCGTCCGGTTTCCGAAGCGGCCTTGAGAATCTGGTTCACCTCGTCGCGGGTCGTGTCGCGACCCGGGGTGAAGGTCAGGTCGATGAGGCTGACATCCGGAACAGGAACCCGAATCGCGGAGCCGTCGAGCTTGCCCTTGAGCTCGGGGAGCACTTCGCCAACGGCACGGGCTGCGCCGGTGGTCGTCGGAATCATCGACATCGCCGCTGCGCGCGCACGGCGAAGATCGGAGTGGATCTGATCGAGGATCTTCTGATCGTTCGTGTAGGCGTGGACCGTGGTCATCAGGCCGCGCTCGATTCCAAGCGCGTCGTTGAGCACCTTGGCTACCGGCGCGAGGCAGTTGGTAGTGCAGGATGCATTTGAGACAATCTTGTGCTCCGCCGTCAGCTTGTCGTCGTTGACGCCATAGACGACCGTGAGGTCGACGCCCTTCGCGGGAGCCGAGATGAGGACCTTCTTGGCGCCGGCAGCGATATGTTTCTCAGCGCTGGCGCGGTCGGTGAAGAATCCGGTGCACTCGAGCGCGATATCCACGCCGTTGGCGGAGTGCGGGAGATTTGCCGGATCCTTCTCGGCGGTAACGTGGATACGCTTGCCATTGACGACAATGTCGCTGCCGTCCGTGGTCACATCGCCCGGAAACTTGCCGTGCACGCTGTCGTGCTTGAACAACCAGGCATTGGACTTCGCATCGGCGAGGTCATTGACGCTGACCAACTCCAGCCCGCAGTCGGGCCGCTCGAGGATCGCGCGGGCGACCAGGCGGCCGATGCGGCCAAAGCCGTTGATTGCAACTTTCGTCATTGGATTCCTCTTGTCTTCATGAATTCGGTGATGCGGGCGGAGATCTTTTCAGGGGTTAGTCCGAAATAGCCGTAGGCATCCTTCGCGGGAGCGGAGACGCCAAAGCGGTCGATGCCAATCCGGAGACCGTGAAGGCCGGTGTAGCGTTCCCAGCCGAAGGTCGTCCCTGCCTCGATCGACACCCGAAGGATCTCCCGGTTGCTGACGTCGGGAAGGATGTCCTCGCGATACGCGGCAGGCTGCGCGTCGAAGCGCTCGGTACAGGGCATGGACACCACGTCGGTTCCGACGCCCTGCGCTTCAAGCTTTTCAGCGGCGGCGAGCGCAATCTCGACCTCTGAACCGGTGGCAAGGATGATCACCTTGCGCGCGTTTCCGGCCGCCTTGAGCCGGTAGGCGCCGCGTGCGCAGCGGTTTTCGCCAGACGCCTCGGTTCGAACCGGCTGAAGATTTTGCCGCGTTAGCGCGAGGATGCTCGGCCCGTCGCTTTGAAGCGCAAGCGCCCAGCATTCAGCGGTCTCGACGGCGTCGGCGGGCCGATAGACGTCGAGCTGGGGCATCGCGCGAAGTGACTGAAGATGCTCGATTGGCTGGTGGGTCGGACCGTCCTCGCCAAGCCCGATCGAATCGTGCGTCATCACATAGATCACGCGCGCATTCTGCAGTGCCGAGAGACGGATCGCCGGCCGGGCATAATCGGTGAAGACCAGGAACGTGCCGCCGTAGGGGATCACGCCGCCGTGCAGCGCCATGCCGTTCATCGCTGCCGACATGCCGAACTCTCGAATGCCGTAATAAATGTAGCGGCCACCGTAATTGTCGGCCGTAAGCGGCTCTAATGCCTTGGTTTTCGTGTTGTTCGAACCCGTGAGATCGGCCGAGCCGCCGATCGTTGCCGGGATCGCGACATTGATTGCTTCCAGGGCCATTTCAGATGCCTTGCGCGTAGCAACTGGCTTCAGGTCCGAAAGGAGCTTGTCGATGTAGGGCTTGAGCCAGGAATCATCGACCTTGTCAGCCATCCGAGCGAGGAATTCGTCTTTGCTCGCGCTCGACTCGAGCCGCTGCGTCCATTCCGAATGGGCGGACGCGCCCTTCTTGCCGACCTCGCGCCAGGCCGCGAGAACGTCGCCGGGAACGAAGAAGTCCTTGTCCTCGAGCCCGAGCTCCTTGCGCGCCGCTTCGACCTCGTCGTGCCCTAGCGCGGCGCCGTGGGTAGCGGCAGTGCCCTGCTTGTTCGGAGCCCCGTAACCGATAACCGTACGGCATCGGATGAGGCTCGGCCGCGGATCCGCAAGCGCTTCCTTGATCGCGCGGTCGACGTCGTCGGCGTCCAGGCCGTCGCATTCGCAAGTGTGCCATTGCGCGGCCTTGTGGCGGGCAACCACATCCTCGTTACGCGACAATTCGGTCGAACCGTCGATGGTAATGTGATTGTCATCCCAAAGGACGATCAGGCGCCCGAGCTTCAAATGCCCGGCCAACCCGACAGCTTCATGATTGACGCCTTCCATCAGGCAGCCGTCGCCGGCGACCACCCATGTGCGGTGGTCGACCAGCTCGTCGCCGTAAACGGCGTTGAGGTGCCGCTCGGCGATCGCCATGCCGACCGCCATCGCAAGGCCTTGGCCAAGCGGTCCGGTCGTGACCTCGACTCCGGGCAGCTCGAAATTCTCGGGGTGACCGGCCGTCGGATAGCCGAGCTGCCGGAAGTGCTCGATGTCATCGAGGTTCGGCCGCTCGTACCCGGTCAGGTACAGGAGCGCGTAAATCAGCATCGAGCCGTGGCCGGCCGAAAGGATGAACCGATCGCGATCGGGCCAGTGGGGATCGGAAGCGTCGAACTTCAGGTGCCGGCGAAACAAGGCCGTCGCTGCATCGGCCATGCCCATCGGCATTCCGGGATGCCCGCTGTTGGCGGCCTCGACCGCGTCCATCGCGAGGGCGCGAATGGCGTTGGCAAGGCGGCGGTCGGTCGGCTGCATAGGCTCCGTCGGTCGGGATTCGCCCGGGAATCCGGGCCGTTGAATGCGGCCCCATTAGCCGCCCTGCCCGCTGCGTCAAATCGTCGACCGATGCTTGCTCGCGATTGTCAACTTGCGTAGTCCATTGCGGATGGACGACGGCGAGCTTTCCTCAGCACTGAACCGGGCAGATCGAGCGCTTCAGCGCATTGAGCACGCGCTTTCCAGCCGGAAGCCGGCGCAGGCTCGGGATGACGAGCTTCGCCAGAAGGTCCGCGAAGTCGTCGACGAACTGGATGAACTGATCCGCGAGGCCGCTGCCTGATGTCGATCATGGTGGATCTCACGATTGCGGGCAGGACCTATCAGGTCGCCTGCCGCGAGGGCGAAGAGGACAATCTCCGTGCCGCCGCGCGACTCGTCGACGGCAAGAGCCGGGAAGCGCTCGCCGGTCTCGGCACGCTGAGCGAGGCACGCCAGTTCCTGTTTGCCTCGCTGCTGTTGGCGGACCAGCTTGTCGACAATCGTCCGGAGGCAGCTGCCGCGCTCTCCGTGCCGGCAGGACCTGACCCAGAAATGATTCTTCAGGCAGAGCGCCTTGCCGACCGACTCGAGTCCCTCGCAACGGCGCTTGAGAATGAAGGATCACCCTCCTAAATGGGATTTGACGGGCACTGCCAGGTGCGCGCCTTCGGAAAATCCCTGAGGCGATATCGATCCAACCGGGAGCTGTCTCTGCCCTGATTACGTGGGATTTCCACTGGATCAGGATCACACGGCGCCCACCTGACGTTTTGGCGTCAGAGGATTTTAGGGCAAACGGCCATGGTGGTCCCGTCACCTCCCTTCTTCCCCGGTCCGCGGCAACGCATGGGGCCTGAAGTGGAGCCGCTGTCGAAGCAATCGCTCCGGCGCGCCGCGCTTGATGCACGCAAGGCGTTTGTCGAGACGCTATCCGATGCCGACAGGGCGCTCCTCGAGCAGCGTCTGGCGCAGCACCTGACTTCATTCTGCGTGGAAGCGAAGGTTGTCGGAGGCTATGCTCCAATCGGATCGGAAATCAGTCCGATGCTGGCAGTGGAAGAAGCGCGCGCGGTCGGCCGAATCGTCGCATTTCCCGCCTTCGACAATCCAGCAAAACCGTTCCGATTCCGAGCCGGCGACCCACTCGAGGCCGGTCCCTTTGGAATGATGCAGCCGAGGCGCCGATCCCCACTCGTCGAGCCGGATCTCATCCTCGTGCCCTTGATCGCAATCGACGGGAACGGAACGAGGCTCGGCCGAGGCAAAGGCCATTACGATCGATCGCTCACAAGGCTGAAAAAGAGTGGGGCCCGGCTGATCGGTGTTGGCTGGCCATTGCAGCGGCTGGTGGAGACAATCCCCACCGATGAGTGGGATATTCCCCTCGACGCATTCGCCTCGCCCGACGGACTGGAGCTGTTTCGGCACTGAGTAGAAACCCGCGTGACCTGAACAACACATCGGACGAAATCTGCGGTTTCATCAATCGACCCGCCGCAAACTCTCTTTCTTTTACCGACACTTAAATGTTAGCTGCGATAGCATCGCGGCGGATTTTCCGTAGTGATCAGGGGCAACGCAATGCAATTCAGAGCGATAGCGTTCGCAGTGATCCTCGGCCTCAGCGTCATGCTGTTCGTGACGTTGAGGAAAGAAAACCGAGCCGATGCGGCCGCTGGCAACTGCTACGCGTCGGCCCAGGGTCCGTCTGCACCCACCATCTGCCAATAAGCCTGTTTCGCTTTACAGACTCGGCGGGCGCACATTGCTATGGGGCGCGCGTCATGGCCGAACCGTCGCCTCGAAAACTTGCCGGAATCGCGCTGATTCTGCTGCTTATCGTCGCCTGGGCGACGTTCGTCGCAAGCATGGCGCGGGTCGTCGGCGGATGGCCTATTCTCGTTCAGGCTCCATTCTATCTGTTCATGGGAATAATCTGGATCATCCCATTGAAACCGTTGATCCGATGGATTCAGACCGGCTCTTTCAAGGCGCGGTCGCCAAAGCATTGAAACACGTGTATTAGTCGACTATATCACTAAAGAATGACTCAAACGCTGGCCCTCTCCCGCCCCTTCGACGGGCTACGCCGCAAGGCATCCTTCGCGCTCGGTCGCGCGATTGAGCTGTGGCGCGCCCATCCGCGCGGTACGATAGGGATTGGGCTGTTCAGCATTGTTGCGGCAGCAGCAATTGGAACGAGTGCACTGACCGGTTCGGCCGGGATCGACTCGGCCGGCGCAGCGCCTCCGGCCCCTCCCCCGCTGATCATGCGCCAGGTGGCGCCCGATCAGGCTGTGAAGATCAATGCGGAGATCCCGCTTACGGGCGGTCCCAACCCCGCAGCCTCGCCATTTGTCTTCAAGGGGAATGCAACTGCGCGGGCGCAAGCACTCAACTGTCTTGCGAGCGCGACTTATTACGAAGCCGGCAACCAGGATGCAGACGGCGAGCGTGCGGTTGCGCAGGTCGTCCTCAATCGCGTCCGGCATCCCGCCTTCCCGGGCAGCGTCTGCGGCGTCGTTTACGAAGGCTCGACGCGCGCGACCGGCTGCCAGTTCACCTTCACTTGCGATGGATCGCTGAACCGCCGCCCGGCCGCGGATGCCTGGAGCCGCGCGACCGAGATCGCGGAAGCGGCGCTCAACGGCTACGTTTATGCGCCGGTAGGTTGGGCGACCCATTATCACGCCAATTATGTGGTGCCTTACTGGGCATCGAGCATGGCCAAGAGCGCGGTGGTCGGCGACCATCTCTTCTATCATTGGGCCGGAGGCTGGGGACAGCCGGCGGTTTTCAACAAATCATATGGCGGCCACGAGCCCAGCGCAGATGCACTAAGGCTCGCGGCGCTTTCCGTCGTCCACGTGATTTCGCACCCGACAGGGGGCGTCGAAGAAGCGATCAAGGACATTCCGGGCGCCGAGACGCTAAAGCTGGCTCCGTCCCTTCGCGGGGACAAGCGCGTGGCGGTTCGCTTCAACCTCACGGCGCGCAAGGCCTCGGATGAAGTGAAGCATGAGGATTATTCAAAGAAGTTCGAGGCTTCGGAAAACCTCAAATGGTCGCTGTCAGGCGATACGGTCGCGACCAATGAGCAGCCCCTGGGCAAGGCGGCGGCATCGCCACAGGCGGCAGAAGCGACCGGCGCTTCCGCGCAGCACTAACGGTTTCGTGGGACGACTGGCGAACCAGCCGGCTGTGCCATTCCCGCAAGCTTCATCTGAACGCGGAGCCGGATCCGGTCGAGGCGGCCGTCGATCGCAACGGAATCGTCCGACAGCGCCGTTGCGCCAGCCCACACCCGCCCCGTCACGGCAATCTCGCTGAAGGGTCCCTGATCGCGAAGCGGATCGCGATCCTGTAGTTCCACAACGGCATCATCGAACGCGGCACAGCGGTCGAGCTGAGACAGGGTCGGACTGGTTCGGAGCAAATGGTGGCAGTCGCGACTGGCACTCGCCAGCGCCATTTCGTCCCGGCTCCGCGCGAGCCGAAGCGCATTTTCGACAGTTTTATCGATGACTGCGACATCAAGCGCGCGGTCCATCCGGTCCGGCGATGCTTTCTGCGGGTGTGATTTGGCGATCGAGGCCCGGGTTTCCGTATCCGGCATCAACGGACCGCCCGTCACCAGGAACCCGATTCCCGAGAGCAGAAGCAGGATCGCGATGGCCAACCATGCCCGCTCGGTTCGCGGAGCCAATGGCCAGTCATGAAGATCAAGCGGATTCCGGGAGGCCTGGTGTGCCCGAATCTCACGATAAGCGCGATTGATCTCGGCCGCTCGGCCGGAATCACCACCAGCGCGATCCGGGTGATGTTCCTTGATCAGTCTTTTGTAAGCCTGCTCTATGGCCACAGGGTCCGCGCCGGGCTCAAGCCCAAGCGTAGCATAAGCGGATGCATCAGCGGCCATTCGCGACCGATCTAATCCACTCTCAACCCATGTGAAAAGTGGCGCGAGTGACGGGGCTCGAACCCGCGACCTCCGGCGTGACAGGCCGGCGCTCTAACCGACTGAGCTACACCCGCGTTTTTGGCGTGGCCGCGCACCTAGGAGGGGCGTTTGGGAGTGTCAACCATTGCCGGCTGCATTTCCTGCCGTTCGTCTTCTTCTTCCTCGTTCGGGTCGCCGACGTGGGTCAAAGTGCCATGTTCGAACAGGAATCCGGCGATGTCCGGAGTGCCGGCGGCGGAGAAGATCGTCTTCATGATGATGAGGAGCGGAACCGCCAATAGTGCGCCCGTCGTTCCCCACACCCAGGCCCAGAAGGACAGCGAAATCAGGATGGAAAGCGGGCTGATGGTCAGGCGATGGCCGACGACCATGGGAGTGAAGAAGTTCGCCTCGATCAGGTGGAAGCCGATGAAGGCTGCGGGGGGCAGTAGCGCTCCCCAGATATCCGGATAGGTCATCAGCCCGCCGAAAAACAGCAGCATCGCGCAGACGATCGGACCCAGATAGGGAATGTAATTCGCCACCGCGACGATGCCGCCCCACATGACCGGCGAGGGCATGCCGAGCCACCACAGTGCGGTCGCCGTCAGGGCTCCAAGGCCGATGTTGATGAGCGTGATCGTGCCGAGATAGGTCGAGGTTGCATCGACAACCTGCTGGATCACTCGGGCCGTTGTAAGCGCACCTTCGAAGCTGCCCCGGCTGACGATGGTTTTCTTCCGCATGGCGGTCCAGCCGGCGAGGAAGAAGAAAATCACGAGGAGCGAGAAAAAGAGCTGGATCACGAGGTGCGGAGCCGAACTGGTCAGGAGGCCCAACATCGAGTTTGGAGTCTCGATGCGGACCGCCCGGGTCTGCGATGACTGGGCGCCAGCAACTTCGATCTGCGAGACCGTCTTGTCGATGAAGCGGTCGAGATTCTTGTAGAGATCAAATACCGGCTCAAGCGCCGATCGGACCTTGGTGATCTTCGTCGGGACCTGCGCCACCCAGTCGGTCGCGGGAACGACGATAGAGCCGATCGCAAAAATCGCCACAAGCAGGAAAAGGATCACGCAGAGTCCGGCGGCGGGCTTGGACGGAATTCCGCGTCGCTCGAACCATTCGAGCAATGGCACCAGCGCAATCGCGACCACGAGCGCCGCTGTGACCGGCATGAAGAATTCAGCGCCGGTGCGAAGCGCGAAGGGGATGCCGATGATAAGGCCGATGCCTGCGATCAGGGTCAGTGAGGCCAGGAGGCGATCCCGCTTGGCGGAAATCGTCTCCGCGAGCATTCGGGCCTCTTGGACGCCGTCGTCGTCCTCGACATGGCCATGCTTTCGGGTTCGAGCGTCCATGTGGGGAGAATATCCGCCGGGACGCACGCCGTCACGGTGTAAATCAGGGGCCGATTGGCAGGCGTGGTTCGACCACGCTCATCCATGTTACACGCTGATGTTGCCGAATCGCATCCGGGCGGATTTTCCGCCGGGGGGACCGCGATGACACATTCGCGATGGGCATTGGCCCTGCCACTCTTTTTCTCCTGGGGCGGCGCAGCAGATGCGCAAGTACCGCAAGCGGTCATAACGACGCCCTCACCGCAAATCATTGAGGCGGAGAGGCGTCGGCGAATCATCGAGAGCTGCCGCCAAAAATGGGAGCCGATTTGCCGCGAGTACGGTATCCGGCCGCCGCAATCGGATTCCGGCACACAGACTCCGACAGGCGAATCCACCCAGCCCACCGAAGGCACAGGTTCAAACGGGTCGGATCGTCCGGAGGAACGTCCTCCGCGACCGCCGCCACCCCCACCCGTCCCTCGCCGTCCGGACGTGAACGAGGCTCAATCCCTCGTCGCCGCTGGGCCAAGCACGGGAGGCTATCCGAATCCCCAATATTTTGCGGTCAGCGGGTTCATTCAGAGCGGCTGGCCGATCGTCGTTTCCTACCAGGTCCCGCCCGCCTCTGTTGCGACCCTCAGCATCAATCCGAAGTATGGCACGGGTTACCCTCAGGTCATCCAGCTCCCGCCCTCTCCCGACAATTCACCTCAATATTACAAGTTCGTCGCGGATATCGGCGGAT
>Ga0207683_10003432_pt1 | contig 13809 bp, 11 predicted proteins | sample KBSM73metaG_FD_184333 | JGI IMG/M metagenome (GOLD analysis project Ga0207683, IMG submission 184333) | Miscanthus rhizosphere microbial communities from Kellogg Biological Station, Michigan, USA - KBS M7-3 metaG (SPAdes) (version 2) | ecosystem: Host-associated > Plants > Roots > Rhizosphere >...
TGCTGTACGCATCGCTCGTCGTCGCTCTCGGTGCCAATCACACCCTGACCTTGGCGCACTATCGCGTGATCTTCACCGACGGCATGAAGGCAATACGCGATACGCTGATCATCGCGGGCGTGAGCATGCCGCTCGGCGGCCTGTACGGCATCCTCCTGGGTTATCTCGTCAGCCGGCACCGCTTTTTCGGCCGCCGCACCATGGAGGCCGTTTCGATGATCAACTACGCGCTACCGGGAACAATCGTCGGGATCGCCTACCTGATCGCGTTCAACGATCCGCCGATCGAGCTCACCGGCACTGCGCTCATTATTATCGCGTGCTATGTGTTCCGGTACGGCCCCACGGGAATCCGCGCGACGGTGGCGCTCCTGCAGCAGATCGACCCGAGCCTGGAAGAGGCGTCGCGCGGACTCGGCGCGAGAAGCGGGACCACGTTTCGGCGCATCACGCTGCCGCTCGTGATGCCGGCTTTTTTCGCCGGACTGGGAATCGTCTTCATCCGTTCGATGACGGCGATCAGCGCGACGATCTTCCTGGTGTCGATCGGGTGGACGCTGATCACGGTGCGGATCCTCGAAAACATCACCGAGCTTTCTCTCGGCCCGGCAGCCGCCTTCTCGGTGCTGGTCGTCGCCATCGTGTTTGCCGTCATCGCGCTGATCAGCCGGCTGCTGCGTCTGCTTCGCGCGCCAGGCGCGGCACCCATGGCGAGCCTGCTGGGAGGATGAGGCATGAGCGCGCAGGGCCGTTCCCAAGCGCGAATTGCTCCGCAGCGCGAAGCGCGGAGGTTGGGCCAATCCCGCGCGCAGGGCCGTCCTCAAGCGCAAATGACTCCGCAGCGCGAAGCGCGGACGTAGTCGAATGAGCCCAGACGCAATTGCGGTATCCGTCGACGGCGTCTCGAAGCGCTTCACGCATCGGGTCAAGGGCGAGATTTTCGCGGCGCGCGAGGTCACCCTCGACGTGAAAGCCGGCGAATTCCTGACATTGCTCGGCCCCTCGGGCTGCGGCAAGACGACGACCCTCCGCATGGTCGCGGGATTCGAGACGCCCGACTCCGGCACGATCCGTTTCGGCGGCAGGGACATGACGCACGCGCCCGCCAACGACCGGAACATCGGCTTCGTGTTCCAGAACTACGCGCTCTTTCCGCACCTGTCGATCTTCGAGAACGTCGCGTACGGCCTGCGCGTGCGAGGCGAGGCTGCGAACGCGATCGCGCGATCCGTCGGTGATGTGCTCGCGCTGGTCGGGCTCGCGGGTCACGAGCAGCAGTTTCCTGCGCAGCTGTCCGGCGGCGAGCAGCAGCGCGTTGCGCTTGCGCGCGCGATCGTCATCCGGCCCGCCGTGCTGCTCTTCGACGAGCCGCTGTCGAATCTCGATGCCAAGCTTCGGGTGCAAATGCGGCGCGAGATCCGCGACCTGCAGCGCAGGCTGTCCATCACCACACTCTACGTCACGCACGATCAGGAGGAAGCGATGGCGGTCTCCGACCGGATCGCGGTGATGAATCAGGGGAGCGTCGTCCAGGAGGGCAGCGCGATCGAGCTTTATCACCGGCCGGCATCTCAGTTCGTCGCGCAGTTCGTCGGGCGCGTCAACCTGATTCCCGGACGCATCGTAAGCGTCGGCAATGGCATGACGTCGATCAACGCCCTTGGCCAGGAAATTGCGCTTCGCGCGCAGGTGGAGGCGGCGCCGGGAGATCGCGTGCAGATCGCGCTTCGTCCGGAGGCGATCGATATCTCGGGCAACGCGGCCAGCGGCTCGTTTCGAGCGACCGTTCTGTCGGGCACGTTCCTCGGCGACAAGATCGAGTACCTGGTGCGATGCAGTGGCGAAACGCTGCAGGTCGCGCGCTTCAATGCAGGGCCCACGACCCCGATCGCGGACGGCGCCGAGGTCGGACTGCGGTTTTCGCACGAAGCGGCAATCGTGCTGCCGGCAAGTCGCGAGACGCCGACGTGAATGCCGCGCGGCGCAGGCGGTTGACGGCGGCCCTCGCGATCATCGCGATGGGCGTTGGCGCGCACGTTTCGCATGCCGCCGAGGCCACGCCCGAAATTCATGGCGTCTCCGATGCCTTCGCCGGCTCCGGCGTCGCGCTCGCATGGGGAATCGCGCGCGGGGCCGACGAAACCTCGACCTTCGTGGTCGTACGCATTGCCACCGACGGGAGCCGTTATCCGTTCGTTGCCGCGGTCGGCGTCGACCCCTTCACCGGGCAGAAGGAAATCGTGATGCCGCCGGCGCGTGTCAGCGGCAAGGTCGAGTTCCGCTCGTCCCGCGCGCGCTTCGGCGACCTTCCGCGCACGGAATTTCACTTTTTCGAATCGGAGGGGGCTGCGCAGAAGGGTGCGGCGGCACTGGTCGTGTATTACCTCGGCGTACCCGACACGACGCCCGAGATGGCCGATGGAGCGGCCCTCGATGCATCCCTCGCGACGCGGCTCGAGCGGGCCCGCGCTTCCAAGGTCACGCCATGACCCGAAGCGAGCTTGCGCGCCTGCTCGACCACTCGGTGTTGAAGCCGGAATCGACCGACGCGGAGATTCGCGCGGGTGCTGCAACCGTGCGGGCGTGGCACATCGGCTTCTATTGCGTGCAACCGGCCTGGGTGGCGCTGGCGGCGAAGCTTGTCGCCGACACCGACGCGCTTGTGGTGACGGTCGTCGGGTTTCCGCACGGCTGCGATCGACCCGCGATCAAGGCGCGTGCCGCCGCCGTCGCTGTTGCCGAGGGCGCGGGCGAGGTCGACATGGTGATGCCGTTCGGGGCGCTCAAAAGCGGTGACACGAGGCTCGTGGCTGAAGACATCACCGCGGTCGTGCGCGCGATTTCGGGCATCCCGGTCAAGGTTATCCTCGAGACGGGCGCGCTCACGAGCGATGAAAAACGCGTTGCATGCAGGCTCGCGCGCGACGCGGGCGCAGCTTTCGTCAAGACGTCGACGGGTTTTCACCCGGGCGGCGGCGCCACCGCGGATGACGTGCGGCTGATGCGGGCGGCAGTCGGCAGCGCGATCGGCGTCAAGGCATCAGGCGGGATCCGGTCGCTGGCGGATGCACAGGCGATGATCGCCGCCGGCGCCAATCGTATCGGTACTTCCGCGAGCGCGGCGATTCTCGCCGCCCTCGGCGCCGACGGATCGCAGACGACGCGCGCGTGATCCACGCGCGTCGCCGCCGCCGGACGCGCTAGATCACGCCAGGAATGAATCGATACCGCACCTTCGTCGCATATGCGGCGTATTCGTCGTCGACGCTCCGCAGGTGGTCCTCTTCCGTCAGCGCGCGCAGGATGTAGATCATCGACCAGCCCGCGACCGACGCGACGGCCTGCAGGCCGCCGAACATCGATTGGTGGAACGCTTCCGTGACGAGCGGCACCGACCCGATCCACCACGCGAGATTCTTGCTGACATACGCCGGATGGCGAATCACAGCGTAGGGCCCGCGCGCGACGACACCCCGGTGCGTGAGGTTGCTGGCCTTGAAACCCAGCGCGACCGACGCCGAGGCGTAGATCGCCATCAGCGTCAGCAGGGCCAGGTTGAGGCTCAGGTGCGTCGTCGGATCGTCGAAGCGCGGGAAATCGCTCACCGGAGAGCCGAGGATCGCGCCGGACACTGTATTGAACGGCGGATAGCAGATGAGCGCCGCGGTCCAGCCCAGGAGCGTCGGGTCGACCGAACGGATTTCATTGCGCAAGGACGGCAACTCGACGAGGTAGCCCACGGTAAAGATGCTCACGTCGACGAACAGGATCAGCTGGATCAGGAACCAGTACCCGTAACGGTCGAAAACCGTGAGGAACCCCGTGACGACGACGCCGCTTCGCGCGATGGCGAGGCCATTCGCGAGCGCCGCCATGAAGAACACCATCAGCGACATCACCATCATCGGCCCGAAAAACCCCTTCAGCAGGGTCGTCAGCACCGCGATCCGCTCCGGACGGGAAAGGCCGGCTCGCCACACGGCAGAGGGCGCCTGGACGAAGCGTCCGGCCACGCGCAGGCAGAGCAATGACTTCGAAATGCCCGGGTTACGCTCGACCAGGAAATAAACCAGGAGCAGCGCCATGTATCCCAGCGCGGCGCGAACGAGGAATTCCGAGCCGATGAACGAGTAGCCGACCGAGCCGAAAAGTTCGGTCATCTGCTTCTCATTGTGCGGCGCGTAGCCGTAGATAGCACACGCGAGCGCCGTCAGGATGATGGAGGCGCCCGCGTTCTTGAGTCGGAGGGTCAGAAGGTCGGCGGCGCCGGGGGTCGCGGAAACTCGGTCCATCAGGGTCGGGACTTTAACTCAGGAAGCGCGGCGGCCGCTTGCGGCGCGACGTGCGGTGGGCTGCTCGAGGCTCCTGGAAATCGTTCACCCAAAACAAGAAACCCCGCAGCGCGGGGTTTCAGGGACCACATTTCTGGAGGGACGGTCAGACGCTGCGGGCCTTTTGCCGGCGCAGGAAGGTGACCGCCAGCATCGCGATACCGAGCAGCGCGAGCGAGCTCGAGCTGGGCTCAGGAGCCTCTCCGGAAGCGCTGCGGCCACTGGTGCTGGTGCTGGTGCTGGTGCTGGTCGAGGTGCTGGACGTACCCGTCTGTGTATCGCCACTCGTACCGAAGTTGAAGATCACACTCGAGAAACTCGTGGGAATGCTGGTCAATCCGGTCAAGGTGATGTCGAACACCACCGGCCCGATCAGCCAGTTGTTGTGCTCGGGGTTACTCACGCCATCGGTGTTGCCCGTCACGTTGTTGTTCATGATGCCGTACGGCTTGAACGAACCGGCGCCGGCAGCGAGGCTCATCGTAGACGTTCCGGTCAGGGTCCAGCCGAACGGAGCGGCAGGCACCGGAGCGGAAGTACACGTGACAGCGCCGGACGTACAGTCCACGGCGCCCGCGGCAGAGGTGCCCGCCGCGTTTAGAGTGCCACCCGAGGGCGCAGGACTGGAAAATCCAAAAATAATACCGGTGAGCGAAGAACTGATGCCGCCCACCTCGCCCACACCACCCGTGTTTTCGAGCGTGATCACGAGATGGGTCAGTGATTGGAAGTCGAAGGTCGCGGAGCCGTTCTCCGGTCGACCGTCTCCAGCCGTGCCGCTTCCTGTATAGATGAACGATGCATTCGCGGCGCCCGCGAGTGCCATCGAAACCAGCGAGGCGGCGACTAATGTCTTGATTTTCATGGTAGCCCTTCCAGCTTTTACAATTACCGCGGAAAAGCGCGGTGGTGCGACCTTCTCCGCAAGTTGCGCGCCAACGGCACAACATAATGAATAATATAGTGTTATTGGCCCAATGACCCTGTCATAACGAGTTTCTGTAAGAAACACCGACAAATGTCTGTTATCTACAGGTTTAGTTGTATCGGACAGAATTTCTCCCACGGCGCACGGATTGCGCAGCTCGCACGACCTGTATGAACAGTTTGCGGGACGTCTAGCGGCCTGAGTTGAGCAGGTTCGAAGGCGAGTACTGATCGGTAAGAACCCGGGTGCCGGCGGGCCAGTCGTGCTCGATCACGATCTGCGGCAGGAGCCACGCCTTGTCGATGCCCAGCGGCTTCAACCGCGCATCGAGGAGGTCGGCGTTGCGGACGATGTCCGCCTTTGCGGGCAGATCGCCCAGGCGAACGAGGATCACCCGGTTGTTCTGCTTCAGCCCGAAGAAGTCCCCGAACACGCTGTAGTACGTCGCGGACTCGTGGTCGAACAGCTTGCTCGTCGAGAACGTATTGCCCGCGAGCACGCCTCGATCAGAAAGGAGCGATCGAACCTCGATCAGGAATTCGCGGGTCAGCATGTGCTCCGGGATGTACTCGTGGTCGAACGCGTCCAGCACGATGAGGTCGTATTTCTCGCCGCGTCGCTGTGCGCGCTTGACGAAGACGCGACCATCCTCGACCGAGATGCGGGTCCGCGGGCCGGATTCCAGTCCGAAATACTTGCGCGCAACCTGCACGACCGCGTCGTCGATCTCGACCGCGTCGATCTCGGCGTCCGGCGCAAGGCGCTGGAACGCGTGGACGAGCGTGCCTCCACCGAGTCCGACGATCAGGATGCGCTTCGGCGCGGGGTTGAGATACAGCGACGCCATGATCATCCGCGTGTAGTTGAAAATGAGCTCGTCGCGATTCGTCAGCGACACGCAAGATTGCCGTGCGAGCGTGTTGCGTCCGAACGACATGCAGCGAAGGCCCTGGTCCTCGTAGACCACAATATTGCGATACAGCGAACGCTCGCGATGCAGGATCTCCTCGCTGGCAGCGCCTGTAGCGAGCAGCGTCGCCAGCGCGCCAAGTCCCAGCAGGCATCGGAGCCGCATCGTCGACATCATCCCGAAACGTGGGCGGGTGCTCGTGCAGGCGTCAATATCGCGACGCCGCCGATAACCGCGGACGCTGCCATCATGCCGACGAAGATCTGATCGATCTCGAACCAGAGCACCATGTAGAACGAGGTGAGGATGGTGCCCGCCGCGCTGCCGAAGGTCGACACGAAGTAAAGGCTGCCCGCGGATCGGCCCGTGGCGGAAAGGCTCGTGGCAAGCAGCCGAACCGCATACGGCGACACCATGCCCGAGATGGCCGTCGGAACGAAGAACAGCGTCGTCGACGCCAGCAGCGACGCGTATCGCGGATCGTGCACGCGCTCGAACAGCGCGTCGAGCACCGCATTCCCGAACGTCACCACCGGCAGGGTCGCGAGAGCGGCCGCGAGCAGCAGTCCGCCCAGCTTCGCGCGGTTGGGCGCGCGGGTCGAGAACTGCCCGCCGGCAAGATAGCCCACCGACAAGGCCATCATGAAAACCGTGATGATTCCGCCCCACACGTAGATGCTGTTGCCGAAATTCGGCGCAAGAATGCGTCCGCTCAAAAGCTCGATCGCCATGACGTAGTAACCGCTCCAGCCCGCAACGAGGTAGATGAGAAACCGTTCGATCGGAGGCATGACGTCAGGTGGCGAAGCGATGGATGCGCGCGAGGAGCACGCGCGGCGAAGCATTGAATCACACGGCGGCACCGGTGTCTCTTCGCCGCGCGATTACGATTCCGGCGCCGGGCGGCGAGCGGACCGATGGGAATATTCCTACAAGCGCGTCAGCGGAACGCCGATTGCGATGCGCTGTCTATCGCGTAGGGTGCTCGTATCCCGTTCCGACCCGTGAGGCCACCTTGAAATCGCTGCTCGATCCCACGTTCAAATACATTCCCAGCACAGAGACGGACATTCGCAAGACGTTCGCCCGCGTGCGTCGCCAAGCGCGGCAGCAGCAGGTCGCTGTGGCGCAGAGCAAGGACGCGCCGCGCAAGGTTTCCGTGCTGTTCGCGGGCAAGGGCGCAGCGTAAAGGCGACGCCCGGCGTCGTCTCGTCGCCTTCAGCGGTTTACATCCCGAGGTCGGCCCGATCCGGGAAGCATTCTGGCGGTCCTGCGTCCAGCGACGGCTCGATAGGCTCGATCGTCTCCGTACGGTTTGACCCGGCGCGCCTTCGACTGCACGGCCGCGGGCCTGCGGTATTCAATCGAATCGCGCCCGGTGCGGGACGCCACGCGTACGCGGCAGCGAATTTTCGCCGACGGTCTTCGCGTCGTTGGCCGCGCCGCCGACACGCGCGATGGACTCGCGAAAATCGATCTGCGCTTCGAGGGCGACCTGCCGGATCGCCGCATGGGGGTGCCGGATCCTCCGCATGAGCAGCGTCCACGCCTGGTCCGCAATTGCAAGTGCGGGCTGTCGGATCACCGACAGGCGCGGTGTCACGATCTCCGACCAGTCGGGATCGTCGAAACCCAGGACCGACACGCGCTGCGGGCACGCGATGTCCAGCCGGCGGAGCGTTCCGAGCATGAGCGATGCCTGGTGGCTGTTGCTGACGATCACGGCGGTCGGCGCGTCGGCGGCGCGCAAGGCGCCCTCGAGCGTGTGGGCGAGCGCCGCCTCGTCGTCGTTGTACTCGACGATTGCGATGGAGACGGCCACGCGCGCCTGGCGCCGCGCGGCGTTGAGGCCCTCGATGCGATGGCGGGTCGAAAGCCTGCCGCGCGACCGGCATATGAACATCAGGCGGCGGTGTCCCAGCTCGATCAGGCGCCGGGCGGCGTCGCGCGTGGTCTTGCGGTTGTCGAGGATGACCTGGTCGAAGCGGCGATCACCGGTGGGACGGTCGATCAGCACCATGGGCAGCCCGTTCTGATAGGCGAGGTCCAGCGTCTTTTCCGGCGACGTGCTCGGCAGCAGCACCATTCCGTCGACGCGATAGTTGAGCAGGTCGCGCACCCGGCGAAGCTCCGCGGCGGGATCGTGCCGGCTGAACACATGCATGATGCTGTAGCCGTCCGCGGCCGCGACGTCTTCCAGCGCCTCGGATACCGTGTTCAGGTACGCGGTGGATACGTGCGGAATGCAGATGCCGACGACGTTCGTCTGCGCGCGCCGCAATCCGCGCGCGTGAAAATTGGGAACATAGTGGAGCGCCTCGATCGCCTTCAGCACGCGCTCCTGCCGCTTGCTGCTGACAGGCACGATGCCGGTCAGCACGTGCGATACGGTGCCGACCGACACCTTCGCGTGCTTCGCGACGTCGCTAATCGTGGCCTTGGTGCGCGTCACTGTCCGAAGACCACGATGGTCGCGCTGCCCGTGAGCGGAATCGACCCTCCGCTGCTTCCGGACGCCACCGCGACATATTGCCGTCCTCCCATTTCGAGCGCGTAGAGAAACCCGTCCTGCGTGCCTCTAATGACGCGACCACCGGCCAGCGCGACACCCTTGTTGGTCGCGTTCATCTCCGGCCCCTGCGGGACATGCTGATGCGACCACAGCTTCCGGCACGTGATCGCGTCGATCGCGTATGTGCCGAGATGCGTCGACGCGTAGAGGATTCCGTCGTAAACCACCGGGCCGGTCGAGAACGTGCCGATCTCGCCCAGCTGGAACATGCATACCGGCTTCAGCTTGCCCGCGTTGGCGCTATTGATCCGATTGAGCCGCGAATAACGCTGGCCGCGATAGCCCTTGTTGTACATGAGCCAGTTGGTGGTTGCATCGTCAGCGGCATCGAGCTCCGTCTGCGTCGGCGTGTTCGTCGTCGGCTGGCCGAGCACACCATAGAGTGCGCCGATCTTCACTTCCCCGGGTGCCGCCGTCGCGGCAGCGCTGGCGCTTGCCGATGGCTCGGCCGGTGGCAGCGTCAACACGCGGTCCATGGGCGTCCTCGGCGTGAAAAGCTCGGTACCCGCCGGCAGGGCGGATTGCGCGAGTATGAACGCGATGATGTCGGCGTATTCCTGGCTTGGCACCGACGCGCCGCGCCCGAGCGGCATGTTGTTGTGAACGTACTCGTAGAGCGCCGAGAGCTTCCTGCCGTTCCACTGATCGTCAAAGATGCGGCCCTTGAGCGCGGGGGCACCGGTGCCCTGCAGTTGCGCGCCATGGCAAACCCCGCACTGCTGCGCGTATTCCCAGCGGCCCGAGGGCACCTGCGAGGGCGAGTACCAACCGGTACCGTCCGAGTACGCTCGCGGCGCAAATCCGGCGCACGACAAGGCCAGTAACAGCGAGGCGAAGACCATATGGCCGCGCGCGGGACTTGCCGGGGAAAGCATGAAGGTTTCCATCGCGGGACATGGGGCGGGGCGAAGGACGATTTTCGCTGCCGCACGTAGAATCCGATCGAGACTACCGCCGGGGCCTGGTTGATGCAAGCCATCGGCCGACCACGGCGCGCGATCGGAGTCGCACGCGGCCACACTTTTTTCGCGCAGCGATCGTGCTAACGCCGGCCGCGAAACTGGCCTGCGCCTCCGGAGAATGCCGCGCCGCCCTGCATCGCGCCGTAGCGTTGCTGGCGCTCCGCGCCCGTCGTGCGCGCCATCCGATCCTGGTTCAGTTGAGTGGCGTCGAACCCGCCGCCTTGAAATTGACCGCGCGCGCCCGCATTGCCCGAGGCACGCGTGCTCGCGGACGACGCGTCCGACAGATTGGCGCCGCTCCCGCTTTTCGCGGTGCCTGGTTTCTGCACCGAATTCCACGAACCGTCGTCGTATTTCGACCACCCGTCCGATGTGTGCCGATAGACGTTGCCGTCGGCACCGGCATACACGTTGCCGCCCTCGCCTTTCACGACGCCCGCGCTGTTGCCGTTGGCCCCGCGCACGCCGGCGCCTTCGGCTCCGGTGCTCGATTTGAAGCTGCCCGCGCTGCCTTGCGCATTGGACTGGTGCTGCATGTTGACGGTCTGGTTCGGTCCACTGACGACGCTCGATCCCCAGCTGCCATATTGGTTGCGATTCTGATTGGTCGAGCCGGAAATACCGGTACGACCGTTGTACCAGCTGGCGTTCGCAGACCCGCCGTCGGGTCCCCAGGCCGCGCTTCCGTGCGCGTAGCTTCCCGTCGACGGGTTGTAGGCGGACCATGCGCCCGCGCCGCCGTTCGGCCCGTAGACCGCCGCGCCATGCGCCCACGCGCCCGTATTCGGGTTGTAGGCGGTGCCGCCCGTCACGGCGCCACCGTAGGGCCCGTAGACGGTGCCGCCGCGCGCCCAGGCGCCCGTAGTGGCGTTGTACCAGGTCGAGCCCGAATACGACACGGGATAGGGGTAATAGATCGGCACTGGCGCGGGCCAGATCACGGGCGGGTAATACCAGCCGGTACCGTATACGACCACACCGGCGGATACGTAGCCCATGGTATAGCCGGCCGTGTAGCCGTAGGTGACTGTCGTCGGCGCCACGGCGTAGACACGCACGTACGTCACGCGATAGAGCGGGCTGCTGGGCGGAATCGCATAAATGGCGGCGGGCACAGTTTCCGCGAGCACCCACGGGCCATTCGGCGACGGGGCAACAAACCACGCGCCTTGCCAGCACACATAGAACGTCTCGCCGACGCGGATCACGTCGAAGGCCGTGTTCACGGCGTACTCGAGCTGCGTGCCGACGACCGGCTCGAATTTCGGCGGCCCGCTGTACACGACTTCGACCTTGGCGGTGCTCCGGTAGAGCGTCGCCTGCTGAGGGACCTGCGCCTGCAGCATCGCCTCCTGCGCCTGTGGCGTGCCGGGGACCGACACCAGCACGCTGCCGCGCGGACCGTTCGGCGGGATGCGCGCGAAATCGGCCGGCAGGTTCGAAGTGGCAAAGATCCAGGGCCCTTCAAGGTCGGGTGCGGAGAACCAGCGACCCGAGACGAGGTAGAAATAGCGGCCGCTCGCCGTGTCGAAGAACACATTGGCATCGGTGTTGGCCACGAACTTGAGCGTCGTTTGAGGAATCGGAGCGAGGCTCACCGCCCCGGTCGTGACGATGATCTCCGCCGGCATGGTGCTGACGAATATCATCGGCATGTTCGCCGCGGCGATGCGGCGTCCCGGAACCTGCTTGCGGACCTCGGCGAAATTCGCGTCCGCCGGCAGCGACGAAAACGCCGGCGGCAATTTCTCGACGGGAGTCCACGGTCCCTTGAAGGCCGGCGCGGTGAGCCACGCGCCGTTGTTGAGCCAATACCACGTGTCGCCGTCGACGAAGACGTCCCAGTTGGTGTTCACCGCGAACCGCAACGAAGTGCCCGCGACAGGCGCCAGCACGGGCTCGCCATCGAACACGAGCAGGCTCGCCGGCCGTGCGCTGTAGTAGATCGCCGGCGGATCGTTCCTCACCGCGACCCCGGCTGGCTTCTCCGCCTGCTGGCGGAGCGACAGCAGGATCGTGTCGAGGGGCACTCTTTTCTCGCCGAGATTCGCGAGCGCGGCCTTGACCGCGTTCTCGAAGCTCATTGCCTGTGCGGTGTCGGCGGTCGGAAAGCGCGACGAAAGCAGGCGCGGATCCGTGAGCGTCACGCTCCGCGACGCGAGGTCAGCCTGCGTCGCGAAGGCGACTTCGATCGTGCCGAGGACGGCGGTCTTCGAGCCTGTCGGCATCACGCCGAGCGCGATGCGCGTATTGAGCGTGCGGCGATCGGGCCACGAAATGATCTGGGGCTGATAGACGATGGCGGATCCGCGCTCTCCCGCGACCGTGTGAGGCCACGTGCCGTCGTCCACCATCGGTGACGCGGCGGCAGATGCCGTGGCGCCAGCGGGCATCGCGGCGGACGGCGGCTTCGGGGCCGACGTACCGAGCGCCCGAAGCGCCTGCTGGCATCCGGGGGAGGTCTGCGCCGCATGTTGCTGCAGGCAGGCAAGCGCCTCGGCACCTCCGGCGGGTACGCCCGCGCAATTGCGTTGATAGTCGGCGCGGCAACTCTGGCGCAGTGCGTTCTGTTGCGCGGGCGACGGCTGCTGCGCAAGCGCCGTCAGGCCCGGCGCAGATATCGCCGTGGAAAGAATGACCATGCGCAGGACATGCATCGTCCCGCGCGCGCAATGCACGCTGTTCATGCGCGCTCCTGGAATCGCGGACATCCCGGGACGGCGCCGCTGGCGGCGCGCCGGTGTGCGCGCAATCGCACTTTCGCATGCAGTCGAGCACCTGTCAAAACGCAGGCCCTCGGGATAGAGATCAGGCGTCCCTTGGCCGCTGCCACGGCGATACCCGGAGTGGCACCGTCACCGCGGGCCGGGGCGGCGCGGTGTCGCGCCGCGGCTCGCCGTTCGGCAGCGCGAGGTTGCACTGGCTGAATATGCGCGCAGGCGAGGTCCGGCAGATCTCGGAGTCGAGCCTGCGATAGAGCGTGCCGATCACGTCGTCCTTGGGATCGAACACGTTCTCCTCGCCGATGTCCTTCATGTAGCCGCCCTTGACCAGCAGTCGGCGCACGGCGTCCTTCATGAAATAGAAATAGAGTCCGCCACCCAGCTTTCGCCGCCGTACCGCCTCGCGCGCGAGCAGCTCCGCGCCGGAAATATCGATGACGTTGATGCCGCTCGCAACGATCAGCAGGTGCTTTTGCGAAGGCCGGTCGTGATCGACCTTGTGGAACGCATCCTCGATGTGCTCGACCGCACCGAAGAACAGCGAGCCATTCACCCGCAGCATCTTGAGCTGCGGACAGTCGGGAAGGCCGGTATCGGCATCGAAATGAAATGTCCCGCCGCGAACGTCCGGCTTCACGTCGCGGATTTCGGGATGCGCCGCCTGGTTCAGGAACAGCATCAGCGACAGGAGCACGCCCGCGTAGATCGCGGTCTGCAAACCGAGCAGCAGCGCCGCGACCAGCGTGACGATCATCACGGCGGATTCGGTGCGGCTCGTGCGGATGATCGCGCGCATCCGCTTGACGTCGATCAAGCCGTATGCGACCAGGAAGAGGATCGCGGCCACGGAGGCGAGCGGAAGATAGGCCGCAAGCGGGGCGACGACCAGCACGATGGCAACCAGGAACAGTGACGAGAAAACCGACGCCAGCGGCGTCTTCGCGCCGGCTTCGTAGTTGGCGCCGCTGCGGTTGAACGACCCCGCGGACGGAAACGACGAGAAGAACGCACCGACCAGGTTGGAGATGCCCTGGCCGATGAATTCCTGGTTGCTGTCGATCCGCTGGCCGGACCGGATGCCGAGCGAGCGGCCGACGCTGATCGCGAGCGTCAGCGCGAGGATCGTGTTCGCGAGGGCAGTGGGCGCCGTCTTGCGCAGCGTATCGAGCGAGAAGTCCGGTAGCGAGAGCGGCGGCAACTGCGCCGGCAGCGCGCCGACCATGGCGATCCCCGTGACGTCGGACCCGAGCCAGCGGTTGAGCGCGAGCGCGAAGAGGGATCCCGCGATCGTCCCGCTGATCATGAACGGCACGCGGCGGACATATTTCTTGGCCGCGATCGCCGCGACGAGCGTGAAGACTCCGACGGCGGTGACGTACGGAT
>Ga0207683_10003433_pt1 | contig 13808 bp, 11 predicted proteins | sample KBSM73metaG_FD_184333 | JGI IMG/M metagenome (GOLD analysis project Ga0207683, IMG submission 184333) | Miscanthus rhizosphere microbial communities from Kellogg Biological Station, Michigan, USA - KBS M7-3 metaG (SPAdes) (version 2) | ecosystem: Host-associated > Plants > Roots > Rhizosphere >...
CCGGTCGACGCCGCGGTCAACGCGGTCGTCCCGTTCGCCCGTGCCAAGGTGAGCGGGAGAATCCACCCTCAGCAGGACCCGCTCGAGGCCCAGGCCGCGCTCGTGCGCCACTTCGAGGGCCTGCGACCGTTCGGCGTCTCGCTCGTCGTCCACACGGCCGAGACCGGAAGCGGATTCGCGGCGAACACCACTGGACCCGCGTACGCGGCCGCCGCCGAGGCGCTGGCACATGCGTGGGGCGGCGAGACCGTCAGCGTCGCGACCGGCGGCTCGATCCCGCTCGTGAACTACCTGCAGCAGGCCGCGCCGCACGCGGAGATGCTGCTGCTGGGCACCACCGACGGCTTCGCGAACATCCACGCGCCGAACGAGCGTGTCCTTGTCCATGAGTTCGAGAACGCCGTTCTGGCCGAGGCCGAGTTCTTCGGCCGCTATGCGGCGTCTTTCGACGGCAAGGAGGGCTCGTGACTACCGCTCCCGAAGCGATACCCGACAAGCCTCCGATGATGCAGCGCATCCTCGGCGCGATCGAGCGCGGTGGGAACAGGATGCCCAACCCGGCGATCCTGTTCGTCTGGCTGTGCGTGATCGTGATCGTCCTTTCCGCGCTGCTGGCCTGGGTGAACATCGAGGTCACCTACCAGGTCGTCGAGCCGCCGCCCGTCCCCGTCGAGGAGGTCGTCCAGGGCGGCTCCACGCAGCCCTCGGGGGGTCTGCCCGACGCGTCCGTCCAGGAGGGCGAGTACGCCGTTCGGGAGGAGACGGCCGCCATTCAGAGCCTCCTGTCCGCCGACGGGGTCCGCTTCCTCTTCACCTCGTTCGTCGCCAACTTCCGGAACTTCGCGGCCGTCGCGATCATCCTCGTGGTGATGATCGGCGTCGGCCTCGCCGAGGCCGCAGGATTGATCGGATCGCTCATCCGCAAGCTCGTCAGCGTCTCGTCGGAAGCGATGCTGACGCCGATCATCATCTTCATCGGCGTTCTCTCGAGCGTCGCCTCGGACGCCGGGTATCTCGTGCTGATACCCCTGGGTGCCGCTGCGTTCAAGAGCGTCGGGCGCAACCCCCTCGCCGGGATGGCGGCTGCATTCGCCGGCGTCGCTGCGGGGTTCGGCGTCAACTTCCTGATCACGCCGCTCGACGGCGTGCTGACCGAGATCACGAACGACGCGAGCGCCCTGGTCGACCCCGACCGCTCGATCGACCTCGCGGCGAACCTCTACTTCGGCATCGCCTCGACGATTCTCGTCACGATCGTCCTCACGCTTGTCTCCGTGTACATCGTCGAGCGGGGCCTCGGCAAGCACGACCCCGCGCTCGAGTCGGACGACGAGTCGCTCGACGCCGACAAAGGCCCCGTCGTGTCTCCGGAGGCCGACGCGAGAGGGCTTCGCTACGCGCTCTTCGCGACCCTCGCGGTGATCGGCGTGATCACCCTCCTCACCGTGTTCCCAGACGCGCCGCTGCGCGACCCGGTCACGGGAGACATCATCGGAGACTCGCCGTTCATGGACAGCCTGATCGTGATCATCACGATCATCTTCTTCGCGGCGGGGCTCGCCTATGGCCGTGGAGCAGGGACGATCCGCACGAGCGACGAGGTGCTCGCGTCAATCACGAAGTCGTGGGCCGGCCTCGCGAGTCTGCTGTTCCTGTTCCTCCTGATCGCGCAGTTCATCGCGTACTTCAACTACTCGAACATGGCGCAGGTGGCGGCCGTGAAGCTCGGCGACTGGCTCGAGGAGGCCAACGTCGGAGCAGTGTGGCTCCTGATCGGCTTCGTGCTCGTGACGATGCTGGTCGACCTGATCATGCCGGCGGCGATCGCCAAGTGGGCCATTCTCGCCCCGATCTTCATCCCGCTCTTCCTGCGGCTCGACGTCGCACCGCAGACGGTGCTCGCCGCGTACCGCGTCGGCGATTCACCGTTCAACGTGGTGACGCCGCTGATGGCCTACTTCCCGCTGATCATCATCTTCGCGCAGCGCTACCGCAAGGACGCCGGAATCGGCACTGTCGTCGCGATGATGCTCCCGTACGTCGTCGTCCTCTCCCTGATCTGGACACTCTTCTTCGTCGCCTGGTACCTGATCGGCATTCCGCTCGGCCCCGGGTCGCCCGTCCACCTCGACTAGCGGCTTCACGGGAGCCCGCCCGTGAGCGACGAGACGATCACCTTCCTGATCCTCGGCGCGGTCGTCGCAGTCTTCATCTGGGACAAGCTTCCGGTTGCGATCGTCGCGATCGGCGTCGCACTCTCGCTCTGGGCGACGGACGTCCTCACGCTCGAGCAGGCGCTCGCGGGCTTCGGTGATCCGAGTGTCCTCTTCATCGCGTCGCTGTTCGTCGTGAGCGAGGCGCTCGACGCGGCCGGGGTCACGGGCTGGATGGGACAGGAACTCGTCGGGCGATCCGGTGACAGCCGCACCCGCGCGCTCGTGCTCGCGATGCTCACCTGCGCCGCGCTGACGGCACTCATCACGCCGAACGGCTCCGTCGCCGCGCTCCTGCCCGTGATCGTGGTGATGGCGGTGCGGACGCGGCGCGCCCCCTCCCAGCTCCTGATGCCGCTGGCGTTCGCAGCGCATGCCGGCGGCCTCCTGGTTCTCACTGCGTCGCCGGTGAACGTCGTCGTCTCCGAGGCGGCGGACGACGCCGGAGTGGGCGCGTTCGGGTTCTTCGAGTTCGCGCTCGTCGGCCTCCCCTTGCTGGCCGGCTCGGTCGCGATCGTCGTCCTCTTCGGCGAGCGGTTGCTCCCGACACGCGCCCCGAGGGCGATCAAGCGTGACTTCAGCGCTCATGCGCGGACGCTCGTCGAGCAGTATGGGCTCGACGTCGAGCCGGAACGCCTGCTGACGCGCGGACGCGGCGTCGCGGAGGTCGTCATCCCGCCACGCTCCGGACTCGCGGGCGAAACGGCGTTTCCGGGCATGGTCACCGAAAGCGGCGACCTCGTCGTCCTCGCGATCCAGCGCGGAGAGGAGGATCTCGTTGGGGAAACGACACTCGCGGTCGGAGACACACTCCTCCTCAAGGGAACGTGGGGCGCGCTCGACGAGCACCTCGACGATCCCGACATCCTCGTGGTCGACGAGCCGGACCAGGTGCGCCGTCAGGTCGCGCCGCTCGGATCGAGTGCTCGGCTGACCCTCCTCGTTGTCGGCGCGATGGTCGTGCTGCTCGCGACGGGCGTCGCGCCGCCGGCGGTCTCAGGGCTCCTGGCTGCGTGCGCGATCGTCGTCACACGTGTCCTCACGATCGAGCAGGCATACCGCGGCATCCAGTGGACGACGGTGATCCTCGTGGCCGGGATGCTCCCGCTCTCGACCGCGATGACGCAGACCGGCGCGGCGAACGAACTCGCCGACGGACTGGTCGACGTGGTCGGCGACCGCGGCCCGCGCGCGCTTCTGCTGGGGCTCGTCCTCCTCGTCCTCGTCCTCGGCCAGCTCATCTCGAACATGGCGACCGCGCTCATCGTCATCCCGATCGCGGTGAGCGCAGCGGCCGAGCTCGACGTTTCCGCCAAGCCCGTGTTGATGGCCGTGTGCGTCGCAGCCGCGGCCGCGTTCATCACGCCGGTCGCGACGCCGGCCAACCTCATGGTCATGGAGCCGGGTGGCTACCGGTTCGGCGACTACTGGAAGCTCGGCCTGCCCATGCTCGCCCTCTTCGCGCTCGTCGCGGTGCTGCTCGTTCCGGTGATCTGGTCGTTCTGACGTCCGTCGGTCGGCCGAGAATGGCGCGGTGATGCGCCTCTGCGCGACGGTCGTCGCCGTGCTCGCGGTACTTGTAGCCGCCCCTGCGGCGGCTGCGAGCTACGCCGACGAGCAAGCTCTCGCCGAGCGTTTCGCACCCATCGTTCGGCTCGTCCATCAGCAGGACGTCTGCAGCTATGGCGAGCCGTTCATCCCGACGGACATCAACCTCCTGCTCGGCGAGGAGACCGTCGCGTTGCGCGGCCCGTGGAACGTCACCGACCTCGTGAAGATCGCGCCCACCGCGCACGATCTCGTGAAGCACTTCGAGTACCACCTCGACTTCCCGGGCAATGCGCTCAATCCCGGCTGCGACTACAACCGCTGGGCGAAGCGCCTGACTCGAGGCAGCAAACCGGTCGTGTACGGGCACGTCGTCGGCGAGGACGGCTTTCCCGACAAGTTGGCGCTCCAGTACTGGTTCTTCTATCCGTTCAACGACTTCAACAACACCCACGAGGGCGACTGGGAGATGATCCAGCTCCTGTTCGACGCGCCCGATGCACGTGCGGCGCTCGAGACGGAGCCGGTCGACGTGGGGTACAGCTCGCACGAGGGGGCAGAGCGCGCCGCGTGGGACGACGAGAAGCTCGAGCGCGTGGGCGACCGCCCGGTCGTGTATCCCGCCGCCGGTTCCCACGCGAACAAGTACAGCGAGGCCCTGTGGCTCGGCAGCTCCGCCGACGCGGGGGTTGGCTGCGACGACACGCGAGGCCCGCACCGAGAGGTCTCCCCTCGGGTCGTGACGATTCCGAGCGACCGGTCGGCCGCGGAGGCCGCCTATCCCTGGATCGCGTACGAGGGACGGTGGGGCGAGCTCCAGAAAGCCTTCTTCAACGGCCCGACCGGCCCGAACCTGAAGACGCAATGGACGCGACCGATCACCTGGTCGGAGGACTGGCGCGACCTGAGCTACGCCGTACCGACCGGTGGTGTCTTCGGCACGGGCTCGACCGACTTCTTCTGCACCGCGGTCGCCAAGGGCTCGCGGGCGTTGTCCCAGCTCCTGAACAATCCACTTCCGCTCGTCATCGTCCTTGCGACCGTCCTCGGTCTCGCGATCTTCGCAGCGGCGCGCGCGACCTGGACCCCCGTGGCGCCCACGCGGATCGCCCGCCGGCGCGCGTGGGGCCAGATCGTCTCCGCCTCGGCGAGGATGTACGCGCGCCGGCCCCTCCTGTTCCTCGGCCTGGGCGTCCTCCTCATCCCGATCGCTGTCGTCATGACGTTCGTGCAATGGCTTCTGCTCGGCGTCATCGATGCTCTCGGAACCGTTTCGGGCGAGGGCGCCGGCGCGTGGGCGTTCCTCTCCGTCGTCGTCGGCACGACGTTCGCACTCCTCGGGCTCGGCCTCGTCATGGCCGCCACGGCGTGCGCGCTCGTCGAGCTGGACGCGAATCGCGCGGTCGGCGCATGGGGTGCCTATCGGCTCGCCGTCCGGCGGTTCCGGCCACTCCTTGGCGGGATCGCGCTCTTCGTCCTCGTCTGGGTCGTCCTCACGAGCACCGTCTTCCTCATCCCGGTCGCGCTGTGGCTCGCGGTCCGCTGGTGTCTCGTCGCACCCGTGGTCGAGCTGGAGGACTATCGCCCGTTCCCGGCACTACGGCGCAGTGCCGAGCTCGTGCGTCGCCGCTGGATCCGGGTCGGCTCGCTCGTCGGAGTCAGCGCCGCGCTCGCGCTCTTCGCCGGACCGCTACTCGGGGCAGTGCTCATCCTCACGACCTCGATGCCTCTTGGGCTCCTCAACCTCGTTGCGGGCGTCGTGTATGCCCTCGCCATGCCGTTCGTCGCCCTCGTGACGGCATACGTCTACTTCGACGCCCGCGCCCGCGTGGAACTCGAGCCTTTCGAGCGAGTCTCCGAACTGCCGGCCGAGATGGAACTGGCCGGCTAGACGGTCTCGAGTGGCCGGTCGCCCGCCACGAGCTCGGCGAACTTCCCGGCGGCGGCGATCAGCTCGTCGTACGTCCCGATCTCGACGATGTGCCCCTTGTCCAGGACGACGATCTGGTCGGCGTCGCGGACGGTCGACAGCCGGTGCGCGATGGCGATTGTCGTCCGGCCCTCGGAGAGCCGCTCGAGTGCCTCCTGGACGAGCCTCTCCGTCTGCGTGTCGAGCGACGAGGTCGCCTCGTCGAGGACGAGCACCGGTGGGTTGCGCAGGATCGTGCGCGCGATCGCCATACGCTGCTTCTCTCCGCCCGAGAACCGGTAGCCCCGCTCTCCGACCATGGTCTCGTAGCCCTCCGGGAGCGTCGCGATGAGCTCGTGGATCTGCGCTGCACGCGCCGCATCCTCGATGTCGTCGTCCGTCGCGGTCGGACGGGCGAAGCGGAGGTTCTCGCGCACCGAGGCGTGGAAGAGATACGTCTCCTGCGAGACGACGCCGACGGTGTCCGCCAGGCTCGCGAAGGTCAGCTCGCGGGCGTCGACGCCGTCGATCGACACGGACCCTCGGGTCACGTCGTAGAGGCGGGCGACGAGATACGCGGACGTCGTCTTGCCCGACCCCGTCTCTCCCACCAGCGCCGTCTTCGTTCCCGCCGGTACCGTGAACGACACGTCCTGCAGCGTCCAGGCCGCGTCGTCGTAGCGGAACCAGACCGAGTCGAGGGCGACCTCACCGCGCGGGGCGTCGAGCTCGCGTTCGCCCTCGACGATGTCGATCTCGTGGTCCAGGTACTCGAAGATCCGGTCGAAGAGCGCGAGCGAAGTCTGCACCTCGATCTGGACGTTGAGGAGGCTGCCGATCGGGAAGAACAGGCGTGTCTGCAGCGTGGTGAAAGCGACCAGCGTCCCGATCGTGATCGCCTCCGAGCCACGCGAGATCGAGAAGCCCGCGAACCAGTAGACGAGCGCGGGCATGATCGCGAAGGTCATCTGGATCGAGGCCATCATCCAACGGCCCGTCATGCGGCTTCGCACCTCGAGATCGGCAAGGCGCCGCGACTCGCCGGCAAAGCGCTCTGCGAGGTCGTCGGTCCTGCCCATCGTCTTTCCGAGCAGGATCCCGGAGACCGAGAGCGACTCCTGCACGATCGATGAGACGTCCGCGAGAGACGCCTGCCGTTCGGCCGTGACCTTCTTGCGCTGTGCGCCCACGCGCTTCGTCAGCCACACGAACAGCGGGAGGAGGGCCAGCGCGAAGACCGCGAGGCGCCAGTCGAGGAGGAACATGGCGGCGATCGTCGCGATGACCGTCGTGACATTCGACAGCACCGACGTCGCCGTCGAGGTAACGACGTTCTCGATGCCGCCGATGTCGTTCGCGATCCGGCTCTGCACCTCGCCGGTTCGCGTGCGGGTGAAGAACGCCAGGGACAGGCGCTGGAGGTGCCGATACACCTCCGTCCGCAGGTCGTGCATGACGCTCTGGCCGACCTGGTTCGAAAGCAGTGTCTGATACACGCCGATGACGCCCGTGACGACGGGGATGGCGACCATGCCCGCGACGAGCGCACTGAGCAGGCGGACGTTCTCGTCCGGTATCGCGACGTCGAGGACTTCGCGCAGGAGGAACGGCGACACCACGCCGATCGCCGCTGCGAAGAAGATGAGCGTGCAAACGGCGGTCAAACGCGCCCGGTACGGGCGAAACAGGCGGACGATCCGTCGGAAGTTCGCCCGACGTACCTCGGGGTCGGACGGGCGCTCGGGAGCGTCCTCGGTGGAAAAGGAGTCGAAGCGACGGCCTGGCACGAGCTAAGCGTGCCTGCCCGCAGCGTCGTGAGGCCCGGGACATACCATTCGAGGCATGTCGGTCGACGTCGTCAGCGAGCCTGTCCAGCAGCTCATCGACTGGCTCGTGCCCGGCCCAAGGCCGTACGCCGAGACGATCGAGGCCTGGAGGACGCACTGCCCGCGCATCTCGCCGTGGGAGGACGCGCTCGACCAGGGCCTGATCGCGATCGAACGCCACGACGGCCGGTCGCTCGTCGTGCTCACGGAGGCCGGTGCCGCGCGCCGCCGCGGGCCTGCCTGAGGCAGGCAGCGCGACGCCGCCGACGAATCCGTCGTAGTGACGACCGACGAGGCGATCGACCGCTTCCTCGAGCACGGCGGCCTGTCGCCGGCGTCCAGGCGCGCGTACGGCTCCGATCTCCGCTCGTTCTCGGCCTGGCTCGACCGGCGAGATCTGACGTTGGACGAAGTCGACGCGCGCGTTCTCTCAGATTGGGTCGCCGAGCTGGGTAGCGGCAGAGACCGCCTCGCCCCACCGTCGATCGCGCGCCGGCTCTCCGCAATCCGCTCGTGCCTGCGCTACACGTTCGGCCCCGCATCGGTCCCGGAGGCGTCTCTCGCGCCTCGACGCGCACGCCGTCTCCCGGACGCTCCGAAACTCGCCGAGATCGACGACCTCCTCGAGCTCGTCGACGGTGGGTCGCCGCTCGCGCTCCGCAACCGGGCGCTCCTCGAGCTCCTCTACTCGGCCGGTCTACGAAGCCAGGAGGCAGTCACGCTCGACCTCCGGGACGTCGACTTCGAGCGTGAGGTCGTGCACGTGCGCGGCAAGGGCGGGAAGGAGCGTGTCGTCCCGCTCGGAGAGGAGGCTGCGCTGCAGCTCGCGCGCTATCTCCGGTCCGGTCGGCCGCAGCTCGCGGCCGGCGCGAACGACGCCGTCTTCCTCTCCGCACGAGGGCGCCGGCTCGACACGAGCACGGTCCGGCGGCTCCTCCGCCATCCCCATCGGCTCCGCCACGCGTTCGCCACTCACCTGCTCGAGGGTGGTGCTGACCTTCGCGTCATTCAGGAGCTCCTCGGCCACGCCTCTCTCTCCACGACCCAGATCTACAGCCACGTCGACGCAAAGCGTCTGCGGCGCGTCTACGACCGCTCGCACCCGCGGTCCTGAGCTCGGCTACAGGCGGCGGAGCGCCGCGAGGTGCGCCACCTCGATCCGCCGAGGAGTCGAGACGTCGCGTGACCAGCGCGGCCATGCGTACTTCGTCGGCGCGCGGAGCTCGCACCCGAGGTCGCACGCGAGCCGCACGCCCTGGCGTCCCGCACTGAACAGGCCGGCGTTCCCGAGGACCGCTCGAACCTCCGCCTGACCTCGGCGCCGGCGCAGGAGGTTGAGGATCGCCCAGTCCTCGACACCGTCCCGGATCTGCGTGAGGCGGGCACTCGGCCACGGCCCGTTCGGCCCTGGATACACGAGGATCTTCTCTCCACTTCCGATCGACTCGCGCGGGTTCGTCGCCGTATAGCTCGTCATCCCCTGGGCGTAGAAGAGCCCCTGGACGTTCTCGAGCGCGGTCCAGAGCATGAGCATGCGCGCATTCGAGAGGGGCTCCGTGGCTGCGAAGCCCGGTGTTCCGGGAGTGCCCGTGTACGTGTAGGCCCACACCATCTTCCCGCGGGAGCGCACCTTGTCGATCAGCGCGAGATTCGAGCGCGCACGGGACATCCCCGCGCGCGTGTGACCCGGACTCGTCCACGTGCCGTAGTAGCGACGCGAGAGCACCGTCCAGACGTCGAGGTCGTTGCCACCCTTGCCGTCCCACAGGAACGTGTTGGCCGGCGTCGGATTGCCGGTCATCATCTGCGCGCCTCCTGGGAAGCAGTCGTGCAGAGCCCTCGCCTGGCGGGCGACGAGTCGCTGCCCCGCGAGGCTGGGCTCGTCGTAGCCGAACAGGTACGGCAGCGGGCCTGCGCCGAGCACCTCGTTCTCCGACCAGAACGAGCGCACGCGACCCAGGTACTCGCACCAGGTCTCCGGCGCGAAGGGGCTCATCTGCGCGATGTAGTTGTGCGCTGCGGTCCGATTGCTCGAGATCGGGATCCGAAGGGCCGAGAAACCCGGCGACGCGCGGAACTGGGCGAGGAAGTTGCCGGCGGAGTCGAGCCACCACCGCGCGTCCGATGCGTAGCCGGCCGACGTGCGCGGCTCGCCGAATCCCCACGATCCCGGCGACACGCGGTAGTCGCCGAGCACGCCGAAGAGCGCGCGATTCGCCGCAACGCGCTGATCGTGACTCGTGAAGCCGTAGAGCTGCGCGGACTTCGAGACGAACGACTCCGGGCTCAGGTTGAACGAGGTCAGGAGATTTCCGACGCGAGAGCCCGGCCGCGGCAGCGTCACCGGAAAGACCGTGATCCGCACGGGCACGACCGTGCGCTTCCCGTCGGCCGTCACCGCGAGTGACGCCGCGTAGCGACCGGCCGTGGTCCCGTACGGCACGTCGACCTGCACGTGGATCGGCTGGTTCGCCCGCTCGCTCGCGCGCTCGTCCCCGTCCCAGGGCTCGAGGGCGTCGGGAATCGCACGGCCCTCGACTGCGACGAAGTGCGCGAAGAAGAGCCGTACCGCAACGCCGCCTGCCGGAGCGGTCGCCACCGCAACCGCAACACGCTCGGCGCCGCGCACGACGACGATCGCATCCTCGCGCTCGCCGATCGCGGCGTTGGCCGCGACGTACGGCGCTCCGCCGCGCGGAAGACCGCCGCTCGCCGGTATCGACTGTGACGACGGATACACGGAAACCGAGTCCGCGACTGCGGTTGCGGACGCCGAACCGGTCAACGAGACGAGTCCGCCGACGAGCACCAACGCGAGTGCGAGACCTCGCGCGAGCCGACGGGGATGACGGCGCAAGAGGAGCCGGGCGCCGTTCGGCGAAACGTTCCGAGCGCCGTGAGTGCTTCCGACCCCGACGTCGAGCGCTATCTGCTCACCCTCCAGGCCCAGCGGTCGCCGCGGACCGTCGACGCGTACCGACGCGACCTGGCCGCCCTGCACGGGTTCCTCGGCAAGGACGTCGGCCGCGTGACTCCGGACGAGCTCGAATCGTGGGTTGCTTCGATGCGCGCCCAGGGGCTCGCGGCCTCGACGATCGCCAGGCGCGTCTCCGCGGTTCGTGCGTACTTCCGTCACCTCGTCCTTATCGGCATGCGCGACGAAAACCCGGCTGCCTCACTCCAGCTACCGCGCCGCGGCCGCACCCTACCGCGCGCCCTCTCACCTGCCGAGACGGAGCGGCTCATCGATGCCGCGACCGGAACGATGCCCCGCGCACTACGCGACCGTGCTCTCGTCGAGCTCCTGTACGGAGCCGGCCTACGGGTCTCCGAGGCGGTCGGGCTGGAGAAGAACGGCGTCGCAATCGAAGAGCGCGTGGTGCGCGTGCTCGGCAAGGGCGGCAAGGAGCGACTTGTCCCGCTCGGTCGCCCGGCGGCGGAGGCGGTCCGCCGCTACCTGGCGCTCGGGCGGCCTCACCTCGACCGTCGCTACCGGCCGGAGCTGTTCTTGAACGCCCGGGGGGGAGCGCTCACACGCGCCGGTGCGTTCCTCATTCTCCGCAAGCTCGCCGACCGAGCGGGACTCGAGCCCGGACGCGTCCATCCGCACCTGTTGCGCCACTCGTTCGCGACGCACCTCCTCGAAGGCGGAGCGGACCTGCGCTCGGTGCAGGAGATGCTCGGGCACGCGGATCTCGGGACGACCGAGCGTTACACCCACGTCTCGGATCGACGGCGGCGCGACGTCTACTTCCAGGCGCACCCGCACGCGCGCAGCCGACCGCGCCCGAGCGGCACCTCGTCCGCCTAGACCGTCCAGGCGACGCGCGCGAGCGCGATCGCCTCGGCCAGAGCCTCGTCGCTCGCACCGACGAGCGTCACGTGGCCGAGCTTCCGCCCCGGCCTCGGCTCCTTGCCGTAGAGATGGACGTGCGCACCGGGGATCGAGAGGAGACGCTCGAGCGGCGGAAGCGCGCCGACGAGGTTGACCATCACACTCGAGCTGCGGGCCGCCGTCGCGCCGAGAGGGAGCCCGAGGATCGCGCGGAGATGGTTCTCGAACTGACTCGTCTCCGCGCCGTCGATCGTCCAGTGACCAGTGTTGTGAACGCGCGGTGCGAACTCGTTCGCGAGCAAATTGCCCCCGACCTCGAAGAGCTCGACGGCAAGGACGCCGACGTAGCCGAGCTCGTCCAGCAGACGCGCCGCGATCTCCTCGGCCTCGCGCTGCCGGGCATCCGGCGCGCACACGCGCGACACGGCCAGGATCCCGCCGCGATGCTCGTTCTCCGTCACCGGGTAGAACACGGTCTCGTCGGTGCGTCCGCGTACCGCGACGATGGACAGCTCGCGCTCGAACGGGACGATCCCCTCGGCCAGCTCGTCCTCGCCGAGCGATTCTGCCGCCTCGACGACGCGCTGTCCCTTGCCGTCGTAGCCGAGGCGACGTGACTTCACGAGTGCCGGAAGCCCGACGTCGTCGAGCAGACCGAACGGCGCGGTCGCGATCCCGAGGCGCCGGAACAGCTCCTTTTCGACGAGCCGGTCCTGCCCCAGCTCGAGCGCGCGCGGATCGGGGACGGCGCCGACGGTGCGCGCCGCGGCGACGGGCACGTTCTCGAACTCGTACGTGACGGCGTCCACGCCGTCCGCGAGCCGCCCGAGGCACGCGGGATCGTCGTAGGCACCGACGAGCAACTCGCCGACGTCGCCGGCGCAAGCGTCCGGAGCGGGATCGAGAAAGCGGAGGCGCACGCCGAGAGGAGCACCGGCGAGGGCGAGCATCCGTCCGAGCTGCCCCCCGCCGAGGCAGCCGACGAGCGCCGTCACGCGGCCGGATCGGGCGCAGCGAGCACGGCTTCCGTCTGCTCCTCCCGGAACGCCGCCAGACGCGCTCGCACGCCAGTGTCTCCCCGAGCGACGATCGCGGCGGCGAGGAGCGCCGCGTTGACCGCACCCGCCCGGCCGATCGCGAGCGTCCCGACGGGAATGCCGGCGGGCATCTGTGCGATCGAGAGCAATGAGTCCAGGCCCTCCAGCGCCTTCGACTCGACGGGGACGCCCAGCACCGGCAGCAGGGTCTTGGACGACGTCATCCCCGGCAGGTGGGCCGCGCCTCCGGCGCCCGCGATGATCACCTGGAGGCCGCGCTCCTCGGCCGAGGCCGCGTACGCGAAGAGCTTGTCCGGGGTCCGGTGGGCCGAGACGACCTCCGTCTCGAACGCCACGCCGAGCGACTCGAGCGTCTCCGCCGCGTGGCGCATCGTCTCCCAGTCGGAGCGGGAGCCCATGATGATCCCGACGACGGGCGCGTCGCTCACGGGCAGGACACTACTTGGGCAAGACCCGAATCCGCGAGCGCGGACTCGGGTCGCGCAGGACAAAATGACCTGAAGCGCGGCCGCTTCACGGCCGCGATCACAGCTCTCACACAACGCCTACTTCGTTCTGGACTTCTTCACGAGGAGCGCGGCGACCGAGCCGGCGGTCTTGCGCAGGTCGGCGTCCTCCTCGTCGCTCTCGGCGATCCCCTCGAGGATCTGGATCGTGTCGCGCTGCGGCGTGCCGTTCTTCAGACACACCATTGCGAGGCGCCTGACGGCGGCGTTCGGATCTCGAGCCGCCAGCTCGTGCAGGAGCGGCCGGAAGGCGTTGGCGTCGCCGGGATGCGTTCGCGACAGACTCTCGAGCGCGATGAGCGCCGACCCGCGCGCGGCAGGGCTGTCGTCCTCCAGGCCGCGGCGCAGCAATTCGAGCTTTTGACGGAACCGGAACTGGGCGATGGCGCGATACGCCTGCGCGCGAACGCGGTAGTCGGCGTCTCGGGCACCAGCCTCGATCTCCTCGTCCCATTGCGACCGGAGGGAAGCGAGAGACTTCTCGTCTCCTGCCTGTGCGAGGGCGTCCGCCTCGGCAGCCGCCTCGGCCAGCGTCATCCGACGTCGGAGAGGGAGCGCGGACCGGGGCCGGTGTAGCGGGCCGACGGGCGGATGAGCCGCGCGACGCGCTTCTGCTCGAGGATGTGCGCCGACCAGCCGGCGACGCGCGCGCACGCGAACATCGCGGGGGTCAGCTTCGCGGGAATGTCCGCGACGTCGAGGACGATCGCGGCCCAGTACTCGACGTTCGTCGCGAGGACCCGCTCCGGGTGGCGCTCCTGCAGCGCCGACAGCGCGGCCGACTCGAGCGCGCGCGCCGACTCGACCCTTGACGAGCCGAGCTCATCCGCCGTGCGCGAGAGAAGGCGGGCGCGCGGATCCTCCGCGCGGTAGACGCGATGGCCGAAGCCCATGATCCTGTCGCCGCGCGATA
>Ga0207683_10003436_pt1 | contig 13804 bp, 17 predicted proteins | sample KBSM73metaG_FD_184333 | JGI IMG/M metagenome (GOLD analysis project Ga0207683, IMG submission 184333) | Miscanthus rhizosphere microbial communities from Kellogg Biological Station, Michigan, USA - KBS M7-3 metaG (SPAdes) (version 2) | ecosystem: Host-associated > Plants > Roots > Rhizosphere >...
CATCCGGCAAAAGGGGCACCAGTGGCCGCGGTGGAAGGCGATCACGACCGGACCTTGCCGGGTCAGGTCCTCGAGGAGGACCAGCCGGCCGTCCTGGTCGGGAAGCGCGAACAGGGGCATCGGATCCCCGACGGCGGGCGCGCCGGCTCCCGCACGGACCGCCTCGAGCCGGCCGGCGAAGGAATCGATAGCTCGCGAATATTCGGGGCGTTGGTCGCGCGCCACGTCCGCAATGACCTGCAGGCGTTCGCCCAGGCTCGCGTTGCTCTCGCGGACCTGAAGAAAAGCAGACTCGAGGGGCGACACGCGAACTTGATTCATTTGCTCACTCTACGGTTACGCGCTTGAGACGTCACGAACGCGCCGCAAAGGTCTCGACCATTTCGCCGCCGCACGCCTCGTGCAGGATGAAGCCTTCAAGCGGATCGAATTTCCCGCGCCATGGCGCCTGTTCGATCGTCTCCATCGTGTGGCGGTAGCCTGCCTCGCGACGCTGGCGAATACCTTCGGGGCTGAAGTCGATATCCTTGGAATGGTCCTCATAGTCGAGCGACGGCGCGAGAAGGCGGACGACATGCATTGTCGTCGTGCAGCCGTAGCTCTTCATCTCGGCGACGGCGTTGCTCCTCGTCGATTCAGGAACCAGGGCGCCGAGCTCGGCGATGATGTGGCGCAAGCGGTGAAGTTGCCGCTGGCGCTTGATCTGCGCGGTCGAGCGGCTTGAATATTGAAGGTCCTTCTGGCGGTTCATGACTTCCCAGATGGAGCGCGGCTCGGGCCCATGCGGGTTCCAGATGTGGACTGCCAGCACCAGGCTGCTCCGCCGGGGATTATCATCGAATACGACCTCGACCGGCGTGTTCGATAGGATGCCTCCGTCCCAGTACAGTTCGCCATCGATGCGAACGGCGGGAAAGGCCGGCGGCAGCGCGCCTGACGCCATGATGTGGCGGACGTCGATCTCCATGTCGCGGCTGTCAAAATAGACCATCTCGCTGTTGCTGACTTTTGACGCACCGACAGTCAGCCGCACGTCGCCGGAATTCAGCTGGTCGAAGTCGATCAGCTCCTCGAGCGTGCTCATCAGCGGATGGGTGGAATAATATCCCGCGGCGTCAGGGCCCAGGGGCAGATGCGGGCTGAAAAAGGCGGCGGGCTGCGGTTCGAAGAATGAAGGCACGCCGCTGCTGACGGCTGCGGCGTTGCGCGCGGCTGTGGCCATCCACGGGGGCATGAACTGAGTGAGAGGAGAGGAGCGATGCTCCACCCGCTTCCAGAATTCGCAGAGGCGATCGATCCGCTCACCCTTCGGCGAGCCGGCGATAAGTCCGGCGTTGATGGCTCCAATCGAGGTTCCGACAACCCAGTCGGGCTCGACTCCGGCTTCGGCCAGGGCCTCATAGACGCCCACCTGGTAGGCGCCGAGGGCGCCGCCGCCCTGGAGCACGAGCACGGTCTGCCCAAGCCCCTTCATTTCATGGCTCAAGTCGCGGTTCATCTTCTTGTCCCTTTTCAAGCAGCTTCGGCGAAGCTGTCGGTGGTCGGCGTATGGATCGGGCCGGTGATCAGCCGAGCGCTGCGCGCGTAGGTGAAGTAGTTCCAGCCCCAGTGGAGGATGACAGAAAGCCGGCTGCGGAAGCCGACCAAGAACCAGACGTGCGCGACGCACCAGAGCAGCCAGGCGGAAAATCCCGACAGGCGAATGCGCCCGAAATCCGCGACTGCGCTCTTGCGGCCGATGGTCGCGAGGTTGCCGTAGTCCCGGTAGCGGAACGGCTGCATGGTCCGTCCGAGGATGCGGTCGGCGACGTAGCGACCCTGCTGCTTGGCGACAGGGGCCACGCCGGGCAGGGTTCCCCCCCGCCTGCCAGGGCACGCGGCAGTATCGCCAATCGCGAAGATCCGCGTCTGGCCGAGAGCGAACAGGTCGTCGTCGACGATCACTCGGCCCAGACGGTCGGCTGGCGCGCCGACCCACTTTGCCGCAGGCGACGCCTGGACTCCCGCCGCCCACACAATCGTGTGGGTCGCGATGCGCTCGGCACCAATCCGTACCTGATTTCGACCGATATCGGTCACAGCCGCTCCGAGACGGATTTCGACGCCGATGCGCTCGAGGGCTTCTCGGGTGCGCTTTGACAGTTCGGGGGGGAAGGATGGCAGCAAGCGCGATCCAGCCTCTAACAGGATCACACGAGAGCAGTGCGGCGTGATCGAGCGAAAGTCCCGCGACACCGACTGGCGGGCCAGTTCGGCAATCGCGCCGGCCATTTCGACGCCGGTCGGACCGCCGCCGATGACGACGAAGGTCAGGAGCGCGTCTCGCGCGTCTCCATGCTCCTCGCTCTCAGCCTGTTCGAGTGCGAGCAGAACGCGGCGGCGGACGGCGGTCGCGTCCTCGATGGTCTTGATGCCAGGCGCGTGAACCGCCCAATCGTCGCGGCCGAAGTACGAATGCCGCGCGCCGGTCGCGAGAATCAGCCAGTCGTAGTCCAATGGTCGCCCGCTCTCGAGCAGGACCGTTCGACTGGATGAGGAGACTGCGCACACTCTGTCTAGCAACACTCGGACGTTGCGTGCGTGGGCGAGTATCGAGCGGATTGGCGCAGCGATATCCGCTGGCGACAAGGCCGCAGTCGCGACCTGGTAGAGCAACGGCTGGAAGAGGTGATGATTGCGCTGGTCGACGACGGTCACGTCAACCGGTTGACCGGATAGGCGCTTGGCGGCCTCAAGACCGCCAAAGCCTGCACCCACAATCACCACGCGCGGACGGTCTGTCATCAGAGCGCCGTGAGGTCGTCCGTCGCGAGCCGTTGGATTCCAGCCTTGCGCCGCGTCTTGCGGGGCGGCTTGGTCATCCAAAGCGCGGCGGCCGCAAGGTGCGGACAAAGGGACATGGCCTGGGTTTGCATTTGCGGGGTCATTGCGCCGTCCACCCCCCATCCATCGCGATGGAGGTTCCGGTGATTGAGGCGGCTGCCGGCGAGCACAGGAAGAGCGCCAGCTCGCCAAGTTCCTCGACGGTGGCGAAGCGCTTGCTGGGCTGGGCAGCGAGCAGCACGTCATTGATGACCTCGTCGCGGGTAATTCCGCGCGCCTTGGCGGTGTCGTCGATCTGCTTCTCGACCAGGGGGGTCCAGACATAGCCGGGGCAGATGGCGTTGCAGGTGATGCCGTCGCGCGCGGTCTCAAGCCCGACCGTCTTGGTGAGGCCCAGCACGCCGTGCTTCGCGGAGACGTAGGCGCTCTTGAATGGAGAGGCGACGAGCGCGTGTGCGGACGCGACGTTGATGATGCGGCCGAAGCCGGCCTGCTTCATCACCGGGACCGCAGTGCGGATCGTGTGGAAGGCGGCCGAAAGGTTGAGCGCGATGATCGCGTTCCACTTCTCGACCGGAAAGTCTTCCACCGGAGAGACGTGCTGGATCCCGGCGTTGTTGACCAGGATGTCGAGCCGTCCGAAGCGACCGATCGCGTTATTGACCAGCGACTTGCAGGCATCGGCATCCATCAGGTTCGCGCCGTCATAGACCGCGCGCTTGCCGAGGCCCGCGCACTCGCTGCAGAGCTCATCGATTACGCGCTGGTCCGCGATCCCGTTGATCACGACATCGGCGCCGGCCGCGGCGAACGCGCGTGCAATTCCAAGGCCAATGCCGCTGGTTGAGCCGGTCACAATAGCAACGCGGCTCTCGAGCGGCCTCGCCGCCAACAGCGTTGCTGAGCTGGTGGGCATATCCATCGGTCATCCCTCACGGTTGAAGCTGTGGGAGGAATGTGCCGGATGACGAGCGCGCGCTGAAATGCCGTTTGTGCATCGACTTCATGCCGACATGCGATTGGGCTGCTCCGAACCGCTTCAGTAACTTTCAAGCCACGCCACGAGGCCAGCCCAATAGCTCGGCGGCGCCGGGAGAAATGATGCCCGGGCCCAGCATGGGATGGCCTCGCGGCGGCAAGTTTTTCGCAAGCAACAGGATACTCAAACATGACGAAGACCATGATCACAGGCACCGCCGCTCTCGTGGCCGCTCTTGCCTTCGCTTCCCCCGCCAACGCCGCCGCGGGCCTATGCCCGAAGCCCGGCTCGATGAACCTCGCGAACGCGCCGACGATGCCGAAGGGCGTCACCGACACGATCATCGGTTCGGTGGATCTGGCCGGTGAAATCGGCGTCGACGGACGCACCCTCCGCACGCGCCGCCTGGTGATTCAGCCGGGCGGGATCGTCCCCCTGCACAGCCACAAGGATCGCCCCGCGCTGATCTACACGCTGTCGGGCTCGATCACCGAGTACAGCTCGGCATGCGCGGTTCCGATCAACCACAAGGCTGGCGACATCAGCCGCGAGGCCGACGGGCTCAGCCACTATTGGGTGAACCACGGCAAGGTGCCGGCAGTCGTCCTTTCTTCGGACGTCTTCCACTCGGGAACCCCCGCGTCCGGCATGTAGCTTCCCCGCCGGCGCGCTCCCCTTCCCGCAACGCCGGCATTCCCGTGGCGTCCCGCGCTGCCCCCGCGGGGCGCCACCTCCCTTCTGTCGGGGCAGCTCCAGGAGACTGACATGAACAAGTTCAACGCCCTCGCGGCCGCTGCCGTCCTTGCGTCACTGACCGCTGCTGCGGCGCACGCAGGCCCGGTTCCGCCGCAGCCTGGCAAGGACAAGTGCTTCGGCATTTCGCTCGCCGGCAAAAACGACTGCAAGGCCGGTGCCGGCACGACCTGCGCGGGCACCTCGCGCAAGGACTACCAGGGCGATGCATGGAAGTATGTCGCCAGGGGCACCTGCGCGTCCATCAAGACGCCCAAGGGCAGCGGCTCGCTGACCCCGGTCAACCGCTAAGCCATGATGATCCCCGCCGCCGGTGTCGGCTTCAAGGCCGAGCATTTAGCTGACGCGCTCGCCGCGCCGGCGGCGGACCTCTGGTTCGAGGTCCACGCGGAGAATTACATGGTCGCGGGCGGACCGCGGCTTGCCATGCTTGAGGCGATCCGCCGCGAACGGCCCCTATCGCTGCACGGCGTCGGAATGTCGCTCGCCGGTGCGGCAGAGCCGGACGCGGATCATGTCGCGGCACTGAAGCGGCTCGTCGATCGGTTCGAGCCCGCGCTCGTTTCCGAGCATCTCGCCTGGTCGCGCCTCGATGGGCGCTGCTTCCCCGATCTGCTGCCGGTCCCCCGGAGCAACGAGGTGCTGAGGCGCCTGGCCGCCAACATCAGTCGCGTGCAGGACGCCCTGGGACGCGAGATCCTGATCGAGAATCCGACCCATTATCTCGCGCTTCGCGACCACGAGTGGAGCGAGACCAGCTTCCTCGCGGAGCTCGCTCGACGCACGGGCTGCAGGCTTCTGATCGACATAAACAACGTCGCGGTCGGGGCACACAACCTTGGCTATGATGCCGAGACCTGGCTCGACGCCATCCCGGCCAAGCTGGTCGGAGAGATCCACCTTGCCGGCCATACGCTGGACGGCGAAGGCACTTTGCTTATCGACAGTCACGACGCAGCCGTCAGCGATCGCGTCTGGCACCTCTACGAGGATTTCATCGTCCGGATCGGCGCCAGGCCGACGCTGATCGAGCGCGACGGCAACGTCCCACCTTTTGCCGAGCTGATGGCCGAGCGCGTGCGCGCGCAGGGCATCCTGGCCGGGAGCCTGGCCGTTGCTGCTTGAATTCCAGCGAGATTTTGCTGCGACGATCGGCGCGCCGGCCGAGGGGTCGATGCGCGTCTATCGCAACACCGTCCTCAGCGGTTGCGTCGATGCTTTGCGCGCCAACTATCCCGTCGTCGCGAGGCTGCTCGGCGATGAGATGTTCGAGGCCGTCGCAGCCGATTACGCCGCCAACTGCCCGCCCCGACAGGCGGTGCTGGCGATGTACGGCGCCCGCTTTCCGGATTGGCTCGAAAAGCAGCCGTGGATCTGGGACCTCGCCTACGTCCCGGATGTCGCCAGGATCGAGCGGCATTATGTCGAGAGTCTGTTCGCCGCCGATGCTGAGCCGCTGGAGATGAGCGCTCTCGATGGCCGCGGCGATTGGCTGGGAATCCGTCTCGCCCTGCACCCGGCAACGCGCTTCGACTGGCTCTCGATGCCGGCAATGAGCATCTGGCTCGGCCAGCGCGAAGGCCACGAAGGCGATCTCGATTTCGACTGGGAGGCTGAAGGAGTCCTGCTGACGCGCCCCCATCTCGAGGTGCTCCCGAGCCGCCTCAGCCGCGCCGGGCACCGCTTCCTTTTCGGAATTCGTCTGGGTGAGAGCGCCGGCGACGCCGCCATCGCCGCGGGCAGCCTCTATCCCGAGACCGACATCGGCTCGCTGTTCACGTCCCTCGTCAACGCCGGCGCCTTTGCCGCTTCATCCCACAGGAGCTTGCCATGACTTCGACCACCACGACTGCCACGCCCGTCCCGACTGCGTCCCTGAACTGGCGGGCACCGTTCGAGCTTCTCGCCGGCCTCGGTTCTCGCTTGTTCCCCCCGTCGCTTCTGCTGCTCGTTCAGCGCCTAGGCATCGCCGCCATCTTCTTCATGTCAGGACGGACGAAGATCGAGGACGGAACCTGGCTGACGCTGAGCGACAGCGCGTTCGAGCTGTTCCGGACCGATTACAAACTGCCGCTCGTCGCCCCGGTGCCGGCGGCCTATGCGGCGACTACGGCGGAGCATCTGTTCCCGATCCTGCTGGTGTTGGGACTGTTCACCCGCTTCTCCGCCTGCGGCTTGCTGGTGATGACGTCGGTCATCGAGATCTTCGTCTATCCCGACGCTTGGCCGACGCACCTCAGCTGGGCCGGGCTGCTGCTCCCGTTGATCGCCTTCGGCGGCGGCAAGCTCTCGCTCGACCGCCTGATGAGGATCCCGTGAGCGCATGAAGTTCCTGTGCGTGCTGGCGCATCCCGAGCCGGCCAGTTTCACCGCCAGCCTGGCTCACTACGGAATGCGCGCTCTTGAGGAGGAAGGCCACGTCGTCGACGTGGCCGACCTTTATGCAATGCAGTTCGATCCTGTCAGTGATCGCCGCAACTTCATGGAGCCCTTCGATCCAACGCGCTTCGACCAGCAGGCCGAGGAACGGTTCGCCTCGGCCAACGCGGGATTTTCACCCGACTTGCAGCGGGAGATGGACCGGCTGTCGTCCTGCGACGTCCTGGTCCTGCAGTTCCCGATCTGGTGGCTTGGCATGCCCGCGATCATGAAGGGCTGGATCGACCGCGTGTTCGCGATCGGCCGGACCTATGGCGGAGGCCGGTGGTTCGACCGCGGAATAATGCGCGGCAAGAAGGCGATGCTGGCCGTTACCATCGGCGGGACGAAAGAAGCCTACTCGAACGACGGCATCTATGGACCCGCGCTCGACGTGCTGCGGCCGATCAATCACGGGATCCTGGCGTTCTGCGGCTTTGAGGTCGTCGAGCCGTTCATAGCCTTTGCACCGGGGCGGAAGAGCGACGCCGAGCGGCAGGCGATCTTCGATGCCTACGCGAACCGGCTGCTGAACATCGGTTCGGCGACTGTTCTCCCCATGCCCCAGTCGGACGATTACGAACATTTCGTGCTGAAGCGGCGCGTCGCTTAGACGGGACTGCTGCCCTCCGGCTATCGGAAACATGAGAGAGCGGCATTGGAGAGCATGGCTCCCGACATGCGAAAAGAAACCTGCAATCAAGCGAAGTGCAGGTGTCGAAAATGGCCCAGAAGCACGCATTCATGATGGTCGCCGAGATGAAGGAGTTCGCGACCTTCACCGCCGCGGAGCAACGCTACATCCGCCGCTCGCTCGAGGTCGCGGCTTCAGGCATCGCTGCGGCAGACCGCTGGTGCCGCAACGCCGGCGAAGCCGACAGCATCACTGCCCAGGCGCGCCTCTATCGTACCATGATTCAGCCAATCCGCCTGTCGGTTCCCGATGACATCGACGCGGATGCTGCCGCCGAGCTCATGCCCATGCTGATCAACCTCGCATCATTCGACCTGGCGCAAGCCAGGCTCTCGAGCTTCCCGGCGTTCCGTTTCCTCTACGAGCGGCTGCTAGGTGCGTCTGTCAGGCCGTGGCTGCCAAGCGCTTTCCTCGCGGCTGCCGCACTTCCAGGCCTTCACCCGTCGGACCGCAAGATGCTTCTCGGGTCGATCAGCGCGGGCGATGCTGCGGCTCCAGGCTGGTCCATTCGCGAAACGGTCTTTACGCCTGAATGGGTGGACAAGGTTCCGGTTACGGTGTGCTGACGGCACGACCCCATTCGGAAGCGGACCGGACCGGCTGCTCTCGGCCAAGCTCGACCTGACAGGCAACTGCTAGAGTCCGCTTTCCACCCATAACGGACGCTAGGAACTACAGCTTCCCAAACTTCTGCTCGAACCCGTCACTGTCGCCGCGGGCGAGATAATCGGCCTGCTCGACAATCCGGTCGCGAACGATCCGACCGCGGAAAGCGCCGAGCTGGCTGTCCAGCCGCTCGACCTCCGTAGGCGTCAGGTGGGCGAGTTGCTCGAACCGGTTGAAGCCGAGAGCATGGAGCGCATCGGCGAACTTGGGGCCGACGCCCTTGAGGCGGCACAAATCGTCAGCAGGATCACTGGCACCATCAAGGGTCTTGTGAACCGGCGCACGGAGGATCTCGCCGGCGACGTCGCTGGTCGCAGCGGCATGTTCACCAGGAAGCCCGCGGCCTTCGGGGGGACTCTTCGCATGAGCCATGTGCGGGCGGACGGGAGCGCTGTCGGTCAGCTGAACCCGCTGCTTCGGACGCAGCAGAATGAACGCCAGGACGAGCGCCACAATAACGACGATTACCCACCAATATTCGCGGATCAGATCCATTCTCTCACCAATTCCATTGCGCGTTATGATGACGGCGAAGCTCGTTCAGATAGGCGAGCGCCAGCCCGAAAAGAAAGCCTATGAGCGCGACCGCGAGGCCCTCCGCGATCAGCGGAACGCCGGTGTCGTTTGTCCACTCAGCGCTAGAGACCCCCGGCAGCTCGCTCATCAGCCGGACGAGCTCGGTCGTCTGGAAGTCGTCTGCGCGCCCGGAAAGGACCAGCCGACGGCTCAGCGGTCCCCGGTGCAGGTGCACCTCGATCTGAGTCATCTCGTAATGGTCGAGGACGCCGCGGGCGTCATGTTCGACGCGGTTGGTCAGCCTTTCAGCGCCGCCGAGCGGGCCATGCCACAGGGCTGCGAGAACGAGCGAAAGAAAGATCCCGACGGCGAGGGCTGTATTGCGTCGGGCCGGTCGCCGGAAAGCCACCGTTCCGACCGGGCCGCCGACCAGCAGGCCGATCGCAAAGCATGGCCAGAAATAGCTCCACAGGGCGTTCATGCAGTCTCCCGGGCCAGCTCGCGCCAGCCGATATCGCGGCGGTGGAACCCGTCGGCGAAGTCGATCTGGTCGACGGCGCGGTAGGCGCGCGCCCGGGCGTTGGCAAAGGTATCGGCGACTGCGGTCACTGCCAGTACCCGGCCGCCTTTCGCGACGAGCCTGTTGTCCGCGAGCGCGGTGCCGGCGTGGAAGACGGTGACTCCCTCGACCTGTTCGGCGGCCTCCAATTCGCGGATGAGCCCACCACTTGCGGGTGTGCCTGGGTAGCCTCGCGCGGCGACGATGACCGTCATGCTATGCTTGCCGGTAAGCCGCGGAGCGGCGATCTCGCGGAGCTTCCCAGTCGCGACGGCATTGAGCAGCTCGGCAAAGTCTCCGTCGATCAGCGGCATGATCGCCTCGCATTCGGGGTCGCCGAAACGGACGTTATACTCGATCAGCTTGGGGCCCTCGGCGGTGAGCATCAGGCCCGCATAAAGCACGCCGCTGAACGGCGTTCCGTTCCGCGCCATCGCTTCGGCCGTCGGCCGGACGATCTCGTCCATTGCCCTGCTAATAAGCTCGTTCGTCAGCACTGGAGCAGGGGCGTAAGCGCCCATGCCACCCGTGTTGGGGCCGGTATCGCCTTCGCCGACGCGCTTGTGGTCCTGGGCCGACGCGAGGAAAACCGCGGTCTCGCCGTCGACAAGCGCGAACAGGCTTGCTTCTTCGCCGGAGAGGAATTCCTCGATTACCAGCGGTCCGTCGCCTGCGGCATCTATGGCGGCCTCGGCTTCGGCGCGGGTCATGGCTACCGTCACGCCCTTTCCACCAGCGAGTCCGTCGGCCTTGATCACGACGGGGATTCCAAAATCGTCCAGGGCAGCGCGTGCCTGCGCGGCCCGGTTGAGCCGCACATAGTCTGCGGTCGGGATGGCGTTGGCCCGGCAGAGATCTTTCGTGAACCCTTTGGAGCCTTCGAGCTGCGCGGCTGCTGCACTGGGACCGAAGACCGCGATGCCAGCTTCGCGCAGCGCGTCGGCCACGCCGGCGACCAGTGGCGCCTCCGGGCCGACGACGACGAGGTCGATCCCTTCGTTTTGCGCCAGCTCAACGACAGCGGCCGGATCGCAGGGGTCAACGGCGACGCATTCCGCCCAGCGGGCGATGCCCGGATTTCCTGGCGCCGCCAGCAACTTGTCACAGCTCGGCGATTGCCTAAGGCGCCAGGCAAGCGCATCCTCACGGCCGCCCGAGCCCAGAAGCAGAATATTCATGGATCTTCCTGACGACACGCGTGCCGGCCTGTTAGCGAACGTCGCTCCCGGCGACAATTCGCCGGCGCTCAGCGTCACCGAACTGTCGGGCGTGCTCAAGCGGACGATCGAGAACGCGTTTGGGCAGGTCCGCGTGCGCGGCGAGATCAGCGGCTTCAAGCGTCATGCGTCGGGTCACTGCTATTTCACTTTGAAGGATGAGAACGCCTGTATCGACGCCGTGATCTGGAGGACCAGCACCTCAAGCGTCGCCTTCCGTCCGGAGGACGGCGCGGAGGTCATCGCGATGGGCAGACTCACGACCTATCCGGGTCGGTCCAAGTACCAGATCGTGGTCGACCGGATGGAGCTGGCGGGCGAGGGAGCGCTCCTTGCCTTGCTGGAGAAGCGGCGCAAGGCGCTGGCCGCGGAGGGTCTTTTCGCGCCGGAGCGGAAGCGCAAGTTGCCGTTCCTGCCTCGGGTGATCGGCGTGGTCACATCGCCGACCGGTGCGGTGATCCGAGATATCCTCCATCGGCTGGAGGACCGCTGTCCGACCCACGTGATCCTGTGGCCGGTACCGGTCCAGGGTGAAGGGGCAGCAGCGAAAATCGCCGCGGCGATCCGGGCGTTCCCCTCGCTCCAGCCCAGACCTGACCTCCTGATCGTCGCGCGTGGCGGCGGCTCGATCGAGGACCTCTGGGCCTTCAACGAGGAAGAGGTCGTGCGGGCCGCGGCGGAAAGCCCGATCCCGCTGATCTCGGCGGTCGGGCACGAGACCGACACGACCCTGATCGACCATGCGGCGGACCGGCGCGCTCCGACGCCGACGGCCGCTGCGGAGATGGCCGTTCCGGTTCGCTCGGAGCTGGCGGCGCAGCTGGGGGAACTCCAGCATCGAGCGCAGGCCTGCCTGTCGCGGCGGGTGGAGCGAAGCCGCGAGCGCTTCGACCTGACCGTCTGCCGCTGGCCCGAGCCGCAGGCGATTTTCGCACCAATGGCCCAGAGGCTCGACGACGCGGGGGACAGGCTGCCGCGTTCGCTTGCGGCGCGGGCAAGCGTTGCGCGGGGTGACCTCAACCTGGTTGCGGGGCGGCTGAGGCGCGAGATCCTCGACCAGCGTATCATGCGACTGTCCGAGCAGCTCTCCGGCCTGTGGCGGCTGGCGGAGCTGGCCCATCCCGACAAGCCGTTGTCGCGAGGCTTCGCGCGCGTCACCAGCCGCGACGGATATACGTTGACCCATGCGCGCGACGCGCGCGAGGCGCAGGATTTGACACTCCATTTCACAGATGGAACCGTCGATGCGACGGTCGGCGGCGCTGCCCCCGCGTTGAAGGTTGAGCCGAGGAAGCGCAAACCCTACATCCCACCGCAGCCGGGGCTGTTCGACCCGGCAGAGGATTGAGCTCATGTTGATGAAGGGCAGCGGCAAGGCCGCGCGGGTTCATTATCTATCCGGAACGTTCCGGTTGTTGAGCGACGGCGACCACGTCGTCTGCGCCGTGACCGGGGAGCGCATTCCGCTCCATGAGCTCAAATATTGGAGCGTCGAGCGGCAGGAGCCCTACATCAACGCCGAAGCTAGCCTGAAGGCGGAGACGAAAGCCGCGCGCTAGCCGACGCGCTTGGCCCGGATGCCGGGCTGCGACCCGAGCTTCAGGAAATAGGAGCCCATCGTGCCGCGCTTGACGACGACCTTGTCGCCCCTGCGCGGAGGCAAGGCGATGGTGGCGCCGTCGGTCTGCTGCCAGGTCGAGCCGTCGGCGAGCTTGATCGTCCAGCCCTCGTAGCCGTTCTCGAAGGCCCCGGCGACGGTGCTCTCGATCTGGTCGACCTGTTCGTCGCCCCCGCCGAACAAGGCGCCGAAGTTCGGCACCGAGAAGCCGAACAGCGACCGCTTAGCCTCGTTGGCGCGCGCCTTGTCGATGACGACGACCTCTTTCCTGGTCATGGCTTCCGAAAGACTCTGGGCCGCCTTGTCGAAGCAGGAAAGCCGTTGACCGGCATCGGCAATCGACTGGCACGCGAGCAGCGTCTGGACGGCGGCGGGCGTACCGGTATTTGGGGTACGGGTCTGCGCGCTTGTCGCGGAAAATGCCGCAATGGCCCCGATCAACATCAATCCAGCACGCATCAAATCCCCCATTCCGCAGCCTCGCCGAGCCTACGCCCCGGAGAGCTCTAACGGCAAGAATTGTGTCAAAATCGCGCTGTTGCAAATTTGATACAGACTGCGGACAACTTGCCCGCAAGAGGTGGCGGGCCGTTGCCAGCGTCTAAGCCTCTACCTTATCAAAAGGTCAGTTCGGCAAAGTATCGTTTGCCGATCACGGCAGCCGTGCACGCGTGCGGCTAGGTGAAGGGGAAGGATTTTATGACACTCCAGTTCCGTCAGCGCTTGCTGTCCAGCACGCTCCTGATCGGTGTTTCCGCTCTTGCGAGCCCGGCTAACGCAGCGGCACAGCCTGCGCCGCCGCCGCCGACGGACACTTCACCGACCAACGTGACGAATCCGACGGGGCCTGTAGAGGGTCAACCGACTCCTGCCACCAACGCGCAGGGCGCGCCCACGGGCAGCGGCCCGGGCGGGAACATCATCGTCACCGGCACGCGCATTCCGCAGCCGAACCTGACGTCGGCAGCGCCGGTCACTGTGGTCTCCAGCCAGGATCTGAAACTGCAGGGCACGACCCGCGTCGAGGACATGCTGAACTCGCTGCCCTCGGTCACTGCCTCGCAGAGCTCGGGCGTCTCCAACGGCTCAAACGGCACCGCCACGGTCAACCTGCGTAACCTCGGCGCCAAGCGCACGCTCGTTCTGGTGAACGGCCGTCGCCTCGTTCCGGGCGACGCTCAGCCTGGCGGCGCAGGTCCTTCGGACATCAACGTCATTCCGTCTTCGATCGTGAAGCGGGTTGAAGTCCTCACCGGCGGCGCATCGTCGGTGTACGGTGCCGACGCGGTCGCCGGCGTCGTCAACTTCATCATGGACGACAACTTCAGCGGTATCCGCTTTGACGGCCAATATTCGTTCAACCAGCACAACAACAACGACATCAAGTTCGCCAATGGCCAGACCATGCGCGGCATCCTCGATGCGCGCATCGCGGCCGGCCTGACGGGCTTCTCCTATCCGAAGGGCAGCGTTGCCGACGGTGGGACCTTCGATGGCACCGTGTCGTTTGGGACGGGCTTCGACGACAACCGCGGCCATGCGGTCGCCTATTTTGGCTACC
>Ga0207683_10003440_pt1 | contig 13800 bp, 9 predicted proteins | sample KBSM73metaG_FD_184333 | JGI IMG/M metagenome (GOLD analysis project Ga0207683, IMG submission 184333) | Miscanthus rhizosphere microbial communities from Kellogg Biological Station, Michigan, USA - KBS M7-3 metaG (SPAdes) (version 2) | ecosystem: Host-associated > Plants > Roots > Rhizosphere >...
CGTTACCGACATGCAGATCGCGCTCAATGAGATCGGCATTCTCTATGCCAGCGCCGCCTGCCACTCCGCCTGGCAGCCCGACGACGAAAAATATCCCACTGAAGAAGCCGCGGGCTACTGGATCATTCCTCATCAGAAGGCGACCCCTGACGACGGCGGCCACGCCTTCGTCATCGTCGGTTACACCGCCAAGGGTTTCATCATCCAGAATTCCTGGACCGAAGCCTGGGGTTCCAAAGGCTTGGCCATTCTCACCTACCAGGACTGGATCCAGAACGCCATGGATTGCTGGGTAGCCCAGATTGGCGTCGCTACAGAGCTCAATGAAGAGATCGCCGCAGCCCCCTCCCTCCGTCTCAATTCGCTGGGCAAGGTCCGCCTCGCTGCCGACGAAAACCTCCGTAATCGCGAGATGGATCCCTTCATCGTCGATATGGAGAACAACGGACTCCTTAGCAACACCGGCGACTTCCGCACCCAACCGGCCGACGTGGCGTCACTCGTCACAACCCATCTCAGCATCGCGCGCAAAGCCTGGAACCTCAAAGACTCAGACCCTGTCGATATCGCCATATACGCTCACGGAGGCCTCACCTCCGAAGACGATGCCGCGAAGACCGCTGCGCGCTGGACAAAAGCCCTCTATGATCACCAGATCTTCCCCATCTTCCTCATGTGGGAGACAGACCTCTGGTCTACCCTCAAAGACAAGTTCCAAGACCTCCTGCACCCGGTGGCCCGCGCCACCGGCGGTCCACTCGACGCTCTCGAAACGTGGAAGAACCAGCGCATCGAGCGACTTCTCGTGGTCCCGGGAACCGCTGTCTGGGGCGAGATGAAGCAGAATGCTGATCAGATCTCAACGGAAAAAACAAACATCCCTAAAGGGCCCGACGGAAACCCCGACCCCAGGTTCCAGAGCGGTGCCGTCCTCCTTTACCAGTACGCCCTCACTTCCACCTTCTTCAAAGATCCCTCCAAATTCCGTCTCCACCTCATCGGCCACTCTGCCGGAGCGATCGTGCACAGCTACATCATCGACCGCCTCAAAGGCTGGAAATTCGAAACCGTTAACTTCATGGCTCCTGCCGTTCGCGTCGACCTCTTCAAGAAAAATGTCCTCCCCGCTATCGGCACGCGCATCAAGCGCTACAACCAATTCCATCTTGCCGACGAGATCGAACAGAAAGACCCCACATGCAAGCCTCTCCTGACGTATTCCCGCTCGTTGCTTTACCTCGTCTCACAATCTTTTGAACACGGTGTCACAACCCCAATCCTCGGCATGCAGAAGTACTTCGACAGTCTCATTCCGGCATCCGGCAACATTAACGTCTTCACCGCGCCCGGGTCAGATTCGCAAAGCACCACCCACGGCGGCTTCGACGACGACTGCGTAACTATCAACAAGGTCGTCTCACTCATCAAAAACACCACCATACCCCCGTTCAAATGCACGATCTCCACGTGATTTCGAACGAGGCTCTGTTGGATTCGATAGCAACCGCGTGCAGGAGCGCTCAGGAATTTCCACCAAAGGATGGAACGACTTTTGAAGAAACTAGGCTTCTTAACGCCTCGGGTTCCGTCGCAGTTTAACTGTGCAGCAAATTCTCATTGAGGTAGTACAGTTTCAGCAGCAGCATACGCGCATGACGCCAGATCAGAAGTTCACACTGTGGATAGCTGCCGTGACCACGCTCCCAACCATCGTCTTCGCGGGAGCGGTCGCCTATTGGAACTGGAAGCGTGACCAGGAACGGATTGTCGTCCGGAAATCGCCGACCAATTGGAACGAGACCGACGGTGCACAAAGCGACGCCACTCAGTCCAGTGTGGGAGTGGCAGTCACGAACCTCTCGCTATTTCCCGTGAGGATCGTTGGGCTGGGCTTCCGCATGGACGGAAAATACTCCTGGACCTTTGATCGTGACAAACACGACGAGAAAGAATGGCCGTTGGAACTCGCCAGCCACGCAAGAATGATCGTCTTCGCAAATCCAGTGGAATGGAAACAACTCGAAGCCCTCGGCGTTCGCGACAGAACGATGGAATGGAAATTCGTGGCTGTTGCCGTAACGCAGACAGGCAGTCGATTCTTCTCCAACCGGCTCCGCGTTGAAATTGCACGGCAGCTACAATCCCTCCGGCGTTGGCTCGACAAGTCCTTAAGCCGCCTGGAATCTTCCGACGTCCTTAGCCGCCTCGCCAACGGGTTTCAAAACGCGATTTCGAATCTTTCCAGACGAAGAAATTCCCGGACGCCCTAGACGCTCGTCAGCTGGTCGGTTTCGCTTCGAGTATCCCCACGTTTCGAACCATCAGATTGTCGCCTCCAACCGCGTATACCCCTGTCAGAAGGAAGCCCGCTGCCTCAAGAAGGGTTCTCCATTCGCGCTCGCTACGCTCTTTGCCGCCGGTGACAGCAAGCATGTTAAGGTCACTCATCAGGTGGCCTTCCAATTGTGGGTCTGCATGCGAGACCAGCGGAGGAAGAATGAATTCGATGATCAGCAAACTGCCGTTCTGCGGAATGACTGCGCGGCAGTTCTTGAGAATGGTGACGGCATCCCCATCCTGACGTCCGTGCAGGACGTGTTTGATCATGTACACATCGGCACCCGCCGGTACCGATTGCGTCAGATCGGCGACAATCAGTTCGCATCTGGAGAAAGGATCTTCCACCGCGAAGCGCCTTTTGGCTGACTCCACGCTGGATTCGAGGTCCACCAGCATGCCTCGCAAATGCGGATTGAGCCCCAGCACAGCAAGAATGAGGGACCCACCGCCGCCTCCGAGGTCGGCAACCATCTCCGTGCGCGAAAAATCCCACGCTTCCGCGATGGGCGCATAATTTTCCGCCGGAGCCGTACCCATCACCGCGCGAAAAATGGAATTAGCATCGGCATCCTGCGACCACCGGGAAGGTATTTTTGGATCGCGGACCTGAGAGGCCGGCTTACCCGCCCGAATACAGTCGGTAAGGAGGGACCACTCGTCGGCAAGCAGATCTGCCCAGAAGACTACGGCTGCCCAGGCGGACTGGGGCACATCCTTCCGCAGCGGTTTGCCAAATGGTGTCAGCCGGAAGTGTTCGGGCGCCGTCTCCTCCGTCACACCGATGCTGGCGAGAGCGCGAAGCAGGCGGTAAAGCGCACTGGCATCGGCATGGCATGCTTCGGCCAGCGAGCCAATGCTACGCACCTCGTCCCCAAGTGCATCGGCAACTCCGAGACGTGCAGCCGCGCAAAGCACGCGGCTGCGGGAATACGCCATTGCCATCTCGACGAGCCCCGTATTTGCAGTCACATTGCCGATGCCGCTCTTGGGTTGGGCCACCTGACACCTCAACTTGTCGTAATTCATTCAGCAATCGGATTTCCGAATACATGCCGACTAGAGCGGTTTCGGAATTGGTGTAGACCGAAAGCACGTGCAAAGCGGCGTTTTCAGCAAGAAAACGTCCACCTTTCGACGCCCTCAAAAGTCTACGTGAATTCCGAAACTGCTCTCTAGGCATACCGGAACAACGCCTTGAATCCATAATCCATGTGCTGCTGCAGGTGGCAGTGGAACAGCGAGAGCCCAGGCTGATCAGCCGTGAAATCAACTACGGCGCGTCCGAAATAGGGCACAACCACCGTGTCCTTTATGATCCCTGCGGTCTTCTTTCCGTTGATCTCGATCAGTTCCCATAGGTGCCGGTGCAGATGCATGGGATGCGCGTCGTCGGTGCGGTTGCGCATCGTGAGGCGATATCGCGTCCCTTGCTGCAGAACAAATTCGCGTTCGTGGGGATAGGGCTTCCCGTTCACGAGCCATAAGTTGAACTTGCCAGACCCTCCGGGAATCTTCTCGAAAATCAGTTCAATGCTCTGCTGCGGAGTTGGCGAATTCGAAGTCTGGCTGCCAAAGATCGTGTAATCCCATCGCGCCTTCGGTGGGTCGATCCATTGCGGCTGCCGATGCTGTCCAGCGTACTCGACAACAACACCCAGGCCCGACTCGCGGATCATCTTCTCCGTCGCCCCAAGGATCCACACTCCCGGTTGGTTCATCTCCACCTCAACGTCGGCGCGCTCACCCGCGCCCAGAAACACCGAGTCGAGAGTCTGCGGCGTTGGCACGGGATTCCCGTCCATCGCGATCACTTTCATCCTGTGTCCCGCGAGAGCGACCCTCCGGTTCTCGATCGCGCTTGCATTTAAGAGGTGAATCAGCATACGCTGCCCCTCGCGAACACGGATAGGCTCGCCCGACCCAAGCGTCTTGTCGTTGATCGAGTAGGTCATGGAACCCACCTCGAGACCGTTCGGATCAGTATTCATCGTCACAGGTTTTTCAAACAGCGGCCCGTCGTGGGTGTCGTCGTCAAGGTCTTCCATGGTCCCGGTGAAATACGGCTCCCAGTCGCGCAGCGCAAGGAAAAGTTCCTGGTCGTAGTGGCCCGGATCGTTGCCGCCATCCACATAGACGAATCCGAACTGGCCGCTATATGCGCCCTTGTGCAGGTCATCCATGGCCATGGCATGGGAGTGATACCAGCGGCTTCCCGCCGGCTTCGGTGTCAGTTGGAAGCGTTGCCGCCCGTGTGGCGGCACTACCGGCGAACCCTCCTCTTCCGTGCCGTCCACGTCCGACGGGATCAGCATGCCATGCCAATGCACAAACTCCGGAGTGTCGGTGTCGTTGATTACCTCCACCGAAACCGGCTTGCCTTCGCGCATGCGCAGCACAGGTCCTGGTGCAATCCCGTTGTATCCGGTGGTGGATACAATGTGCGAGCGGTCGAGTTCCACCGTAACGGGAGCGATTCGCAGCGTATAGTCCGCCTTCGCATCCAGCCCTGTGGGTTTCTGTGAGCCCGTCTGGCCGGGAAGAGGCACGCCCGCCACTCCAGCCTGCGCCAAAGCCATACCGCCCAGTTTCAGAAGATCGCGCCTATTCACGGTTTGCTCCACGCCAGGCTCAATTGCATCGTCTCACGCGAAAATCGCCGGGACAAGATATCCTCAACAAACAAAACCTGCTTGCTCGCGGCCCCATCTGCAAAATTCCCCAGCCGGAAGACTGCAACCAAGTTCAGGGTCCTTCCGTCTAACGGGCAAGCGTTTCCAATGGCGTTCGGGTTCTCTTGCGCACATTCCCCGCCGCGGAGGTCCACTCCATGAATTTCTCACGGTTGGCACTGCCGATGTTTACGGCCGCGGCCTGCTGTGCCGGACTCTGGGCTTTGCAACGAACCACCGACTTCGGCTTCGGAAACGACGACGCCCCCTCCAACGTCAAGGCGGAGTTCTACTGGTCCCGGTTGGCCTACACCCCCAGCATGACCAGTTTTGCTAGCCGTCGCGGATACTGGCGCGGCCCGTCCTGGTCGCGCGACTATCCCAAGGCTGACCGTCAGTTTCTTATCGCTATGCACCGCCTCACCCGCATTGACGGACGTCCGACCGAGCAGGTCGTCACGCTCGATTCCAACGAAATATTTAACTACCCCTGGATTTATGCCGTTCAGGTGCAAACCTGGTCCTTCAATGATGCTGAAGCCAAACGGTTACGCGAGTATCTGCTCAAAGGCGGCTTCCTCATGGTCGACGATTTTCACGGAACCGAGGATTGGGAGAACTTTCTTAACGGCATGCGCCAGGTTCTACCAGATCGGCCTGTTGAAGACCTTCAGAGCGGCGACGAAATCTTTCATACCCTCTACGACATCGACGACAAGATGCAGATTCCCGGCGAACAGTATGTATGGACGGGCCGTACGTACGAGAAGGATGGCTATCAGCCCAAGTGGCGCGCCATTCGAGATGACAAGGGACGCATCATGGTAGCAATCTGTCACAACATGCATCTGGGCGATGCATGGGAATGGGCAGACGATCCAAACTACCCGGAAACCTTCGCGTCGATGGCCTTCCGGGTCGGCCTCGACTACATCCTCTATGGCATGACCCATTGAACGCTTTGTAACAGAGCAAGACTTCAGCCAGGCCGCAAGATGCTTTGTAACGGGGCACGACCCTAGTCGTGCCGCCAACGTTCCAAAAAATGAGGCTTAAGCCCCGAAATACTTCCTGCTGACCTCACGAGTCAAAGAGGTCTGCGCAACCTTGAATAGCTACGGAACTCAGGTATGACTTGTCGGCCTGCATGTTTCAGTTCCTCTTTAAGTACCCGATTCCGGTGTTCACCAAAGGCCGCTTCGTGCTGCTGAGCACGTGGCCCGCCTGGCTGCTGCCGATCTTTATCGTCACAGCCGTCGGTGCCCTTGCGCTGCTCATCCGCTGGCGTCTACGCAACGCCGCGCCCAATCTGCGAAACTGGCGTGCCTGGATCATCTGGCTCATGCAGTCGTCCACATTGGCACTCCTGTTGCTCCTCCTATGGCAACCGGCAATGACGGTGGGAGAACTCAGTTCGCAGCAGAACATCATTGCCGTTGTCATTGACGATTCGCGCAGTATGGCCTCGACTGATGTGAACGGCCGCGCGCGCGAAGACGCCGCACTTGCAGCCCTCAACGGTGGAGTTCTCTCCGGTCTCCAGAATCGTTTTCAGACTCGCCTTTATCGCCTCGACAGTGACATCAAGCGCATCGACAGCACACAAGGCATCACGGCCTCGGGAATCGCCACTCGCATTGATGATGGGCTCAGGAAACTGGTCGCCGACACCTCAGATCTCCCAGTCGGCGCAGTCGTCCTTCTTAGCGATGGCGGGCAAAACACGGCCGGCCTCGGCGGTTCAGGAATCAGTGCTGACACTCTCCAGTCCCTTCGCAATCGTCGTCTTCCCGTGCACACCGTCGGATTCGGTCGCGAACAACTCGAGCACGATATCGAGATCGAGGATGTAAGTATCGGGGAGAAAGCTTTCGTAAACGCGCGCGTATCCGCCGCCGTGACCCTCTCGCAGCACGGCTACACCGGCGAAAAGGCCACCCTCATGGTTCGCGACGGCAACAAAGTTTTGGAAGAACACCAGGTCACGCTGGGCCCCGACGGACGCCTCCAGACGGAACCACTCTTTTTTCCCGCCGGTGCCGCGGGCGCAAAGAGCATTGAATTCGCCGTGAAGCCCCTCGACCGCGAAGAGAATCTCGCCAACAATGCCATCACGCGCCCCCTGCTCGTCACCGATACAAAGCGCCGCATCCTATACATCGAGGGCGAGCCACGCTGGGAATTCAAATTCATTCGCCGTGCCGAAGAAGATGATCCCACAGTGCAAATCGTATCCATGTTGCGCACCAGTGAGAATAAGGTCTATCGCCAGGGCATCGTCGATCCCAGTGAACTCGCCGACGGCTTTCCTGTGCGGCCCGAAGACCTATTTAAGTACTCGGGCATCATTGTTGGTTCCGTTGATGCCGATTACTTCACCCCACTGCAGCAGGAACTCTTGCGCGAATATGTCGATCGGCGCGGCGGGGGCATTCTCTTCCTCGGTGGTCGCTCCTCCCTGAGCGATGGCGGCTGGGCTGTATCCGCGCTGAATGAACTCCTGCCTACATTCCTGCCCGCCGGCCGCAACAGTTTTCATCGAAATCCTGCGACCGTTGAATTGACTGAGGCCGGAGTGGACTCTCCCATCACCCGACTCCTCGACGATCCGGAAAAAAACGCCGCGCGCTGGAAGAAGCTCACCTACCTTGCCGACTATGAAGATGCCGGCTCTCCCAAGCCCGGAGCCACGGTACTCGCCAGCCTGAATGTCGGCCGCCGCAAAATGCCGCTGCTCATTACTCAAAGTTACGGGCACGGCCGCACCGCCGTTCTCGCGACTGGTGGCACATGGCGGTGGCAGATGAGCGAGGCCCTCGGCGATCCCTCCCACGATCTCTTCTGGCATCAGCTTCTCCGCTGGCTCGTTGCCGACACCCCCGGTCCCGTAGTCGCCTCCATGCCAGCTCGTATCTTCATGGATGAAGGGCGCGCGCAAATCAAAGCTCAGGTTCACGACCGGCAATTTCAACCCGCGCCGGGCGCGCATGTTACTGCACACATCGTTGGACCCGACAGCGTGAATGCGTTTATCGATCTGACGCCATCGCAGGAAGCTCCAGGAACATATCAATTGGACTGGACAGCCGAGAAACCGGGCACATACCTTGCCGAGATCACCGCTGAATCAGCGGATAGTCAACCGAACGAACTAGGACGCGACGTGGTAACTTTTCAGCGCGAAGATGGGGTCGCTGAGAAATTTCACACCGGCCAGAACCGCGCATTTCTTGAGCAGCTTTCATCGCAAACCGGCGGCCGCTACTGGAAGCCCGGGGATCTGAAAGACCTCCCCCGCGACATCTCCTATTCCGAAGCGGGCATCTCCGTTCGCAACACCAAGGAACTTTGGAACATGCCCATCGTCTTCGCGCTCCTCATAGGATTGCCTGCGTCAGAATGGCTGCTTCGCAGGAAGTGGGGTGTGGTATGAAACGCGCTTTGCTGTTGGCGATCATCGCGGTGTGGACTATGCAGGCGCGCGCGGCCACCTACTACGTGATCATCGCCGGCCTTGGCGGCGAACCCGACTACCAGCAGCGCTTCAATGCGGCCGCAAAGGATCTGGATCGCATCTTCAAAGGCCCCGGCGAGTCGGCCCATGTTTACAGCCTGAGCGGAGCGCAATCTACCGCGGCCCAATTGCGCAGCACGTTAAGCACAATTGCCCACGACGCCAAAGCTGAAGACGACTTCGTACTCATTCTGATCGGCCACGGCTCATTCGATGGAGTCGAATACAAGTTCAACCTCGTCGGTCCCGATATCTCGGCTACGCAGATCGCAGAAATGTGCGACCGCATCCCATCGCGCAAGCAGCTTGTGGTGAATACGACCAGCGCCAGCGGTGGATCGGTCGCGGCACTAGAGCGGCCGGGCCGCGCCGTCATAGCCGCCACAAAATCCGGCACCGAAAAGAACGCGACGATCTTTGCGCGTTACTGGGTCGAGGCGCTCCAGGACCCCGCGGCCGATGCCGACAAGAGCGACTCCATTAGCGCCATGGAAGCGTTCACTTATGCAGCGAAGAAAACCTCCGCATTCTATGATGCGCAGAAACGCCTCGCTACGGAACATCCAGTCTTCGACGACATTGGGCGTGGCGAACCAGTGCGTGAAGCGGGCAACGGGCAAGGCCTGCTGCTTTCCAGCATTACCGTGTTGCGCCTGGGCGGTAACCTGCAGGCTGCAAACGATCCGGCCAAGCGGGTATTGCTTCAAAAAAAGGAGGAATTGGAGCAGAAGATCGACACCCTCAAATACCAGAAAGCCGCGATGGACCCCGCAGATTACAAGCAGCAGCTAACAGTCGCACTAGTGGAGTTAGCCAGGGTGCAGGAGGAGTTGGACAAATGAGGCAAATCGCCACTGCCGTTCTCCTCTTCGCGTTCGGCGCATCAGCGTGCGCTACTGCCCCTTCCGACTGCTGGTTGCTGCGCAAGCATGGTCAAAACGCAGAAGCGCATGGCTGCTTCGAAACCATGACCCGCAGCGCCGACGCATACCAGCGTGCCGAGGGCTTCTGGGGACTTGAAAAATGGGAAGAGGCCAACGAGCAGTTTCGCCTCGCCACTAGAGCCGCCAACAGCAAGGCTCTCTACAAGGTGCGTTGGGGAATGCTGCTGCACGAGCGCTTCAACGACTCCGAAGCGGCCGGTCTCTTTCGCGAAGCCCTAACTGCGGATCCATCGAACGCGCAGGCCTACGTCGGCCTCGCAACAGTATCAGCCGAAAGCTTCAACGGCAAAGCTTCAACATACGCAATGAAGGCGATCGAGCTTGATCCAAAGCTTGCCACGGCCCATGAACTTCTTGCGGATCTCGCGCTGGCCAATGATGATCGCGAAACCGCCGCAACCGAAGCAGACAAGGCTATCGCGCTCGAGAACGATGCGCTCGACGCGATGGCCATCCATGCCGCGCTCGAACTCATCGGCGACCGCTCGCCAGACGCCTGGATAGCGAAGATTCGCGCCATCAATCCCAACTCCGGTGAACCGTATGCCCGCGTCGCGCATCAGCTCGAGTTGCATTATCGCTTTCAGGACGCGGTTACCTACTACCGCAAAGCGATTGAAGCAGATCCGACACTGTGGTCCGCGCATTCCGCACTTGGCATCGAATTGATGCGTCTGGGCGAGGACCAGGAGCCACTCAAGCAACTCGAAATGAGTTATCAGAATGGTTATCGTGATGCCGCAACGGTGAACAGCTTGCGCCTCCTCGACAGCTACAAAAACTTCATCACCACTCGTGACGATTCGACAATACTCAAGCTGAAGAAAACCGAATCCGATCTGATGTTGCCTTACCTGCAATCGGAGTTGCACGCCATCCTCGCGACATATGGAAGCAAGTACCATATGAAACTGCCGGGGCCGGTGCAGGTCGAGGTCTACCCGGACCACGAAGACTTTGCCGTGCGCACCATGGGAATGCCCGGCCTGGGCGCGCTCGGCGTAACCTTCGGCCAGGTCGTCGCTATGGACAGCCCTTCCGCCCGCAAGCCCGGCGACTTCAATTGGGGCTCAACGCTCTGGCATGAAATGAGCCACGTCTTCATTCTCACGGCGACAAACTTCCGTGTGCCCCGCTGGTTCACTGAAGGTCTCGCAGTTCACGAAGAAGGCGAGCGATCATCCGAATGGAAGAGCCAGCCAACTCCGGAAATACTGGTCGCAATCCGCGACAAGAAACTTCTTCCGGTGGCCAGGCTGGACCGAGGCTTTGTATACCCGGACTATCCATCGCAGGTCTTCGTCTCGTATTTTCAGGCGGGCAGCATCTGTGACTTCATCAAAACCAAATGGAGCAGCGACAAGTTACTCGACATGGTCCATTCCTACGCTCAGCTGAAGACAACTCCGCAGGTCATCCAAGGCGACCTCGGATTAACCCCAGAAGATTTCGATAAGCAATATCTCGCATGGATCAATGGCAAATACGGCAAACAGGCCGCGAACTTCGACCAATGGCGCGAGCAGTTGAAAGCACTCGTTGCCGCTGCGAAACAGAATGACAACGACACGGTCTTGCGGCGCGGACAAGCCATGATTGCCATGTATCCCGAATATGTGGGCGATGCCAGCCCCTATGAGTTGATCGCCGATGCCGCCAAAGCCAAGGGAGATGTAAACACCGAGGCGGCCACTCTGACCGCGTATGTTCACGAGGGCGGACAGACGCCGGCCCTCCTCAAGCGTCTCGCGTCCCTGCAGGAATCCGCAGGCCAACGCGGCGATGCTGCTGCAACGCTCGCGCGCCTGAATTATATCTACCCCGTGAAAGATGAAGAGCTTCATCGAAAGCTGGGCGACCTGCTCTACGCGCAGAAACAATACGACGGCGCGGTTCGTGAATACAACGCGCTGGTAGCCTTAAATCCCCTTGACAAGGCTGGCGCCGAATTCAGTCTCGCGCAAGCCTATCTTGGCGCGGGCAAAAAAGACAAGGCTCAGGAAAGTGTGCTGGCTGCTCTTGAAAATGCACCCGGATATCGACCGGCACAAAAGCTGTTACTCGAACTACAAGGATCATCAAAAACAAACTGACAAGGATGGAACTGGATGGCTACGGTCTATGAAATGAACTCTGATGCAGCCGAACTCCGGCAACGCATTGAGCGCTTCCACGCCGTTCGTGAGGGAATCTTGCAGCAAGTACGCCAGGTGATCGTCGGCCAGCAGGATGTCCTCGAACAGGTCCTGATCACGCTCTTTGTCGGCGGCCATTGCCTTGTTACTGGCTTGCCGGGCACGGCGAAAACACTGATGGTCAGGACGATTGCGGACGCGCTGGGCCTGCAGTTCCGCCGCATTCAGTTCACGCCTGACCTCATGCCGTCCGACATCACGGGAACCGACATCATCGAAGAGGATCTGACCACCGGCCATCGCAAGTGGACGTTCGTCGAAGGCCCTATCTTCGGCAACATCATCCTCGCCGACGAAATCAATCGTACCCCGCCCAAGACGCAAGCCGCCCTGCTTGAGGCCATGCAGGAGCACTCATGCACCGTGCGCGGCCACCTCTACCACTTACCTGAGCCCTTCTTCGTACTCGCCACTCAAAACCCGATTGAGCTCGAAGGCACGTACCCTTTGCCCGAGGCGCAATTGGATCGCTTCCTGTTCAACGCCAAGCTGGAATACCTGAGCGCCGAAGACGAGCTGAAAGTTGTCGATCTCACAACCGTCAACCGTGCGCCGAAAATTGAAGCGGTCACCACGGCGTCAGAATTGCTCGACTTTCAACGCCTGGTGCGCATGGTCCCCATCGCCGAATTGTTGGCGCGTTACGTCGTCAACGTGGTCCGTGCCACCCGTCCCAAAGTCGAAAGCGCGCCCGACTTCGTAAAGAAGTACGTAAACTACGGCGGAAGCATCCGCGCTGCACAATTCATCGTCCTCGCCGCTAAGGCTCGCGCTCTTTCGCGCAATCGCTACCACGTCACCTACGACGACGTCACATCTGTCATCGTTCCCATCCTGCGTCATCGTGTCCTGCTGAATTTTCATGCAGAATCCGACTCCATCGACACCGATGAAATCCTGAACCGCCTCGTGGCCCACGTCCCGCGCCCGAAGGAGACATGATGCAGCGCTTTCTCGATCCCGCAGTACTGGCAGGCATTTCCTCTCTGGACCTTGTCGCAAAGACGGTTGTCGACGGCTTCGTGGCCGGCCTCCACCGCTCACCCGACTTTGGCTTCAGCCAGGAATTCGCGGAATACCGCGCCTACACTCCGGGAGATGATCTGCGCCATGTTGACTGGAACCTCTTCGCGCGCACCGAGCGTTGCTATCTGAAGCGTTATCGTGGCGAGACCAACAGTCAGCTCACGATTCTTCTCGACGCAAGCAACTCCATGGAGTACACCTCCGGCCCTCCGAAGAAGATGGATTACGCTCGCTTCGTCGCTGCGTCCCTCTTCTATCTCGCCATTCACAACCAGCGCGATGCCGCCGGACTTATCGTCTTCGATGAAAAGGTGCGCGATATCCTCCGGCCCTCTACGCGGCCCGGCCAGCTTGGTCGCCTCTTCGCTGCCCTCGAACGTGCCGAGCCCCACGCCCGTACCGATCTTGCGAAGCCCCTGCATCATTTCCAGGAACTTCTTCACCGTCGCGGCATCGCTATCGTGATCTCCGACTTTTACGAGGACCCCAGGAGCATCGTGCGCGCTGTCGAGCCGCTCCGCTATCGCGGTAATGAGGTGATACTCTTTCACGTCCTCGATCCCCAGGAGATTCGTCCCGTACTCAGTAGCTCGGCCATACTTGTGGATCTCGAGACCGATCAGAAGATAGAAGTCGTTCCCGAATATACAAAGACCGCTTATCGCGCCAAGATCGATGCGCATGTCGAAAGTCTGAGTTCTCAAACGCGAGCCGCCGGCATGGATTACCAACTGCTCGTGACCGATCAACCTCTCGATGCGGCGCTGCGCCAATATCTCGCACTGCGCCAGGAACGGAACTGATGGGCTTCCTCGCTCCATGGTTTTTTGGCGGACTCGCTCTGTTGAGCGTTCCGGTATTCGTACATCTGCTGCGCCGCCACGTCGCCATACCGCGCCCCGTAAGCTCGCTCATGTTTTTTGAGCGCGGCATCCAGAGTTCAACGCGCCACCATCGCCTCAAACATCTCGTGCTCCTTGCTCTTCGCTGTGCGCTGGTCCTTCTCGTAGTTCTCGCCTTTGCCAACCCGTTCGTGCGTCGAGTCGCGGCAGACACGAATGGCCGCTTGCTTCTCATCGTCCTCGATAACTCGTTCAGCATGCGTGCCGGCA
>Ga0207683_10003441_pt1 | contig 13797 bp, 8 predicted proteins | sample KBSM73metaG_FD_184333 | JGI IMG/M metagenome (GOLD analysis project Ga0207683, IMG submission 184333) | Miscanthus rhizosphere microbial communities from Kellogg Biological Station, Michigan, USA - KBS M7-3 metaG (SPAdes) (version 2) | ecosystem: Host-associated > Plants > Roots > Rhizosphere >...
AAACTCTTCGCGCAGGCGTGCCACCTGGGCCTTGGCGAGCCCCGTGTAGGAGAACATGCCGCGTTGAGAGAGCACGAAGCCAAAATCGGCGTCAGGCGCCCGCGCCGCCAGATGTTGCACCAGCGCTTTGCGCATTGCGCGGATGCGCTCGCGCATGCCGCCTAGCTCGGACTCCCACAACGCGCGGAGCGCAGGGTTGTCCAGCACCCTCGCCACGATCTCGGCGCCATGAGTGGGTGGCGTGGAATAATTCGCGCGAACGACACGTTTAAGTTGCGACAGCGCGCGCGTCGCCTCGTCCTTGTCGGCGGCAACGACGGTGAGCGCGCCAATGCGCTCGCCATAGAGCGAGAACGACTTCGAAAACGAGCTCGAAATGAACAGCGGGCCAGGAGTGGCGGCGAACTGCCGCACGACCGCGCCGTCGGCATCGATCCCGTCGGCGAAGCCCTGATAGGCGATATCGAGAAAGGGAATCAGCGCACGCGAACGCACCGTCTCGAGGATCACCTTCCATTCCGCGTCCGTGGGATCGACGCCCGTGGGATTGTGGCAGCACGCATGCAACACCACGATCGAGCCCGGCGGCATCGTTTCGAGCGCCTTGCGCATGCCGTCGAAGTCCAGACCGTGCGTCGCCGGCGCATAGTAGGGATAGTTGTTGACGACGAAGCCGGCGCCTTCGAAGAGCGCGCGATGGTTCTCCCAGCTTGGATCGCTGATCCAGACCTGCGCGCCGGGAGCGAACTTGCGCAGGAAATCGGCGCCGACCTTCAAGCCTCCGGTGCCGCCCAAAGTCTGCACCGTGACGCCACGGCCCGCCGCGACGATGGAACTGTCGGCGCCGAACAGCAGCGCCTGCACGGCCTTGTCGTAGGCCGCGATGCCGTCGATCGGCAGATATCCGCGCGGCGATGCGCGGTCGGCAATCTCGCGCTCGGTCTTTTTCACGCATTCGAGCAACGGTATGCGCCCGTCGTCGTCGTAATACACACCGACGCCGAGATTGATTTTCGCAGGGTTCTTGTCGGCGTTGAAGGCCTCTGAGACACCGAGAATCGGATCGCGCGGCGCCAATTCGACGGCGGACAGCAGGGAGGCGGCTAGGGGTGCGTTCATGGCGTTTTGACGGGCACAGAATGTAACGGCGTATTGTACCGCTGTGGCGGGTGCGGTGACTTGCAGAGGGGCCGGCGGTCCCCATATACCGAGAGCCCGCCAGTTCTGTGCCGGCGCGAAGTCCCGCGTCCAAATACAAGGCTATCCTGCGTTAATCTCATCGACATGGCACGCGCCGACACCCGTCTCGAACCCGCTCCCAAGATTCCGCCGCTCACTGCCCTTCGCATCGTTTCGCGCGTAGGTGGGTTTCTGCGCCCGTATCGGCGTCAGGTCGTTTACGCGGCCGTAGCGCTGGTCGTGGCAGCGGCCGCGGTGCTCGCGCTGGGCCAGGGACTGAAGTTCGTCGTCGATCGCGGTTTTGCCGCAGGCGATGCCGGCGAGCTCGATCGGTTGCTGGGTGCCATGCTCGGTGTAGTCGTGATCACGGCGTGCGCGACTTATGCCCGCTTCTATCTTGTCTCGTGGCTGGGCGAGCGCGTAACGGCGGATTTGCGTCGCGCGGTGTTCGATCACCTGCTCCTGCTCCCTCCCGGATTCTTCGAGGTCACGCGCACCGGTGAGGTGATCTCGCGCCTCACCAACGATACGACGATGCTGGAGACCGTCATCGGCTCGTCCGCATCGATGGCGATCCGCAACCTGTTGCTCATGATCGGCGGCCTCGTGATGCTGACGCTCACGAGCCTCAAGCTCACGCTGCTGGTGCTGGCCGGCGTACCCGTGGTGGTGGTGCCGATCATTCTCTTCGGTCGCCGAGTGCGGAAGCTCGCGCGTGCCAGCCAGGACCGCGTGGGCGACTTGAGTGCGTACGTGGACGAGGCGCTGCACGAGGTGAGGACGGTTCAGGCCTACGGGCACGAGGATATCGACCGGCGGCTTTTCGGGGAGCGTGTCGAGGCTGCGTTCGCAACGGCCAAACGTCGCATTCGGCAGCGCGCGATGCTCGTTGCCACGGTGATTCTGCTGGTCTTCAGCGCCGTCGGCATCATCTTGTGGATCGGTGGTCACGACGTCGTCGCAGGCCGGCTATCGCCGGGACAACTGTCGGCGTTCGTTTTCTACGCTGTCATCGTCGCGAGCGCGGTCGGCACGATCAGCGAGGTCATCGGCGATTTGCAGCGCGCGGCCGGCGCGACCGAGCGCCTGTTCGAGCTGCTGGCGGTCGAGCCCACCATCCGGGCGCCTGAGCACGCGGTGCCAATGCCGCATCCCGCGCGCGGAACGGTGTCGTTCGAGGACGTGACGTTCCGCTACCCATCCCGTCCCGATGCGGCTGCGCTCGACGCGCTGTCCTTGCACGTCGAGCCGGGGGAAAAGATCGCACTCGTGGGACCGTCGGGCGCCGGCAAGACCACCGTGTTCGCCCTTCTGCTGCGGTTCTACGACCCGCAGAGCGGCCGCGTGCGCATCGACGATGTCGACCTGCAGATGGTCGATCCGATCGAATCGCGCCGGCGCCTTGCGGTGGTGCCGCAGGACCCTGTGATTTTCGCGACGAGCGTGCTGGAGAATGTGCGCTACGGTCGTCCGGGGGCGCTCGACGCCGAGGTGCACGCCGCGTGCGATGCCGCCTACGCGACCGAATTCATCGAACGCCTGCCCGAGCGCTTCGACAGCTTCCTGGGCGAGCGCGGCGTGCGGCTCTCGGGCGGACAGCGCCAGCGGCTCGCGATCGCCCGCGCCATCCTCGCCGACCGTCCCATCCTGCTGCTCGACGAAGCGACCAGCGCGCTCGACGCCGAAAGCGAGCGCGTCGTGCAACTCGCGCTCGAGCGGCTCATGGCGGGCCGGACGGTACTGATGATTGCGCACCGCCTCGCCACCGTGCGTCACGCCGACAGGATCGCCGTGATGGAACACGGGCGGATTATTGCGGTCGGACGTCACGACGACCTGATCGCCACCAATCCGCTCTATGGCCGTCTGGCGGCGCTGCAATTCGGCGCTCTTGCGCCCGACCAAACGGCAACGACGTCGCCGCTCGAACGCGCGGAGCCCCGGATCGTCGCTTGATCGCGGGCTTGCGCGGACATCGTTCGCGGGAGCCGGTGGGGTCGCGCCGGGCGCACCTTTCGCACTACAATATTCGGTTCGACTTTTGATTGCGAGACCATGATCGTCACGTATCCCGACAGCCCGTACGAGCTTCATCAGCCGTTCTCTCCTGCCGGCGACCAGCCCGAGGCCATCGTCAAGCTGGTCGAAGGTCTGAAAGACGGCCTTTCGTACCAGACCCTTCTCGGTGTTACTGGCTCCGGCAAGACCTTCACGATGGCGAACGTCATTGCGCAGACAGGTCGCCCCGCGATCGTCCTCGCGCCGAACAAGACGCTCGCCGCGCAGCTCTACTCCGAGTTTCGCGAGTTCTTCCCGCATAACGCCGTCGAGTACTTCGTGTCGTACTACGACTACTACCAGCCCGAAGCCTACGTGCCCTCGCGGGATCTCTATATCGAGAAGGATAGCTCCATCAACGAGCACATCGAGCAGATGCGGCTTTCGGCGACGAAGGCGATCCTCGAGCGGCCGGATTGCGTGATCGTCTGCACCGTCTCTGCCATCTACGGTATCGGCGATCCTTCCGAGTACCACAGCATGATCCTGCACCTGAAGCAGGGCGAGAAGCTGGCGCAGCGCGATGCGATCAAGCGGCTCGCCGAAATGCAGTATCAGCGCGCCGACCTTGAATTCAAGCGGGGGACGTTCCGGGTGCGCGGCGATGTGCTCGACATCTTTCCGGCCGAGAACGCGGAGAACGCGGTGCGGGTCTCGCTCTTCGATGAAGAGATCGAGACTGTCCAGCTCTTCGATCCGCTCACGGGCCACCTGAAGCAGAAGATGCCGCGCTATACGGTGTTCCCGTCGTCCCACTACGTGACGGGACGCCAGAAGGTGCTCGACGCCATCGAGGCGGTCAAGCTCGAGCTCGCCCAGCAAAAGGAATTCTTCGTGTCGCAGATGAAGCTCATCGAAGCGCAGCGGGTGGAGCAGCGCACGCGTTTCGATCTCGAGATGATGAGCGAGATCGGCTTCTGCAAGGGTATCGAGAATTACTCGCGCCATCTCTCCGGCCGTCAACCGGGGGAGCCGCCGCCGACGCTGATCGACTACCTGCCGTCACGCGCGCTGATGTTCGTCGACGAGAGCCATGTGACCATTCCGCAGGTGGGCGGGATGTATCGCGGTGACCGCGCGCGCAAGGAAAATCTTGTCAACTACGGGTTTCGCCTGCCGTCGGCGCTCGACAACCGGCCGCTTCGTTTCGATGAGTTCGAGAAGCTCATGCCGCAGACCGTATTCGTGTCGGCTACGCCCTCGGAATATGAGCGCACCCACGCGGGACAGGTGGTCGAGCAGGTGGTGCGGCCCACCGGGCTGGTCGATCCGACGCTGGACGTGCGCCCGGCCGCGACGCAGGTCGACGATTTGCTGTCGGAAATCCGCCTGCGCGTCGAACGGAAGGAGCGTGTCCTCGTCACCACGCTCACCAAGCGGATGGCGGAAGACCTGACGGACTATCTTGCCGAGCACGGAGTGAAGGTCCGGTACCTGCATTCCGATATCGACACGGTCGAGCGGGTGGAGATCATCCGTGATTTGCGCTTGGGCGAGTTCGATGTCCTGGTTGGCATCAACCTGCTGCGTGAAGGCCTCGATATCCCCGAGGTTTCGCTGGTCGCAGTGCTCGACGCGGACAAGGAGGGTTTTTTGCGCGCCGAGCGTTCGTTGATCCAGACGATCGGCCGGGCGGCGCGTCACATCCACGGCACCGCGATTCTCTACGCGGACAGGATGACCGAATCCATGAAAGCCGCGATCGGCGAGACCGAGCGGCGCCGCACCAAGCAGGTCGCGTGGAACGAGAAGATGGGCATCACGCCGAGGGGTGTCGAAAAACGCATCAAGGACATGATCGAGGGCGCCTACGATTTCGACGAAGGCAAGAAGGAACAGAAGGCCGCGCAGATCCGTGCGAAATACGAGGCGATGGGCGAGAAGGATCTCGAGAAGGAACTCAAGCTTCTCGAGAAGCAGATGATCGACGCTGCTCGCAACCTGGAGTTCGAGCGCGCGGCGGAGTTGCGCGATCGGCTGTTCAAGCTCAAGGAAGCCATGTTCGGCGTCCAGCTTCCGGTCGAGACCTGACACTGGCGGACCCGCCGACAGCGTCGAGGAGAAACACTACCTTCGCGCACGACCGAATGCTCTTCGGCGTCATCTGCGCCTGGCACGCGCCACGTCGATGTCGAGATACTTCCAGGCGAAGCCGAACTGCGACGGCCAATAACCTTGCACCCATGGCTGGAGCAGCACGTTGCCCACGCCGAAGGTTTGCAGCAGCAGTGGCATGTAGGCTTGCGCGATTTCAGACATCCGTCGCGCGAGCTGTGTTCGCTGCGGTCCAGCCGGCGTGCGGAGGAACTGAGCATAGGCCCTGTCGTATTCCTCCTGCGAAAATCGTGACGGGTTCACTTCGGTCGGTGATTGGCCCCACAGCGTCTGCAGGACCTGGAAGCCCGAGGGCTCGAGCGAGCGGACGCCGAGATTGAACATCGGCAGCTTGCTGTTCCGACTCATGTTCATCATGTCCGCGAACGGCTCCTGCTTGACGTTCATGCGAATGCCGATCGCCTGCATGTTCCTGCTCCACAGCGCATCGACGGCGCGATGCCAGGCCTCCGGCAACGACCCGCGCAGAAGGGTGAGCTGCTTGCCGTCCGGCGTCTCGCGATAACCATCGCCGTCGCGATCCTTGAATCCGTTCCGGTCCAACAGGGCTCGCGCGCCTGCCGGGTCGTAGAGGGATTTGGCGGCGAGCGCGGGATCGTGACCGGTAACGCCCGGCGGCAGGAGTTGGGTGGCCTGCAAGGCGTTGCCCCCGTACTGGACGCGGATCAGCTCGCTCGTATCGAACCCCATCGCGATCGCCTGTCGAAGCGCGATCTGCTCGCGCGTATACCCGCCGACCGTGGGGTCACGCATGTTGAAGTATGTGAACGTCAGGGTAGGCACTCCGAAGCGCAGGTGAACGATGCCACGCCGCGTGTACGCGGACTTGAGCTTGTCTCCGGCGAGAACGCGCGCGGTGTCGTCGGCAGCAAGCGCGACGTAGTCGAGCGCTTGCCGGTCGAATGCCCGCAGCGCTGCCTGCGCATCCTGCACGACGTTGATCTCGATGCGGCCGATGCGCGGCAGCGTCTTGTTCTTCATGGCCTCGATGACAGCCCGGTGGCGTGTGTCGGTGCTGTCAGGAAACGTGACGTGCCGATATTGCGGGTTCGCTTCGAGCAAGATGCGGGAGCCGCGCTGCCAGTCCCGCAACCGGTAAGGGCCCGTGCCAACCGGGCGACGGATCACGTCGACTCCGGCCGATTCAACGGCCTCGCGCGCCACGGCGAAAGCCGGCGGACTCGCCAGGCGATCGAGCAGCGTGTAGTCGAGCGCCGTCAGCGTGATCCTGAGCGTGTGTGAATCCAGTGCCCGCAGCCCCGCGATGGGGGCTTCGTAGTTGAATCGCGCGCCGGGCACGCTGGCTGCATCCACCACTGCGCGCGCGCCGACGATGAGGTCGGCGAGCATGGAATCGCCGCCGTTTCGAAGCGTCGGATCGAGCGAGCGCTTGATGGAATAGACATAGTCCTCCGCCACCAGCTCGCGCGGCTTGCCGCCGAATGCAGGATCGCTTGCGAACAGGATTCCACGCTGCAGACGAATGGTCCACGTCCTTCCGCCGTCCGCGAATTCGGGCATGCCGTCGGCGGTGTTCGGTATCACGGTCGCGGGTTCGGCGAAATAATCGAACTGGTAGAGTCCCTCGAAGATCGCGCCGGTGACGCGCGTCGACGCCAGATCGGTACCCTGCTGCGGATCGAGGCTCGTGACGTCGCTCGAGGCAATCCGCAGGACCTTTTGCGTATCGGCCGCGTCGCAGGCCGACCAGAAGGCAAACAGTACGAAGAGCGCGGTGGCCGATGTCAGCAGTCTCCGGATGCACCCGTTGGCGGTCATTGCGCGGCTCGCGGATCGGCCGCCATACGCAAGCGCCCGCTCTGCCCCGGCAGCCAAGTGTTGTACCTTATCGTAATGATCTCGGGCATGCATCGGAGCTGCCTTACGGAATGCGGAACGCGTGAATGATCTGGAACCGGACGGGCGTACTGTTCGTATGCATGGGCAATATATGTCGCTCACCCACGGCGGAAGGGGTTTTTCGTGCCGTGGCGGCGCGGGCGGGCTGGGATAGGCGACTGCGCATCGACAGTGCGGGTACGCACGATTTCCACGTGGGCGAGCCGCCGGATCGGCGCGCTATCGCGAGCGCCGAGCGTCGCGGCTACGATTTGCGGAAGCTCCGCGCGCGACAAGTCGAACGCCGCGACTTCCAGCGCTTCAAGTGGATTCTGGCAATGGACCGGACCAACCTGCGCCGCCTTCGCGCCATGCAGCCGCAGGAGTTCGACGGACATCTCGGACTGTTGCTCGAGCTTGCACCGGAGCTCGGAACTCCGGAAGTGCCCGACCCCTACTACGGGGGGCCCGAGGGCTTCGAGCGCATTCTCGATTTGATCGAACCTGCCAGCGAAGTGCTGTTCAATCGCGTCACGGAATCGCTGCCCCCCCCGTAGTGGATCAACGCCGGGCGCGACCCGGCGGTTCAAGGTGCGTCGCGGTGGTCAGTTCGCTGGTGGTGCGTTGTCCTTTTGGGTCTCCACGAGTTCCAGCGGCTCGCTCGCGATTTGAATCCTGGGCGGGCGTGCACGCTTGGGACGCGCGACTTCCTGCTCGGCATCTTCCGCAATCGGCGGATGACCGCGCGTTTCCACGAGAACCAGATCGGTCCCCGGCGGAAGCTCGAGCGAGACCGGAGGAATGGTCGGCGCTTTCGGCGGCGGGGCAGCGCGTTCCACCGTCGCCGCGGTGATGGCGGCGCTTGGCGTCGGCTCGATGGGCGCAGGCGCCACGATGGCTTCGGCGCGATGATCCTCGGCCGTCGCAACGGGCGGTTCGGCGCGTTCTTCCTTTGCCGGTGAAAACGTCGGCGCCGGTTGTGACACCTCGAGCATGTCGATGCTCACGGGAATCGACGCGGCGATGGCCGCAGCGGCCGGGATAGTTTCCGGATTCGCATGCTCGATCGCCGGGGTGGGCATATCCGCACCGCTGATCTCCGATCCTGCACGTTCCGCACGCTCGCCGCGTTCGCCACCGCGACCGCGACGGCCGCGACGACGCCGGCCGCCATCCCGATGCTCCTCGCCGTCTCCGTTGGCGACGGGAGCGCCCGGCGCGCCGCCCAGCGCCGCTGCCACGGCAGCCTTGGGCGCGGCGGATTCGGTGCGCTCACGTGACGTTTCGCTTCGGGGTTCGCGCGTTGTCTCCGCACGAGCCTCGCGCGCTGTCTCGGGGCGTGCCTCGCGGGGCGCCTTCTGGCGCGGCGGGCGGGCATCGGGGCGGCGCTCTTCGCCACGCTCCTCGCGCCGTTCGCCACCTTCCTTGCGCGGCTGCTGCGGCGCACGCTTGGCGGGATCGCGCGGGGGCGGTGCACCGCCGGTTTCACCACGACGCTCGTCACGTCGTGCGCGGCCCTCGCGGCCCTCGCGGCGGTCCTCGCGACCGTGGTGGGCGTCCCCGCGCGCTTCGTTGCGATTGCGAGAATCGCGTCCATCCCTCCCACGGCCCTCGCGCGGTTCGCGCATTGCGGGTTCGGTCGCGGTGCGCGGTGCACTGACGGCCGTCGGCGGGATCGTCGATTCGATCTTGGGACGGAACCATCCGAGCATGCGTGAGAGCCAGTTGCCGTCACCATTTTCGGTGGCGGACACGGCCCCGGTCGCGACGGATGCGCGGCTTGCGGACGGTGCGCGTTCCGCCGGTACGGGCGCGGGGTGAGCGGGCGTTATGCCTTTCACGACCGCTTCCAGGCGGGTCTCCTTCACTTCTTCCTTCATGGCCTTGATCGGATCGGCATCCGCAGGCTGCGAGACCAGCTGGAACGATGCGGGCAACGGCTCGCCGTGGTTCAGGTCGTCGTGGCGCATCCGCTCGATGCTGTAGTTGGGAGTCTCGAGGTGCCGATTGGGAACCAGCAGCACGTTGACCTTGAACCGCGTTTCGATCGAAAGAACGTCGTTGCGCTTCTCGTTCAGCAGGAACGTCGCGACGTCTACCGGCATCTGTGCGACCACCTGCGCCGTGTTGTCCTTCATCGCCTCTTCCTGAATGATCCGCAGGATGTGTAGCGCTGTGGACTCGGTACCGCGAATATGGCCGATGCCGTGGCAGCGGGGGCAGGGGATGTAGGCGGATTCCGCGAGCGCGGGCCGCAGGCGCTGGCGCGACAACTCCATGAGGCCGAAGCGAGAAATCTTGCCAAGCTGGACGCGCGCGCGATCGTATTTGAGCGCATCCCGAATGCGGTTTTCGACCTCGCGCTGATTCTTGGCGCTCTCCATGTCGATGAAGTCGATGACGATGAGGCCACCTAAATCGCGCAAGCGAAGCTGGCGGGCGATTTCGTCGGCCGCTTCCAGATTCGTGTTGTAGGCGGTGGTCTCGATGTCGCCGCCCTTGGTGGCGCGTGCCGAGTTGACGTCGACGGAGACGAGCGCCTCCGTGTGATCGATGACGATCGCCCCCCCGGAAGGCAAGGGCACCTGCCGGGCGTACGCGGTCTCGATCTGATGCTCGATCTGAAAGCGCGAGAAGAGCGGGACATCGTCCTTGTAGAGCTTCACGCGCGACACGTTGTCGGGCATGACGTGGCTCATGAACTGCTGCGCTTGCTCGAACACGCCTTCCGTATCGATCAAAATTTCACCGATGTCGGGCTGGAAGTAGTCGCGGATCGCGCGGATGACGAGGCTCGACTCCTGGTAGATCAGGTAGGCGCCTTCCTGGAGCTTGGCGGCATCCTCGATCGCGTGCCAGAGCTGCATCAGGTAGTTCAGATCCCACTGAAGCTCTTCCGCCGAGCGACCGATCCCGGCGGTCCGGGCAATGACGCTCATGCCGCGCGGAACCTCCAGTTGACCGATCGCCTCGCGGAGCTCGGTGCGGTCCTCGCCTTCGACCCGGCGCGAGACACCGCCGCCACGGGGATTGTTCGGCATCAGAACCAGATATCGACCCGCCAGCGAGATGTAGGTGGTAAGGGCGGCACCCTTGTTGCCGCGTTCGTCCTTGTCGACCTGGACGATCAGCTCTTGTCCCTCTCGGAGCTGGTCCTGGACGCGGCGGCTGCCTGTTTCCTCGCCATCATCCTGATCGTTGCGAGAGCTCCCCGCGGCCTTGAGACTGTGGCGTGAAATCTCCTTGAACGGAAGGAAGCCGTGGCGGTCCGTGCCGTAATCGACGAAGCACGCCTCGAGCGAGGGTTCGATGCGGGTGATGACGGACTTGTAGATATTGCTCTTGCGTTGTTCCTTGGCGGCAGATTCGATGTCGAGGTCGATCAGCTTCTGTCCGTCGACGATGGCAACCCGAAGCTCTTCGGCCTGGGTGGCGTTGAACAGCATGCGTTTCATGGAATTTTCCCGGCGCAACATCTACCGCGGGCAGCGGGGCGGGGCGAAACGGCAGGCGGCGCAGCCCGTCGGGGCTACGCCAAAAAACTACGCGGCGGGGATCGGCGAAGACAGGGAGGGCATCCGCAAGTGCGGATGTCGGACGGGAGCTTTGCGAAGTTGCGGATTTGCGCTAGGCATGCAGGCCTCGGGATACCGGGGCGGAACGGCTCTCGTCAGTTCAGGTCTTCTTGTTCGCAAACGGGCGTCGATGTCTGGCGGAGCTTCGAGGATGCGCGCACAGAGGCGCTGCGTTCACCGATACTCCGCGAGCAGAAATTCTCGCTTCACGCGCCGCGCAGTTCGCCGCTTCGAACCCGCCAAAGCCGGGTGCGGAGACTGCGCTCTTGCTTTACGATCGCTACTTTTCCGGAAAAAACCGGCCGGTGAGCGACTTACCCGGGGGCGTCCCGCCAGCGGCAGGGACTGCGCACGACAATCGATCATCCGGTCTGCTTGCGCGGGCTTGCCGCGACGCTCGGCCGGATATCGAAAGTTTGCGGTCGTTCACAATTATAAGCGAATGAACGAGTTAAGCAAGGATGTTGTGCATTGGCTGACGGTCGGCGAGGAGGGCGCCGGGCAGCGAATCGACAATTTTCTCGTCCGGGTGCTGAAAGGCGTTCCGAAAAGCCACGTTTATCGAATCTTGCGGACTGGCCAAGTCCGGTTGAACAAGGGCCGCGTCGGTGCGGAGACTCGGCTTGCAGTCGGCGATGTGGTGAGAATCCCGCCGGTACGGGTGGCTGCGCCGGCGCCGGGCAGAGCCCGACCCCTGGCGCGAACCCTGCATTGGTCGATCCTGTACGAGGATGACGACTTTCTGGCCATCGACAAGCCTTCGGGCCTGGCGGTTCATGGCGGCAGCGGGGTTGCGCACGGGATGATCGAGCAACTGCGCGCGGCACGCCCCGAGGCGAAATTCCTCGAGCTCGTCCATCGGCTGGACCGGGAGACGTCGGGGGTGCTGCTGGTGGCCAAGCGCCGTGCCGCGCTGGTGGCGCTCCATGCCCAGCTTCGAGACGGGAGTGTCGACAAGCGGTACCTGGCGCTCGTTCGCGGCCGTTGGCGCGATGCCAAGCGAGTGGTGGACCTGCCTCTCCAGCGGTTCTCGACACGCGAAGGCGAGCGGCGCGTCCGCGTCGAGGACGATGGCCAGGAGGCGATCACGATTTTTCGCCGGCAACAGGCCTGGCCGCGCCACGACCCACCACTTGCGCTTCTGGAGGCCGAGCTCAAGACGGGGAGGACCCACCAGATCCGCGTGCACCTCGCCCATCTCGGGTTTGCGCTCGCTGGGGATGACAAGTATGGCGATTTCGCGTGGAACCGCGAGCTCGCCAAAAGCCATCTCAAACGGATGTTCCTGCACGCGCACCGGCTTCGCTTCGTCCACCCGACGACGGGCGAGGCCGTGAGCCTCGAAGCTGCACTTCCGGCGGATCTCCGGTCGTTTGTCGATAAAGTCGGAGCCTCGCCCTCAAGGCTGGACATGAGTTCCGATGGGTAGGCTGAAGGGTCGGCGGTTCACGCTGCTGGCGTTCGACTGGGATGGCACGCTGGTCGATTCGACGGCGCTCATTGCGCAGTCGATTCAGGCGGCGTGCGGCGACCTGGGCGAGCCCATCCCCGACGAAGGCACCGCGCGCTATGTGATTGGCCTGGGCCTTCACAGTGCGGCAAAGCACGTGGCGCCGGGGCTGGCGGCCGCGGACTATCCGCGGCTGTCCAACGCATATCGCCGGCACTATCTGGCGGCGGAATCCGAGATACCGCTTTTCGACGGCGCTCGCGAGATGCTGGCCGAGCTGGCCGCGGCCGGCCACGTGCTTTGCGTTGCCACCGGAAAATCGCGGGCGGGTCTCGACCATGCGATCCGCCGAAATGCGCTCGACGACGTGTTCCATGCGACGCGTTGCGGCGACGAAGGCATGCCGAAGCCGCATCCGGAGATGCTGCAGAAGCTCATGTTTAAGCTCGGCGTCACGCCTTCTCAAGCCCTGATGATTGGCGACACCACGCACGATCTCGAACTGGCGCGAAATGCCGGGGCATCGGCGCTTGCGGTCGCCTACGGTGCGCATGACCACGGTGCGCTCGCGCGTTGCGAGCCACTCGCAACGGTCGGGTCAATAGACGAGTTGAGGACTTGGCTGCGGATGAACGGCTGATGTCTGGAAAAGGGATCGCAGCGGCGATCCCGCAAGCGTCCGCGCGTCATGCGCTCATCGGGCTCCCCGCACCCGGTCCGCCCCACCGCCGGACTTGGCGCGGGCCTCGGCCTTCTTCTGCGCCTCATTGCGGCGCGCCTCCCAGCGCTTGAGTTGTGCCTCGCGGATCTTGGACGCGCTCATAGGCACGAGCGGCGTGTTTTTCGGATCGACTTTCACCAGCCCATGTGCGACCCCCATTGCGATCGCTTCCTTGCGGTTCAGTACACCCAGCTTGCTGATGATATTGCCGAAGTGAAAATTGACGGTGCGCTCAGCGATCTCGAGCTTCACTCCGATGTCGTCGCTGGTCATGCCACGAGCCGCGAGGCTGAGGCATTGGTTTTCACGGGCAGACAGAGGACTGCCTTGGTGAATAGGCGCGATGCCCTTCTCGACCACTTCTTTCATGAAGATGTGATGGAAGATTGAAGCCAACTGAAAGGCATCTCCCATCATGCGGGTAATTTGTAGTCGACGCCTCGCAGTGATTACCGTCTGCGGCTGACTCAGTGCCACTACTACTTTAGATTGAAAGTCATGTAGATAAAGCGCCAACCCACTCCCCAATCCATGCGTGGCCGCGCGTCTAAGAAAATGGGTAACTCGCGCATCACCGTTCGATATCTTTGAATCCCATATTAGCGGAGGAGCGAGCACCGTGAATGCGTAATGCAGGCGAGGATCATACTCCACGTAACCATTTTGATCGTATTCAGCGATCCAATCCCCCGGCGCAATTGCCCAAAAGAAAAACTTATCATCACGGTTAAGCGTTCTTCCTGTCGCTACGCCGTACATGAACGATGTAAAGCCCATTTCACGGATTATTTGGTGTATAGGCTCGCGCAATGAACTACCGACGGAAGCGGCCTCTACGAGCGGCCTAAGAAACCTTGGAA
>Ga0207683_10003442_pt1 | contig 13796 bp, 9 predicted proteins | sample KBSM73metaG_FD_184333 | JGI IMG/M metagenome (GOLD analysis project Ga0207683, IMG submission 184333) | Miscanthus rhizosphere microbial communities from Kellogg Biological Station, Michigan, USA - KBS M7-3 metaG (SPAdes) (version 2) | ecosystem: Host-associated > Plants > Roots > Rhizosphere >...
CGCCACCCCGCCGCGCTGGGTGGTCGATCCCGACTTCGACCTCGATTATCACCTGCGCCGGGTCGCGCTGCCCGCCCCGGGCACGCTGCGCCAGCTGCTCGACCTGGCCGAAGTGACCCTGCAGTCGCCACTCGACACCTCGCGCGCGCTGTGGGAGGCAGTATACGTCGAGGGCCTGGAGGGCGGCAGGTCGGCGCTGCTGACCAAGCTCAGCCACGCGATCACCGACGGGCTGGGCGGGATCGCCCTGTTCGAGCAGGTCTACGACACCGAGCGGAACCCGGAGCCGCGGCCGATGCCGCCGCTGCCGGTCCCCCGCGACGTGAGCGGCGGCGACCTGCTGCGGGACAGCATCAGGCAGCTGCCTGAGACCACGTTCACGGCCGGGCGCAAGCTGCTGGGCCGGGTGGCGGGCACCGCCGCCCGGCTGATCACGCAGCCCGGCGCCACGGTCACCGAGGCGGTCGGGTTCGCGGATTCGGCTCGCCGCGTGCTCAGCCCGCCGCCGGCCGAGCCGTCGCCGCTGCTGCGCCGCCGTAGCCTGGTCAGCCGAACGGTCGTGCTCGAGCTGCCCCTCGCCGACCTGCGCGCGGCGGCCAAAGCATTCGGGGCATCCGTCAATGACGCGTACCTGGCGGCGCTGTGCGGTGGGCTGGGCCGGTACCACGAGGTGCTCGGGGTTCCGGTCGACGCGCTCCCGCTGACGCTGCCGGTCAGCCTGCGCGGTGCGGACGACCCGGCGTCGGGCAACAGGTTCGCCGGGGTCACGATCGCGGCTCCGGTCGGCGAGTCCGATCCGGTCCAGCGGATGCGGCAGGTCCGCGAGCAGGTCATCGCGGGGCGGAGCGAGCCGGCCATCGACGTGATCGGCCAGCTGGCACCGGTGCTGTCCCTGCTCCCCGACGAGGCGCTGCACGAGGTCATCGACCGGATCACCCCGCCGGACATCCAGGCCAGCAACGTGCCGGGCTACGCCCAGGAGACCTTCCTGGCCGGGGCGCGGGTGGACCGGCAGTACGCGCTCGGGCCGCTGCCGCGGGTGGCCATGATGGCGATCCTCATCTCCCGCGCGGGCACCTGCACCGTGGCGTTCCGCTACGACACCGCGTCGTTCGCCGCGGCGGACCAGCTGGAGAAGTGCCTCCAGGCCGGATTCGACGAGATCGTTGAGCTCGGGCGGCGGACCTCATGACCGGCCCGCCGCGCCTGCCCGGCTCCGTGGCCGAGGTCGACGCGAGCCCCCCGGGCCCTAGTATCGGCGCGTTCTTCGACCTGGACGGGACGCTGGTGGCCGGGTTCACCGTGGCCGCCGTCACCAGGGACCGGCTGCGCCACCGGGAGGTCGGCGCGGCCGAGTTCCTGCAGATGATGCAGCTCGCGGTGGAGTACCGGCTCGGCCGGCACCAGTTCGAGAACGTGATCGCGGCTGCGGTACGGACGACCAAGGGCCGGCTGGCCGAGGACGTCGACGAGGTCGGCGAGCGGATCTTCCGGCAGTCCGTGGCCGATCTTATCTACCCGGAGATGCGCGAGCTGGTCCGCGCCCACCAGCGCCGCGGCCACACCGTGGTGCTGAGCTCGTCGGCGCTGACCATGCAGGCCGAGCCGGTGGCCCGCTACCTCGGCATCGACCACGTGGTGTGCAACAGGTTCGTGGTCGACGAGCACGGCGTGCTGACCGGCGAGGTCCAGCGCCCGGTGATCTGGGGCACCAGCAAGGCCACCAGCGTGCAGAAGTTCGCCGCCGAGCACGGAGTCGACCTGCGGTCCAGCTACTTCTACGCGGACGGCGACGAGGACCTCGCCCTGATGCACCTGGTCGGCAACCCGCGGCCGGTCAACCCGGGGCCGGAGCTGACCAAGGTGGCCGCGCGGCGCGGCTGGCCCATCCTGCGGTTCAGCAGCCGGGGCGGCGGCGGCCCGCTGGGCCGGGTCCGCAACCTGGCCGCGATCGGCTCGCTCGGGCCGGTGGCGGCCGGCGCGCTGAGCCTGGGCGTGCTGACCAGGAACAAGCGCGCCGGGGTCAACTTCCTGACCAGGTACTGGCCGCAAGTCCTGCTCGAGCTGAACGGGGTGAAGCTGAACGTCACCGGCGAGGAGAACCTGACCGCGCAGCGGCCCGCCGTGTTCCTGTTCAACCACAGGAACAACTTCGACATCTTCATCGTGGCCGCACTGGTCAAGGACAACTGGACCGGGATCGCCAAGAAGGAGCTCGAGACCAACCCGCTGGTCGGCCCGCTCGGCAAGCTGATGGACGCGGCGTTCATCGACCGGGCCGACACCGCCTCGGCGGTGGCCGCGCTGGCGCCCATCGAGGAGGCCGCGCGCAAGGGCCTGTCGATCGTGGTCGCGCCCGAGGGGACCCGGCTGGACACCCAGTCGGTCGGCCCGTTCAAGAAGGGCGCCTTCCGGATCGCGATGGCGACCGGCCTGCCGGTCGTCCCGATCGTGATCAGGAACTCCGACTCGGTGGCCGGGCGCAACTCCACCACGCTCAACCCCGGCACGGTGGACGTGGCGGTGCTGCCGCCGGTCAGCACGGCCGACTGGACGACGCGGAACCTGCAGGAGCGGATCGAACAGATCCGCATGGCGTACGTGCACCTGCTCGCCGAATGGCCTGCCCCCGGGACGGCACCGTGACCTCGGCGGACGACCTGGCCGGGCTGCTGGCCGACAACGCCGGGCAGCCGGGCACCGTGGTGCTCACCCAGGCCTCGACGCCCACCGAGGCGCGGCTGATCCGGGAGCGGATCGCGGCGGCCGGCGGGAGCTCGGTGCCTCCGGTCAGTCTGGGGCCAGCAGGCGAGGGGCTGCCCCGGTCGCTCCTGGACGGCGACGAGGACGTCCGGCTGGTCCCGGTGCGGGTCGCCTGGCTGCCGGAGGAGCATGCGGGCCGGCGCGTGGCGCGGGTGGCCGACCTGCGGCCCGGACACGACCCGTACCACCCCAGCGAACGGCAGCAGCAGCGGATCCTGGCGCGCCAGCCGGGGCGGGCGGTGGTGCTGGCCGGGGAGCCCGCCACGCTCGGGTCGCTGCGGGAGCGCTGGGCCGAGACCACGGACGACGACGACTTCGCCGCCTACGTGGCCCGCCGGGCCACGCTCACGCTTGACCAGGCCGAGTACCGGCTGCGTGGCCCCAGGTACAAGACGCCGAGCCTGGTCAAGGACGAAATCCTGTCCTCGCGACGGTTCCGGAACGGGCTGCGCGCGGTCCGGCGCGGGCCTGATGGTGCTCCGGCTTCGCTGGAGGAGGCCGGGGAGATCCTGGACGAGCTCGCCGCGGGCTGGAGCCGCCGGCTCATCGACGTCATGCCGACCGTCGGCCGGCTGATCTTCCAGCGCGGCTTCGATCCGCAGATCGACTACGACGAGTCCCAGGTGGAACGGGTGCGCGCGGCGATGGAGCGCCATCCGGGCATCTTCTTGTGGTCGCACCGGTCCAACCTGGACACGCTCGTGCTGTCCGCCGCCATGCAGGAGCTCGGCCTGCCGCCGGCCCACCTGTTCGCCGGGATCAACATGGCGTTCGGGCCGATGGGCGCGCTGATGCGCCGGGCCGGCGTGATCTTCATCCGCCGCTCGACCAGCGATGACCCGCTGTACAAGTACGTGCTGCGCGAGTACGTCGGCTACGTGCTCGAGAAACGGTTCAACCTTTCGTGGTCGATCGAAGGGACCCGGTCGCGGACGGGGAAGGCGCTGCCACCGCGGCTCGGCCTGCTGTCCTACGCCGCCGACGTCTACCTGTCCGGGCGGGTGGACGACATCGTGCTGTTGCCGGTGTCGATCACGTTCGACCAGCTGCACGAGATCTCCGAGTACGCCGACTACGCCAAGGGCGGGACGAAGAAGCCGGAAGGGTTCGGCTGGCTGTACGGCTTCATCAAGGCGCAGGGGGCGCGCCACTACGGCAAGGTCTACGTGCGGTTCGACGAGCCGTTGCTGCTGTCTTCGTGCCTCGGACCTGTCGGTGGCGTGGTGGCTCGTGATCCGGCGGCGCGGCGGCTGGCCCTGCAGAAGACCGCGTTCGAGGTGGCGTGGCGGATCAACCAGGGCATGCCGGTCACGGCGACGGCCCTGGTCACCACCGTGCTGCTGGCCATGCAGGGAGCCGGCCTGACGTTCGGCCAGATCCGGCTGGGGCTGGCCGACGGGATGGACTACCTGGAGAGCCGTTCGGTGCCGCGGACGGCGAGCGCCAGGGCGCTGACCGGGGCCTCTGGTCCCGGCGCGGTCCGGGCGACGCTGGACGCGCTCGTGGCGGGCGGGGTGGTGAGTTTCGTCGGGGAGGGCCGCGATCCGGTGTGGCTGATCGGGCCCGAGCACCAGCTCGCGGCGACGTTCTACCGGAACTCGCTGATCCACTTCCTGCTCGACACGGCGCTGTGCGAGCTCGCCGTGCTCCGGGCGGGCGAGTCAGCCTTCGATCCGGATGAGGGCTCGGCTCCCGATCCGGTGGACGCGTTCTGGGATGAGATCGCCCGGCTCCGCGACCTGCTGAAATTCGAGTTCTACTTCAAGGAGCGGGACGAGCACCGGCGCCAGGTCGCCGCCGAGATGGCCCGGCACGATCCGTCGTGGGAGGCGCGGTTGCGGTCCGGGCCCGCGGCGGCCGACGAACTGCTGGCCGGGATGCGGCCGCTGGTGTCCCACGTGGTGGTGCGGCCGTTCGTCGAGGCGTACCGGCTCGTCGCCGACGTGCTCGTGCATGATTCCGGGCCGGTGACGGCCGATTCCGACGTGGTCCGCGAGGCGCTCGGGCTCGGGCGGCAGTACGTGGCCCAGCACCGGCTGCGCAGTTCGGAATCGGTTTCGGCGTTGCTGTTCCAGACGGCCTTGCAGCTGGCCAGGAACCGAGGGCTGCTCGAGGGCGATGATCTGGCCGCCCGGCGGGCCGCCTTCCTGGCCGAACTCCGCGACCTGATACGCAGGCTCGACCGGATCGAGGACCTGGCCATCAGGCGCTACATCAGGGACGCGGTCAGCGCGATGCCGGCCGACTGAGGATCGCGCAATGATCCGCCCGCCCCCTGCGGCCTGCTCCGGGGGCTGGGGGCACACAACCCCCGTTAGATGGGGGCAGAGGCACACCACCCCCGTACCGCCCGTAGACGACAGTGGCCGGCGGAGCCTGTGAGGCAGGTGAGGGCTGCGCAGCGAGCCGACAGGCGTTATCGTCCCAACAAAAAAGGAGAGGCCCCAGTCCTCTCCACTTTCAATCTATAGCACGGTGGGGGGCTTGCCGCAAGACCCGGGTCGTGCCGCATAATCGCAGGCTGGACCCAGAATCTTTGGAAATGGGGGACGGCAAGTGCGTGTGTTGTTGTCAACGTACGGGTCACGCGGAGACGTCGAGCCGATGGTGGGATTCGCGGGGGCGCTGCGGGCACTCGGCGCGGAGGTGCGGGTGTGCGCGCCGCCGGACTTCGCGGACCTGCTGGCCCGCGTCGGCGTGCCGCTGGTGCCGGCCGGCCAGTCGGTGCGCGAGATGGTGCGCCAGGTGTTCGCCGGGAAGACGCCACCGTCGGCGGCGGACCTGGCGGCCGGGGTGATCGCCGGGCAGGCCGGCGCGGTCGCCGGGGCGGCCGAGGGATGTGACGTGCTCGTGGCCGCCGGCCTGACCACGGCCGCGGCCGGCGCGCAGGCGGTGAGCGAGAAACGTGGCATCCGCTACATGTACGCGGCCTACGCCCCGTGCTACCTGCCGTCGCCCCACTACCCGCCGCTGAGCCTGCACGGCCAGCCGGTCCCGCCCGACGTGACCGACAACCGGGTGCTGTGGGACCTGCACGCTCAGGGCATGAACGCGGTGTTCGGCGCGCCGGTCAACGCCTACCGGGCGTCGCTCGGCCTGCCCGCGGTGGACAACGTCCGCGACTACGTTTCCACCGACCACCCGTGGCTGGCGGCGGACCCGACCCTGGCCCCCTGGCCGGAGCCGGCCGACTTCAACGTGGTGCAGACCGGGGCGTGGATCCTGCCGGACGAACGCCCGCTCCCGGAAGAGCTGGAGGCGTTCCTGGACGCCGGCGCGCCACCGGTGTACGTGAGCTTCGGCAGCATGCCCATGCGCCAGGCGGAGGAGGTCGCCCGGGCCGTCGTCGAGGCGGTCCGGGCCCAGGGCCGCCGCGTCCTGCTCGGGACCGGCTGGGCCGACCTCACCCTGATCGACGATCAGGACGACTGTCTCGCCGTCGGCGAGGTCAACCAGCAGGCGCTGTTCCGCCGGGTGGCCGCCGTGGTGCACCACGGCGGCGCGGGCACGACCACGACGACCGCCCGGGCCGGCGCGCCCCAGGTGGTCGTGCCGCAGGTGGCGGACCAGCTCTACTGGGCCGCCCGGGTGGCCGAGGAGGGCATCGGCGTGGCCCACGACGGTCCGGTTCCGACCGCCGAGTCCCTGTCGGCCGCATTGGGGACGGCCCTGACGCCCGAGACGCGCGCACGAGCGACCGCCGTGGCCGGCACGATCCGCGCCGACGGGGCGACGGTGGCCGCGAAACTGCTGCTCGACGCGGTCGCCGGCTAGGGCTGATGGGAACGCGCTAGTCGAGGTCTTCGACGAAGGCTCTGAGCTGGCGGAGGTTGCGGCACTCGTAGACCGCGTCGCAGAACGGCTGGTAGCGGGCGATCACCGAGTCGCCGCTGTTCCAGGCGGAGGTGGGTTCGGGGTTCAGCCAGAAGACGTGGCCTGCGCGCTGGCTGACGCCCTTGAGCGCGCCCTCGCAGGGGTCGTGGTAGTTGGTACGGGCGTCGCCGAGCACGATCACGGTGGTGCGCCTGCGTACCTGCTCACCCCAGGCGTCCCAGAAGCTGGTCAGCGCGTGGCCGTAGTCGGACCGGCCGTCCAGCCAGACGCCGCTGCCCGCGGCGTTGATGTACCGGGCCGCCTCGACCACGTCGGGCGCCTGCTGCAGCACGTCGGTCACCTCGTCCACGCCGTCCACGAACACGAAGCTGCGGACCCGGGAGAACTGCGATCGCAGCGCGTACATGAGCTGCAGGGTGAAGGCCGCGAAGGTCGCCACCGAGCCGGAGATGTCGGCCAGCACGAACAGCTCGGGCTTGGCCGGGTGCGGCTTGCGGAACGCCGGGCGGACCGGCACTCCCCCGGTGCTCAGCGAGCGGCGCACGGTCCGCCGGAAGTCCAGCGCGCCGCGCCGCTTGTGGCGGCGCTTGGCCGCCAGCCGAGTCGCCAGCCTGCGGGTGAGCGGGTCGAGCACGGCGCGCATGTCGGCGATCTGGTCGCGGGAGGAGGTCAGGAAGTCCACGTCTTCCGGCAGCGGCCGGCGCAGGGTGCGAGCCACGGCCGCGGCGCCGCGGTCGTCGACCAGGTGCCGCCGGACCTGCGCCTCGACCATCTGGCGGAACTTGGCCAGCTGGGCCTCGTAGCCCTCGAGCTCCAGCCGCCGCGCCAGCGGGTCGGCGGCGGGTCCGGGACCCTGGTCCCCGGGCTCGGCCAGCCGCGCCAGCAGCCGGTCCGGGTCGACGGCCCGCAGCGTGCGGAACACGTAGTAGGTGCCGGCCACCGGGCGGCCCGGCTCGATCCCGGCGTGCCGGTCCACGAACATGCCCGCGAGGGCGCGCATCATGACCTCGTTGCCCTCGCGCAGGGCGGTCAGCAGCAGCTCGGTCAGGGCCGCGTCGTCCAGGGAGCCGAGGCCTCCCCCGCCGCCGTGGCCGTTCTGGCCGCTCAGCCCGCCCTGGCCCCCCTGGCCGTCCTGGCCGGGCTCCGCCGCCACGGGGTGGCCCGGGCCGGGCGCGGCCGGCGCGGGCTGGGGGGTGAAGTACAGGTCGAAGACGGCGTCGAAGGCGAGCTCGTGGTCGTGCGTCTTCACCAGGACCGCGCGCAGCGCGGCCTTCACCGTGGCGCGGTCACCGACCGGCAGGTGCCGCAGGCTGTGCACCGCGTCGATCCGCTCGGCGAGCGAGACCGGGACGCCGATCTGGCGCAGCTCGGCGATCATGCCTTCTATGGCGGCGAGCATGGCCCGGCCTTTCTGGGTCAGCAGAACGAAGGCGGCCACCACCGCGGCCGCGACGCGCACCGCCACCATCATCACCAGGCTAACCCGTAAAGCCGCCGGCCCCGGATAGGCGGGCACGCTGCGGGTGACGAGGGTTTTCCACGGCCCGTTCGGAACCATAGAGTTGGGACCGAACGGTCCTGGCCGGGGGCCACCGTGTCGCGGGAGCCAGCATGACCGAGGGTGTCCAGGCGGCCGGCGCGCGCGCCTGGACGCCGGGTTCCGCGGCCGAGGTCGCGGGGCTGCTGAGCGGCGTGGGCTATCTCGCCGGTGAGCACGCCTGCTCGGTGCTGCGGCTGGCCGGGCAGCTGGGCAAGCCGGTCCTGGTCGAGGGGCCGGCCGGGACGGGCAAGACCACGCTGGCCACCAGCGTCGCGGCCGCGACCGGCAGCAGGCTGATCAGGCTGCAGTGCTACGAGGGCCTCGACGAGGCCCGGGCGCTGTACGAATGGAACCACTCCAAGCAGCTGCTCCGGCTGCTGGCCGACCGGGTGAGCCGGGCCGGAGGACCGCCCGAGGCGGGCGTCTTCACCGAGGAGTTCCTGCTGACCAGGCCGCTGCTGGCGGCCATCAGGGCGGCCGAGCCGGTGGTGCTGCTGATCGACGAGGTGGACCGGCTCGACGTCGAGACCGAGGCGCTGCTGCTCGAGGTGCTCTCCGACTACCAGGTCTCGATTCCCGAGCTCGGCACGGTCGCCGGCCGGCAGGTGCCCGCGGTCTTCCTGACCTCGAACGGAGCGCGCGACCTGTCCGAGGCGCTGCGGCGCCGGTGCCTGTACCTGCACCTGGACTACCCGCCGGCCGAGCGGGAGCGGGAGATCGTCCGGACCCGGGTTCCGGGCATTCCCGAGCACCTGGCCGGGCAGATCGCCGCGTTCGTCGGCTCGCTTCGGCGGCTGGACCTGCGGCAGAGCCCGTCGGTGACGCAGACCCTGGAGTGGGCCAGGACGTTGCTCGCCCTCGGCGTGCAGGACCTGGACGCCGGCCTGGCCGCCGGGTCGCTGCCGGTGCTGCTGGCCTACCGGTCCGACATCGAGCTGGCCGCCGCGGAGCTGGGGCTGTCCGGCTGAGCCGGGTTTGCGGCCGAGCCGGGTTTCTGGCGGGCTCAGCAGCCCAGGAAGCCGAGCACGGCCTGCATGCAGCGGACGTCGGCCGGGGTACCGAAGTGATCGACGCCGCGCAGCGTGACCAGCCGCGCGTCCGGCAGCGCGGCGACCAGGCCGTCGCCCGGGCAGGCCGGATCCTGGTCGCCGAGCAGGACCAGCACCTGGGCTGCTACGCGGGCCAGGTCGGCCGCTGTCAGCGGCCGCTGCGGCCGGCGCAGGAAGGCGACCAGCGCGTCGCGGTCGTTGCCCAGGCCGTCGGCCAGGCGGCGGAACACCATGCCGCTCACGTTCTCCGGGTCCGGCTCGCTGGTGAGCGCCGCGACGATGGGCTCCGGGTCGGCCGGCTCGAGCACGCCCCGGCCGATGCCGAGCAGGGCCAGGTGGCGGAACGTGCCGGGCTGATCCGCGGCCAGCCGGAGCAGCACGTGCGCGCCGGCCGAGAAGCCGATGGCGTCGAGCGGCTCGCGGCCCTGGACGGCCGTGGCCACGTAGGCCTCGACCCCCTGGTACCCGGCCGGATCGGCTGGCTTCGGCGCGGTGCCGTGGCCGGGCAGGTCGACGGCGATCGTCTCCCGGCCGCAGTCGGCGAGCAGGTCGAGCCAGCCCGGCAGCCGCCAGTTGTGTTCGGCCGAGGAGGCGAAGCCGTGCACGAGCAGGACCGGAGGATCCTGGTCTTGTGTCATGTCAGCCCTGGCTCAGCGGGAGCGCTTGAGCTCGGTGGTGGCCTTCTCGATGTCCGACTGGTGCTTGAGCAGCACGTGCAGGGTGCCGATGACCAGGTCGGTGCTGATTTCCTCCGTGCCCAGCAGGAACAGCGTCCGGGCCCAGTCGATGCTTTCCGACACCGACGGCCGCTTCTTCAGCTCGAGCTGCCGCAGCGACCGCACCACCCCGGCGATCTGCTCCGCCAGCGCGACGTCGAGGCCCGGTACCCGGCTGAGCACGATATCCCGCTCCCGCTCGGGCGCGGGATAGTCGATGTACAGGTAGAGGCACCGCCGTTTGAGCGCCTCGGACAGCTCGCGGGAGTTGTTGGAGGTCAGGTAGACCAGCGGGGTCTGGGTGCTGGTCACCGTGCCGAACTCGGGGATCGACACCTGGTAGTCCGAGAGCACCTCCAGCAGCAGGGCCTCGGTCTCGGCGTCGAGCCGGTCCACCTCGTCGATGAGCAGCACGACGGGGTCGGGCGCGCGGATCGCCGCCAGCAGCGGCCGGGCGAGCAGGAACTCTTCGCCGAAGATGTCGGCCTGCAGCTCGGACCAGTCCGCGCGCTCGTGGCCGGTGCGTTCGGCCTGGATGCGCAGGAGCTGCTTGGAGTAGTTCCACTCGTACAGCGCCTTGGCCTCGTCCAGGCCCTCGTAGCACTGCAGGCGGATCAGCCGCCTGCCGGTCAGCGCGGCCACGCTCTTGGCCAGTTCGGTCTTGCCGGTTCCGGCGGGACCCTCGACGAGCACCGGCTTGCCGAGCCGGTCGCCCAGGTACACCACCGAGCTGATCCGCTCGTCGGGCAGGTAGCCCGCGCTCCGCAGCTCGCTCCCGACCTGGTCGGGCGTTGCGAATTGCCAGTCCGGGTCCCCGTCCTGGCTCGTGTCGGGTCGCCGGCTCACGGTCCCTGCCCTTCCGCCCGGTGTGCCTGGCCCGCATCGGGCATTGTCATCAGTTATACATCGAGGCGGCGCGGCAGCTGGCCGGCGAGGGCGGGGACCGCGGCCTTCCGCTCCCGCAACGCGGCCGGGAGCGTGGCGAGGATCAGCACGCCGGTGAGGGCGAACGCCGCCGGGTAGCCGGTGCTGACGCAGATCAGGCCGAAGACGGCCGGGCCCGCGCCGTACCCGGCGTCGTAGGCGAGGTTCCACAACGCGCTGGCCTTCGCCTCGGGCAGCTGCTCGATCAGCAGCGCGAACGTCGCGTTCTCGATAACCCCGAACCCGGCGCCGAACAGCACCATGCCTGCGAAGATCATCACGGGCGAGCCGAGCACGATCATCGCGGCCATGCCGAGCGCCGCCACGGCGAGCGCGGGGATGAGCAGCCGGGCGTGACCGTACCTGTCGCCGTGCTTGCCGGCCTGCCAGCGGCTGAGCGTGGCGGTGATCGCCTGCACGAGCAGGGCGGCCGAGGCGAGGTTGCTCGGGATGCCCTTCGCGAGCGGCAGGAACGAGTCGAGCACACCCGCCGCGATGGTGGCGGCGGCGAAGATCAGCGGCAGCCGCAGGGTGGCACCCGCCATCCGCCCGGGGCTGCGGGCTGATCGTGGGCGCCCGGTGCGAGCGGTCTGCCGGGCCTCGCGCCCGCCCGGCAGCCAGCGGATCGCTACCAGCGGCAGCAGGGCGACCGTGGCCGCCGTCGCCGCGGCCGCGGCGGCCATGTGATGTCCGGCGAGCCAGATTCCGGCCGGCAGCGCGACTATCGCCGGGACGCCGGAGACGACGCCGAGCAGGCCGAGCCCTTCGCCGCGTCGTTCGGGGGGAAGGAGCTTCGCGGTGAGCGCGCCGGCGGCCACGCCGGACAGGCCGAAGCCGAACCCGCGCACCACGCTGACGCCCACCATGACGGCCTGGGGTTCGCGCACGAGCATGGCCAGGGCCGGCGCGCCGAGCAGCACCGCTCCGGCCGCGAGCACCGTCCGGTAGCCGAACCGCCTGATCGCGGCGGTAGCCACGGCCTCGGCCGCCACGGTGCCGAGCAGCAGGGACCCGGTCATCAGCCCGGCGCCGGAGCTGCCGGTGCCGGCCGCCGCCGCCAGCATCGGCATCACCGACAGCAGCAGGAGGAAGCTGGTGAGCGAGGTGAATTCGGCCAGGAACGTGACGGCCAGCGGCACGCTGAGGAGCCGGGTCTTAACCGCGGTACTCGGCTGGGCCTGCGTCAAGGTGCTCATAGCTAGCACGCTAGGAGCCAGCCGGCATGCTGGTAAGGGCCGATTTCATGGCGATTGAGTGGTCCGGTTGGCCGGCGGCTGGCTGCCCGTCATCCACCAGCGATGTATCAGGCGCGGCCGGGGCTCCTCCGGGACATCGAGCAGGACGTTTCCTCCGAGGACGTCCCCGAGGGCCTGGAGTCCCCTATGAAGCATCATGCGTTTTCACCGCGCGCGGCGGCGGCCGCGGCGGGGATGGTCGTCCTCCTGGTCGGCGGCACGGCCACCGGAGCCATGGCCGCCGTGACCTCCGCCTCGGCTTCGTCTGCCCGGCAGGGCACCCCGACCGCGCCCGGAGCCCCCACGGGACTGACCGCCGCACCCGGCAACGGAACCGCCACCCTGTCGTGGTCCCCGCCCGGCTCGGACGGCGGCTCACCGGTGGATTTCTATGTCATCGAGGGCGGGACGAGCCCGTCGGACGACGGCATCCTGGACAAAACCGGTGGTCACACGGCCACCATCAGCGGCTTGACCAACGGCACCGCGTACTACTTCAGCGTGCACGCGCAGAACGCGTTCGGTGATGGCGCCTCCGCGACCGTGACGGTCACCCCGCAGGGCTCCGGGTCCGTGACTGGCTCCGGATCCCGGCCTGGCTCGCCGACCGGACTGAAGACCAGCTATGGCGATGGTTTCATCGCGCTGTCGTGGTCACCGCCCAGGTCGGCGGGCAGTTCCCCCGTCACCGGCTACCACGTTTACATGGGATTCAGCTCGTCGTTCGCGGGCGCCAGGGGGTTCACCACCTCGGGCCCGAGTTTCCGGCTCACCGACGCGGAAAACGGCAGCCTGTACTACATCAAGGTCACCGCGCTCAACGCAGCCGGCGAAGGGCCCGCGACCCCCGTGACGTCGGTCATCCCCGTTCCGCACGCGGTGCCCACCCGGCCCGTGGCGCCGTCCGGCCTGACGGCCAGGATCAGCCACCGGTCGGTGATCCTGTCCTGGTCGCAGCCCGGCGGCGGGACCAAGGTCAGCGACTACCTGGTCTACGTGGGCACGCGCCCGGTCCGCTCGTTCATGCGGTCATTCGATGAGGTCCCGGACCCGCGGGTCCACACCTACACGGTGACGGGCCTGCCCGCCGGAGCCCGGTACTACTTCCGCGTGCTAGCGGTCGGCGCCACGAGCGTGAGCCTGCCGTCGAACGAGACCTCGGTCTTCCTGGGGGCAGGTACCGGTACCTCCGCGGGATCCGGCACGACCTCCGTTTCCAGTTCGGGCGTCGTGACCGGATCGGGCGCCGGCCACGGCCAGCCGGGCGCGGCTCCGCGGTCGGGCACCGAACTGGCCCAGGACAGCGCCTCGTCCAGTCTGCCTGCCGGCCTGGTCGTCCTGCTGGGGGCGCTGGCCCTGGCCGCGGCGGCCGGCGGCGCGATCGCGGTCATGCTGCTCCGGCGCCGGCGTCTTTGATAAATCCCCCAACCGTCCGGCCAGTCCGGCGCGCCGTCTGGTGATCGAGGCCACGTACTCGCTCTGACGCCTGGCTAACAGTATCGGCCGGTATCAGTGGTTCCCGATGTCATGCGGGTAGCGGCCTGCCGGGGCAATCCGGCTGCATGCGCACCGCAATCTCCGGGTCGACGGGCGGATGCTGTCCGGAGCGGGAGTGACCCCTGCTTGCCGTCCTCGCGGCGTTCTACGCGGCGTTCCTGTGCTCGGCCTGCACCGGCTCGGCTTGCTCCTCTTCCAGGAACTGCTCCCGGCTCACCTTGGGACCGAACGGCCACGT
>Ga0207683_10003445_pt1 | contig 13794 bp, 14 predicted proteins | sample KBSM73metaG_FD_184333 | JGI IMG/M metagenome (GOLD analysis project Ga0207683, IMG submission 184333) | Miscanthus rhizosphere microbial communities from Kellogg Biological Station, Michigan, USA - KBS M7-3 metaG (SPAdes) (version 2) | ecosystem: Host-associated > Plants > Roots > Rhizosphere >...
CGGTGAAGAGGCTGACGCTGTAGCCGCTTCCGAAGATTTCGTCAAAATGGTGCTGCAGGTGATCGAACGAGAGATTCCGATAAACCGATTGTGCAACTTGAAAAGTGGGTTGCAGATTCAGCGTTACGCGCGTGGCGACGCCGAGCGAGCCGAGGCTTACAACCGCGCCGAGGAACTGATCGCCATCTTTCTCTCGAGTAAGACGAATGAGTTGACCGTCCGCAGCGACAATCTCCAGCCCTGCGACGGCTGTCGCCAAGTTTCCGTTGTGAATGCCTGAGCCGTGCGTCGCAGTTGCGATGGCGCCTGCGACGGAGATATGCGGCAGCGAGGCCAGGTTATGCAATGCGAATCCCCGTGCTTCAATCACAGGCGCAAGCTGGCCATAGGCGATACCAGCGCCTACTGTGACAGTCCTCGCTTTATCATCGATCGCTATTTCGTCGAGGCGCTTGACCGAGATCTGGTTTGAGGTGCTATCGGCGATCGTATTGAACGAGTGGCGGGTGCCAAGCGCGCGGAGCTTGCTGCAGCTCTTAACCACCTGGCGAACCTCGTCAACCGACGCCGGCGTAAAAAGATGGTCAGTGCTATAGGTGAGATTGCCTGCCCAGTTTTCGCGAGGCGCAGGGTGTTGTTGGCCGAGAGAGAATTGTGACAAAACACTCCCTGCCACGAATGCTCCAGATGTCTTGAGAAATTCTCTTTTGTCCATTGTCCTGGCCGACCTCGCGCCGAGTCACGTTGGGAAGGTGCTGCACTCGCCGATCTATTGACCGCCCGAAAAGAATATGGCCGCGAGCGGGGCAACGCAAGTCAGATCTTGCGGAGGATATTTTTGATGTAGAGCGGGTTTACAAGAAAGATTCGCCGCTCGTCTTGGGAGTTTATTGGGAATTGACTGTTTTGTACGCTAGAGAAGATGGCAGCTCGTTGGCCAACCGAGAGGAGCGACTCTAATGACGGAGACAGTCAAGAAAGCGAGCACACCCAAGAATCCACGAAAGGCCGCGCCCAAAAAGAAAGCCGTTACCGCACGTGCAAGTCAGATGGGAGCTTCGCATGACGAGATCGCCAGGCTTGCGCACCGATTTTGGTCAGAGCGGGGGCAGCAGCACGGGAGCCCTGAACAGGACTGGTTTCGGGCAGAGCAGGAATTACTCGGCAAGGCCTCCTGATTCTGGAGCCCACGCAATCTTCTACTCGCTTTTGTAGGCAACACGTCCCTCGCTGATGGTCCAGCGAACTTTACCTTGCATCGTCCAGCCGTCGAATGGCGTGTTGTGCGATTTAGATCGCGTCTCCCTCGCGTGATAGGTCCACTGCGCCTGGGGATCAAAAATCACCACGTCGGCGAAGCTGCCTACGGTGAGTGTGCCGCGCCCCTTCAGGCCCAACAAGGCAGCGGGCTGAGCGCTCAGCAGGCTTAGTACGCGGCCGAGCGGGAGCTTCCACTCTTTGTGCAACCAACGTAATGATAGGCCAAGGGCGGTCTCGAGACCCGTAATGCCATTGGGGGCATTCTCAAATTCAACTTCTTTCTCATGGGTGGCATGCGGCGCATGATCGGTAGCGATCGCGTCAACAACTCCGTCAAGGATAGCCTCGATCATGGCATCGCGATCGGCTGCCGATCGAAGCGGCGGATTCATTTTGGCATTCGTGTTGTACTGGCCCACAGACTCTTCGGTCAGCAGAAAATGATGCGGGGCTACTTCGCAAGTCACGCGCAAACCATTGCGGCGGGCCTGGCGCACGGCAGAAATTGCTGCGCCTGTGGAAGTATGTGCCACGTGCAAGTGAACGCGGGCATCGCGCAACTCCGTGACAAGGCGAATGTCGCGCTCCACAAGGCTGCTTTCAGCTTCAGGTGGCATTCCGCGCAGCCCAAGCTTGAACGCCATCGGGCCTGCATTCATACTTGCGCCCTGAGTCATGCGGGTATCTTCGGCGTGCTGAATGACGCTAAGACCGACCCGTGCCGCTGCGGCAAGCGTTTCGCGCATGATGTTGTCTTTCAGAATTGGATGGCCGTCGTCAGTTACCGCCACGGCTCCGGCAGATTTAAGCGCCGCAAAATCATTGAGTGCCTCGCCCTTGGAACCACGCGTTGCCGCACCAATCGGAAAAACGCGAATTGATGCACCTCGCTCCGGCGCCAACATCCACCTGGTGATCTCGGGCGAGTCGTTTACTGGTATTGTGTTGGGCATTGCGGCTACAGACGTAAAGCCGCCTGCGGCAGCTGCTGCGGTACCGGTGGCGATGGTTTCCTTGTAACCTTGTCCAGGCTCACGCAGGTGAACATGGATATCGACCAGTCCCGGAGCGACTGTCAATCCACTGGCGTCGAGAATTTCGGCGCCATTCGCCAACTTCAACTTGCCTGGTCCGGCGACTTCGGCCACGCGTCCATCTTTTAGCAAAATGTCTTTCGCTGCGTCGACTCCGGCGCCGGGGTCGACCAAGTGGCCTCCACGAATCACGAGTGCCGTCATGCCTGGCCTCGCTTTCCGTTCGAAGTGAGCGCTCGCTCGACGACTGCCATGCGGATTGCGACGCCGTGACGTACCTGTTCGAGGATGGCCGACTGCGGCCCATCGGCAACGCCGGCGGTTAATTCCAGTCCGCGAATGATTGGGCCCGGGTGCATCACAACCGCCGATGGGGCGTGCTGAGCAAGGCGTTGACCGGTGAGCTGGTAGTTTTCTTTATACTGCTGCAGGTCGAGCTGCATTCCCGCGAGACGTTCAGCTTGAATGCGCAACATCATCACCACCTGCGACTGTTGAAGCGCGGCAACGAAGTTTCGCTCAATCGAAATTCCGGGGCCGGCGCCAACCGCAAGATCCGGCAGCAGCTCTTTCGGTCCGCATAGTAAAACGTGCGCGCCCAACCGAGGCAGCAACAGCATATTCGAGCGAGCCACCCGGCTATGCAGAATGTCCCCAACAATCATCACGGTGACGCCTGCCAGAGTGTCACTGTTGACGGTCTCAGCTCCAGGTCGGAGACGAGCCAGAATCGTGCGCAGGTCGAGTAAGGCCTGCGTCGGATGTTCGTGCATCCCATCGCCAGCGTTCAACACTGGTAGCTGCGTCGTCTCTTCGAGCAGCCAAGGTGCGCCCGATGAATTATGTCGCAGGATAATCGTCTCGGCGCCTAGAGCGCGAAGGGTCAGCCCCGTATCCTTCAGCGTTTCACCTTTTTCGATGCTCGACGAGAGGCTGGATACAAGGGTTGTGTCTGCACCGAGGCCTTTGGCTGCCAGTTCAAAACTGGTTCGAGTGCGAGTGGACGATTCGTAGAACAACAGGGCCACGCGCCGCTTGAGGAGGATACGGTCGCGGACCAGCGGGTCCATATTCTCAAGTGCGGTGGCACGCGACAGCAGATGGCTAATACATTCCGAGTCCAGATCCTGGACAGACAGGAGTGAGCCCGGATGGAAAGGAAATGGTGATGAGGCGGCCGGCGGAAGATGAAGCTGTCGGCGGACGGGTATTGCAGTTGCATTCATACGATCTACGCTCGCAACTCGTGTGTGCAGTGGCGAGCAGGGATGCACGCCGGTTGAAAGTGGAAATCTAATCCACCCGTTCGACCAGCAGCACCTGCTCGTCGTTGTCGACCTCGTTAAACTTGACTTCAATGATCTCGCGGCTGCTCGTGGGCACGTGTTTGCCTACGTATGTTGCTTCAATCGGCAGTTCTCGATGGCCGCGATCGATCAGCACTGCCAGCTGAACGCGCCTTGGGCGGCCATGATCAAACAACGCATCGAGTGCAGCTCGGATGGTGCGCCCTGTATAAAGCACGTCGTCGCACAGGACCACATCGCGCCCTTCAACCTCGCAGCCGACGGAGCCTGGCGTGACCACGGGACGAATGTCCGCAGTCGAAAGATCATCGCGGTAAAACTGGATGTCGAGAATTCCCGTGTCCACCGCGCGTTTTTCGATGCCACTGATGAGCTTACCCAAGCGCTCCGCCAAAGGCACTCCACGCCGCTTAATACCGACGAGCGTCAGGTCTTCGCTTCCGTTGCTTTTCTCAACGATCTCGTGGGCAAGTCGCACCAGAGTTCGCTCAATCTCAGATGCGGACATCAGCCTTCCCTTGATTCGGAGGTTGGGCATGTTTGGCTCTTCGCTCATGGGTTCTTTCTTGCGCTTGTCTCTCGACGGATGATACGAGGCGTTGCTCCCATGGAGCAAGCTGTGGAGAAATGGATTTCAATACAAGGCATTGCATCGGGGTGCGCAAAATGCCGCATAACACGTGCAGTATTGCGCTAAATCTCTGGCCGGCGGCTCCGAGCCAATAATCTTGCGCCGAGGGCACCACCGCCAGCGGCGAAAAGTACAAGGAACATCGAATTGAAAGTCAGTGACAAAGCCCAGATGCCGGCGTGGCCCTCGGGTGAAAGAAGAAAGGTTTCAATGCGCGCCAAAGAGGGCCGCACCTCTGCGGCGTCCGCCGCAGTCATTCCCGCGATTGCGTCATTCTTTTTCTGCTCAAAGGCGTCAATGACAATCTTGTAGACCGAGTCAATGTCATTTGCTTTATGAAGGACAGTTCGCTCCGCAAACAACCAGCCCCCACTTACAGAAAAAGCCAACCACCCCGCAAGCAGTCCAGTGACCAACCCGAGACGTGCGCCTGCCCCGACAGTGATCCAGGCAGGGCGTTGAGAGCGGATGTAGAGCACCACCGCCCACGCTGCAGCACCTGCCATCCAGAACATGCCAAAGCCACTCAGAGGAGAAACGCCGCTTGAAAGCAGACCTGCGGGTATCGCAAGCAACAGCGCAGACCGCATTCCTGGTTTCCAATCGATTGAACTTGCATCTCTGACTACTTCGGGCCATCGCTCCTCTTGCGAAACGGCCGTTGCTCCGTCTGCTGCGTAGACTAATTGCGGCAACCCGCAGGCCGGGCAGTAGCAGTTTTCAGCCTGAACGATCTGGTGACACCTGTTACAACTGATTTCCATTCTGCTTAAAGCCTATAGCATTCGTGGGACCTTTGCGGGCTCAGATAGAGCGATAGTCATGCGTCCTTTTGAGCGGTCTGTATATAACCCCTATGGATTCTTCTCTATCGGGCGACGGTGCGGGCCTTTCGGAAGCCTCAGTGCGGACTGAATTGACGCATAACCCCTCACCCGGCAAAGGCGACATCTCACGGGGTATTGCAGAAGGAACAGATGGAAGATATCTGAAAGGCGGAATTGGGCCGTTCGTAAATCGGATGATCCGCAGTCGTGGCACAGAAGAGACATTACAAACCTCCGAACTTCAGGGAGGACGGAGTTATGGATAGGAGCCCGACACCTATCAGTTTGCCATGGAAGCGGCGACAATCGCCAACAATCCCGTGAAGAGAGAATACGGGGCCAAATCTGGGGGCGCGGCTATGTCCGTCAGATCGCTTCTGACACGAACCTACTCGATAGGACGGCTTCGTACCAGCCAGGCGTTCACAGTAGCTTCAGCGGCCTGTACAGCCTCCTCAAGTGTCATGTGCGTCGAGTCCAGCAAGAAAGCGTCGGGCGCTGGTTTCAGAGGGGAGTCGGCTCGATTGCGATCCCGTTCGTCGCGAGCGCGGAGATCTCGGATCACTTGTTCGGGCTGCTTGGGCGTTTGGGCGCCGTGCTGGCCTATCTGGTCGTAGCGGCGCATACCGCGCACTTCCGGAGCGGCATCGAGGAAGATCTTAACCTCTGCATTAGGAAAGACGACGGTCCCGATGTCGCGACCTTCCATGACTACCCCGCCATCGGCCCCCATCTCTTGCTGTCGGCGGACCATTGCGGAACGGATGGGTGGAAAGACACTAACGCGCGACGCCGCGTCGGTTACTGTCTGGTTGCGGATCTGGCCGGTAACATCTTCGCCATCAAGCAGGACGCGATTTTCGTTCTCTCCCGGCTCGAGATCGATTGAGGTTTCCGTCGCGAGTTGCTCGAGGGCGGAAGAGTCGTCCAGAGGAATCTCAGAACGAAGCGCCTTAAGTGCCAGCGCTCGATACATTGCGCCGGTCTCAAGATTCAACAGGCCGAAACGACGGGCCAGATGGCGCGCAATGGTGCTCTTTCCGGCGCCAGCTGGGCCATCTATAGCGACAACGAACTTGCGAGGCCGGTGCAGTTCAGGACTTTCTTCCGCACTCATCCGCGCTTCTTTGTCCCCTGCTTTGATCGCGCAGCAAATCCGAGCCGTTTACCGCCTCCGGTCGCAGCGCCTGCAGTAACAGGCGGCTTACGGGTACCACGCGGTGCGCGAACGTCGGCCTTGGGATCCTTGCGTGCGATGCCGGCCTTTCGTGAGGAAGGCTTCGCGGTGGTTTTCAGGCCGTTGGACCGACCCTCGCGCTTGTTCCATGCACTCACGGTTGGTTTGGAACTGCGCGCGGTTCCGTTTCCGTTTGAGGAACGGGTCGGATTGCCATTGGCACGCGCTCCGTTGCTAGCGCGGGCAGGGCCGTGCGAGCCATTCCCCTTCCCGTTGACATTTCCATTCTTAGCGGTGCTCTGGGCCCATCGCGAGGAGCCAACTGGCCGAGCATTTTTTTGCGTGCGACTGCCGGCAGGACGTGCTTCTGCGCCGCGACGAGCCGGACGACCATTGGCCGAAGGCTTTCCAGGCTTACGATCGCGACTGTGGGCCGCTGGTCGGTTGAAGTGCTGGCGAGCCGCCTCAGGCTTAATGCCGGAAGCGGGTTTGTGCACGGAGGGATGAGTCACCTGGGATTTGGCCGGTACATCCTCAATCAGAGTGGGGGCGGCGGCCTGAGCCGGAACGTTTATCACGGGCTTTTGCGCCGGGAGGCTTGAGAATTCCTCTTCACGATCTATGCCACGCATGAAATATGCGGAGGCAGGCATAGCCACGCTGGCATACAGACTCGCAGCAGTCTCGAACTCGGGCAAAGTCCCAGCGACGTAAAAGTGCGGCGCATGCCCCATCGAGATTGTGTGAACCTGGCGCGTTGCTACGAGTCCACGCAACACTTCGCGGATCTTGCTGCGCGCAGTCAGAGGGGCAAGGAACAACTCCACTTCTTCCATGCTGGCGGCAATTACCGCTTGCAGGTAAATCGAAGCAAGTACAGAAATGGCTGTTACTTGCGAGGTGGAAGCGCCCTCGGCAATCGCTCTTTGGAAGCGGGTGCGGAGCAATTGCCATTTGGCGGGCTGACCGGGAGCGGAGAGAATCGGGATGATGCGCAGTTGCTGCCAGAGCTCGGTAATTGCGCGAAGCACGGCGACTTCGCTCACCTCGCGGCCCAGAGCCTGTTTGAGCTGAGAAATTGTTGCCTCCCCAGCTTCGAGGTGTTTGTAAGCCAAAACGGCCAATTGCGAAACCTGCCGCGATCCGGTAAGTTGCGGGCTACGACGCCAGTCACGATCGCCGCGAAGCGCATACACGTAGGGCAACACCCAACCGGCAACTACAAAATCGGGCTGCTCGCCCGGCTGACCTAACAGATTCAGTCTGACCGCGACGCCCTCTAACTCAAGTCGTACCAACAAATCTTCGGCCAAGGCGACATGCTTTGGATCTGGAGTCGAGTCTTGCTGCCCCGCTACAGCTTCAACGAAAGACGGTGCGACGGACGACGAAAACTGCCTCTTTGGCAGAAAGAGACACAATCCCGTCTCTTCCATCCATGTACGAGCATCATCCAAGGTAAGAGTTCCGAGTCCGTTCTGGCGCATCCGTTCGGCGCGCGCTTCCACTAATTGCTCTGATGTCAAAGAAAAACCTCACTTCCAGGTTGGCGCAGGCGCCCGGCGACCTTCTCTCCTGAGAGGAGGGCAGCCACCCATATTTATCTTAAATGCGAATTAAATTCGATGGAAGGCCCGCTGAATATCCTTCCAGGAGTACAGCAAAGCTATTGGACGCCCGTGGGGGCAACTTGTTGGGTGTTCAGTTTTTGCAAGTTCCAACAATAGCCACTCCATTCGGACCGGGTCAAGGGGGGTATTCACTTTGATGGCGGAATGGCAGGCAATGGAGGCGGCGATGCGTGTCCGGAGAGATGTAAGATCTTCATTCTGCTTGAGTTCATTGGGGGCGTCGGTTGATTGCTCTATGACCTGCAGGAGCATTCGTTCCAACGAAGCACCCTCCAGCCCTACTGGAGCGGCCTTGACCGCAAGTGTCTGAGGGCCAAAGGGTTCGACCTCAAATCCATTTCGTTCGAGTTCTTCGGCAATTTGCGCAAAAACGACGATTTGCCAGGGTTTCAGCTCGACCAAAAGGGGCATCAGCAATCTTTGGCGCTGAACGTGTTCGACCTGCCGATCGCGAAGAATTTTCTCAAAGAGCACTCTTTCGTGTGCCACATGCTGGTCGATGATCCATAACCCGTCTTCGCCGGTAGCCAAGATGAAGGACTCGCGCAATTGTCCCAGGGGCTTCAACGAGCCGAGATGATTGAGGTTTGCAGCGGCTTGTTCGGCCTCTACGCGTGCGGTTTCGTTCGCTGTGCTTTGCGCGCTGCTGAAAGGGCTATCGATTGTTGCGAGACAGTTATCGTGACCGGGCAGGTCTACTGATCCAATGAGGGCAGCAGCGGCTTGTTCCCAGCCCTGCTCTGAACCTGGTGCGCCGAAGGGGAGCTTGCCTGGGAGCGGCGTCTCGACCTGAGGGGTCAGCCGAAAGGGTTCGGCATCATTGGGTATAGAGATGGCATGATCCGATTCAGAGGGGGCGTTCTCTGTAGCTTTCGGGAGAGCCGAAATGCTCACGGGCATGATCGACGGACTGGCCGCGGGCGAGGAATCCAGCGCTTTGAGGAATGCTGCAGCGGGCCGGGCCTGGATGAGGGCATTGCGCAGGCTGTCACGCACAAAATCGTGAACTACGGATTGTTGCCGGAAGCGAACCTCCGTCTTTGCCGGATGGACATTGACGTCCACTTCTTCAGGAGGCATCTCCAGAAAGAGCAAGACGACAGGAGAAGTGGTTGGAGGAATGATGTTGCGATAGGCCTCAGAGATGGCGTGCATCAGAAGTCGATCGCGGATCAAGCGTTTGTTGACGAAGATGTAAATGGAATTCCGATTGAGTTTCTGTAACTCCGGCTTGGAGTAGAAGCCCGACAGGCGGAGAGCGCCGGGATCGCGTTTTTGTTCGTCGGGGTCTCGCTTCCAGGGAGGTGGTTCGGGCAATCCCGCGTGGCCAAGCGGAGCTTCGGCGGCGACGGGCAGAAGTTGAGCGAGTGTGTCTTTGCCGAGGATCTGGTAGACGCGCTCGGCGGTGCGGCTTACCGGCGGCGCAGAGATGAGCGTGTGCGACGCCGAAAGCAACTCGAAGTGCTTTTCAGGGTGAGCCAGGGCGTAGTGAGTGACCAACGCGGTGACGTGAGACAGTTCCGTGGACTCGGCGCGGAGAAATTTGCGGCGCGCTGGAGTGTTGAAGAAAAGGTCGGCCACAGCGATCGTGGTTCCGCGAGACAGGGCCGCATCATCGACGCGATGGATTTTGCCGCCCGCTATTTCGATGCGCGTGCCGACAGCGTCGTCCGACGTAGAGGTTTCCAAGTTGACGCGGGCAACTGAGGCGATGGAAGGCAGGGCTTCGCCGCGGAAGCCGAGAGTTGCGATAGAGAGTAATTCGTCGGCTGTATGCAGCTTCGATGTGGCGTGGCGCTCAAAGGCGAGCAGAGCATCATCGCGGTTCATTCCATGGCCATCGTCGGCGATGCGAATGAGCTTTCTGCCACCGGCTTCGACTTCGACCCGGATTCGGGAAGCACCGGCGTCGAGGGCGTTCTCGAGCAATTCTTTTACAACGGACGCTGGGCGGTCGACTACCTCACCTGCGGCGATCTGGTTGGCCACTTGGTCTGAGAGAACTCGAATGCGCCCCATAAAGGAAAGCGTATCAGGAACAGCGATGGGAAGAGACCGCCGCGCCCGCGACGAGATTCGCGCGCAAAAAAGCTGTAATCAGTCGCGCATCGGAAGCGCGACTAACTACAGCCTGCTTGCACCGAAAGGTGTCTTTCTGGCGAAAGTCTTTCTAATTTAGAGAAACTATTCCTAAGCGGCGTGCTGTTTTGCCGGCGCCGCTTCCTTTTGCATTTCTTCCACGCAGGTCCAGGCACGATCGCCATCCGATCCCTTAATTGGAACAAGGTTGCAGATCGCGAGGCACATGTTTGCCAAAGTAAATGTTTGAGACGTGTGCCAGAAGAGCACGAGCAGAATCACATTGGTCAAAGGTCCGGCCAACGTGACGAGCAGGTTCTTCGCAGGTGGTCCGGCTTCGCGCACAATGTACATACCCTTCATGCATAGACCGACGCTTTTTACTTTTACGCCAACCATCAATGACGTAACCAGGTGACCGGCTTCGTGAAGAGCCATTGCCAATAAACCAAGCAACAAAGTTCCAGAGAGGGAGAGGAACCAGTGAGTCAATAAATATGTCATATATATATCCTCCCTTTCCCCTATATGAGATGAACCGAATAGAACTTTAGATGTACATATTCGTGCTGTGCACATGAGTAACCATCGAAGGGATTACCCAGCGGCATCCTTTCGAACGAACTTCTTTGTGAAATACCTTCGACCTTGAGGTGGCATCGTGAACGGAGAACTTTCCAACGCTCTTCCCTGGCTCACCACGTCAGGGAATCGCATTGTTATTGCGCAGACGGGAATGCCGATTATCCTGCGCGGTGTGAATCGATCAGGCCTAGAGTATGCGGGGCCGGATGAGCAGGGTTTTCTGTCTGGCGCTTCAATTTCGCGTTTTGAAATCGAGGTGATCGTTCGACGGTGGCGGTGCAACATTATCCGGCTTCCGTTCAATCAGGATTTTGTGCTGCGCGGCAGAAACGGACGTTCCGGCGAAGAGTATCAACGAGCGCTAGATCAGGTGATCTACTGGGCATCACTTTTTGGAGCGTACACACTCCTTGATCTACAGTGGCTCGATGCAGATCGAATCTATGGCGGCGAGAGCAACTATGTTGCTCCGCTTCCGAACTACGATTCGATCGAGCTGTGGACTACACTTGCAAATCGATACAAAGACGAACCTGCGGTTCTCTACGACCTGTTCAATGAACCGCACGACCGGTTGGATGACGATCCTTTTCCGCTGAACAAAGAAGATGGAACCACTCATGCTGCGAGCCAGCGGAAAGTGACGATGCGTGAATGGCAGCCATGGGCACGCGCACTTGCGAACGCGGTTCGAGGCGAGAATTCAGATGCGCTGGTGTTCATCGGGGGAACGAACTGGGCGTACGATCTGCGCGGAATGCCGATGGATCTTGCCAACGTCGTCTATTCGACTCACGTGTACTCCAATAAGGGGAACAATTGGGCGGCGGCTTTTGGCGACCTATCGAGATCAGTGCCGGTCTTCGTGGGGGAATTCGGGGTAACGAATACGCGCAGCGATTTGAAGTTTGGCCGCCGATTGACGCGATACCTGCGGGATCTTGAAATCGGCTGGGCGGCCTGGAGCTGGTTTAACGAGCCGTTCCTTGTGCATCGGTATGCCGCGACGCCGTTTGGCGAATTGGTGCGGAGAGAACTAAGCGGGCAGGATGTGCCGGCTCCGTCCGATTAACGATTGATGGCGGCTGCGGCGGGGCGCGTAACGCCGCTTGTTGCTCTGATCAGCATTTGTCTTTCATCTGCTCCGGGACTCTGCGGAAGACTTGCGAATAGATCTCGCGAGCCATGTCTATGGATTCTTCCACGGCCGTTCTGGTGGGAATGACGCGCATGTTTACCTGCTTTTCGCGTGCGAGGCGAATGCCTGCGATGAGACATGCGCCAAGGTAGACCATGCCCTTATTGATTCGCGGCAGGTGGGCGTCCGGGTCGAACATGTGAACCACAATAGACGAATAAAAGGCGAAAGTCGAGCCGGGAACAGTGGAAAAACGCCAAACGTCCCTCGCTCCCGCAAACGTGTCAGGGGTTGTTCTTACGGCTTTGCGCGATGGCGGCGGGAGTGTAGAGTTCCCATTCCCATGGAGTGACGGTGTCGCCGAGGATGGTTTCCAGAAGCGGGCGAAAGGCGAGTTCGCCGTTGTCGCTGTTGGTGAGGAGGATCATGCAGGATTTTGAGTGCTCGAAGCAGATCATGTAGTTCTGCGCACCGTCGCCGTGGCCCTCTTTGAAGAATGCGGGGCCAAAGCGCGTATCGGTAAGCAGTCCCCAGCCAATCCCGTAGGCGAGGCCGACGTCATCGGCTTCCTGGCTCGCTCCTTCGTCCGCCTGTAGCGGGAATTCGTGAAGAGTGTGGATATAGAGGACCGGATGCAGCATTTTGGAGCGTGTGGAGGATTTGATGATCCTGCCTTCAAGGAGAGCCGAGGCGAACTTCGCCAGGTCGCCTGCACTGGTGGTCATAGAGCCGGCAGCGCGGGCAGGGAAGCGCTTGGTCTGGGAGCGAAATTTCTCGTTCAGGTCGTATCGATCGGCGACGTTGACGGCAAACTCAGTGCGGTAGATGATGCCGGAGCGCGTCATTCCAAGGGGATCAAAGATGGCCTGCTGCATGAGCTGGTCGAGCGGCTTGTGCATTTTCTGTTCGATCACAAACTGCACGAGATTGAAGCCTTCGCCGGAGTAGAGGAATTGGGTTCCCGGGCGGAAGTGGAGGTGCATCTTCTTGTCCGGTTCGACAAAAGCGAAGTTGGCGAGGCCGGAGGTGTGGGAGAGCAGCATACGCGGGGTGACGGCGGGCCATGAAGGATCGTGGACAAGATCGGCGGCTGTTTCCTTGTAGGGGTCGTATTCATTGAGAGGCTTGTCGAGCTGTGCGGCAATTGGCTGGTCAAGATTGAATTCGTGGCGCTCGACGAGGGACATGACATAGGTGGCGAAGATGCCTTTGGTGATGGAGGCGGCCCAGGTGGTCGTCTCCTGATCCATCGGGAGGGGCGGGTCTTTGCGGCGGAGGCCATAGGCGGCGCTCCAGACGATCTCGCCGCGATTGAGGACGGTGATTTGAGCGCCTGTGACGTGAGCGTCGGCAAAGGCCTTGCGTGCGAAGGCATCGGCATCGGCGAGGGAGATCTTTGTTCCATCGAGGCGGGTGATTTCGGCGGGAGCCTGGGGCTTGGCGAACGGCGCGGAAAGGGCCAGGAGCGCTAGAGCGGTGGCAGGTATGCGCATCGTCTGATGGTATATGCGGGAAGCCTAGAGTTCAGAAGTGGGAACAGGAGCATGAATGGAGAATGCCGCCCGAGGGCGGCATTTTTGCGGAACTGAGTGGACGGGGCGCTAGATGCCCATTCCGAATTCGCTGGACTGTTGATTGCCGGCGCTGGAGTAAAAGTCGTAGGGAGTGCGGCGCCTGAACTTGTAGCGGATGCGAAGTTCGCGGCCGACGTAGATGCCAATGGCAGCGACAGCCATGCCTACCGAAAACCAGCCGAGCACCTGAAGGCGCTTGCTCTCTTCCGGCTCTTCAATGGTTTGAACGGATTCATATTCTGTGGACATGGTTGGCAATGCCTCCCTGTTGAAATGATAGCCCAACTGCAATTAGACGCGTCCCACATTGGTGAAGTGAGTGTGCAACTTTGGTTGGATGCGTTCCCTTGTGATTAATATGTCTTTTCGATCTGGGCGAGCCAGCGATGCCTGGACGCGTGGGAGAGGAAACTGGCGCGGATCGAATTGGCGGCGAGTTGCCGGAGTTCTGCGCGGGTGAAGCACTGGGTTGTGTGGGCGAGAAGGTATTCGTTTGCAACGTCAGAGCCGAAGAAGGCGGGGTCGTCGGAGTTGAGGGTGACGAGAAGGCC
>Ga0207683_10003448_pt1 | contig 13790 bp, 15 predicted proteins | sample KBSM73metaG_FD_184333 | JGI IMG/M metagenome (GOLD analysis project Ga0207683, IMG submission 184333) | Miscanthus rhizosphere microbial communities from Kellogg Biological Station, Michigan, USA - KBS M7-3 metaG (SPAdes) (version 2) | ecosystem: Host-associated > Plants > Roots > Rhizosphere >...
ATGCCGACGATCGCGCCGATCAGAGTGCCAATGGCAATCGTCCAGAACGAAACGATCTGCCGGTCGAGCAGCGTCGCGGCGAGTGCCAGTGCCATGCCGATCGCGGCGGTGCGATTGCCCGCGCGCGCCGTCCCCGGAGAGCTCAACTGCTTGAGCCCGAAGATGAACAGCACGGCGGCAACGATGTAGCTGACGGCGATAACGGACGCCCGCACATCAAGCATTCTTTTTTTCCGCCGGAGGTGCTTCGCGCTTCTTGAACATCTCCAGCATGCGATCGGTGACGACGAATCCGCCGAAGACATTGGCTGCCCCGAAGACGACGGCGATGAAACCGAGCGCGTTGAGCAGCGGCGTGTCGGCAGAGCCGGCGACCAGAAACGCGCCGAGCACGACGATCCCGTGGATGGCGTTGGTCCCCGACATCAGCGGCGTGTGCAGGACCGACGGCACCCTGCTGATCACCTCGAAGCCGACGAAGATCGCCATGATAAAGACGTAGATGCCCAGCACCAGCTCCTGACTCACTTGGCAGCTCCAGCGGTTTGGGTGGTGGATGTGAGGGGCGACATGCCGAGCCTGAGACGGGTCGGGTTGTGACGAACCTTGCCGTCGGCGACGATGGTCACCGCATCGATGATGTCGTCGGCCAGGTTGAGATTGAGCTCGCCTTTCGGCGCGAGCAGCGCGACCAGCGCGCCCAGATTCTTGGCGTACATCTGACTGGCGTGGTAGGCCAGCTCGCTGGAGATGTGCAGCGGAGCGATGATGGTCACGTCGTGGCGAACGATGGTGTCGCCGGGGACGCTCAGCTCGCAGTTCCCGCCCTGCTCGCCGGCGAGATCGACGATCACCGATCCGGGCCGCATGGCTTTGACGGTCTCGGCGCTCACAAGCATCGGCGCCGGTCTGCCGGGAATGAGAGCAGTGGTGATGATGACGTCGGCCTGAAGAGCGCGGTTGTGAATCAGCTCCTTCTCGCGCCTGATGTGGCGCTCGCTCAGCTCCTTGGCGTAGCCTCCGGCGTCCTGGGCATCCTCCGCGTGTACGTCGAGCTCGACGAAGGTGGCGCCGAGACTCTGCACCTGCTCCTTGACGACGGGACGCGTATCGAACGCCTCGACCACTGCGCCGATGCGACGCGCGGTGGCGATCGCCTGCAGTCCGGCGACTCCGGCACCAATGACGAGCACCCGCGCGGGACGAACAGTTCCCGCCGCCGTCATTAGCATCGGAAAGAATTTTTGCAGCGCGTTGGCGGCGAGGAGCACCGCCTTGTACCCGGCGACTGTGCTTTGGGACGACAGGGCGTCCATCATCTGCGCGCGGGTTGTGCGCGGCACGAGCTCCATGCTGAGAGCAACGATCCTCCGGTCGGCGAGCTGCTGAAACAGCGCCGGATCTCCGGCGGGCTGCAACAAACCGACGAGAACTGTGCCTTCCTGCATCATGTCCAGCTCCGCTTCGCCGCTGTTCTCTTCGCGGCCGGGGCGCTGGACCTTGAGAATCATCTGCGCCGCCGAGTAGACGTCCGCGGCCGAGTCTGCGATCTCGCAACCGGCGGCGCGATAGGTTTCGTCGGTAAAGCCAGCCCGCAGGCCGGCGTCGCGCTCGATCATCACCCGATGGCCGGCGCCGGTGAGCTGCGGAACAACGTCAGGAACGAGTGCGACGCGCTTTTCGCCGCTGGCTATCTCTCGCGGAACCCCGATCAGCATACGCTGGTTTTTTTGGCGGTCATGTATGCGCCATAAAATAAGCGCTCCGAATAGCCCGTGTTTATATTCGCTGCGTGCCCCAGCAACTACACTGGCGAAACCTGAAAGGCGGTATTATCGCAGCCGCCGTGCTAGTCTCGGTGATCCTTGCCGTTCTGTTGTTCGCGCGCGTTGGCGCACTTCATGGCAAGAAAGTGACCTTGTACGTGGTCACCGACGATGCATCCGGCGTACTCGCCGGAACCGAGGTGTGGCTCTCCGGCGAAAAGGATGGCCTGGTGAAGGATGTCACCTTCCAGTCCGCCAGCGTCGATACGATGGAGCGGGTCCTGATCACCACCGAGGTTCTGAGGAAAGCGCTCCCCAGCGTGCGGCGCGATTCCTACGCGCAGATCCGGCCCGGTGCCAACTTCATTGGCGTTCCAGTCATTTACATCTCTCCCGGCACCGTTGGCGCACGCCAGCTGCACGATGGAGATACGATACGCAGTCGCGCGAAACCGGAGATCGTCGATATCGCCGAGGGAGTAGGCAGCATCCGGCCGGAAGTCGCGGCGCTGGGGGCGGCTGTCAAGGAGCTGAACGCCAAGGTGAGTCGTCCGATGGGAACGATCGGCAACGCCAGGGCCTACGGGTTCGAGGACTTCGCGGACGTGAGCGCGGGAATATCGAGTCTGAGCGCCCGAGCTACCAGCGGCAGAGGAACGATTTCGATGGCGATGCGCGGCGGGCTGACGGCGCGGGCGAAGCACACGATGGCCGCAGCCGACTCCATTCGCACCCTCGTCGGATCGAACCGCGGAAGCCTGGGGCGGTTCCGCCGGGATACAACTCTCGTAACAAAGGCGCAACACGTTCTGGCCAGCCTCGATACGCTGCGCTCGCTGGCGCTCAGTCCCGTCGGCACGCTGGCGGCGATGCATTCGGACTCCGTCCTCGCGCAGCAGCTCGATCGAGAGCATCTATTGCTCGCCGAGCTGATAAAGGACGTCAAGGCGAATCCGTTGCGCTACATTCGATTCTGACTTGACCCCATTTTTTGTCACCGTTACCTTCGGTTGAACGCGGCGCTACTACGCGCACTGCATCCCTCCCCGCAACTCCACTCCCGCACGTACCTGTTTCGCTGAGCTGAACGAGCTCGGCCCCCTCCCCCCTTCTTTTCACAGCACAGTGGATATCGCAGAGTTAAAGCGAAAATCCGTCAATGAGCTGCAGGAGATGGCCGACGGCCTCAAGATCGACGGCTCGTCGGGACTCCGTAAGCAGGATCTCATTTTTCAGATCGAGCAGAATCTGCTCGACACCGACATCATGCTGCACGGTGACGGCGTCCTGGAGATACTGCCCGAGGGCTACGGCTTTCTGCGCAGCCAGGACTGGAGCTATCTGCCGGGGCCCGACGACATCTATGTATCGCCATCGCAGATCAAGCGGTTTGGGCTGAGAACAGGCGACGACGTGCGCGGGCAGGTGCGCCCGCCCAAGCCGTGGGAGCGCTACCTGGCGCTGCTCAAGGTCGAGAGCGTCAACGGCGACGACCCGGAGAAGGCGAAGGATCGCGTTCCTTTCGACAACCTGCGTCCGCGTTATCCGGACGAGCGTCTGCGACTGGAGACCACGGATGGCGACCTCAGCATGCGTGTCGTCGACATCATGGCGCCCATCGGAAAGGGTCAGCGCGGCCTGATTGTGTCGCCACCCCGCGCCGGCAAAACGATCCTGATGCACAAGATCGCCAACGCCATCGCCGAGAATCATCCCGAGGTCACGATCATCGTGCTGCTCATCGACGAGCGGCCCGAAGAGGTGACAGAGATGATCGCCAGCATGAAGCGGGCGGAGGTGATCAGCTCGACCTTCGACGAAGGCGCGGCACGCCACGTCCAGGTCGCCGACATGGTGCTGGAAAAGGCCAAGCGGCTGGTCGAAAGCGGGAAGGACGTGGTGATTCTGCTCGATTCGCTGACGCGGTTCGGGCGCGCGCACAACACCGTTGCGCCGCAGTCGGGAAAGATTCTGTCGGGCGGAGTCGACGCGAGCGCGCTGCACAAGCCCAAAAGATTCTTCGGCTCGGCCCGAAACATCGAGGAAGGCGGATCCCTGACGATCATCGCCACCGCGCTTACGGAAACGGGGTCGCGGATGGACGACGTGATCTTCGAGGAGTTCAAGGGCACCGGCAACATGGAGCTCGTTCTCGACCGCAAGATCGCCGACCGGCGCATCTATCCGGCGATCGACATCTTCCGCTCCGGTACCCGCAAGGAGGAGCTGCTCCTCAGTCAGGCGGAGATCAATCGCGTCATGCTTCTCCGACAGTTTCTGGCCGACATGCCCGAGGCGGAAGCGATCGAGTTTCTGCTGCGGCAGATGGCAAAGTCGAAAAACAACAAGGAATTCTTTACGCAGATGGCGCAGGGGTAGGGTTTGGCGAACCCGGCGCTCGCCCGCTTTCTCGCGGTGGACTACGGCCGCAAGAGAATCGGCCTCGCCATCAGCGATCCTTTGGGCATGATCGCATCGCCGGCGGGCTTCATCGAGCGCCGGGAGGGCAAAAGACCCCCCATCACAAAAATCATCGCGCGTGCTACCGAGCTTGGCGCTCAGGGGTACGTAATAGGCCTTCCGCTCGACGGAGAGGGCAACGAGACCGATTGGACCGCTGAAATCAGGGCTTTGGGCGCCGAAATCGCGAAACGTACTGCCCTCCCCGTTCGTTTTTATGATGAACGTTTTACCACGGCGGTAGCATTGCGTACAGTCAAAGAGCTGGGTGAGTCCACCCGCGGCAGAAAGGGCGATGTCGATTCGCTTGCCGCGACGATTCTGCTCCAGCAGGCCCTCAATGCTCAGGGTTGATACGCGCGTCGCGCTGATCGCGGCGTGTGTAGGAACAGCCGCGTGCGCCGGTCAGCCACACGGCGCGCCGTCGCGCGTCATCATTCCGCGCGGGGCGAGCTTTGGACAGGCTACTGACTCGCTGGCGCGGAGCGGAATCATCGGATCGCCGAAGCTGTTCCGGCTTTACGGCCGCTTCACCGGTGGTGACCGCAACATCAAGCCGGGCACTTATCTGCTCAAGCACGGCACGCCCTGGAGCGACATCATCAGCGCGCTCAATGGCGGCCACGGACTCGTCAACACCGTTACGGTGCCGGAAGGCTACACCATCTCGCAGATCACGCCGCTGCTGGCGCGTACCCTCAAGGTGCCCGCCGATTCAGTCACCGCGGCAGTCAGTGACACCGCGCTCCTGGCGCGTCTCGACGTGCCGAACAAGACCCTCGAGGGCTATCTGTTCCCGGACACGTACGCGTTCCCAATCGGCACGACGGCGCGTCAGGCGGTTCGCGAGATGGTGTATTCCTTCGAGCGGCGTTGGAGACCTGAATGGGATTCGAGCATCGTCGACCTCAGCATCAATCGCAACGACCTCGTGACGATGGCTTCGATCGTGGAGAGAGAAGCTCGTCTTCCTGAAGAGCGCCCCGTCATCGCAGCGGTTTACTACAACCGGCTCAAACGAGGCATGCTGCTCCAGGCAGACCCGACCGTCCAATACGCGCTCGGCCACCACGTCGGCCGGGTTCTGTACAAGGATCTCACCATCGATTCGCCGTACAACACCTACGTTCACAAGGGACTGCCGCCGGGTCCGGTCGCATCCCCCGGTGTGGCGAGCCTCGTTGCGGCGGCCAATCCGGCCAGCGTTCCATATCTCTATTTCGTGGCGAGCCGCGACGGGCACCACGAGTTCCGGATGACACTCGAGCAGCACACCAACGCCGTCAGACAAGTGCGCGCGACAAAGCCGGCGAAGAAGACGCAGCCGCGGATGCTGGCAATGGCGCCCGCTGCGAAGTCGTCCAGCCGAAGCGCTTCGCTCTCCAGCAAGGCGCCGGCGCGGACCACGGCAAAGGCAACGAGCACTGCCGCGAAGGCACCCGCCAAAACCGTCAGCAAAGCGACCGCTGCCAAGACCAGCGTCAAGACGCCCGCCAAGTCAACTTCAAAGAAAGCGCCCAGCCGCAGCACACAGACAAAGAAGACCACTCCCGCCGTAACAAGCGCCAGCCGGTAGTCCAAATGCTCGATCCAAAGATCCTGCGCCTCGTCGCCATCACTGACGACGCCGAGGATCAACGTCCAACGCTCGTCGATCGCGTGGCCGCGGCCGTGCGAGGCGGTGCGACGAGCGTTCAGGTGAGACTCAAGTCTGCGTCCTCACGCGAGGTCGTCGAGATCACCAGGGCAATCATCTCGAAGGTGGACGTGCCGGTGATCGTCAACGACCGCGCCGACATCGCGCTGGCGGCCGGGGCCGCGGGCGTCCACGTAGGAGAGGCTGATCTCCCCGTAGCTGCCATCCGGCGATTCGCTCCGGAAGGCTTCATCATCGGTGCGTCGCTGGGGAGCGATGCCGAGTTGGCGAACGCGAAGGACGCCGACTACGTAGGCGTCGGGCCTGTCTTCGCCTCGGACTCGAAGAGCGACGCCGGGTCAGCGATCGGCGTCGAGGGATTCACGAAACTGGCGGCGCTGGTATCGCATCCGGCCGTTGCTGTCGGCGGGATCGACGCGGAACGCGCGCTTCAGATCACAGTGCACGGCGCTGTGGGCGTCGCGGTGATCAACGCGATCTTCAGCTCTGACGACCCCGAGAGCGCGACCCGCGCGATCGCGGCCGCCATCGGAATGTGATATCCGGTCCTGGCGTCTTTTCGCCGCCGCGCCGCCGGTTGTGCCCATTGGCACGCGGTGAATGAGCGCGCTTCATCTCCTTTTCGATCTTCGCCAGGACGTCGGGTCTAAGAAATAGATCCACCAGATCGGGGTCGAACTGCGTGCCCTTCCCGTCCTCGATTGCCTTCGCCGCGACGCTGAAGCTTCGCGCCTGGCTGTAGCGTCGCTGGTGAGTGATCGCGTCGAAAGTATCGACGATGGCGACCACTCGCGCCTCGATTGGAATCCTTCGCCCCTTCAGCCCGCGGGGATAACCGCTGCCGTCCCAGCGCTCGTGGTGCGCGGCTACTCCCTTACCCAGCTCAGGATAGAACGCGGAGAGCGGTAACAGCACTTCGGCGCCGCGCAGCGGGTGGGTCTTGACCGCGCGTCGTTCCTCGGGAGTGAGCTTGGAGGATTCGTGGAAGATGTCAGTGAGGGCGCCGTGCAGTTTGCCGATGTCGTGGAAGAGTGCGACCCGCTCCACGCTGTGCGATGTCCGCTCGTCCAGGTCAGCGGCGTGGGCAAGTATGAGTGCGTAAGCAGCGACTCGGCGCACGTGGGCGCCGGTGACATCATCGTTGGCATCGATGGCGTTGAGCAGTGTTTCCATCGTTGCCGCGCTCAAACGCTCGGCTTGTGCGCGCAACGTGTGCTCGCGGACTCCGAGTGCCGTGGCCGCGGCGCCAACTGAAATCGAGACGATCTCGCGCATCTCCAATGGTATGGCAAGAAGCCTGCGCGCGGGAAGAGCGAAGGATCCACTTGCGCGATTACATTCACGCATGACTGTCGCACGGGTGAGCGCGAAGGGGGCGCGCCGATGGGCTGCCGGCCATCCCTGGATCTATCGGACCGATGTAACGGAGCGCCCGATGATGGACGCGGGCGCCGTTCTCGTCCACGACAATCGCGGCAAGCCGCTGGGCTGGGCGCTGTGGAGCCCGCTGTCGGAGATTTCGCTGCGGCTGCTCGATCGCAACCCCGACGCGATCATCGACCAGGCATGGTGGGACGAGCACATCGCGGCGGCGGTCGCGCGACGCGTTCCCCTCGAAGATCACACCAATGCTTTCCGGCTGCTCCACGGAGAGGCAGATGGCTGCCCGTCACTGGTCTGCGATCGTTACGACGAGTGGCTGGTCGTGCAGTTCATGAGCGCCGGTCTCGAGCGGTTCAGGGAAGAAATTCTGACGTCGCTCAAATCACTGGCCGAGCCGGAGGGAATTCTGGCGCGCAACGACGTCCCGTTGCGATCGAAGGAAGGACTGACACGCGAGACGGTGATACTCCACGGCGATGTGCCGAGGGAAATCGAAGTCCACGAGTACGGCGTGAAGTTTCTCGCCGCGCCGTGGACGGGCCAGAAGACGGGCGCGTTCCTCGACCAGCGGGAGAACAGGCACTTCGTCGGCACCGTCGCGCGAGGGCGCGCGCTGGATTGCTTCAGCTATCACGGATCGTTCGCCCTGCATCTCGCCAGGAAAGCAACCCACGTCACGGCGCTCGACACGTCGGGGCCGGCTTTGATGAGAGCCGCCGAGAATGCCGCGAGAAATTCCCTCGACAACATCTCCTTCGTCGAGGCCAATGCTTTCGACTATCTACGGGAGAAGGAGCGCGAAGGAATAACCTTCGACACCATCGTGCTCGACCCGCCGGCGTTCGCCAAAACCAAGGGAGCTTTGCCCGGGGCGATGCGCGGCTACAAGGACATCAACCTGCGAGCGATGCGACTCCTCGCACCGGGCGGATTGCTATATACGGCGAGCTGCAGCTTTCATCTGACAAAGCCGTTGTTCCTGGAGATGCTGCAGGAAGCGGCGAGCGATAGTGGCCGGCGAGTCGCGATCCGCGCGCTGACGGGGCAGCCGCTCGACCATCCGGAGGTTCTGTCGATCCCCGAGACCGGGTACATCAAGGGGGCGCTGTTGGAAGTCATGGAGTAACTGCAACTGAAGACGACCGGCTGCAATCACCCGATCTGACAATCCGGACAGAAGTAAGTGGACCTCCCCGCCTGGGTTATCCTCTCGATGGTCCCCCCGCAGCGGCGACAGATTTTTCCCTCGCGGTCGTAAACAGCGAAGCGGTCGCGGTTGCGGGTATCGGTGTAGCGGCCGGGTCGTCTCCGTCGCAGACTCAGCACGAGACGGATCGCTTCGACGAGCTTCTCCAGTTTCTTCTTCGAGATTTTCGGCGCCGGGGATCTCGGGTCCAGCTCGGCTTCCCACAGCGCCTCGGCTGCGTAGATGTTGCCGAGTCCGGCGAGTACTGCCTGGTCCATCAGCGCCGGCTTGATGGCGATCTTGCGGCGAGAGAGCGCCTGGGCGAGGTAGTGGGCATCGAGCGTGGGATCACTTGCTTCCTTGCCCAGCTTCGGGAGTGACGAGCTGCCTTGCTTGTCGAGCGTGATCGACGAGAGGGCGCGGCGATCGACGAGAGATACCCGCGTCCCATCTTCCAGCTCGATGACGGCGCGCGCGAAGCGGTCGAGGTCGTCGCTGGTAGTTCCGATCTCCCAATCGCCATTCATTCGGAAGTGAACGACGAGAGTATCGCCGCTGTCCAGTCCGAGGAGCTGGTGCTTTCCTCTGCGCTCGATGGTCTGAATTCTCTTTCCACGCGCGGCGCGGGCGCGCGCCGGAGAGAGCTTGCGTTTGAGAGCAGGATGGATCGCCCGGACGAGAGCTATCGTCTTTCCCAGTGCTGCGCGGCTCAGCGCACGCGCAGCGGCCTCGACTTCCGGCAGCTCAGGCACTGGGGATGGGTAGGCGCATTCAATAATGTATCAGCCCGCGCCGTTGCATTGCCCGCGATTTGTCCTCGGCTTAGTTTGCGGTTGAGCGCACGAGAAATGCAGAACTCGCTCGCCGTGCTTACCATGCCCACCGCCGCGCACAAGCTCCGAGGAGAAGGCGCGCCGCATCAACACAAAAAAAAGATGGCTAATCCCGTTAGCGTCCTGCTTATTCACGAAAACGACGCCGAAGCCGAGTCTATTGCTCGCGAGCTCACGGCGTCAGGAATGGAAATCACCCGCATCCCTGCCGCTACGCGCGAGGCATTGGTGACGGCGCTCGCCGCAACGCATCCCGACGTCGTCCTCAGCGACCACTCGCCGGAGAGGTTCAGTGCCTGCGAGGTAATGGATGTCGTTCGTTACGAGCGTCCGGAGACCGCGGTGATCGTGGTCGTCGAATCCGTAACAGGTCTTGCCGCCGTCGCGTGTCTGCGCGCCGGCGTCGAGGACATAGTTATCAGGAAGAACATCAAGAGATTGCCGGAAGCAATCGTCCGGGCGATGGAAAAGCGCGCCGCGCTCACCAAGCTCACCAGCAGGCAGATTGAAGTGCTCCGCCTCGTCGCCGAGGGACATCGGACGCGAGAGATCGCACAGCGTCTCAAGCTCAGCGTTAAGACGGTCGAAAGCCATCGCGGCGAGGTGATGAAGAGGCTCAACATGCACGATGTCGTGAGTCTCGTTCGCTACGCGCTGCGCGTCGGACTCATTCCCGCGGCCGCGTAAGTCCTTAAAACGGAAGAGCTTGGAAAAAAACTCGCCCTTGCGGGTTGCCCAAGTCCGTCTAGCTTAAACACCTGGCCAAAGCACGACGTCTCTTGCCCGACGCCATGGCGCAACAAAATCCTCGCTCTCTCAAGCACGAGTACGAGCTTTACGTAGAGAACGAGATAGAGAATTACAAGGAGTCCGTGTCGCGCTCCGCCATTCTAAAAATTGGCGATGAGGCAGCGGCGTCCCTGCGCGCCGGCGAGCAATTCGCGATGGACGAGCTACTGCTCTGGGCTGAAGTCGACCGCATCATTCGCAAGCGTCTCCGCATTCCGTCGTACGGAACCTGGCGGAGAAAACGTCTCAAAATGCTCGAGGAGTATCGTCGTCCCGAGCATTGGGGCATTCGACCCGATGGAGTTCTCGCGCGGGAGATCCACCCGCCGGCAGAATCCAAGGTTCTCGTCGCAGGCGGAGACATCGATCGTACCGCGCTGTATCTGGCGGCGCACGGCTGCGATGTGACGGCGGTCGATCGTGAGGTCCAACCGCTGGAGAGAGTGATGAACGCCGCGCAGGAGGCTGGTCTCGCCGACCGCATCCAGAGCTACGTCGCCGGCGTCGCCGACTGGTCGCCCGATGTTCAACTGGGTGCGGTTGTATGCACGCCGGAGGCGTTCACCGGCCTGTCCGTCGAGGAACGCGGTCGCGCGTTCGGATTGCTGAAGGACGCGACCCGGGACGGAGGCGTGCACCTCGTTGGCACCATCCTGCGGGGACAACGCGGTCTTTCGGTGGCCGAGTTGCGCCGGCAGTACAAGGGTTGGTCGATATCGGTCGAAGAGGACACCGGCACCTCCAGGAGTTTCCTGGCTCGGAAGATCGCGAGCTAGGCTCCGACCCCTGCCGTGTGTCTTACCGACACATGTGTCCACTGCCGGAGTGTCATTCCGCGACACTCTTCCCTTCTCACAAAATGCTCTCGATTTCCAACTCATTGGTTAACAATGAGTTACCTGCTGACGTCCAACATGGCATATCGGGTGCTTTCAATGGCCCCGCGCCACGGTGTGGCCATCACAAAGAGAGCGAGTATGAAGAAGGATCGTAAGGAAACCAATTCGTCCGAGCCACTCGGAATCATCATATCGCGCGGTGACAAGACCGAGCCGACGCCGGCTTTTTCGGCCTACATCTGGGGACCCGTCCCGGAATCCGAGCAGGAAACCGCCAACCGCGCGGCTTAGGCCTCGAGTTAAAGTCGCCTAAACGTGTCGAAGCCCCGCGAAATGTCGCGGGGCTTTTTTTTGTGTAATCGAGGGTACGGCGCTTGCCCCCTTCTCCACTCGTGGAAGAAGCTGCCCCCAACTGGGAAGGCGAACGGCACGCGCTTTTGTCGCAGCGCATCTCCGAGATTGGACTGGAGATACGCGGCAGCCTGCTTGAAAAGCTCATTAGCCAGCTTTACGAAGAGCTCGCCGCCAAGGGCCTGGAGTTTCGCCCGCCCGTTTATCTCAGCGACCAATGGGGCTGCCCCGACGGCACGCCTCTGATCGGCGTTCCTTTCTACCTCGCCGACGCCCGGCTCTCCAGAATCGAAGAGGATTACTCCTCTGCTGTCGAAGGCGCCGAGGAATCGATGCGGTATCTGCGGCACGAGGCGGGTCACGCATTCAACTACGCGTATCGTCTGTACGACCGCCCCGATTGGCGAAAGATGTTCGGCCCCTACTCTCGTCCTTACCGCGAACGTTACCGCGCCGATCCTTTTTCACGCGCCTTCGTCCGCCACATCCTCGGCTGGTACGCGCAGAAACATCCCGACGAAGATTTTGCCGAGACGTTCGCGGTCTGGCTCACGCCGGGCATCGATTGGCGTCGTACATACGAGGGATGGGACGCGCTGAAAAAACTCGAGTACGTCGACAAGGTGATGAAGCTAACGCAGGGCATTCCGCCCGTTCGCGCTCCTGAAGATGACGATCTTCCGGTCACGGCCATGCAATACACTCTGGCGGATCATTACAAGGAGAACGAAGAAAGCATACCCATCCGCGATCCTCGCATCTTCGACGGCGATCTGCGAACGATTTTCGTCGCGGCTTCACAGGCGCCGGCCGCGGAGTCGGCGGGCGATTTCATCTCGCGCCACAAGCGTGAGATCGTGACGCGCATCTCGTACTGGACCGGTGAGAATGCGTCGATTGTCAGGCAATTCGTGGAATTCCTGGCGCAGCGCGTCCAGGAGCTCGAGCTGCGGCTGGGCGGACTCGAAGCTTCGACATTGATCGAGCTCACGGCGTTCGGCACCGCGGTGATGATGAACTACCGGCACACCAACGCCATCGACGGCACCGACTCGGGCGAGGACTCGTGAAGATCACCGTGTTGCACAGCAAGGATGCCCTCGATCCACCCGTCGATCCGCTGCTCGACCAGCTCGATGCCGCGCTGGCGGAGAACGGGCACACGACGCGACGCGTTGCCGTCGACGATTCCGTGGAACCGGTGATCGAGCAGCTCAAGGATCCGCCACCCGATCTCGTCTTCAATCTCGCCGAGTCGTTCCGCGGCAAGAGTGCGCTCGAGTCGAACGTCGCCGCGCTGTTGAATCTCATCGATCTGCGGTACACCGGCTCGAGTCCCGCCGGCCTCATTCTGGCCGGCGACAAGACGCTCACCAAGAAAGTCCTGGCTTTTCACGGGATTCTCAGCGCCAAGTTCGCGACGATGTATCGCGGGCAATCCGACTGGGTCGGCGACATCAGCTTCCCGTTGCTGGTGAAGCCTCCGCAGGAAGATGCATCGCTCGGCATCACCCAGAAATCCATCGTCAAGGATGTGAAGGAGCTGCTCGACGTCCTCAGCGCGACCCAGCAGGAATACCAGTCACCGGTTCTGGTCGAGGAGTTCATCGACGGCAGGGAGTTCTACGTCGGCGTGATCGGCAACAGCAAAGTCGAGGCGCTGCCGATCATCGAGCTGGACTTCTCCAAATTTCCCGCGGGATTGCCGAAGATCGCGAGCTGGGAAGCGAAGTGGGGCGACGATGGTGACGAGAAGGGCGCCGAGTTCGAGGGCACGAAATCGATCTTCCCGACGGATCTCTCCGAGGAGCTGGCGGCGAAGATCCAGCAGGTGGCGATCGATTCGTTTCAGGCGCTGCGGCTACGGGACTACGCGCGCATCGACTTGCGAGTCACACCGGAGGAGGAAGTCTACGTGATCGAAGCGAACCCGAACTGTTATCTGGAGCAGAACAGCGAGTTCGCCCGCGCGGCACAGAAGTCGGGTCTCGAGTATCCCGCCCTGATCGCGCGGATCATCGATCTCGCCAGCGCGCGTTATTCGCGATGACGCTGGTGAGAACAAAAAAAGCCGGCGAGATCGCCGGCTTTTTTGTTGGCTCGAGGTTAACGGCGCGCGCGCCTTGCTTTGCGGACCGCTTTACGAACCGTTCTGCGGACTTTGCGGCCGACTTTGCGGCCGACTTTGCGGGCGAGTCTGTTGCGAGCACGCGTCCGCGCTCCCTTCCGCGCCGCCGCGCTTCGTGCCGCCGCGCTGCGACCGCGCGACCCGCCAGTCTTTTTTCTCGCTGCTGCCATTTTGTTTCTCCACGATGAAGTAGGACACTCGCCACAGCCTGATGGAGTAGGCGATTGCTGCATCGCGTCTCGACCGACCGCGAGGTACCAAGGAGCTCGTTACGACGATCGGCTCTCGTGAGGCTGAGAAACTCGTCGCGACAGTCGATTGCAAGAGATGTGCGTGCAAAGAGCGAAATCAGCGATTGACCCGCCACCCATTGCCTTAAGTCCATAATATTTTTCATC
>Ga0207683_10003449_pt1 | contig 13787 bp, 11 predicted proteins | sample KBSM73metaG_FD_184333 | JGI IMG/M metagenome (GOLD analysis project Ga0207683, IMG submission 184333) | Miscanthus rhizosphere microbial communities from Kellogg Biological Station, Michigan, USA - KBS M7-3 metaG (SPAdes) (version 2) | ecosystem: Host-associated > Plants > Roots > Rhizosphere >...
GCCGGCATCATCTTGTACGTCACGAGCGTCGCGACCGCGGCGACCGCGGTGAGCACGCCGCCCGCGGCCATCACGCGGCGCCGGGTGCGCTGCGGATCGCGCTCGAGATCGGCGAGCAGCGCATCGACGGACGGGTAGCGCTGCTTCGGATCGACCGCGAGCCCGCGGGTGACAACCTTCTGCAGCCACGCCGGGACATCGCTATCCTTGGGCGGCGGCGCGGCGAGCGTGCGCGTGTCGGCGCCCGGCTTGTCGGCGCGGGTCACCATCTCCTCGCGCCCGAGCACCTCTTTCTTCGACGTCTTGAACGGGCGCTGGTGATACAGCCCCTCGTAGAGCGTCGCGCACAGGCTGAACTGATCGCTGCGCTCGTCGGCCTCGGGGGTCTTGCTGCGCTGCTCGGGCGGCATGTACGCCGGCGTGCCGACGATGTAGCCGTGCTGCGTGATCGCCTCGAGCGGCTTGGCGGCGCCGAGCGAGCCGCTGGTGCTCGCCGTCATCGAGGACTCCTCGGGCGGCATCACCGGGTCCTCGGAGAGCACCTCCTGCGAGTCCATCGAGTCGATCGACCGATCGCCGAGGTCGCGCGCGAGCCCGAAGTCGACGAGCTTCACGGCGCCCGCCGGCGAGATCATGATGTTGTCGGGCTTGACGTCGCGATGGACGATGCCCGCAGCGTGCGCGGCGGCAAGTCCGCGGCCGGCGGCGAGCACCACGCGAACGACCTCTCGCCACGAGCGCGGCTGCTTGATCCACTCGCGCAGGCTCATGCCGTCGACGAGCTCCATCGCGACGAACGTGTCGTTCTCGAGATCGCCGACGTCGAACACGGTCACGACCGACGGATGCGACAGCCGCGCGAGGGCCTGGGCCTCGCGATGGAGCCGCGCGCGGTGGGTCGCCGACAGCTGATCGGCGCGCACGACCTTGAGCGCGACGCGACGATCGAGCTCGGGATCGTAGGCGGCGTAGACGACGCTCATCCCACCGCGGCCGAGCTCGCCGAGCACGACGTAGCGGCCGAGCATGGTCGGCTGCGAGCGCGCCTCCGCGGCCGGACGACGGCCCCGCTCGTTGCGCCGCTGACCATCGACCACCGTCTCGGTCGGTTCGTCGTGAGGGTTCCGCTCCATCGTGATCCTCGGGCGACAGTTCCCAGGATACACGCGTATGTTCGAAGCGTGCCCGTGTTCCGACGAGAGCCCCTCGTAAGAATCGTGAGCTGGATCGCGAATAACTCGGAGATTCGCTTCGAGGTTCTCGATCCCGACCGCGGAACGGGGCGATATGCAGGCGAGCTCGTCGAGATCGACGGGGACTTCTATATCCACCGGCCGTATCGCGTGTGGCTCGATCTCGCCGAGCGGCTCGGCCTGCGCATGCTCACGCCGCGCAACCATGGCGTGCTGGTCGAGCTCCGGTTCGAGCGCCTGGATCGCGACGCGCGCTGGGCCGGCAGCTACCTCGATCTCCCGGCAAAGCTGGAGGACCCGGGCGTGCTGATCGATCTGCAAGCGGCGCTCGCGCGGGTCGCGCTGCGGCCCGGTGCACGCGTGCTCGATCTCGGCTGCAACACCGGCGAGCTCTTTGCGCTGCTGCCGGAGGACGCGATCCTCGTCGGTGTCGATCACAACGCGGAGGCGCTCGCCGTCGCGCGGCAGCGCTGGCCCGCCGCACAGCTCGTCCTTGCCGATGTCGCCGCGCTACCGGCGCTCGGCCGCTTCGATCTCGTGCTCTCGATCGGCCTGTTGCAGAGCGGCGCGCTCGATGATCGCGAGCTGGTGCGCCACGTCGTCCAAGAGCTGGTGACTCCGGACGGCGCGGTGATCTTCGGCTGGCCGAACTGCCGCTACATCGCCGGCGAGGTCGAGTACGGCGCGCGCATGAAGAACTTCACCGAGCCCGAGCTCGGACTCGTGATCAAGGACATCGCGTTCTACCGCAAGTACCTGCAGCAGCATCGCCGCCAGGTGTTCGTCACCGGCAAGAACTACTTGCTGGTCACCGGCGTCGTCGCAGGAATCCACGGCTGAGTCATCATCTTCGCGAGGTCGGGCTCGGAGCAGTCGCGGTGGTGTCGCCCGGTGCACGAGATCTCCAACGCCTCGGCCGGCATGCGCGTCTGCGAGTAGTGATTCTCGAGCAGCCACCAGTACGCGGGCCACTCGTAGGTCCACAGTACCGTCGAGCGCACCGGTCGCTTCGAGCGGTCGAGCGCGGGTTCGAACTTGAGGCCGAACGCGGCGTGCGTCGCGATCGGAGCCAGCTTGTGGCCCGGATCGTTGAGGACCTTCGCGGCGGTGACCGTGCCGCGCTCGCTGACATCGAGCAGCAGCCACGCGCGCATCCACGCGTTGGCATCGGAGGCCTCGTCGGTGTAGTCGAGGATCACATCGGCGCGCGACTTCGCCTTCGCGGGCACGGCGGGTGGCAGCACCTCGTGGATCTCCACGACGTCGTCGGTCGGCCCCGTCACCGCGACCGCACCGGTGATCCGCATGTCGCCGTCGATGTAGACGAACGTCGACGCGCTCGCCTCGAGGTCGGCGCGATAGCTGCCGTCGGCGGCCGTCGAGACGATACGCTCGTGGGTGCCGACGACGTGGACCTTCGCGCCGGCGATCGCGTGGCCGTCGAACGTCGTGACCGTGCCGCGCAGCTCGCCAGGACCGCCGGTCACGAAGCCGTGCAGTCGCGAGTCCGCCGCGGCGCTCGGCACGCACAGGACGAAGGCGGCGAGGGCGGGGAGGGCGGCGCGCATGCCGCGAACATGCCTGCGAGGACTGCGGCGCCGGCATGCGCGGGTATCAAGCCTGCTGACAGCAGGCGCCCCCAGTCGCGCGAGGTGTCGCAGCTACAGCGGGAGCTTCACGTCGGAGCGTGCCCACGCGGCCTCGAACTCCCGCCGCGTCGCCGTCGCGGACGGATCGTGCAGTGCATCGAGCGCGGTCGCGAGCCCGAACAGCGCCCAGCCGTTGTGCGGATGGCGGCGCAGGTCCTCGCGATAGGCCTCGGCGGCTTCCCGAGGCTGCCCCGCCGCGAGCAGCGCCGCGCCGAGCCGGTGCCGCGCCGACAGGGGCCACGCCGGCGGCTCCCCATGCGCCGGCGCCTTGTCCTCGGAGGCGACCGCCTCGCGCAGCGCCGTGATCGCCGCCGCGTGATCGCCGCGCGCCTCCGCGATCGCGGCCGTGACCTGGAGAGCAGCCGACTCCGCGGTCAGGTGCCGGAACTCGTCGCGACGCTTCTGGTCGTCGATCATCGAGGCGGCCTCGGGTGGCAGGTCCACTAGAGGGATCGAACGTGAAACGCCGGCGTCACGGATCGCCGCCGCTTCCTTCGCGGCGTCGGCGAGCTTGCCCTTCGCCACCAGCGCGAGGCCGCGTGCGAGGTGCGTCGCGACGCCGCTCGCCCGGCCGTCTGGATCGGGCAGCGCGAGCGCCTCGTCCCACATCGCGAACCGGATGTACGTGAACGGCAGGTAGGTCCCGGCGCTGTCACGAGCGTCCGCGCCCATCATCGCCATCGGCGTGTTTGCAAGTTGCCTCGCGATCTCGAGCGTCCGCTTGCGCGCGCCTTCCCACATCAGGACGTACCAGAGGAAGTCCTTCGGATGGTTCGCGAACTCCTCGTACCCCGTGCCGGGCGGTGCGCTCTCGAGATAGTGACGATCGGCGGTGATCGCGCGCTGGTTCGCATCGTCGGCGTCGGCCCAGCGGCCGAGATGCAGATACACGTGCGACGGCATGTGGATCAGGTGACCGGCACCAGGCGCGAGATTTGCGAGCCGGGCAGCGTACGGCAGCGTCCGTTCCTGGAACGGCCCGTCGTCGAGCAGATGGATGTAGAAGTGGATCGCGCCGATGTGATCGGGCGCGAGCGCGAGCGCGTGCTCGACGAGCCGCTGCGCCTCGATGATGTTCGGCGACGACGGCGCGCCGTCGGGCTTGCTCCAGATCGGACCGCGCGGCGTGTCGACCATCAGCGCCTCGGTCGCGAGCACGAGCACGTCGACATCGTCGGGAAACCTCCGCGCGACGTCGCGCATCGCCTCGGCATACGCGTGGTGCAGCTGTGGTCGTGTCCCGTATTGCATCAGGTTCGCCGCGAGGCGCTTCGTCAGTGCCGAGGTGAGTGCCTTCTCGACCGGCGTGACCGCGAATCGCGCCGCGCGCTCGGCCGCTGGGTACGCGCCGGGCGACTGCTTGCCGTCGTCGTTGATGGTAGGCCCGGCGACGTAGCCGAGCCCCCACCAGCACATCGCGCAGGTCGGATCGGCGCGCAGCGCGATCTCGAATTCCAGCGCCGCCTCGTCGTAGTTGAAGCCGTAGGCGAGGGCGAGCCCGGCGTCGAAATGGGCCTGTGCTTCGCGAGAGGTCGTCGCGATCGCGCGGTGGACATGGCCCATCTGCGGCAGCGTAGGCACCGCGGGCACGTGTGCGCATGCCACGAGGAAGACCACCCACAAACGCATCGTGCGCATGTAGCACATCGGCCCTGCTGGACATCGGATAGAGTGCCCGCGATGCGCTCGCTTGCTCTGCTGCTGGTCGCCGCGTGCTGCCCACCTCCACCCGCGAAGGTCGCCGTGCACGCGCCGCCGCCGCCTCCGCCCCCCGCCGCAACGCCCATGACTGACTCGCTCGACACGCTGACCGAGGGTGCGAAGCTGCACGGCTTCACCGCCGCTGCCGTCTATCTCGACGATGCCGACAAGCCGCTCGGCGCGCGGTTCGTCCACGACAAGACCGGCTTCACGTTCGATTACCTGCGCATCGAGAGCGCGCCGCAGGGCTTCATCTGGGTCAATTCGTTCCCGACCGACGATCAGGGCGAGCCGCACACGCAGGAGCACCTGCTGCTCGGCAAGGGCGACCGCGGACGGCGGCTCGGCTCGAGCGAGGCGATGGCACTGGCCGAGTCGAGCGCGTTCACCGCGCAGTGGCGCACCGCGTATCACTTCCACACCGTGGCCGGTAACGACGTGTTCTGGCCGACGTTCGGCAACCACCTCGACGCGCTGCTCAACCCCGACTACACCGACGAGGAGATCCGGCGCGAGGTTCGCAACTTCGGCGTCGACAAGGCCGACGACGGCAAGCTCCGCCTCGAGGAGAAGGGCACCGTCTACAACGAGATGGTGCGCACGTACGAGGCGCCGGAGACCGGCCTCTGGCGCGCGGCGGGCCAGCTCGTCTATGGCGCGAAGCATCCACTCGCGCTCGACAGCGGCGGCTATCCGCCTGCGATCCGCACGATGACGCCCGCGGACATCCGCCACTTCCACGACGCCGCGTATCACCTCGCGAACATGGGCATGGTGGGTGCGTTTCCGTCGTCGATGCAGCTCGGCGATGTGCTCGATCACACCTCGGCGATCCTCGAGAAGGAAGCCGGCCGCACGGGCAAGGTGATGACCGAGGCCGATCTACCGAAGCCGATGCCGGCCGCGGCGGGCACGCTGCAGGTCGTCGACTATCCGTACGCCGACACCACCAACCCGGGCCCGCTGATGCTGGTGTGGCCGGCGTCGCGCCAGCTCGACGAGACCGAGCACACGCTGCTGTCGCTGTTCGTCGACGCGCTCGCCGGCGACGAGTCGACGCCGCTCTACAAGAAGCTGATCGACAGCAAGACGCGCGTCATGGATCTCGGCGCCAGCGGCGTGTGGTCGACGGCGTCGAGTGATCAGGGTCAGCCGGTCTACATCGGGCTCTCGGGCGTGAAGTCCGACAAGCTCGACGACAAGACGATCGGCGAGGTTCGCTCGCTCGTGCTCGCCGAGCTCGATCGGATCGCGAAGCTGCCCGACGGCGATCCCGAGCTCCTCGCGTTCGATGCTCGCATCCACACGCGCGTCATCGACATGCGGCGCCAGCTCGCGAAGTTCCTCGACACGCCGCCGGGCTTCGGCTTTCGCGGCACCGGCTCGGGCTGGATCGATCACCTGCACGAGCTCTCGAAGACGAAGGGCTTCAAGAAGTCGCTGACGCTGCGGCCCGAGCTCGCGGCGATCGACAAGCTCGTGTCGGGGCGCGCGAACCCGTGGCGCGAGCGGCTGAAGGCGTGGGGCCTGACCGAGGCGCCCTACGGCCTCGCGGCGCGGCCGAGCCCGGATCTGCGCAAGCAGCTCGACAAGGAGCGCGACCAGCGGATCGCCGACGAGCTCGCGCGGCTGCAGAAGCAGTACGCCACGAAGGACGCACCCTCGACGCTCGCGCGCTACGCGCAGGACTACGACGCCGAGACGGCCAAGCTCGAGGCGACCGCGAAGTCGGTCGAGCTGCCGCCGCTCGTCGAGACGCCGCCGATGACGCTCGACGACGGCCTTCAGTACGCGCAGACGAAGATCGGCAGCGTCCCCGGGCTGGTCGCGACGTTCGACTCGATGGCGAGCGCGCGCGTACAGCTCGTGTTCGGCCTCGGCGCGGTCGCGACGCCTGATGACGAGCTGTGGCTCGCCGCACTGCCGATGCTGCTCAGCGATGCCGGCGTGATCGAGAACGGCCGGCCGATCGCCGCCGACGAGATGAAGGATCGCCTGCGCAAGGAGATCCTCGAGCTGTCGGTCTACTACTCGAGCAACCTGCGCACCGGGCGCGCGGAGCTCGTCCTCGCCGGCGCGGGCAATGGCGCGGCCGAGACCAAAGTCGCGCTCGCATGGATGCGACGCGTGATGACCGCGCCCGACTGGCGCGTCGATAACCTGCCGCGGCTTCGCGACCTGATCGATCAGCAGCTGACCGGCCTGCGCCAGCGGATGCTCGGCGCCGAGGAGGGGTGGGTCGACGATCCACGCGACGCGTGGTGGCAGCAGCAGACGCAGCGGCTGCCGCTCGAGTACCTGCACACGCAGTCGTTCCTGACCCAGGAGCACGACCTTCATCGCCTGCGCTGGATGCTCGCGGATCCCGGCGATCCGGCCGTGACGAAGGAGGTCGCGGCGTTCCTGACGACGCTCGCCGATGCGAAGTCGCTCAAGCGCGCGCAGCTCGTCGCGCTCTCGGACCTGCTCGCGAAGGGCGGCTCGTCGCACGACAAGGCGCTCGCGAAATGGACCGGGGCGGTGGGCCGACTGTCGGCGAAGGCAGCGCCGCTCGCGCGTGAGGCCGGCAAGGATCTCGCGGCGCAGCTCGGTGGGCTGCCCGACGACTCGCTCGCCTCGGACTGGAGCTACCTCTGCCGCGAGATGGCGAAGGACCTCGAGGTCGGCGCGCCCGCGGCGCTCGCCCACCTCACGCAGCTCCGCGATCGGCTGTTCGCGAAGTGGCGCGCGCGGTTCGTCGAGGTCGGCTCGGCCGCGAACCAGAAGGCGATCGCCGGCGATGTCGATGGGCTCGTCGGCACGCTCTCGGAGCACACGAGCGCGACCGGCACCGAGCCGCTGGCGTCGTTGCTCTCGACGCGCGTCGCCGAGCGCACCGGCAAGGCGCCCACGTTCGTCGGGCTCGTCGCGCCGTCGACCTCGAGCGGCGTGTTCTTGAACCTCGCGCCGTCGACATCCTACGCCGACACCGGCGACGACGCCGTGCTCGATTACCTGACCTCGAACCTCTACACCGGCCACGGCGCGCACTCGATCTTCATGAAGACGTGGGCGGCCGGGCTCGCGTACTCCAACGGCCTGCACCCGCGGCTCGACGTCGGCGCGCTCGATTACTACGCCGAGCGCTGCCCGCTGTTGCCCCAGACGATCCGCTTCGTGATCGGCGAGCTCAAGAAGGCGCAGCCCGATCCGAACATCGCGCGCTACGCGATCGCCGGCGCGTTCGGATCGCGGATCGCGAACGGCTACGAGTCGCGCGCGAGCTCGATGGCCGCCAACCTCACCGACGGGCTCACGCCGGCGGTCGTCAAGGCGTTCCGCACGAAGATCCTCGACGAGACCAAGCGCGGCGACCTCGCGCAGCAGCTGTTCGGCCGCCTGGCGACTGTCTACGGCAAGGTGCTGCCCGGCTACGGCAAGCTCGATCCGCACGGCGTGTACTTCGTGATCGGCCCGGAGAAGCAGCTCGCGGCGTACCAGGACTACCTGCACGCTGCGGTCGGCAAGGACGCCGCGCTGACGCGGATCTATCCGCGCGACTTCTGGATCACGGCGAAGCTCTAACGCGTCGCGCGCAGGCCGCGGAGCGTCTGCCGGCTGCCCTGGATCAGCATGCCGATCGCCAGCGCGGCCCCGCCGATCGAGTAATAGAACGTGCTCTCGGAGCTGTGCGGGTCGGCGACGGCCTGCATCTCCGCGCTGTAGAGCAGGTAGAACAGCACGCACAGCGCCAGGCCGCCGATCAGCAGCACGGGGCCGAGGATCAGGTCGCGCGTGCGCGCCATCCGGCGATCCGCCTGCGCGGCATCGGCGACCAGCTCGTCGGCCGATGCAGCCTTCAGCGTGCGCTTGTCGCGGCCGGCCATGTGACGGGCGAGGTCGTCGAAACCCATGCGCGCTCCATATCACGGCGCGGCGCGCGCGATCGCGGTTTCCAGCGGCAGGTCGTGGCCCGCGGCGAGCGCGTCGGGCGTTGCCACGACCTCGACGTCGGGCACGACGCCATCGCCTTCGATCGGCGTGCCTTCGGCAGAGGTCAGGTTCCAGGTCGGGATCGCGACCGTCGCGTGACTCGCGAGCGTGACCTCGACCGGCGCGCCCGTCGAGCCGCCCGTGGTCTCGCCGACGAGCACGGCGCCGGCGTCGGCACGCAGCGCCGCCGCGACGACCTCGCAGGTCGACACGCAGCCGGCATCGACGACGACCGCGAGCTTGCCCGGGTAGCGCGCGGGGAGGGCGTCGACGGTGAGGTCGAGCGTGGCCCAGCCATCGGCCCCGACGGGGAGCTTCTTCCAGATGGTGCGGCGCGCGAGCGTCTCCTCGGCGGCGAGGATGCGCGCGGTGCCGAGCGGCGCCTTGCCCTGGGCGAGGTCGGCGACGATGCGATAGCCGACGACGTCGATGCCGCCGCGATCGCCGCGCAGATCGATCACGATCGCCTTGGCCACTCGCGCCTTCTCGAGCGTCTCGTCGATCGCCTTCGCGCGCGCCTTGCCGCCCTCGAGCGAGCGGATCGCCACGACCGCGACGTCGCCACGCTGCTCGATCGCGACGACCTCGTGCTTGCCGGTCGACTCGTGCGGCGCGATCGCGATGTCGTGCTCGGCGCCGGCGCGGTCGCGGGTGCGGATGCGGCGGGCGCGCGGTGCATCGCCCTTGGGATAGAGCACGCTCGTCCACGTCTTCGCGAACGCCGTCGTCGCCGCCTCGGGCCGCGACACCGCACGCGCGTCGATCGCTGCGCGAAGCACATCCGCCACCGGTCTGCCGTCGATCGCGATCACCTCGTCACCGGGCGAGACGCCGGCGAGCTCGCTCGTCGCGACGAGCAGGTGCCCGAGATGGAGCGGCTGGGACTTGCTCGCAGCCGCGGGGGCGACCGCGAGCACGGTCGTCAGGCCGAGCCGGAAGCTCGTATAGCCGCGCGCCGGCGCCGCCGTCTCCGGCGGGTGATACGTCAGGTGGCTGTCGTGGAACGCGGCGAGCGCGCCGTAGATCGCGGCGTCGATCTGCTCCCACGACGTCGCCGCGACCAACCGGTCCTCGGTCTTGCCGAACAGCGCGTCCTCGTCGATGCCGTAGCGCGCCTCCTTGTCCTGGCGGTGCGCGTACATCCGATCGAGCGCCTCGCGGATCGCGGCGAGCTCGTGCTTGCGCGTGTCCGCGCTCGGCAAGGCGCCGCGCCGCAGATCCGGATCGTGAAACGTCCCGGTCCGGTGCGGCGCGGGCTGCGTGGCCGGAGGCGTGCTGGTGCTCGTGCACGCGCCGGCGAGCAGCAGGACCAGCGCTCTCAACGCCGGTGGTCGCGGATCACCGGGCCGCGCGCCGGAGCCGGCCGGTACGCCGGGGCCGGACGATACGCAGGCGCTGCGCGGTAGCCGGAGTTGTAGCTGCGATGGTCGCGCACGTACGCGCCATTGCCGCCACGGCTCACGACGCGGCCGCCTTCCCAGCGGTTGCCGTTCCACGTCGCGCCCGTGCGGTAGTGCGAGTAGATCCACGGCTGCTGGACGCCGCGAATGCCGACCGGCACCGAGCGCGCGCCATACCAGCCGCGGTCCCAGTACGGGGACTGGTACCAGTAGCCTGCGTCGTAGCGCCAGTAGAAGCCGTCGGAGTAGAAGACCGGATAATCGTAGTCCGCGATCACTTCAACGCCGGGCGACACGTAGGCCATGTCGGGGCCAGCATATCCGTACGAGGCCGAGTATCCGACCGCCGGCTCCTCGCTGTAGCAACCGGAAAGCCCGAAGGCTCCCAGCAACATCACAGGCAGTAGGAAACGAGTCATCGGAGTTCTCCTTTGCTCTAAGTGTAACCCCGCTGGAGACTCACGCTAGTGTGCGAAAGGTTAAGCGCACGTGCGTAAACGCACGGAAAATCTAGCTCAGCTCGCGAGGCCGATCGCCTCGGGGGCGGCGAGCGAGAACCGGCGGTCTTCCCTGCCGACGAGCGCGGCGTACGCGGGCGGGAGCAGCTCGCGCGCAGCGGCTGCGAGTGCGATATCGCGGTCGAGTGTGAACCCGCGCGCCGCGAGGTAGGCCGGCAGCTCGGACGGCACCCAGCCGAAGCGCCACGGCTCCCCGAACGTCGCGACCACGGCCTTGAGCGCGCGCGTCGCAAGCGAGGGCTGCGTGATCCGGTCCTTCGCGAAGTACGTCATGGCGAGGCGCGAACCGTCTGCGCTCCACGAGCGGACCGCTCGCAGCGACGCGTCGATCGCGGCGTCGGTCAGGTACATCGTCACGCCTTCCCAGATCGTGAACACCGGCGCGCGCCGGTCGAGCCCCGATTCCTCGAGAACGTCCGGAAGATCGTCCATCGCGCGAGTCTCGAAGTCCCACGTGACGTACCGGCTCGGTGATTCGGCTCGCAACTGCGCGAGCACGTTCTTCTTGTGGCCCTGCGTCGCCGGATGATCGACCTCGAACACGGCAGCATCGGCCAGCTCGGGCAATCGCAGAGCGCGCGTGTCGTAGCCGGCGCCGAGCAGCACGACCTGACGCCCGCCCCGTGCGACGAAGTCGCGCAGCGCATCGTCGATCACGCGCGTGCGCACCTGCATGTACACGATCCACTGCTTGAACGCGCGCGTCTCTGCGAGTGGCTTGAGCCGCTCGATGCGCGCACGCAGCTTCGGATACGAGAACGCCGCGCCGTACGGGTCGTTCGCGAGCTGCGCCTCGGCCGGCAGCAGCTGCGCCATCTGCCGCGCCGCCGCCACCCACGCCGCCGTGCGGCTCGGCGAATCGTCCCTCACGCGCTCTTCTTCGACAGCTTGCGCAGCCAGCCGCGTGGCCGCTCGAGGATCTTGTAATCCTCGCTCTCGACCGCGACGCGGCCGCTGTCGTCGTGAATGAACGCGAGGTCGTACTCGACCTCCTGGTCATCGAGCGAGTCGATCCGCTTGCGGTCGGGATGGTCCGCGGCGTAGCCGACCATGCCGCTGAACGTCAGCAGATACGCGCCGATGCCGCCGCCCGCGTCGGGTGCGGTCTGCTCGAGGATCGCGCTGCCGTCCATCTCGAGCGTGCCGCCGCCCGAGAGCTTGATCGCCGTGATCTGCGCCTTGTAGCCATCTCCGGGCACACCGTCGGTCGCCATCCAGCGGAAGCGCAGCGGCGCATCCTTGTCGAGGCGGAAGTTGACGAGGACGTTGGGCTCGCTCATGGCGCGAGCATAGCCAAAGGTGATACCCACACGCCATGCGCTACCTGCACACGATGGTGCGAGTTCGCGACCTCCCGGCGGCGCTGCGCTTCTTCTGCGACGGCCTCGGCCTGCGCGAGCTGCGCCGGCGCGACCACGAGCAAGGCCGGTTCACCTTGGTGTTTCTGGGCGAGCGCGAGGGCGACTCACCGCAGATCGAGCTCACGCACAACTGGGATCACGCCGACGCCTACACGGGCGGCCGCAACTTCGGCCACGTGGCGTACGAGGTCGACGACATCTACGCCGCCTGTCAGCGCTTCATCGATCTCGGCTACACGATCTCGCGCCCGCCGCGCGACGGCCGCATGGCCTTCGTCCGGTCTCCGGACCTCATCTCGGTCGAGCTGCTCCAGAAAGGCGAGGCCCTCGCGCCCGCCGAGCCCTGGACGAAGATGCCGAACGTCGGCGAGTGGTAGCGGTGGAGAAGAAGGCCGAGCCGATCAAGGTCATCGCGACGAACCGCAAGGCGACGCATGACTTCACGATCCACGACCGCATCGAGGCCGGCGTCCAGCTCGTCGGCTCCGAGGTCAAGTCGCTGCGCGACGCGCGCGTCGTGATCTCCGACGGTTTCGTCGAGTTCCGCAAGGGCCAGGCCTATCTCCACAAGGTCCAGATCAACGAGTACTCGCAGGCCAACCGCTGGGGCCACGACATCGAGCGCGTCCGCAAGCTGCTCCTGCACCGGCACGAGATCGAGAAGCTCGCGACCAAGGTCCAGGTGAAGGGCTACACGCTGATCCCGCTGTCGCTCTACTTCAAGGGCCACCGCGTGAAGGCCGAGCTAGCGCTCGTCACGCACAAGAAGCATCACGACAAGCGCGCGGCGAAGAAGGAAGCTGACGACAAGCGCGAGATGGACCGCCTCAAGAAGCAGCACTCGCGCTGACCGGGGTCAGGGAGCCCACGGGCTGACCTCGACCGGGACGTGACTCGACATCGTCGAGTTGTTGCCGAGCTCGCCCTCGCCGTTGCGCCCCCAGCACTGCATGATGCCGGCGACGATCGCGCACGTGTGGAACGTCGCAGCGGCGATCAGCTGAACGCTTGCGCCGAGCGTCATGACACCGATCGGGACGAGGCTCGCGGTGGTCGAGCCGTTGCCGAGCTGCCCGTTGCCGTTGACTCCCCAGCACTGCATGCCCCCGCGCACGATCGCGCACGTCGTGGCTTCTCCGGCGGTGATGCTCTGTACGTCGCTGCCGAGACCCACGACCGAGACCGGTACATCGCTCTCTTGCATGGAGTTATCGCCGAGCTCGCCGGCCACGTTGAAGCCCCAGCAAACGATCGCGCCATTCTTGAGCGCACAGGTGTGTTCGCCATTGGCCGTGATCGCGCGAACGCCGCTGGTGAGCCCGGTGATCGGGACCGGCGTGTACTGGGATGGGGTCGAGCTCATTCCGACCTGACCCTGGCCGGCAGCGCCCCAGCATACGACGCCACCATCGACGAGCGCGCAGGTGTGACCGGATGCGTCGCCAGCAGCGATCGCCTGGACTCCACTGCTCAAGCCCGTGACGGGCACCGGCACGTTGCTGCTCGCCACCATCGAACCGTTTCCGAGCGCTCCCAGCTGATTGCTTCCCCAGCACCACACGGCGCCGTTGACGAGAGCGCAGCTGTGATCGCGCCCCGTCACGACCGTCTGCGCTCCGCTCGTGAGTCCGGTTACCGGTGTCGCTACCGGGCTAATTTCACCGGAGCCATCGCCGAGCTCCCCGGATCCGCCAAAGCCCCAGCACAGCACGGCACCATCGACCACCGCGCACGTGTAGCGATAGCCGGCTGCCAGCGCCGTGGTGCCGTGGGCAAGCCCGATGACGTGAACGGGAACGTTGCTCGCGAATGTCTCGTTGTTGTTGTCGCCGAGCTCACCGTCGACGTCGTATCCCCAGCACTGCACACCCGAGTCGACGCCGGCACAGGTGTGCTCGCTGCCGAGGGCGATCGCTTGCACGCCGTGTGCGAAACCGGGGACGGCGACGGGCACTCCGCTATCGGTCGTCGAGCTGTTGCCGAGCTCTCCGTC
>Ga0207683_10003452_pt1 | contig 13786 bp, 14 predicted proteins | sample KBSM73metaG_FD_184333 | JGI IMG/M metagenome (GOLD analysis project Ga0207683, IMG submission 184333) | Miscanthus rhizosphere microbial communities from Kellogg Biological Station, Michigan, USA - KBS M7-3 metaG (SPAdes) (version 2) | ecosystem: Host-associated > Plants > Roots > Rhizosphere >...
AATTCCTCACCTCCTACACGCCGTACCAACCCGAGATCGCGCAAGGCACGCTGCATTATCTGTTCGAGTTCCAGACCCAGGTCGCGCTCTTGACCGGCATGGAGGTCGCCAACGCCTCGATGTATGACGGCTCAACCGCGGCGGCCGAGGCGGTGCTGATGGCGCATCGCGTCACCAAGCGGAACAAGGCGGTGCTGAGCGGCAATCTGCATCCGCACTACGCCGGGACGATCGAGACCGTGTCGCGGCTCTCCGGCCACGAGATCGTGGCGCCCGCACCGCACGGCGCTGCGGAAGATTTGAGCGGGCTGATCGATAACACGGTCGCCTGCGTGGTGGTGCAGAATCCGGACGTGTTCGGTCAGGTGCGCGACCTGAAACCGCTAGCCGAGAAGGTGCATGCGGCCGGCGCGCTGCTGATCGTGGCGGTCACCGAGGTCGTGTCGCTCGGGCTCGTGACGCCGCCGGGCGAGATGGACGCCGACATCGTGGTCGGCGAGGGGCAGTCGATCGGCAATGCGCTGTCGTTCGGCGGGCCGTATGTCGGGCTGTTCGCGAGCCGCACGAAATTCGTGCGGCAGATGCCCGGGCGGCTGGTCGGCGAGACGGTCGATGCCGAAGGCAAGCGCGGCTTCGTGCTGACGCTCTCGACGCGCGAGCAGCACATCCGCCGCGAGAAGGCGACCTCGAACATCTGCACCAATTCCGGGCTGTGCACGCTCGCGTTCACGATCCACCTCTCGCTGCTCGGTGAGGCCGGGCTGCGGCGGCTCGCGCGCATCAATCATGCCAACGCCGTGAAGCTCGCGGACGCGCTCGGCAAAGTGCCGGGGGTAAAGGTGCTGAACGAGACGTTCTTCAACGAGTTCACCATCCGCGTGCCGGGCGATGCCGCGCAGGTGATCGAGAAACTCGCCGCGAAGGGCGTGCTCGGCGGGGTGCCGTGCTCGCGCCTCGCGCCGGACAATCCGCATCTGCGCGATCTCATTGTCGCCGCCAGCACGGAAGTGAACACCGACGAGGACCGCGCGGCTTATGCGCAGGCGCTGAAGGAGGTGCTGGCATGAACCAGCAGGGCCGTCCGACCAAGCCGATAGACGCCGTGCCGGTCGCGCCGGCGACCTTCACCGGCAACCGCGCGCTGCGCATCGAGGAGGCGCTGATCTTCGAGTTCGGCCGCACGGATGTGACCGGCGTCGATCTCGACGAGCCGGCGGAGTTTGCGCCGCGTCTCGGCGGCCTCGAGCGCAAGGAGCCGATCGGCCTGCCGGGCCTCGCCGAGCCTGAAGCCGTGCGGCATTACGTGCGCCTCTCGCGCATGAACTACAGCATCGACACCGGCGTGTTCCCGCTCGGCTCGTGCACCATGAAGCACAATCCGCGCCTGAACGAGAAAATGGCGCGGCTGCCGGGCTTCGGCGACATCCACCCGCTGCAGCCGCAATCGACCGTGTCCGGAGCGTTGCAGTTGATCGCGGAACTGTCGCGCTGGCTGTGCGAGCTCGCCGGCATGCCGGCGGTCGCGCTCTCGCCCAAGGCCGGCGCGCATGGCGAACTGTGCGGCATGATGGCGATCAAGGCCGCGCTCGCGGCGCGCGGCGAGAAACGCTCGATCGTGCTGGTGCCGGAATCGGCGCACGGCACCAACCCGGCGACCGCTGCGCTGCTCGGCTACCGCGTCGAGACCATCCCGGCGCGCGACGACGGCACGGTCGATCCGGAGGAAGTGAAGAAGCATCTGTCGAAAGACGTCGCCGCCCTCATGCTGACCAATCCGAACACCTGCGGGCTGTTCGAGCGCGACGTGGTTGCGATCGCCGACGCGGTGCATGCGGTCGGCGCCTTCTTCTACGCCGACGGCGCGAACTTCAACGCCATCGTCGGCAAGGTGCGGCCGGGCGATCTCGGCGTCGACGCGATGCACATCAATCTGCACAAGACGTTCTCGACGCCGCATGGCGGCGGCGGCCCCGGCGCCGGGCCGGTGACGCTGTCGGCCGCGCTCGCGCCGTTTGCGCCGCTGCCTTACGTCGTCACCGACAAGAATGGTGTGCGCCTGGTCGAGCACGCCGCCGACGGCGCGGGCAAGCCGTTCGGCCGCATGTGCGCGTTCCACGGGCAGATGGGCATGTTCGTGCGCGCGATGAGCTACATGCTGGCGCACGGCGCCGATGGCATGCGCCAGGCGTCGGAGGATGCCGTGCTCAATGCGAACTATGTGAAGGCCGGCCTGAAGGACCTGATGTCGCTTCCGTTCGGTGACGGCGCCTGCATGCACGAGGTGCTGTTCGACGATGCCTGGCTCGACGGCACCGGCGTCTCCACGCTCGATTTCGCCAAGGCGATGATCGACGAGGGTTATCATCCGATGACGATGTATTTCCCGCTCGTCGTGCACGGCGCGATGCTGATCGAGCCGACCGAGTCGGAAAGCAAGGCCTCGCTCGACCTGTTCGTCGCGGCGCTGCGCGATCTTGCGATGGCCGCGAAGCGCGGCGACACCGCGCGCTTCTCCGGCGCGCCGTATTACGCGCCGCGCCGCCGGCTCGACGAGACGCGCGCGGCGCGCTCGCCGGTGCTGCGCTGGATGAAGCCGGTGGTGAAGGAAGCCGCGGAGTAGCCACCCGACCGGCCTCCGGCCGGCCACCCTCCCCGAAGACGGGGAGGGATGACCGAGTGCCCGGAGAGAGGTGACGAAAAGTAGCGCCGGATCCCGCTTATCCCTCCCCCGAAGGGGGAGGGTGGTCGCCGAAGGCGACCGGGTGGGGCTTCGAAACCTACAACGCCATGTTCATCGGGCTCGGGAAATAGCGGAACCCGTCGCCCTGCTTGGCGACGTGCCCGTATCCCGGCCAGGCGAAGTGATAGGCGACGATCGGCGTCTTGTCGGCCGCCAGCATGTTGAGCAGTTTCACCCGCGTCTGCGCCGCCTGCTTCGGATCGGTGTCGTAGGCGAACTCGGTCAGCGGCTTCTCCATCAACAGCACCGGGTGGTGCGTCAGGTCGCCGATATAGGCCATCGATTTGCCGCCCGAGGAGATGTTGAAGATGGTGTGGCCGACCGTGTGGCCGGGCGCGCCGATCGCCGTGATGCCGGGGAGGAATTCCTGGCCGTCCTTGAAGAACACGACGCGGTCGCGCACGGGCAACAGGTTCTTCTTCGCCTGCGCCAGGAAGGATTTCAGCGGCCCTCCGGCCAGCTTCTCGTCGGTCCAGAATTCCAGATCCGATTGCTGGATGTAGAACTGCGCGTTCGGGAAGTTGCTCTTGCCGTCGTCGCCGACATTGCCACCGAGATGATCGATATGGCCGTGGCTCATCACCACCGCGTCGACGTCCTTCGGATCGATGCCGGCCGCCTTCATGCTGGCGAGCAGCTTGCCGGTGGTCGGGCCGAAATCCTTCGCGCTGCCCATGCCGGTGTCGAACAGCACGACCTGGTTGCCGGTGTTGACGATCAGGGCGTTCTGCTCGAGCACGGCGTTTTCCAGCGGCAGGTAGTTGCTGGAAAGCTGGCGCGCGATCTCGTCCTTGGTCAGCCCGAGGAACGCGGTGCTCGGATCGCCGAGCGGCAGCGGGCCGTCGGAGACGATCGTCGCTTCGGCGTTGCCGAACTTGAAGCGGTAGAAGTAGGGCGCCTGGGTGCCGAGCATCGGCGCCTTGGCGAACGCCGGCACGGAGAGCCCGGCCGCCGCAACAGCGGCGCCGCCTTGCAGCAAATGACGGCGCGATAGAGCAAAGTCCCTCATTGTCGCCTCCTCGTTTCGGGCCGGCGCTTCGTTCGGCGTCGGCTTCCGGGTGCAATTCTAGACTGAACCGGGGCGAATGCGTGGCTTCGGCCGCCCCGACCCGATGCGACGCAATGCGGAGGCCGCATTGCGGTCATGCGCAGCCGCCGGACGCCGTCTGGATTTCCCGAGGAGGTTCAACGGATCGGGGCTGGCGGCGCGCTGCAATGCGGCCGCGGCCCAGAGAGTCCGAAGGCGATCAGTTCAGCTTCGCCTTCACGTCGCCGATGCCGCGCGCGATCAGGTCGTCGGCGACCTTGCCCTTCACGGTGTCGGTGAGGATCTTCTCGGCGGCGCTCACGGCGGCTTCGGCCGCGGCGGCGCGCACATCGGCGATCGCCTGCGCTTCGGCCTGCGCGATCTTGGTCTCGGCCATCTTGGTGCGGCGCGCGACGAACTCTTCCATCTTGGTCTTGGCTTCCGCCGCGATGCGCTCGGCTTCGGCCCTGGCGCCCTCGATGATGCCGGCCGCCTCGGTCTCGGCCTGGCGCTGCTTGCCCTGATATTCGGCGAGCAGCTTTTGCGCCTCTTCCTTCAGCCGGCGCGCCTCGTCGAGTTCGGCTTGTACGCGCTTGCCGCGGTCGTCGAGCGCCTTGGTCAGCATCTTCGGCACGCCGACATAGACCAGGATGCCGACGAAGATCGCGAAGCCGACGGCGACCCAGAGTTCGGGTTCAGCGAACATGTCCGTTCCCTTCAGGCCTTGAGCGCGTCGTCGACGGCAGCCGCGACCGCGGGAGCGGCCGGCGCCGTTCCGGTGAGGCGCTCGACGATCGCGGCGGCGGCGTCGACCGCGATGCCGCGGACATTCGCCATCGCGGCGGACTTCGTCGCGGTGATCTGCTTCTCGGCGTCGGCGAGCTGTGCGTTGAGCTTGGCTTCGGTCGCCTTGCGATTCACGTCCGCTTCGGCGTTGAGCTTGTCGCGGACCTCGGCGCCGATCGCCTGCGCGCGATTGCGCGCGTCGGCCAGCGACTTCTCGTAGGCCGCAAGCGCGGCCTCCGACTCGTCCTTCATCTGCTGCGCCGCCGCGAAGTCGCCCTCGATGCGCTTCGCCCGCTCATCGATGATGCCGCCGATGCGCGGCACCGCGATGCGCGAGATCAGCAGGTAGAGCGCGACGAAGGTGATCGCCAGCCACACCAGCTGCGAAGCGAACGTCTCCTTCGCGAACGGCGGAAACGCCGGTTTCGCTCCGGACGGCGCCTCGGTATGGGACTTGGTGGCCATCGCCCTGCTCCAGATCACGGGATCATGCGCGGCGGCCGTTGACGCCGCCGCCGCACGGGTTCTCGTCCGTCTAGAGCGCGAACAGGAGCAGCAGCGCGATCAGCAGCGAGAAGATGCCGAGCGCTTCAGTCACGGCGAAGCCGAAAATCAGGTTGCCGAACTGGCCCTGCGCGGCCGACGGGTTGCGCAGCGCGGCGGCGAGGTAGTGACCGAAGATCATGCCCACGCCGACGCCGGCGCCGCCCATGCCGATGCAGGCGATACCAGCGCCGATGTACTTCGCGGCGATCGGATCCATGTCGAAAGCTCCTTCTAGAGATTGCAGATACGAAAATGCGGCCGTCAGTGGCCGGGGTGGAGAGTGTCGTTGAGATAGATGCAAGTGAGGATCGTGAACACGTAGGCTTGCAGGAACGCGACCAGCAGTTCGAGCGCGGTCAGCGCGACCACCATGCCGAGCGGCAGCGTCGCACCGGCCCAGCCGAGGATGCCGAGCCCGGCGAGCAGCGGGATGAAGCTCGCGAACACTTTCAGCGCGATGTGGCCGGCGAGCATGTTCGCGAACAGACGCACGCTGTGCGAGACCGGCCGCAGGAGGAACGAGAACACCTCGATGAACACGACCAGCGGCAGGATGAAAATCGGGATGCCGCTCGGCACGAACAGCTTGAAGAACTTCAGGCCGTTCCTCGCGAATCCGTAGATCACGACGGTGAGGAAGACGAGCAGCGCGAGCGAGACCGTGATGATGATGTGGCTCGTCACCGTGAAGGTGTAGGGGATGAGCCCGACGATGTTCGCCACCAGGATGAACATGAACAGCGAGAATACGAGCGGGAAAAACCGCATCCCCTCGGTGCCGGCGGTACTTCGTATTGTCGTTGCGACAAACTCGTAGGAGAGTTCCGCGAGCGATTGCAGCCGCCCGGGCACGATGCTGCGCGAGGAGGTCGTGCCGACCAGGAGCGCTGCGATGATGCCGACCGCGATTACCATGAACAGCGACGAGTTGGTGAAGGCGATCTCGTGCCCGCCGACCGTGCCGATCGTGAAGATTTTGTGGATTTCGAATTGATGGATCGGATCGGCCATGGCCGCTGCGGTCTCGTCTGTCCTGGCGCCTAAGCGCTATCGATCTTTGCGGCGTTCAACGGTCGAGTCCGGAACCCCTCCGGAAACCACGCCCGCCTGGCGCATCACGTTGAGCACCCCGGCGGTGAAGCCCACAAGTGCGAACACGAACATCCCCCACGGCAAGGTTCCGAGCCAGCGGTCGATCAGCCAGCCGAGACCCGCACCGACCAGGACACCCGCGACGAGCTCGGACGAGAGCCGAAAGCCGCGGGCGAGCGCCGAGTGATCGGTCGCCGGCCGGGATGCGGGGCCAGTTTCGGCGGCACGGCGCTGACCACTCTGGTCGAGCCGCTGGCCGAGACTCTTGAGCCTCGCAGAGAGGGCGGCTTCCTCGGTCGGCTTGCTCCGATCATCTTCGCCGCGCGTGTCGCCGGACATCGTCCAAACCCGCGAAGTCGAGGAAATTCCGAGCTTTTCGCCGCCCTCAAAGCCGCGCGGACCATACTGACCGACCCCCACAGTGTCAAGAATTGCCCAATTTGCGATAAGCCCATGATCGCATAATGGAATTCGTCCTTGCGCGGCTGTGGCGCAGGCCCTTCCACAGGCGTTTCTCTTGCACTGCGGGAACGAAACGCAAGGGCATCGCGTGACGGCCACGGCGGCGCCGCAAAACACGAACAGATTCGGGAAGGCGATACGATTTTCGGAACTGACCAATGCGCATCCCATCCCTTGTGCTGGTTTCGGCCGTCGTGGTGTTCGCGTCCGCCGCGCACGCGCAGACGGCGCCCGACAGCGAGAACGGTCGTTACGCCCTCAATCAGGTGTCGGACGGAATGCTGCGTCTCGACACGCGCACTGGGCAGGTCTCGCTTTGCGCGAAGAAGGACACGAACTGGGCCTGCAACGTGGTGCCGGACGAACGTCAGGCGCTGGAGAGCGAGATCACGCGGCTGCAGCGCGAGAACGGCGTGCTCAAGAAAGAGATGGTGACGCGCGGCCTGCCGCTGCCGTCCGGCGTCGCGGGCGGATCGCCGTCCAATCCGCGCGAATTGAACCTCACCGTGCCGCTGCCGAGCGACGCTGAGATCGACCGCATGATGAGCGCGTTCGAGAAGATGTGGAAGCGCCTCACCGACATGGTGCAGAAGACGCCGGGCAGCGACAGGATTTGATTTCCGAGCCCTCTCTTCTCTCCCCTCGCCCCGCGAACGGGGAGAGCGACAAGCGGAGAGAGCGGCGCCTACACGTGCTGCGCCAAGAACTTCTCCATCCGCGTCACCGCGGCGTCGCGCTGAGCAAAATCGATGCTGACAAAGCCGTGGCAGGCGCCGGGATAGAGCGCGAGCTCCGCGGCGTTGCCGGCCGCGAGCCAGCGCGGCGCCATGAACATCGTATCGTCGAGCAGCGAGTCGCGCGTGCCGCAGGTGAACAGCGCAGCCGGAATGCCGCGCAAATCCGCGTAGAGCGGCGACACGTCCGGATTGTCCGTGTCGGTTCCGGGGGCTAAGAAGCATTTGCGGAAGCCGACGATCGTCGACGTGGGGAGGACCAGCTTCTCCTCGCCCCAGTTGCGCGCGCTCGGCGTCATGCCGAGATCGAAGCAGCCGTAGTTGAGCAGCGCGGCCGAGAAGGGCGCGACCTTGTGCTTGTCACGCAGGCGCAAGAGCGTGACGGCCGAGAGGTGCGCGCCCGCCGACTCGCCGCCGATCGCGAGCTTGCTCGTGCCGAAGCGTTTCGTCCCTTCGCGCAAAATCCACAGCGCGGCCGCCTCGCAATCGTCCGGGCCGGCCGGATACTGATGCTCTGGCGCCAGGCGATATTCGACCGACAAGCACGCCATGCCGCAGTTATCGGCGAAGCGCTCCAGCACCGGATCAAGCTGATCGTTCGCGCCGATCGACCAGCCGCCGCCGTGGATGTGATAGAAAATCCCGCGCGGCTTGTCCGGCGCGATCACGCGCAGGTCGAGCTTGCCACCCGGACCGTCGATTCTGATGGTCGTCGCGCGTGGCGACTTGGGCGGCTGTGGAAACGCGCCGAGGCCCTGCAGGCGCCGCGCGCGGACCTCTTGAATCGTCAGCCCGGTCGGCTCGGCCTCGAGCCGGGCGATGATCTCCTTGTTCAGCGCGAGCGTCTCGGCGGGAATCGCAGCGGGATCGAAGGCGGCGGGATCGACGTGGATCGAAGGCATCGGGGCTCCGTCAGGTGAGGCGGCTCAGTCTAGCCGAGGAGCAGCCGCGGAATGAACAGGCTGATTTGCGGAAACGCGATCACCAGCGCGAGCGCGACCAGCAGGACGACGAAGAACGGTGCCGCGCCGAGGAAGATTTCCTCGACCCGCACGTCCGGCGGGAGCGACGCCTTCATGGCGAACACCACCATGCCGAACGGCGGCGTCAGCAACCCAAGCTCGATCGCCACGATCGCGATCATGCCGAACCAGACCTTGTCGTAGCCGATCGTCAGCGCGATCGGCACCATGATCGGCATGGTGAGCAGCAGGATCGACACCGAATCGATGATGCAGCCGAGGATCAGCAGCACGGCAATGAAGGCGAGCAGGATGACGAGGCCCGGCACGTCGAGCGCCGAAGCCCAGGTCGTGAGCGTTTCGGGCAGGCGCGAGAGCGTCAGCATGCGGCTGTACATCTGCGCCGTGATGAGCAGGAAGAAGATGCTGGCGCAGGCCTTGCCGGTGTCGAGCAGGATCGTCATCAGCGACGGTGCGGTGAAGCGGCCGCGCAGCAGCATGAGAACGAGCGCGCCGAGTGCCCCGATGGCGCCGGCCTCGGTCGGCGTGAAGAACCCGCCGTAAATGCCGCCCAGCACCAGCGCGATCAGCGCGAAGATCGGCAAGATCTTGATCAGCAGCGCAAGGCGCGTCATGTCGGGGCCGACGGCGACCTCGCCTTCGCGGCCGACGATGTCCGGATCGATGCGCACCCAGATGAAGATCGTCGCCAGCAGCACGCCGGCGACCACGAGTCCCGGCCCGATGCCGGCGGCGAACAGGCGTCCGATCGATTCCTCGGTGATGACGCCGTACACGATCATCAGGATCGACGGCGGGATCAGCATTCCGAGCAGGGCGCTTGATGCCACGATGCCGAGACCGAATTTGCGGTCGTAGCCGAGCCGGTTCATTTCCGGGATCGCGAGCTTGGAAAAGACGGCAGCCGATGCGACCGACACGCCGGTGATCGCTGCGAAGATCGCGTTCGCGATCACGGTCGCGGCGCCGACGCCGCCCTTCACGCGCCGCATCAGCGCTTCCGCCGCGTCGAACAGGTCGCGTGTCGCGCCGGATTGCGTGGCGAACAGCCCCATCACGACGAACAGCGGAATGACCGCGAAGATGTAATCGTTGACGCCGTTATAGGCGGTGGTTTGCAGGATGCTCGCCGCGACGCGGAATTTGCCGGTGATCAGGTAGACGCCGGCGAAGCTCACCACGGCCAGCGCGACGCCGATGTGAAATCCGAGAATGATCAGGACGAAGATCGCCGCGACCGAGAGCGCGCCGACGGTGACGGGGTCCATCATACCGGCGTGCTCGCGTCGTCGACGTCGGACAGTTCGGATGGCCGCGGCCCGACGGTGAGATAGCGCCACGCGTCGAGCGCGAATTGCAGCGCGGTCAGCGCCGCGCCGCCCACGAGTATGGCCCAGATCGGCCACACCGGAATGCGCACCGGATGCTCGCCCTCGAACGCGCCGATCTCGAAGCTCTTGGCCGTCTCGATCCAGCCGAGCCACGCGATCATCACGAACAGGCCGATCCCGACCAGCGAGTTGGCGACCAGCACGGCGCGCTGCGCGAGACGCGGCATCCGCCCGAGCGCGAGCGCGGTGCGCAGATGGTTACCGCTGCGCAGCGCGTAGGCCATCTGCAGCCACACCATGCCGACGATCGAGAAGCGCACGATTTCAGGCACGCCGGGCAGCGGCGCATTGAACGCCACGCGCCCGATCACGTCGGCTGATACGAGCGCGACGATGAACAGCACCCACACGCTTGCGAGGGTGTTCATGCCTGCAAGCAGATTGTGAAAGGCGCGGCTCATCGCGCTCGGCCCGCGATCAGGTCAGCGCTCGGCCTCCCAGTCGCGCGGGAATTTGTGGCCCGCGGCTTTGAGCGCCTTGATGTAGGCGTAGACGACCTCGCCCGGCATGTTGGCCTTGTTGATCTCGTCGAAGCGCTGCTTCGGAATGTTCGGCAGCGATTTCGCCCAGGCCTCCTTGGTCGCCGCGTCGGCGGTGCGCACTTCGAGGCCTGATTCCTTCATGCGGTTGCGCGCGGCCTCCTGCCTCTCGAAGGTGATGCGGCCGATCGCTTCGTTGTAGTCGCGGCCGGCCTCGAGGACGATCTTCTGCACCTCCGGCGGCAGCTCCTTCCAGGTGTCCTTGTTCATGGTGATGACCGGCGTGCCGATGCAGCCGAAGTCCATGTCGACGTATTGCTTCGAGACTTCGTTGAGCTTGAAGCTCATCGAGGCGTCGGTGAACATCACCCAGCCTTCGTACACGCCGGTCTGCATCGAGGTGTAGGCCTCGTTCAAGGTCGACTGCACGCCGACCACGCCGGTGCCTTGCAGCCAGGGCAGGTTCGGCCCTGCCGCGGCGATCTTGTGGCCCTTGAGGTCGGCGACCGTGTTCCACTTGAAGTTCGTGATCAGGCCGTAATTGCCGACGATGCCGACCGCGACGAACACCTGGTTGTAGCGGTCCTCCAGCACTTTGCGCAGCGCCGGCGTGGTCTCGTAGACCTCGCGCACGGCTTTTGCCGCGACGCGCGGATCGGGCGCGCCGAACGGCGCGAAAAATGCGAAGTTGTGCGCCAGCATCTTGGCCGGCTCGAACGGCGCATGCGCATCGCCGATGTCGAGCAGGCCGGACTCGATCGCCTCGAGGCATTCGCCGAGCTTGCACACCGAGCCGCCGAACGCCTCGGTCCATTCGATCTTGTGGCTGGTCTCCTTGGCAACGCGCTCGGCGACGCGCGGCATGAAGACCTCGCGCAGTGTCGCGATCCACAGCCCTGCCGGCGGATGACCGGCGCCGATTTTCAGCTTGAAGGTGGTGGCGTTGGCGTTGCCGTTGGCGGTGCAGAGCAGGGCCGCGACCGCGGCCGCCAATGCATAACGGCCGAGCGAAATGCCCATGATGTCCTCCCCCGTGTCCGGCGCCGTTGCCGGTGTTTTGTCCGGCGTCTTTGCCGGTCTTGTTATCGGGGGGATTGTCGCTGGGACTCGCGCGGGTTTCAACCGGCCTTCACCCGCGCCGGCTGCAACGCAGGTCAGCGCACCTTGCCGCGCGCTGCGACCGGATAGACCGCCTCGACCACGCCTTTGCGCGCGGCGTAGACCTCGTCCATCATGTTGGTGACGACGCAGCAGTGGTTCGGGATCACGCTGATGGTCTCGCCGATCTGCGGCTTCTTCGCGCAGGCGGACAGATCGAGGATGCCGTGCTCCTCGGAAAAGCCGGTGACCTGCGCGTCCGGGTATTCGACGACGCGGCCGTAGCCCTTGGCGTAGTACTGCTCGTAGGTCATCACCTTCGAGCCGGCGTCGAACACCGCGCGCGTCTCGGTCGGCCGGCTCACCACGGTGGCGCGCACCGTCATGGCGCAATCGTCCCAGGTCGCCGCACCGGCGGTGACCTGCATGACGTCGTTATAGATGTAGGTGCCGGCGCGATACTCGGTCAGCATCGGGAAATCGCCGCAGCCCTTCAGCGCGGGCGAGCCGCCGCCCGAGACGACCGGCGTCGCGATGCCGGCGCCGTTGAGCAATTGCAGGGCGCGCTCCAGCCACAGCCGCTGCTCGGGCTTGGCGGTCGGATAGGTCATCAAGCCTTCGAATTGCATGTTCGGCAGGCGCATCGTGTCGCGCGCGAAATCGAGCGCGGCCTGCGGCGACTGCACGCCGTTGCGGCTGCCGCCGGTGTCGCACTCGATCAAATAGCGGATATCGACGCCGTGGCGCTTTCCGGCCTCCGACAGCCCGCGCGCCACCACCTCGTTGTCGACCACGACAGCCATGCGCTTGAGGCGCCGGATCAGCGCGGCGAGACGCTCGGTTTTGGCATCGCCCAGAATGTTGTAGGTGAGCAGGATGTCGTCGGCGACGCCGGCATCCGCCATCACTTCCACCTCGCCGATCTTCTGGCAGGTGATGCCGACTGCGCCGGCATCCATCTGCAGCTTGGCCAGCGCCGGGATCTTGTGCGTCTTGATGTGCGGCCGGTTGGCGAGGCCGTGGCCCGAGAGCGTCTCCTGCGCGCGGCAGATGTTCGCCTCGACGATGTCGAGATCAATCACAACCGCGGGTGTATCGAGATCGCGGACCAGCGTGGGCATGGCGTCAACTCCCGGATAGGTGCGGGGCCGAATCTACTTCCCCGCGTGAATTCCCGATGTTACGGTTGGGAAACATGTTAGCCTAGTGGACAAGCCGCCGGAGCAAAAAACGGCGGAAAAATCGGGAGGAACGGCACGTGGACATTACGATCGGGAGGAGCTTCCTCGCCGCGCTCGCTTTGGGCGCTGCGACGCTTTTGTTGCCGCAAGACGCGAGCGCGCAGCGCAAGTTCACCATGGGCTACGACCAGCCCCGCACCACAGCCTACGGTATCGCCGCGGACATTTTCGATGCGAAGCTGAAGGAATTGAGCGGCGGCAAGATGTCGGTCGACCAGTTTCCCGGCGCGCAGCTCGGCCAGGAGCCGGTGATGCTGCAGAAGCTGCGCTCCGGCGACATCGACTTCGTCATCACGTCGACCGCCAACGCCTCGACGCTCGCGCCGCAGGCCGGCGTGTTGTCGCTGCACTTCATCTTCCGCGACCAGCAGCATCTTGCCAACACGCTGGCCGATCCGGCGGTCTCGAAGGCGTTCCGCGAGATGGTCAAGGAATCGGTGCAGGGCGGACAGGTGCTCGGCCTGCTCACGATGGGCCTGCGCAACATTTATTCCAAGAAAGAGATCACCAAGCTCGACGACATCAAGGGCATGAAAATACGCGTGCAGGCGACCAAGACCGAGGACACGCATTTCCCGGCCTATGGGACGCAGACGGTGCACATGCCGTTCGGCGAGGTCTATACCTCGCTGCAGACCGGCGTGGTGAATGCCGCCGAGAACGGCATCAACGTCTATCTCGCCAACAAGCATTACGAGGTGGCGCCGATCCTCTCGATCACCGAGCACGAGGCCAACAACAACTGCATCTGGGTCAGCGACAAGACCTGGAACAGCCTGTCCGACCAGGAGAAGCAGTGGGTGCAGGGCGCCGCAGACGAGGTGGCGAAGAAAGAACCCGCGCTGGCGCTCAAGCTCGAGGCGGATTCGGCCGAGCGGCTGAAGAAACTCGGCGTCAAGGTAGTCGAAGGCGTCGACAAGTCCGGCTTCATGAAAGCGGCGCAACCGATCCAGGACCAGCTCGCCAAGGAGCTCGGGCCGCATGCAGTGAAGATTCTCGAGCTCGTCCGCAACGTGAAGTAAGTCTGGTTCTGGGGAATCGCGCGGGCGGCGGTGCGCAAGCGCCGCCGTTCGTAGCGTGAAGGGGCAGCCAGTTGAGATCGTTTGTCATTGCGAGCCACCGCCATCTGAAATGGAAGGTGCTCGATCCGCTCGAGCACCTGCTCATGATCTTGTCCGGCATATCGATCGCCGGCTTCACCCTGTCG
>Ga0207683_10003453_pt1 | contig 13785 bp, 10 predicted proteins | sample KBSM73metaG_FD_184333 | JGI IMG/M metagenome (GOLD analysis project Ga0207683, IMG submission 184333) | Miscanthus rhizosphere microbial communities from Kellogg Biological Station, Michigan, USA - KBS M7-3 metaG (SPAdes) (version 2) | ecosystem: Host-associated > Plants > Roots > Rhizosphere >...
TCGTCGTAGCCGCGGGTGATGGTGTCGCCCGTGACGGTGCCGTGGTCGAACGTCGCGTCGAGCGTCTTTTCCGGCATGGTGTTGACGACGCCAGGGGCGACGAGTTCGGTGACGTAGAGGGTGTCCGGGTAGGCCGGGTCCTTTACGCCGGTGGAGGCCCACAGCGGACGCTGCGGCAGGGCGCCGGCCTCGGCCAGGAGGGCCCAGCGTTCGGTGGAGAAGAGCTCCTCGTAGACCTGGTAGGCCAGGCGGGCGTTGGCCAGGCCGGCCTTGCCCTTGAGTGCCTTGGCTTCCTCGGTGCCGATGGCGTTGAGGCGCTTGTCGATTTCGGCATCGACGCGGGAGACGAAGAAGGACGCGACCGAGTGGATCGTGGACAGGTCGTGGCCGTTGTCCTTGGCCTGCTCGAGCCCGGACTGGAAAGCGTTGATCACGGCGCGGTAGCGTTCCAGCGAGAAGATCAGGGTCACGTTGACGCTGATGCCCTCGGCCAGGGTGGCGGTGATGGCCTCGAGGCCTTCGAGGGTGGCCGGGATCTTGATCAGGACGTTGTCCTTGTTGACCTTCTTGTACAGGTGCTTCGCTTCGGCGATGGTGCCGGCGGTGTCCCAGGCCAGGCGGGGGTCGACCTCGATGGAGACACGGCCGTCGACGCCCTTGGTTGCCGCGGCGACGGGGGCGAACAGGTCGCAGGCGTCGGCGACGTCGGTGGTGGTGATTTCGAAGACGGTCTCTTCGACGGTGGCGCCGGCGGCGGCCTGGGCGGCGATCACGGCGTCGTAGTCGTGGCCGGCGGTGATGGCGGCGTGGAAGATCGACGGGTTGGTGGTGACGCCAACGACGTTCTTCTCTTCGATGAGCTTGCGCAGGGTGCCGGTCTGCAGGCGGCCGCGGGAGAGGTCGTCGAGCCAGATCGAGACGCCGGCGTCGGAGAGCTGCTGGGTGGGGGTAGTCATTTCATAACTCCTGGAAATCATGGGTTCCGGGGGCACAGCGTCCCCCGGAACCGTGGTGGTGGATCAGTTGGTGAGGCCGGCGAGGGATTCCTTCGCGGCGGCGGCGACTGCTTCTGCGGTGATGCCGAATTCCTGGAAGAGGCGCTTGTAGTCCGCGGACGCTCCGAAGTGCTCCAGGGAGATGGAACGGCCGGCGTCGCCGACGAATTCCTTCCAGCCCAGGGCCAGTCCGGCTTCGACCGAGACGCGTGCCTTCACGGCCGGGGGCAGCACGGCGTCGCGGTAGGCGGCGTCCTGCTTGTTGAACCATTCCACGCAGGGCATGGACACCACACGGGTGGGGATGCCCTCGGCCTGCAGCGCTTCGCGGGCGTTGACGGCGAGCTGGACCTCGGAGCCGGTGCCGATCAGGATGACCTGGGCTTCGGCGGTGGAGCCGTCCTTCGACGCCTCGGCAAGGACGTAGCCGCCCTTCTCGACGCCGGCGGTGGAGCCGAAGGTGTCGCCGTCGGCGACGCCGGTGCCGCGGGCGTAGGTGGGGATGTTCTGCCGGGTCAGGACGATGCCGGCGGGGTTTTCGTGGTTTTCCAGCATGGCCTTCCAGGCCGCGGCGACCTCGTTCGCATCTCCCGGGCGGACGACGTCCAGGCCCGGGATGGCGCGGAGGGAGGCGAGCTGCTCAACGGGCTGGTGCGTGGGGCCGTCCTCGCCCAGGCCGATCGAGTCGTGCGTCCAGACATACAGCGACGGGACGCCCATGAGGGCGCCGAGCCGGATCGCGGGGCGCTGGTAGTCGGAGAAGATCAGGAACGTTCCGGAGAAAGCCCGGGTGCGCCCGTGCAGGGAGATGCCGTTCACGATCGACGCCGCGGCGTGCTCGCGGATGCCGAAGTGCAGGACCCGGCCGTAGGGGTTGCCCTTCCACGCCGCGGTGGACCGGGACGTGGGGATGAATGAGGGCGAGCCCTCGATCGTGGTGTTGTTCGACTCCGCGAGGTCGGCGGAGCCGCCCCAGAGTTCGGGCATGACCGGGCCGATCGCGTTCAGGACCTTCCCGGAGGCGGCCCGGGTGGAGACGTCCTTGCCGGCTTCGAAGACCGGCAGGGCGGCTTCGAAGTCGCCCGGGAGCTTCTTCGCTTCGACGCGTTCCAGCAGTGCAGCGGACTCGGGGTTGCCGGCCTGCCACGCCTCGAACGAGGCCTGCCAGTCGGCGCGGGCGGCCGCGCCGCGGTCCTGGACGGCACGGGCGTGGGCCAGAACGTCCTCGTCGACCTGGAAGGCGCGTTCCGGGTCAAAGCCCAGGACCTTCTTCAGGGCTGCGACTTCCTCAGCGCCGAGGGCGGAGCCGTGGATCTTGCCGGTGTTCTGCTTCTTCGGCGCCGGGTACCCGATGATGGTCCGCAGGGAGATGATGGAGGGCTTGCCGGTTTCGGCCTTCGCGGCGAGCAGTGCGGCGTGCAGTTCCTGGACGTCTTCGACGTATTCGCCGGTCCGGGTCCAGTCGACCCGCTGGGTGTGCCAGCCGTAGGCCTCGTAGCGGGCCAGGACGTCCTCGGTGAACGCCACATCGGTGTCGTCCTCGATCGAGATGTGGTTCTCGTCGTAGATCACCACGAGGTTGCCCAGTTCCTGGTGCCCGGCGAGTGAGGACGCCTCGGAGGTGACGCCTTCCTGCAGGTCGCCGTCGGAGGCGATCACCCAGACGGTGTGGTCGAACGGGCTCGTGCCGGCGGGAGCGTCGGCGTCGAACAGGCCGCGCATCCGGCGCTGGGAATAGGCGAAGCCGACCGCGGACGCCAGGCCCTGGCCCAGCGGGCCGGTGGTGATCTCCACGCCCTTGGTGTGCTTGTACTCCGGGTGGCCCGGGGTCAGCGAGCCCCAGGTCCGCAGCGCCTCCAGGTCCTTCAGTTCCAGGCCGTAGCCGGAGAGGAACAGCTGGATGTACAGGGTCAGGGACGTGTGCCCGGGGGACAGGACGAACCGGTCGCGGCCCAGCCAGTCCGGATTCGCCGGGTCGTGGCGCATCAGCTTCTGGAACAACAAATACGCGGCCGGAGCCAGGCTCATCGCCGTCCCCGGGTGGCCGTTTCCGACCTTCTCCACCGCATCCGCGGCCAGCACCCGGACGGTGTCCACCGCGCGCTGGTCCAAGTCAGTCCATGACAGTTCTTGCTCTTCCAAATGTGGCACGAAAACCGGGCCCCTCTCTGTGCTGACGGCCGGCGGTACGCTCTTTTCCCGCCCGGGCACAGTTCGGTGCCCGCTGCGGTTCGTACCAGCCGTTCACCATCGAAACGTTGATCTATCATTCAGACGCAGATGCAGAGCCGCGTGTTCCGGCAAGTGCCTAAATGCGTGCCCGTGTGCGCTGATCTAATGACAGCCTAGTCCCATTCCACTTTGTGGTCAGCGTATATCTCACCAATTGGACCTGATTTCGCTTATATGAATCACCGTCCGCCGCGGGGCCGGTGAGCCGGCGTTTACGCGCCGGAATCATGGCGCGGCATTCGGCGGCCGTCCGGCCCGGAGCTCCACGGTATGATGGGTGGTGGCCTTCGACTGGGGCAAGGACACGGGTGTGCGCCGAGCGCGGAGCCCGGTCTGCAGCACAGTGCGTTGCGAAATCCACCCGGGGCTGCCCAGCCAGACAGAACTGCACAGCCAGACAGAACAGAGTGACTGCCACCGTGAGCACAACTAATACGCCGCTGAACGCCTCCCCGGCCTCGGGAAGAATGGGCTTCGGCCGCAAAGCCAAGGCCTACCTGGCGCTCACGAAACCCCGCGTGATCGAGCTCCTGCTCGTCAGCACGCTGCCCACCATGATCTATGCCGAACGCGGCTTCCCGTCGATCGGCCTGATCCTGGCGACGCTGGTGGGCGGCGCGTTCGCGGCAGGTTCCGCCGGCGCCTTCAACTGTTACATCGACCGCGACATCGACAAGCTCATGCACCGCACGGAGAACCGGCCCCTGGTCACCGGTGAGGTCACACCCCGCGAAGCCCTCATCTTCTCCTGGCTGCTGGGCGCGGCGGCGATCGCCATCCTCTGGTTCGGGGCCAACCCGCTCGCCGCGTGGCTCGGGCTCGGCGCCATCGTCTTCTACGTGGTCATCTACACCATGATCCTGAAGCGGCGCACGGCCCAGAACATTGTCTGGGGCGGCGCCGCCGGGTGCTTCCCGGTCCTGATCGCCTGGGCCGCCGTCACCAACACCGTCGAGTGGCCCGCCGTCGTGCTGTTCATGGTGATTTTCCTCTGGACCCCGCCGCACTACTGGCCGCTGTCGATGCGCTACGGCGAGGACTACCGCAACGCCAACGTGCCGATGCTGGGTGCCATCGCCGGTGCGAAGGTGGTGTCGGTGCAGGTGGTCCTCTACGCCTGGGCCATGGTGGCGTGTTCGCTGCTGATGATCCCGGCCGGTGGTGCCGGCTGGGTCTACACGGTGACCGCCGTCGGCGCCGGTGCCTGGTTCCTGTACGAGTCGCACGCCCTGTACAACCGCGCCCAGGCCGGCGACGTTTCCAACAAGGGAGCCATGAAGGTCTTCCACGGCTCCATCAGCTACCTGACCCTGCTCTTCATTGCCCTGGCCGTCGACCCGTTCGTCGGCTCGGCCGTCATGGGCGGCTGATCCCCCCGTTCATCTGCCTGACGCTCCCTCACCACTGGTGGGGGAGCGTCAGCTGTATCAGGGGGACGGTCCTTTTCGGTCCCGGGGTATCCTTACGAACCGGCCAAGCGACACAACCCCAGGGGAGCCCGTGATCAACCGCAGCGATGTACTTCAGGCACAGAACCGCATCAGTGGCCACGTGCGGCGCACACCGTTGCTCCGCGGGGGCACCGCTGCCGCCCCGCTCTGGTTCAAATGTGAGTTCCTGCAGCACACGGGCGTCTTCAAGGCCCGCGGCGCCTTCAACCGCCAGCTCGCCGCCCGGGAGCGCGGGGAGCTGGACCCGGCCGTCGGCGTGGTGGCGGCGTCAGGCGGCAACGCGGGTTTGGCGAACGCGTACGCCGCCGCGGCCCTCGGTGTGCCGGCGACGGTGTTCGTCCCGGAGAACGCCCCGCGGGTAAAGGTCGAGCGTCTCCTCGCGTACAACGCCACGGTCCGGCAGGTCGGCGCCGAGTACGCGGAGGCGTTCGCGGCCGCAATGGACTACGTGGAAGATACCGGCGCCCTGTTCTGCCATGCGTACGACCAGCTGGAAATCGCGGCAGGCGCGGGCACCCTGGCCGAGGAAATCCTTGAGGACGAGCCCGGCATCGACACGATCGTCGTCGCCGTCGGCGGTGGCGGACTCTATGCGGGCGTGGCGGCAGCTGCCGAGGGCCGGGCCCGCGTCGTCGCGGTCGAGCCCTTCACCATCCCCACGCTGCGCGCGGCCCTCGACGCCGGCCGTCCGGTCGATGTGGCGGTTTCGGGCGTCGCCGCGGATTCCCTCGGGGCCAGGCGCGTGGGTGGGATCGCCTTCAGCATCGCCTCACGCGTCCCGCCGGCCTCTGTGCTGGTGGACGACGCCGCCATCGTCGCCGCCCGGTCACAGTTGTGGAGCGATTACCGGATCCCCGCCGAATACGGGGCTGCGGCTGCGTTCGCGGCGCTCACGTCAGGGGCGTACACACCCGCCGAAGGGGAACGCGTCGCGGTGATCGTCTGCGGGGCGAACACCGATGCCTGCACGCTGGAGAACGACCCGCGCAGGGACTGAATAGCCGATTGAACTCTGGCGACTAACCGTGCCGGGAAGCGGCGCTGCCGGCCGGCTGCCGGTCCGGATGGTAGCGGGCCGAATAGTGCTGGTCGAAGCGGGTCCGCGCGATCCGCCCGAGCCGTTCGACGGTGTGCCAGCTGATGACCGCAATGAGCAGGGTCACCACGATGGCGGACACCGCGATGAGCGGTGGCAGATCGGCCGTGGAGCCGCCGTTGAGCCAGAGAATGACGGCGTAGTTCCAGAGGTACGCGGCGTAGGAGACGGTGCCCAGCAGCTGCGCCGGGCGCGTCCACTTCGGCATCACTGCGGTTCGGGAGGCGGCCAGCGCGACCAGGACAGCCGCGGCGGCCATGGCCAGCGGGCCGCCAATGAACATGAAGGCCGGCGTTTCGTTGGCCTTCGGGAAGTAGATCAGCGCGGCCAGGACGGCGACGGAACCGAGCAGGGCCGCACGCCTGAGCCAGCGGCCGGTGAACCAGTTGAACACATGGACCCTGTACAACCGCAGGGCCGAACCGATGATCAGGCCCAGGCCCCACGTGGTCGGCAGCGCGTAGACCAGCGAGTGAAGTTGCGGGGCCAGGGTCACCATTGCCAGCACACTGGCCGACATGAGGAACAGCGCGACGGCGGCGGACCAGCCAATCAGCCGTCCCTGGCGGTTGCGCCGCAGCGCGAGCACCAGCAGCGCGGGCCAGATCAGGTAGAACTGTTCTTCCACCGCCAGCGTCCAGAGCGGTCCGATCGCCATGCTGACGTCGAACGGCAGGGGGAGGTCTTTGAGGTAGCCAAGACCGGCGAGGACCGTGTAGCCCACGATTCCCTTGGACCGGTCACCGAGAATGTCGGTGGCCAATTCGACGATCGCGTATACGCCCAGGAGAGAGACCAGTGCCGGCACCAGCCGGAAGGCCCTGTGCGCATAGAAGCGTCCGTAACGAATTTTCCGGTGCCGTTCGATATCGCCGACCAGCACGTTGGTGATCAGGTAACCGCTCAACACGAAGAAGGCAATGACACCCACGATGCCGGCGCCCTGGAATATGCCGGGCCAGGAATGTCCGAGCAGGACCGCGCCCACGGCGGCACCGCGAAGAACGTCCAGGCCGTCCAGCCGCGGGCGCTTTGCAGTATGTTGGACCGTCTGTGCGGGCCTTTCGCGGACTAATAACGCCACATATCCTCCGGTGCCTCTGTCTGGCCGGTTCCGATTCCAGCTGCATCAAGGCAAAACCGCGCCGTCCGTCTATCCATGGATGCGATTGCGGCGCCAGTTCTGCGCCCTATCCAAGTATTCCCGCCTTGGCTGGACGAAACCTGACGCCGGTTCTGTGGCTGCCCGGCTCTGCGGCTGCCCGGCTATAGGGCGGGCCCGAAAAGGGGCCACAGCATCCAGTATTCCGAAATCTTTCCCGTTTGGACAAGTGACTGGCCAGTAACCGGGCGTCGAGGGGGACGCTTTTAGGCCACTTTAGAGATTGTGGGCCACCAGCTCCAGCCCGATTACCAGCAGGCTCAACACGACTTCGGCGAACATGATGGCGGCCTTGTGACGGAGCGGGATCTCGAGGCGGCGGATCGCGAGGAACCCGACGATGCCGAGCGAGACAACCAGAACAGCGACTGCCCACCCGAGGGCAACGGCCGTCGACCACAGACCGAGGCCGGCTGCCGTGAGGAGGAGCAGCGGGGTGACCAGGACGCCGAGGCCGCCCGCGCTGACCGTGATCATGTGGTGCAGCTCCTCACCGGTGGGAAGCTTCGAATGGACAGTCAGGTGGCTCAGGAGGTCGGCGACGAAAATCCCCAGCAGGGAGCCGATCACCACGATGCTGAGCGTCGCCGCCGCTGCCAGCGGCGTGGTCTCATCCGCGTGACTCCGAAGCGCCAACACCACGGCCAGGCTCGTGAAGATGATGTAGACGCGTTCTTTGAGGCTCGCCGCGCGTTGGCGGGCTGAGGGTGAAGGAGGCACGGTCGGTTCTGTCGCTTGCATCAGAGAAGGCCTTCCGGTCAGCGTCACGGGAACGAACGAGGAAAACCCACGGCCGCGACGATCCATGTCCATGCCATCCCATAGTCCACCCGGAAATCCCGTCAAGGCCAGCCCCCGGGAGGTGAATGCGGTACTGGTCATTTTTGCCGCAGCGCCCGTACGAGTGCCCAGACAGCGACAGACAGCAATCGCGGGGCCACTTACGGCCCGTCCGGGCGTGCCGGAAGGGCGGTAAGCGACCCCGCGATGCTTTTGTTCAGGGTGCTGCGGCTGGTTAGTCCATCGGGTCAATCCACCGGGCTGTAGCGGGCGAGGTCTGCGGCGTTGGTCGCCGCGCTCATCAGCAGGGCCGCCGCCAGCATGTGAGCGCCGACGAGCAGCGCCGGGATGCCGTTGTAGTACTGCGTGAAGCCGATTGCGGCCTGCAGCACCGTGACGCCCAGGAGCATGAACACCGCGGAGCGGAACGGCCCCTGAATCCGCCCGCGGACCACAAGGACCAGCGCGAACAGCGCGCCGGCGGTCACCAGGTAGGCGGGTACGGCGTGGATGTGCGCGAAGAGGTCCCAGTCGAGGTCGTTGCGCGGGGCGTTCGCGTCCCCGGCATGCGGACCGGCGCCGGTCACCACCACACCGAGGCAGACCGCGACGGCGGAGAGGACCGCGACGGCGGTCATCACCGGGCGGGCAACTCCCGGCAGGGCGGGAAGCTGCACGGTCCGGGCCTTGCCCGTGCGGTCGTACGCCCGGTTCACCAGAAGGGTCGCGAGGACCACGAGGGCCATGGACACGAGGAAGTGCAGGCCCACGACCCACGGGTTCAGCTGGGTCAGCACCGTGATGCCGCCGATGACGGCCTGGGCCGGGATGCTTGCGAGCAGGCCGAGGGCCAGCAGGAAGAGGTCGCGGCGCTCCTTGCGGAGGTTCCACAGATAGACCAGCATCATCACGGCGACGGCCGCCAGCGCAAACGTCAGGAGCCGGTTGCCGAATTCGATGATTCCGTGGATCCCCATTTCCGGGGTGGTCGCCAGGGATCCCTCCGTGCAGCGCGGCCACGTGGGGCAGCCAAGGCCCGAGGCCGTCAGGCGGACGGCGCCGCCGGTCACCACCAGGACGATCTGGCCAATGAGGGACAGCACGGCCAGCCGCCTGACCGTCTTATCGACGCGGACTGGCAGCCGGGAGGTGATTCCGGAGACAATCCGGGGAGTTCGTGACGCCGTGCTCACAGTTTTCTCAATTCCACTTAAACCAACGGGTTGCTGCGCCGCCGGCGATCGCCGTCCAGAGCAGCAGGACAAGAACGGCGGCACCATTGACGCTGCCGTCCAGGAAAGCATCCCTCAGCGCCTGGCCCAGCGCGCCGGAGGGGAGGAAATGCACCACGGCCTGGGCCAGCGCCGGGATCCGTTCGGCCGGAATCACGATTCCGCCAAGCGCGCCAAGCAGGATCCAGAGCAGGTTGGTGATGGCCAGGGTCGCCTCCGGCCGCACCGTCCCGGCGACCAGCAGCCCGAGTGCCGTGAAAGCGGCGGCGCCGAGCACCAGGATGGCCAGCCCGGGCAGCCAGCCCGCGGGATTGGGCTGCCAGCCCAGCAGCAGGGCCACCGCGGTCACGATGAGCACCTGCAGGAACAGCACCGCCAGGACGGCCAGGACCTTCCCCGCAATCAGGCCGGTGCGGCCCAGGGGTGTCGTGGAAAGAAAGCGCAGGACGCCGTAGCGGCGGTCGAAGCCGGTGGAGATGCCCTGCCCGGTGAAGGCTGTCGACATGGCGCACAGGGCCAGGATGCCGGGGACGGCGACATTGATGCGGCTCGAACCGAGTCCGTCCAGCAGGGGAGTCACGGTCAGGCCGACCATGGCCAGCAGCGGCAGCACTATCGCGAGGATCAGCTGCTCGCCGTTCCTGAGCATGGTGACTGTCTCGTACTGCCCCTGCAGCAGGATGCGGCGCAGCAGGGACGCGGGGGCGCTGCCATGCGCGGCGGGGGGCGCGCCGGCACGGCGTGCGCTCTCCAGCGGGGCGCCACCAGTTACGCGGGTCATCGGATCTCCCTTCCGGAGATGTCCAGGAAGACATCCTCGAGGCTGCGCGCTTCAAGGCTCAGGGAGCTGGGCATGATCCCGCGCTGGGCCCACCACGCGGTGATCGCGGCGAGGTCGGCGGGGGTCAGGGCTCCGGTCACGGCGTAACTGCCGGCCCGCGCCTCGGTGACGTCGACGCCGTCGGGCAGCACGCCGGCGAAGTCCAGGCCGGGTTCGGTTTCGAACAACAAGGTGCGGATGTGCTGCGACGCGTCGCCGGCCGGGAGCTGGTGGCGCAGGAGCTGGGCGACGGTGCCCTCGGCGACGTTGCGGCCGGCGTCGATGATGTAGACGTAGTCCGCCAGCCGCTGGGCGTCGTCCATCAGGTGCGTCGTCAGGATGATGCCCATGCCGCTGTTCCGCAGTTCGGAGATGAGATCGAAGACCATTTGGCGGGACTGCGGGTCGAGGCCCGCGCTGGGCTCGTCGAGGAACAGGACCTCCGGATTGCCGACCAGCGCCGCGGCCAGGGCGAGGCGCTGTTTCTGCCCGCCGGACAGGCGCCGCACGTTGGTGCGGCTGAAGGAGTCGATGCCCAGGCGGCCGATGAGTTCATCCACCGGCCACGGGTCCTGGTACATGCCGGCGATGTGCCGCAGCAGGGGGATGGGCCGGGCCGACGGCGGCAGGCCGCCGTCCTGCAGCATCACGCCCACCCGGGCACGGAGGCCCGCGCCGGCCGAATCCGGATCGTGGCCGAGTAGGCTGATGGCGCCGGCGGTGCGCTTTTGCAGCCCCTGGGCGCATTCGATGGTGGTGGTCTTGCCCGCGCCATTGGCGCCGAGCAGGGCCGTGACTTGGCCGCGTTCGGCGACGAGGGAAAGGCCGCTGACCACGCGCAGCATCTTGCCGTCGAGGGTGGGCAGTGGACCAACATCCTTGACAAGCCCGCTGATGGTCAAAACGGGGGATTCGGGAGATCGCACCACAGCATTCTACGCGATGTAGTACGTCGGCCCCTCGGAGGGGCGGTCCCGCAGGCAAGCCATGCCTTACTGGAATGCCGGACTAAATTACGACATGATTGTGTTGTGTATTCCATGAGCGCCCCTGTGTCCGGAACTACGGTGTCCGGAGCCGCTGTTTCCGGAGCCGCTGCGTCCGCAGTCCCGTCCGGGCGCGGCGCCGCGCGCGTCAGGCCTGCCCGGGCACACGTGGCTGCCGTTCCGGACGCCGTTCCCGCGGCCGCCGGCACCCACGCGCACGACGCCGAAGAGCGCACGCGCGACCGCGTCCTGAACGCGGTGCTGGAACACGGACCCATCAGCGCAGCCGAACTCGGCGACCTTCTGGGCTTCACTCCGGCCGCCGTGCGCCGCCACCTGGACCACCTCGCGCGCACCGGCGTGATTGAGGTCAAGCGGGTTGCCCGCGCCGGTGCCGGCGCCGGACGGCCCGCCCGCCGCTACGTCCTGAGCTCCCAGGGCCAGTCGAACCTGGGCAACGACTACCTCGACATCGCCTCCGTGGCGCTGCGCCGGCTCGGCGAGGCGGCCGGCCCCGAGGCCGTGCGGCAGTTCGCCGTCGAGCGGTTCGCCGACATGGAGCGCCGCTACGCGCCGGAGATCGAGCAGGCAGGACCGGACATCACGGCCCGCGCCCAGGCTCTCTCCGCGGCGCTGAGCCGCGACGGGTTCGTCGCCTCGGCGCAGTCGATCGAAGCCAAGGCCCCGCTCCCGGCGGCGCTCTCCAGCGTCCAGCTCTGCCAGGGGCACTGCCCCATCCAGCACCTGGCTGCCCAGTTCCCCGTGTTCTGCGACGTGGAGACCGAAGTGTTCTCCCGGCTGGTCGGCGTCGATGTGCGCCGGCTGTCCACCCTGGCGCGCGGCGGGCACGTCTGCACCACCCACATACCTACGGGCCGTCCGGCCGCCGTCGGGACTCCCAGTCCCGCTGCACCGGTCAACCCGGACGAAGTATCCAACCATCTCCAAGAAAGGCCGTGATGACGGACCAACTATCAGAGAAGAAGGTTGCTGGCTCTACTGTGATTTCGGAGATTCTGGAAAAGAATCCCGAGCTCCACGGAATTGGCACCTATGAGTACGGCTGGGCCGACAAGAACGACGTCGGGGCCAACGCCCGCCGCGGCATCGACGAAGACGTTGTTCGCGATATTTCGGCCAAGAAGAACGAGCCGGAATGGATGCTCGACCTCCGGCTCAAGGGCCTGAAGTACTTCGACCGCAAGCCCATGCCCACCTGGGGCGCGGACCTGTCCGGCATCGACTTCGACAACATCAAGTACTTCGTGCGCTCCACCGAGAAGCAGGCCGCCACCTGGGAAGACCTGCCCGAGGACATCCGGAACACCTACGAGAAGCTGGGCATCCCGGAAGCCGAGCGCAGCCGCCTCGTCTCCGGCGTCGCCGCCCAGTACGAGTCTGAAGTGGTCTACCACCAGATCCGCGAGGACCTGGAAGCCCAGGGCGTCATCTTCCTGGACACCGACACCGCGCTGCGCGAGCACCCGGAGATCTTCCAGGAGTACTTCGGCACCATCATCCCGGTGGGCGATAACAAGTTCGCGTCGCTGAACACGGCCGTCTGGTCCGGCGGTTCCTTCGTGTACGTGCCCAAGGGCGTCCACGTGGACATCCCGCTGCAGGCCTACTTCCGCATCAACACGGAAAACATGGGCCAGTTCGAGCGCACGCTGATCATCGCGGACGAGGACTCCTACGTCCACTACATCGAAGGCTGCACCGCGCCGATCTACACCTCGGACTCGCTGCACTCCGCCGTCGTGGAAATCATCGTGAAGAAGGGCGCCCGCGTCCGCTACACGACCATCCAGAACTGGTCCACCAACGTGTACAACCTGGTGACCAAGCGCGCCATCTGCGAAGAGGGCGCCACCATGGAGTGGATCGATGGCAACATCGGCTCCAAGGTCACCATGAAGTACCCGGCCGTCTACCTCGTGGGCGAAGGCGCCAAGGGCGAGACCCTGTCCATCGCGTTCGCCGGCGAAGGCCAGCACCAGGACACCGGCTCCAAGATGGTCCACATCGCGCCCAACACCAAGAGCTCGATCATCTCCAAGTCCGTGGCCCGCGGCGGCGGCCGTGCTGCCTACCGCGGCCTGGTCCAGGTCCGCGAAGGCGCCAAGCACTCGGCCAACACGGTCCGCTGCGACGCCCTCCTGGTGGACACCATCAGCCGGTCGGATACCTACCCGTACATTGACATCCGCGAGGACGACGTCACGATGGGCCACGAGGCCACGGTCTCGCGGGTCAGCGAGGAGCAGTTGTTCTACCTGATGTCCCGCGGCATGCGCGAAGACGAGGCCATGGCGATGATCGTCCGCGGCTTCATCGAGCCGATTGCCCGCGAACTGCCGATGGAATACGCCCTCGAGCTGAACCGACTGATTGAACTGCAGATGGAAGGATCGGTCGGTTAATGACTGACATCACTACTGAAAAGGCCCGCATCGGCGCGCCCTCAGCCCAGCCGTTCATCAACGGCTTCACCGAGGAAGGCGAAAGCCTCTCACCGCTGAACGCCGCGGAGTCCAAGGCGCCGCTGGCCGGCGAGGCTGTCAAGCGCCACTCGCACGGCGGCGGCGTCGGCGTACCGGACAGCTCACGCGCCGGCCGCCTGACCTCTTACAAGCTGGCGGACTTCAAGCCGCTGACCGGCATGGAGGAGGACTGGCGCTTCACCCCGCTCAAGCGCCTCCGCGGCCTGCACACCGAGGTCCTCGCCGGTGCGGCGCCGGCCGTGAGCGTCACCGCTCCGGACAGCGTCAGGGTCGAGACCGTCGGCCGTGACGACCGCCGGATCGGCTCCGCCGCCATCCCCGAGGACCGCGTCTCCGCGAACGCCTGGGAGAACTTCGCCGAGGCCACTGTCATCACGGTCCCGTCCGAGGTCGAGGTGGAGGGCGAGGTCAGCGTGCTGCTGACCGGCCAGGGCACCGAAGCTTCCGCGCAGCACGTCGTGATCGTCGCGGAAAAGTTCTCCAAGTCGGTCGTCGTCCTGGACCACCAGGGCACCGCCGTCGTCTCG
>Ga0207683_10003454_pt1 | contig 13782 bp, 12 predicted proteins | sample KBSM73metaG_FD_184333 | JGI IMG/M metagenome (GOLD analysis project Ga0207683, IMG submission 184333) | Miscanthus rhizosphere microbial communities from Kellogg Biological Station, Michigan, USA - KBS M7-3 metaG (SPAdes) (version 2) | ecosystem: Host-associated > Plants > Roots > Rhizosphere >...
GAAGGCTTCGTTCAGCTCCCACAGGTCGATGTCGTCGACGCCGATGGCGAGACGGTCGAAGAGCTTGCGCACGGCGACGACCGGGCCGATGCCCATCTCGTCGGGCTCGCATCCGGCGACGGCGAATCCACGAAAGACGCCCATCGGCGCCAGGCCGCGACGCGCAGCTTCGGTGTCGCTCATGACGACGCAGGCCGCTGCGCCGTCCGAGAACTGGCTCGCATTGCCGGCTGCGACCGTTCCGCCCGCGAGCGCCGGCTTGATTTTGGCGACGCCCTCGAGCGTGGTGTCGGCGCGGATGCCCTCGTCGCGCGCGACCGTGACCTCGCGCATCGATACCTGGCCCGTGTCCATGTCCGCGACGCCCATCGTGACCGTGATCGGCACGATCTCGGCGTCGAAGCGGCCGGCCGCCATCGCTGCCGCGGCGCGCTGCTGGCTCTGCACGCCGTACTCGTCCTGCCGCTCGCGCGGAATCGCGTAGCGCTCGGCGACTTTCTCGGCCGTTTGCAGCATCGTCCAGTAGATCTCGGGCTTGTGCCGGTCGAGCCAGGGATCGTGCAGCATGTGCTGGTTCTGCTCGTTCTGCACGCACGAGATCGATTCGACGCCGCCCGCCACGATGACGTCCGCCTCGCCCGCCATGATCCTCTGCGCCGCCAGCGCAATCGTCTGCAGGCCCGACGAGCAGAACCGGTTGACGGTGGCCCCGGCCACCGAAACCGGACAGCCGGCGCGGAGTGCGATCTGCCGCGCGATGTTGGAACCGGTCGCGCCCTCGGGCAGCGCGCAGCCGATCATGACGTCGTCGACCTCTCCGGGATCGAGTGCTGCGCGATCGATGGCGTGCCGCACGGCATGCCCGCCCAGCGTGGCGCCGTGGGTCATGTTGAACGAGCCGCGCCACGATTTGGCGAGCGGCGTGCGTGCGACGGAAACGATCACGGCATCGGTCATCGATGAAGCTCCTGGTTGATGTCTAATCGCATGTGCGGGGCGGGCTCATCCGTTGAAGGTCCTGCCTTCCGCCGCGAGGCGCGACAGCAGCGCCGCGGGACGCCAGAAATCGGCATCGGTGGAGCGTGCCGCCGCGAACTCGCGCATGCGGCGCTCGACATTGAAGAGGCCCAGCATGTCCGCATGCAGCATGGGCCCGCCGCGGTGCGCCGGGAACCCGTAGCCCGTGAGGTACACGACGTCGATGTCCGAGGCCCGCAGGGCGATCCCGTCGTCCAGGAGCCGCGCGCCTTCGTTGACCAGCGCGAGCACGCAGCGATCGACGATCTCATCGTCGGCGATCCGGCGCGGTGTTGCGCCGATGGCAGCGCGATGTGTCTCGATCAGCGCGTGCACCGCAGGATCCGGCAGCGCGTCCCGGCGGCCGGGCTCGTAGCGATACCAACCGGCACCGGTCTTTTGCCCGAACCGTCCCATCTCGCATAGCCGGTCCGCGATCCGGGGATAGACAACCTCCGGTTTCTCGACATAGCGTCGCTTGCGGATGCGCCATCCAATGTCGTTGCCGGCGAGATCGCTCATCCGGAACGGACCCATCGCCATCCCAAAGCGCTCGAGCGCACGGTCGACCTGCTCCGGTGTTGCCCCCTCCTCCAGCAGGAACATCGCCTGCCGCAGGTAATGCTCGACCATCCGATTGCCGATGAAGCCGTCGCATACGCGCGCGACCACCGCGGTCTTGCCGATCCTCTTCGCCAGCGCCATCACGGTCGCCAGCACGTCGTTACCCGTGCGCGCGCCTCGAACCACCTCGAGCAGCTTCATGACGTTGGCGGGACTGAAGAAGTGCAGGCCCACGACATCCGCCGGTCGCGAAACCGCGGCGGCGATGCGGTCCACGTCGAGCGTGGAGGTGTTCGTCGCAAGAATGGCCCCCGGCTTCGCGACGGCATCCAGACGGCGAAACACATCGAGCTTGATATCCATGTCCTCGAACACCGCCTCGACGATCAGGTCGGGCGCCGCGAGATCGGCGTACGCGAGCGTGGGCGTAAACCGCGCCAGCGCGGCGTCGCGCGTGGCCGCCGGGATGCGCCCGCGCGCAACCGATTGATCGTAGTTCCGGCGGATCGTCGCCATGCCGCGATCGAGCGCGTCCTGCGACGTCTCGAGGAGCGTCACCGGCAGCGACGCATTGGCGAACGTCATCGCGATGCCGGCTCCCATCGTGCCGGCGCCAATGACCGCGACACGTGCAATGGTGCGCTTCAGCGTGTCGTCGGGGACGTCCGGAATCTTCGCGGCCGCGCGCTCTGCAAAGAACGCATGGCGGAGCGCGCGCGACTCGGGCGTCGCGACGAGCTGAAGAAAGAGCTCGCGCTCGTAGCGCAGCCCTTCGTCGAACGGACGCAGCACCGAGGCCGCGACCGCATCGACGCAGCGCGCAGGGGCAGGCAGGCGCGGCGATCGCGCGGCAATGGTATTGCGTGCAAACCGGAAAAACGCCTCCGCGACCGGGAGCTCGATTCTTTGATCGCGGAGCCTTCGCAGGGGCCGCCGATCTTTCGCGGCAGCGTGGGCAAAGGCGATGGCCGCAGCGACGACATCACCCTCCGCCACGAGATCGAAAAGCCCGTTTTCGGCCAGGTCACGCGCCGGCACCGGCGCGCCGGAGACGATCATGTCGAGCGCCTTTTCGACCCCGATCGCGCGCGGAAGTCGCTGGGTCCCGCCTGCGCCCGGCAGGATACCCAGGCGGACCTCCGGCAACGCGATCGGGGCGTCCGGCGCCGCGACGCGAAAATGGCATCCCAGCGCGAGCTCGAGCCCGCCGCCCATGCAGACGCCGTTGATAGCCGCCACCACCGGCTTGGCGCAGCTCTCCACGGTGCGGATCAGCGTGGCCAGGGTCGGTTCCGCGACGGATTTCGGGGTGTTGAATTCGCGGATGTCGGCGCCGCCCGAGAACGCCTTGCCCGCGCCGGTGATCACGATGGCCGCGACGCTCGCATCGGCGGCAGCGCGATCGAGGAGCGCAAGCGTCTCGGCACGGACTGCGTACCCAAGGCCGTTCACCGGAGGATTGTCGAGGGCGATCAAGGCCACGTCGCCATCCTGTCGATATGAAGCGCCGGTCGTCATGTCTTCCTTTCGAATGTCCCGCGACCATTTATCACACCCTGCAGGGCGATCCAGGCCGCGGCCGAGGGGACGCGCTTCAGACTTCGAGCCATTCCCTGCGCACCGCCTCGGATTCCTGCAATGCGTGCGCCGTGCCTTCGAAGACGATACGCCCCTGCCCCATCACGTACAGGCGATGCGAAATTGCGAGCGCGATCGTGAGCTTCTGCTCCACCAGGAGGATGGCGATGCCCCGCGCGGCGATCGCTTCGAGCAGGCTCTGCACGTGCGCCACCATCAGCGGCGCCAGCCCTTCGGTCGGCTCGTCGATCATCATGAGCGAAGGATCGCCCATCAGGGAACGGCAGATCGTCAGCATCTGCTGCTCGCCGCCCGACAACACGCCGGCAGGCGCATCCGCGCGTTCGCGCAGCAGTGGAAAAAGGCGAAACATGTCCTCCTGCGACCACCCATCGCCTCGGCGTGCCGGCTTTGCGCCGAGGAGCAGGTTCTCGCGTACGGTGAGCCCGGGAAAGATCGCCCGGTCTTCCGGCACGTAACCGATGCCGCGGCGCGCGATCGCATGCGGAGGCAGCCCGTCGATGCGCGCCCCGGCGAAATCGATGCGTCCGACCGGCGCCACTTCGCCCATGATCGTCTTGACGGTGGTGGACCGCCCGGCGCCGTTGCGGCCCAGAAGACTCACGATTTCGCCGCGCCCGACCGAGAAGGATATGCCCTGGAGGATATGGCTCTTGCCGTAGTACGCGTGCAGGTCGCGTACTTCAAGCATGGCAGGCGGTCCCGAGATACGCGGTCTGCACGGCAGCGTTGGCGCGAATGCGCGCTGGGGTATCGGTGGCGATGATCTCGCCGTAGACCAGCACCGAGATGCGATCGGCCAGGTCGAACACGACGCTCATGTCATGCTCGACGATCACGAGCGTGCGACCGTCCGATACGGTGCGGATCAGGTCGACCGCGGCGTCGGCTTCGGCGCGGCTCATGCCCGCGGTGGGCTCGTCCAGCAGGAGCACATTGGCGTCGCCGGCGATGGTGACGCCGATCTCCAGAGCACGCTGCTCCGCGTAGGTGAGGACACCGGCCGGCGTGTCGCGCCGCGCCGTCATGCGAATCCGTTCGAGGGTGCGCTCCGCCTTCTCGCGCACGTCGCCGAGCCCGTCGATCGGTCGCAGGAAGCTGTAGCGGTAGCCCAGCGACCACAGCACCGCGCAGCGAATGTTCTCGAACACGGAGAGACGCGGAAAAATGTTGGTCACCTGGAAGCTGCGCGAAAGTCCCCGCCGGTTGATCGCGTACGGGGGCGCGCCGGCGATCTCCGTTCCATGGAGACGGATCGATCCCGACGTGGGCGCAAGACGCCCGCTGACGAGGTTGAACAGGGTCGACTTGCCGGCGCCGTTCGGGCCGATCACGGCATGTCGCTCGCCGACTCCCACGGACAGCGACACGCCGCGCAGGATGGACGTCGCTCCGAACCGTTTTTCGACGGCGCGAAGCTCCAGTGCAGGCGCGCTCATGGTCATGACGGCGGCAAGCGCGAGCGTGAAGGCGAAGCCGCCTGCACGCGCTCGAACGCCGCCGCAACGGTGGGCCACGTGGCGCGAAAGACGACGAATCCCAGGATAAGCGCGGCGAGCGCACCCGTCCACGACGCGGCCGTTGAGGCGTCCACAGGAATTCCGAGGAGGCGCATCCGCGTGCCCAGCTCCGGCTGGGTCGCCAGGCGATAGCTCATCTCGATCAGGACGACGAGCCCCGCGGTTGCGATGACCGCAGGGACGGTCGCCAGCGCGTAGGTACCGAGGAGGCGCACGAAGCCGGGCGCCTTCACGAGCGGCACGTGCATGAGCAGGAGTCCGGCGAGACCGCCCGGCACGAACAGGATGACGGCGATGAAGAACAGGCCGAGATACAGGAGCCAGGCGGTGGTGTAGCCCGACAGTCCGATCTGCAGCCAGGTGATCGTGATCGCACCCAGCACCGGGCCCGCGAAATGGCGCGCACCGCCGATGTAGGTCATCACGAGAACGGTGCCCGAGCGCTGCGCGCCTACCGCGTCCGCCGACACGATCTCGTAGTTGATTGCGGAAAGCCCCCCCGCAAGTCCCGCGAACAGGCCTGCGACGGCAAAGGCGATGAAGCGGATCCGCTGCGGATCGTAGCCCACGAATTCCACGCGCTCGGGATTGTCGCGCACCGCGTTGCAGAGGCGGCCTACCGGGGTCCTCGCAAACGCGTACATCAGTACCGCGGCCAAGAGTCCCCACGCAACCACCAGGTAATACATCGAAAGCTGCGAGCCGAAATCGATTCCGAGCAGAAGCGGCGCCCGCGTGCGACTTGCGGTGATGCCCTCCTCTCCGCCGAACAGGCCCGGCAGCATGAACGTCGCGGCATAGACAAGCTCGCCGACGCCCAGCGATATGAGCGCGAATATCGTGCCCGCGCGCCGGGTGGTGACCGCACCGAAGAGAATGCCGAACAAAAGTCCGCCGAGGGCACCTGCGATGGGCACGAACGGCAATGGCACCGGGAGGCCCTGATTGATGAAGCGCAGAAGATGGAGTGCGGCGTAGCCGCCCAGCCCGAAATACACGGCGTGCCCGAAGCTCAGGAGGCCCGTCTGGCCGAAGAGCACGTTGTACGACAGCGCGAAGACCGCCGCGATTCCCATCTGCGTCAGCAGCGACCGGGCGAAGTCGCTCGCGAGGCCGGGCAGGTACGGAAGCGCGAGCAGCGCCAGCGCCGCAAGCCACCATGCGGCATGGCGACGAAGGGCCGGGGCGCGCTCGCGATGCGGCATCGCACCCGCGACCGCGACTTCGGCGCCGCCGCGCGTCATACGTCGCGGGTACCGAGAAGTCCGCGCGGGCGCACGATCAGCATCAGCACGAGCAGGAGATAAGGCACGATCGGTGCAGCCGTGGCCACCTTGATCGACCACAGCTCATAGAGCGGCGTCGCGCGCGTGATCGTGAGCCCCAGCGCGCGAAACAGATCGAGGAGCGAATAGTCGACGGCCACTGCGAAGGTCTGCACGATGCCGATCAGCATCGACGCGATCAGTGCGCCGGCAAGGGATCCCAGTCCTCCGACGACGACGACCACGAACACGATCGGCCCCACCGCGTGCGCGAGCGTCGGCTGCGTGAGCAGCATGAAGCCGCCGATGACTCCGGCCAGGCCGGCCAGCGCACTGCCGATCGCGAAGACCAGCACGAAGATCGCGGGCACGTCGTGGCCCAGCGCGCTCACCATCTGCGGATGCGTGAGCGCCGCCTGGATGACAAGGCCCAAACGCGTGCGCTTGAGGGCGAGGTACAGGAACACGAACATGGCGATCGAGATCGCCATCATCAGTCCCTTGTAGGCGGGAAAGGTGCTGCCGAAAACGGAGAACAGCGGAAAATCGATCGCGGCCGGCACGCCGTTGGCAACCGCGTTGCGGCCCCAGATCATCGTGACCAGCTCCTCGATCACGTAAGCGAGACCGAAGGTGAACAGGATCTCCGCCACGTGGCCGCTCTTGTGGACGTGGCGCAGGCCGTAGCGCTCGATCGCCGCGCCGATCAGTCCGCACGCGATCGGCGCCAGCGCCAGCGCGGGCCAGAAACCGACCCAGCGTGCGAGCTGAAAAGACAGGTAGGCCCCGAGCATGAACACGCTCGCGTGGGCGAAGTTGAGCACGCCCATCATGCTGAAGATGAGCGTGAGGCCGCTCGTCAGCATGAACAGCAGCAGGCCATAGACAATGCCGTTGAGGAGCGAGGTGGTGACGAGCTCGAGCATGGACTACGCGTTCCTCACAACGCAATCCTCGCATTTGCCGTATCGGCGCGCGCAAAAATGGATTCCCGCTTTCGCGGGAACGACGAATCCGATGGATGCACATGCGCGTCGTCCCCGCGTACGCGGGAACCCGGCGGCGTTTCGCCCGCAACCACGGATTCCCGCGTTGCGCGGGAATGGCTCAGGGACGAAAGGGCGACGCATGCGCCCTACTTCGGCCGCTCCATCTTGCAGGTGGTGGGCAGCGCCGTCGCCTTGCCGTCGACCTTGGCGTCGGTCTGCCAGCCGAAGCCGGAGTCCTCGACGTCGTACTTCTGCCCTTTTTCCAGCGTCGAGACGTACAGCGGCTGCAGCATCTGATGGTTGTCGGCGCGCATCTCGACCTCACCCAGCGGCGTCGACATTTTCATGCCTTCGAGTGCGCGCGCGACTTTCACGGGATCGTTCGACTGCGCCTTTTTCGCGGCCGCGGCGAACATCTCCCACATCGTCTTCGCGCGCCAGTAGGTGTATTCGTTTTCCTTGCCCGGGTATTTCTTGGCGAACGCCGCCACCGAGGAATCGAGCTCGGGTGTTGCATTCTTGTGCCATTCCGACACCTGCTTCAGGGTGTCGACGCCGGCTTCGCCGATCGCCGTCACCGTCCCCGGGCTGCCGCCGTAGTACGTCTGCCAGCCGACCTTGAGACCCGCGTCCTTGCCGGCCTTGATCAACAGCACCATGTCGTTGCTCCAGTTGCCGGTGATCACGGTGTCCGCGCCTGCCGCCTTGATCTTGGAGACGTACGGCGAGAAGTCCTGCACCTTCTGCAGCGGATGGAGCTCGTCGCCCACGACCTTGATGTCGGGGCGCTTCTCGGCGAGCATCTTGTTGGCCGCGGCCGCCACTGCCTTGCCGAACGAATAGTCCTGATTGATGAGGTAGACCTTCTGGACCTTCTTGTCGCGCGCGATGACGTCGGTCATCGCCGCCATCTTCATGTCGGCGTCGGCATCGAACCGGAAATGCCAGAAATTGCATTTCTCGTTGGTCAGGGCGGGATCTACTGCCGCGTAGTTGAGGTACAGAACCTCCTTGCCGGGATTGCGCTCGTTGTGTTTCTGCACCGCGTCCGTGATCGCGAGGGCCACGGCGCTCCCGTTGCCCTGGACGACATAGCGTGCGCCCTCGTCGAGCGCCTTCTTGAGCTGGATCAGCGATTCCTGCGGGTTGACCTTGTTGTCGTACGACAGGAGCTCGAGCTTCTCGCCGTTGAGCCCGCCCGCGGCGTTGATCGCGTCGATGTAGAACTGATGCGTCTTCTGCGCCAGAATGCCGGTGCTTGCGGCGCCGCCGGACAGCGGGTCGATGAATGCGATCTTGACGTCGGCTGCCGCCGATGCCGCGCCGAACATCGCGGCCACGGCCAGTCCTACCACGCTGCAGGCACGGTTGCGCACGGTCGTCCTCCTATGCCCTTGTGTCGGGACTTCCGCTCCCGGGGTGCGGCGGGCATACCGGCGACCCCGTCCCTTGTGAGGCGGATGCTACTGGGGCGGGGCCGGCATTTCAAGCACACCAACGACGTCCGGCGATGACCGGTCGTGAAACTTGCCAGAGGAGGCAACCATGCAGGGCCTGATGATGAACATGCCGCTGTTGATCTCGTCCCTGATCCGTCACGCCGATCGGTTCCACGGGGACACCGAGATCGTCTCGCGCGCGCTCGAAGGGCCGATCCACCGCTACACCTACCGCGACGCGCACGCGCGCTCGCGGCGGCTCGCGCGAGCGCTCGCGCGTCTGGGCGTGGGCGCCGGCGATCGCGTGGGCACGCTGGCGTGGAACGGCTACCGCCACTTCGAGCTCTACTACGGCGTGTCGGGCATGGGCGCGATCGTGCACACGATCAATCCGCGGCTCTTCTTCGACCAGCTCACCTACATCGTCGGGCACGCGTCCGATCCGTACGTGTTTTTCGACCTGTCGTTCGTTCCGCTCGTCGAGAAGCTGGCCGCGGCGTGTCCCGCGGTGAAGGGTTGGGTGGCTCTCACCGACCGTGCGCACATGCCGCAGGCGGCGATCCCCAACCTTCTCTGCTACGAGGAGCTGCTAGCGGCGGAGGACGACGACTTCGAGTGGCCCGAGTTCGACGAGAACACCGCGTCCGGGCTTTGCTACACCTCGGGGACGACCGGCCATCCCAAGGGCGTGCTGTTCAGCCACCGCTCGACCCTGCTGCACGCCTTCGCCGTCTCATTGCCGGACGCCAAGGGCTACACCGCGCGCAGCGTGATCATGCCCATCGTTCCGATGTTCCATGTCAACGCCTGGGGCATCCCCTACGCGGCGCCGCTGTCGGGATCGAAGCTCGTGTTTCCGGGCGCGGCGCTGGACGGCAAGAGTCTCTACGAGCTGATGGAGGCCGAGGGCGTCGACAGCTCGGCGGGCGTTCCGACGGTCTGGCTCGGGCTCATCACCTACATGAAGCAGAACAATCTCAAGTTCTCGACGCTTCGCGCGACCACGATCGGCGGCTCGGCGTGCCCCGCGGCGATGATGCAGACGTTGCGCGACGACTTCGACGTTCGCGTGATGCACGGCTGGGGCATGACCGAAATGAGTCCCGTAGGCACCATCAACGCGTTCAAGGGCAAGCACCTGGCCTGGTCCGACGACGAGCGGTTCAGGCAATCGCTCAAGCAGGGGCGCCCGCTTTTCGGCGTCGACATGAAGATCGTCGACGCGGAAGGCAGGGACCTGCCGCACGACGGCAAGGCGACCGGCAACCTGCTCGTGCGCGGGCCCTGGATCGTCCGGAATTACTACGCGAACGAAGGACCGAGCCCGCTGACGGCGGACGGCTGGTTTCCGACGGGCGACATGGGCTCGCTCGATCCCGATGGCTACCTGCAGATCACCGACCGGTCGAAGGATGTCATCAAGTCGGGCGGCGAATGGATCAGCTCGATCGAGCTCGAGAACATCGCGGTCGGGCACCCCGACGTGGTCGAAGCCGCGGTGATCGGCGTGGCGCATCCCAAATGGGACGAACGTCCGCTGTTGCTGGTGGTGCGAAAGCCGGGTGCGGCACTCGACCGGACTTCGATGCTGGCGTTCTATCGCGATCGCGTCGCTCGATGGTGCGTGCCGGACGATGTCCTTTTCGTCGAGGACCTGCCGCACACCGCCACCGGCAAGCTGTCGAAAAAGACACTGCGGGAAAAGTACGCGGGATATCGGCTGCCGACGGCCGACGCACCCGTGGCGCGCACCGGCGATTGAACGCGGCGCCCATGCATCTTCATCCTTGAGAGACGAGGCAGCGATGTTTATGCGATTCCGAGAAACCCTCGCAGCAGCGACCGCTGCCGCGGCCGCTTCGCTTGCGCTTTGGCACGGCAACACCTTCGCCGCCGCCGCCGCGAAGGCGACCGAGTGCACGAAGATCAATGTCTGCTATTGCGTCAGCAGCGACCTTCGCACAAGCATCGACGCGAAGGTCGCGAAGTTCCGCCAGCTTCTCGCGGAGCAGCGCAAGGCAGGTAAGCTCGTAGGCTACATGAGCGTCCCGTTGTCGCCCTCCGGCGGCGGCAGTTTCGACGTCAACAAGGAAGTCGCGGAAGCGGCCCGGGCCGCGATCGAGAAGCGTTTCGGCGCCGACCAGGTATTCGTTCTGAATCCCGGCACGGCAGACGCGGATCTGCCAAACGGCTCCGGTGCGGACTACATGCTCATGTGGACGACACTGCTCGAAGGCCCCAACGGACTCGGCGAGGATCTGGACTTCGTCTACTTCGTCGGCCCGCAGGACTTCGCGCGCTACTTCGGGCTGAATGGCACCGGGGACATGGCGAAGATCGACGGCTACTACGACAAGCGGATGGCTGCGGATCCTGCGTTCGACAAGGCGGTCAAGGAGGGTCTCACCAAAACGACGTTCCGCAACTACTACGGGCTCAAGGCCTCCACGGCCTTCAGCCGCGGCGCCCACGACGAGTGGAACATCGTTCGCGTGATCAACGAACGCCGCCGCAGCGATCCCAAGCTCGGCATCGCCAATCAGCTGCCGGTATTGTTCGACGGCCAGGGCATTGCCCCGTCGGCGTGGGAGTCGACGGTGTCCGAAGGCTACGTGGGGAAATGCGCGCTATAGCGACTCCCGGTTCACTTGGTCGCGGGACGACGCGAGCCAGGATCGATCGCAGTCCCCGCGCACGCCGGGGGCCAACGACCTTCTTCGACCGCGATCTTGCCTCTAATCCCGCGCGCCTTCCACGGGATGTCCCTCGGCACGCCAGCGCAGCATGCCTCCTGCGAGATTGGCGACTTTCGGGAAGCCTGCCTTCTGCAGCATCACCGATGCCTGCGCCGACCGCGCGCCCGACCGGCACACCGCAACGACGGGCTGATCGCGCGCCAGCTCGCTGGTGCGTGCGGCGAGCTCGCCCAACGGGATCCACTTCGCGCCGCGAATCCGGCCAAGCGGACCGTCGAATTCGTCGCGCTCGCGCACATCCACGATCTGCGCCACACCGGCGTGTTCCTCGAGCGCGTGCGGCTGGATCTCGAAAATGCCGGCGAACGTGAACGTCAGCGGCGCCCACGCCGGATCGGCAGCGGGTGTCGCATCGTTTTGCGGCTCGCCGCAACGCATGTTGGCAGGCACGGCAATCTCCATGAGTTTGGGGTGTGGAAGGCCGAGGTTCCGCATGTAGCCCACGAAATCGGCCTCGCCGATCTCGCCGCCCAGCCGCGGATTGAAGCGTCGCTCCTCGCCGACGCTCGTCACGGTCAGGCCACGGTAGTCGTGGGCCGGATACAGCAGGCACGCCTCGGGCAGCGTGAGAATCTGGCTCCGCACCGAACGGTAGAGCGTGCGCGGATCGCCTTCCTGGAAGTCCGTCCGTCCGCTTCCGCGAATCAGCAGGCAATCGCCGGTAAAGGCCATGCTCTCGTCGTCGAGCACGTAGGTCGCGCAACCCAGCGTGTGCCCCGGCGTGGCGCGTACCTCGACATAGCGCTTGCCGAACGCGACGCGATCGCCGTGCGCCACCAGCCGATCGGCGCACGCGGCGCCGCTCGCGGCCGACACGACCATCGCGGAGTTGAATTCGCGCTTGAGCAGCCACGCGCCCGTCACGTGATCGGCGTGCACGTGCGTCTCGAGGGTGGCGACGAGCGACAGACCGAGCTCGCGCACCAGCGCCGCATCGCGCCGGGCCTGCTCGAAAACCGGGTCGATCAGGATGGCCTGCATCGAGCGACCATCGCCCAGCAGGTAGGTGTAGGTCGACGACTGCGGATCGAACAGCTGGCGGAAGATCAGCATTATTCGACGGCGCCGGTGGTGGCTGGAGGCATCGGTCCGCGCAATCGTGCCCGCTCGGCGACCTCGAACGCGAGCATGCCGAGGATCATGGCGATCACGAACACGACCGCCTTCGCATGACCGGCACCCAATGCCACGATGGCAGGTCCCGGACAGAATCCGGCGAGTCCCCAGCCAACGCCGAACGCTGCGCTGCCGAGCACGAGCCGTGCGTCGATGCCGCCTTTCGCGGGCAGGCGCATCGGTCCGCCGAGGAACGTCTGATTGCGGCGCTCCGCCCATGCGACTGCCACGGCGCCCACGGCGATCGCACCCGCCATGACCAGCGCGAGCGACGGATCCCAGCGGCCGCCCACATCGAGAAATCCCAGCACCTTGGCGGGGCTCGCCATGCCCGAGATCACGAGGCCGATTCCGAAGACGAAGCCTGCGACGAGTGCGCTCAAGACCGGCATGGATTCACACCGTAGCAAGATGGCGGACGACGTACACCGTCGCGAATCCCGCAGCCATGAACGTGACGGTTGCAACGATGGATCGCGGCGACAATCGCGACAGTCCGCATACGCCGTGTCCGCTCGTGCAGCCCGCGCCGTATCGGGCGCCGACCCCCACCAGCAATCCGGCGGCGATGAGCGCGGGATAGCCGGCGTCGATGACGATCGCCGGCGGCCCGCGCATCATCGCGAAGGCGATCGGCGCCAGCGCAAGGCCAACGACGAACGCGACGCGCCAGCCGAAATCGGACCGCGACGGCCGCAGCAGGCCGCCGACGATGCCGCTGATCCCCGCGATACGGCCGTTCACGAGCAAGAGGATCGCTGCCGCCACGCCGATGATCGCGCCGCCCAGCAGCGCAGGCCACGGAGTGAACGATGCCCAATCGATGGTCATTGCACGCGATCCGACGTTTCCTGGTGAGCCGCAAGTATCGAACGGGCGCACCCGGTCACGCAACTGGCGGAGCCAGCGCAATACGGCCGGACGTGCCGATCAGCGTTCATGCGACGTCATCCAATCCCAGGTAGGCGCGACGAATGCGCGGGTCGGCGCGCAGCGCCTGCGCTGCGCCTTCCGCGACCACCCTGCCCTGCTCCAGCACGTAGGCGCGCCGCGCGACGTCGAGCGCCATCGCCACATTCTGCTCGACCAGGAGGATGGCGACGCCTTCGTCGTTGATCGCGCGAATCAGCCGGAACATCTGCGCGACGATTGCCGGTGCCAGTCCGAGCGACGGCTCGTCCAGCAGCAAGAGGCGCGGCTTGGCCATCAGCGCCCGAGCGATCGCCACCATTTGCTGCTGACCGCCGGACAGCGTGTCGGCACGCCGGTCCATGTTCTCCACGAGCGGCGGGAACAGCGAGCAGACACGTTCGTGCGCCGCTTGGCGCTCGGATCGAGCGCCACGGCGATAACTGCCGTCCGGTGCTTTATCCAGGTCTTTGCCTGCCAGCTTTATGCAGGCATCGTCAAAGGTTTTCGCTTCTACTGTACCTAACAGGGAAGCAAAACTATGTTCACCGGTTGCGGCATATCCTTCTATCCAAACTTCAAATAGCATCTACGTTAGCTTGGGAGAT
>Ga0207683_10003457_pt1 | contig 13778 bp, 14 predicted proteins | sample KBSM73metaG_FD_184333 | JGI IMG/M metagenome (GOLD analysis project Ga0207683, IMG submission 184333) | Miscanthus rhizosphere microbial communities from Kellogg Biological Station, Michigan, USA - KBS M7-3 metaG (SPAdes) (version 2) | ecosystem: Host-associated > Plants > Roots > Rhizosphere >...
GCGGCGATCTATACGAATCGGAGATTCTCCGATCACGCTCCGCTGATAATCGACTATGACTATGTGCTGTGATCGCGGCGATTCTGGCTTCGGCCGCGCCGCGCGCTTAACCTGCTCGCGCAGGTTAGCCTACGCCGCAACGAGGCGCTCGCGCGCCGCGTTGTCCGATCACGCTCCGCTGATAATCGACTATGTGCTGTAGTGCTGCACGATGCTCCGCCTGAGCAACCTCACGCTCTCCCGCGGCAACAAACGCCTGCTCGAAGGCGCGTCGCTGACTGTGCACGCCGGACACAAGGTCGGCCTTATCGGAGCCAACGGCAGCGGCAAGTCGTCGCTTTTCGCGCTGCTGCGCGGCGAGCTCTCGCAAGACGCGGGCGAAGTCGCGCTGCCGCCGGCCTGGGTGATCGCGCACGTGGCACAGGAAACGCCTGCGGTCGCGTCGCCGGCGATCGACTACGTCCTCGATGGCGACGTCGAATTGCGGCGGATCCAGCGCGCGCTCCGGGACGCTGAAGCCATGGCCGAAATCGATCCGCATGCCGGCGGCGAGCAGCTGGCCGAGCTGCATCACCGCTTCGAGGCGATCGGCGGCTACGGCGCACGGGCGCGGGCCGCGTCGCTGCTCGCAGGCCTGGGGTTCAGCGCCGCGCGGCAGAGCGAGCCGGTGGCGAGCTTTTCCGGCGGCTGGCGGATGCGCCTGAATCTCGCGCAGGCGCTGATGTGCCGCTCCGATCTCCTGCTGCTCGACGAGCCGACCAATCACCTCGATCTCGACGCCGTGCTCTGGCTGGAGGACTGGCTGGCGCGTTACCCCGGCACCCTGCTGCTGATCGCGCACGATCGCGATTTTCTCGACGCGGTGGTCACCGAGATCGCGCACTTGGAAGGCAACAAGCTGCGCCTCTACACCGGCAATTACGCGCAGTTCGAGCGCGAGCGCGCAATGGCGCTGGCGTTGCAGCATTCGGCCTACGTCAAGCAGCAGAAGCAGATCGCGCACCTGCGCTCCTACATCGACCGCTTCCGCGCCAAGGCGACCAAGGCCAGGCAGGCGCAAAGCCGGATCAAGGCGCTCGAGCGGATGGAGTTGATCGCCGCAGCGCACGTCGACAGTCCATTCTCGTTCGAATTTCCGGCCACCGGCATCCACGCGCGACAACTTCTCAAGCTCGATCACGCGACACTGGGCTATGGCGACAAACCGGTACTCACTGGCGTGGACTGGGCGATCCTGGCTGGTGCGCGGATCGGTCTCCTCGGACCCAATGGCGCGGGCAAGTCGACGCTGTTGCGCGCGATCGCCGGCGAGCTCAAGCCTGCGAGCGGCGAACGCCTGGCGGCGCAGGGTCTGTCGATCGGCTATTTTGCCCAGCATCAGGTCGAGCAGCTTCGCCTCGATCAAAGCGCGCTGTGGCATCTGCAGCAGATCGAGCCCGGCACGCGCGAGCAGGCCTTCCGCGATTTTCTCGGCGGCTTTGATTTTCGCGGCGACCGGGTCGGCGCGCCGGTGCGGGAGTTTTCCGGCGGAGAAAAGGCGCGCCTGACGCTGGCGCTGCTGGTGCGCCAGCGACCGAATCTCCTGCTGCTCGACGAACCGACCAATCATCTCGACATCGACATGCGCGAAGCGCTGACCGAGGCGCTGCAGGATTACACCGGCGCGCTGATCGTCGTCGCGCACGACCGTCACCTGCTGCGCGCCACTGCCGACGAGCTCTGGCTGGTCGCCGATGGCGCGCTTGCGCCGTTCGACGGCGATCTGGACGACTACCGGCAGTGGGTGCTGGCCGGACGAGGGCGCGAGGCCTCGGCGACGGTGGCCGATGCCGCAGCTCTGACGCCCGACCGCAAGACGCAAAAGCGCGTCGAAGCGGAGTCGAGACAGCGCCTGTCCGAGCTGCGCAAACCGCTGCAGCAGAAGATCGAACGCATCGAGCGGCGGATCGATCTCATGTCGACGGAAAAACGCGGGCTCGACGAATGGCTGGCGACTTCCGACGCCTACATCGAAGAGAACAAGGAGCGGCTGATCGCTTCGCTCGCCCGGCGCGGCGATCTGGCCTGGGAGCTCGCGCGCGACGAAGCCGAATGGCTCGAGCTGCACGAAGCGCTCGAGCGCGCAGCCGACTGAAGAGGCGGTTCGCGCCGCGCTAGGCCTTGGCCGGTGCCGGCGTTTCCGCGCCGGCCGCTGGCGCATTCCACGGCGCCACGCGCAACAGCAGCGCCATGCCAGGCAGCGCCAGCGCCATGCACAGCAGATAAAAGTCGAACCAGCCGATGGCGTCGACGATCCACCCGGTCGTCGCATTGATCAGTGAACGCGGCACAGCGGCGAGGCTCGTGAACAGCGCGAACTGTGTCGCTGTGTACCGTGGGTCGGTGGTGCGCGCAATGAAGGCGGTGAACGCGGCGGTGCCGAGCCCGACGCCGAGCGCCTCGACGGCGATGACGACGGCCAGCAGCAGCCGGTCCGGCCGATTGACATAAGCGAGCCACGCAAAGCCCAGGATCGAGAAGACCTGGACCGCACCGAACAGCCACAGTCCGCGATTGATGCCGATCCTGAGCATCCAGATGCCGCCGAGCAAGCCACCCAGCACGCTCGCCCACAGCCCGGCGTTCTTGGCGATCAGGCCGATCTCCGACATCGTGAAGCCGATGTCCAGATAGAACGGCGTCGCCAGCGCGGTTGCCATGCTGTCGCCGAGCTTGTAGAGAAAAATGAAGCCAAGCACCAGCAGCGCCTGCCGCCAGCCGGAACGCGTGATGAATTCGTGAAACGGCTCGACGACCGCCTCGCGCAGCGTGCGCGGCGCCGCGCGCGACAGCGCGGGCTCGTCGATCAGCAGCGTGTTGACGATGCCCGGCAGCATGAACAGCGCGGTGATGAAAAAGACGCTCTGCCAGGGCAGCCGGTCGGCGAGGATCAGCGACAGCGCGCCCGGAACCAGACTCGATATCCGGTAGGCCTGTACGTGGATCGCATTGCCCAGACCCAGCTCGACTTCGGGCAGCAGCTCGCGGCGATAGGCGTCGAGGACGATGTCCTGCGTCGCGGCGAAAAAGGCCACCGCCGCAGCAAGGTAGGCAATCGTCCATAAATCCTGCTGAGGCTGGAGTGCGCCGAACAGCGGCAGCGACGCGACCAGCGCGACCTGCGTGACCAGCATCCAGCCGCGGCGCCGGCCGAGCAACGGCAGAGCGTAGCGGTCGACCAGCGGCGACCAGATGAATTTCCACGTGAACGGCAACCCGATCAGCGCGAACAGCCCGATCGCCTTCAGGTCGACGTGCTCGGTGCGAAGCCACGCCGGCAGCAGGTTGATCAGTATGTAAAGCGGGAGCCCGGAGCTGAAGCCGGTGAAGATGCAAATCAGCATCCGGCGGTTGAACAGCGCTTTGGCCAGCGGGGGCCTCGAGTCACCCATCGCCGGCATTGTAGCGAAGGGCCGCGCTACGCAGGCGCGGCGCTTCAGGCAGCCGCCGCGCCGTGCCGGAAGCGATAGATGGCGAGCGAGCCGAGCAGGTTCGGCAGCATCGATACCCGCCGCGCGTCGTGCAGCACGACGCGTTCGAGCACGTCGAAACCGCGGGCCGCGCAGAACGCGTCGAAATCGGCCACCGTGCAAAGGTGGATGTTGGGCGTGTCGTACCACTGGTAGGGAAGGTTCTTCGACACCGGCATGCGCCCCCGAAGCACCTGCATCCGGTGCGACCAGTGGCCGAAATTCGGGAAGGTCACGATCGCTTCGCGCCCGACTCGCAGCATCTCGAGCACGATTTCTTCGGTGTGCCGCATCGCCTGCAAAGTCTGCGACAGGATCACGCTGTCGAACGACCGGTTGTCGAAACCGGCCAGCCCGCTTTCCAGGTCGCTCTGGATGACATTGACGCCGTTGCCGATCGACGCCAGCACGCCGGCGTCGTCGATTTCGATGCCGTAGCCGAATGCACCGCGCGACTCGCGCAGGTAGGCGAGCAGGCTGCCGTCACCGCAGCCCAGGTCGAGCACGCGGGCGTTGGCTGCGATCCAGCCGGCGATCGTCGAGAAGTCGGCGCGGGTGGAATAGCTTGCACTCACACCGCGGCCTCTTCCATTTTCATCGAGAAGTCTCGCCGCGGGCTCACGTGGCGTCCTCCTCAGCGGCGCGCGCCAGATACGCGCGCACTATCGCGTGGTACTGCGGTGTGTCCAGCAGGAAGGCGTCGTGTCCGTGCGGTGCGACGATTTCGGCGTAGCAAACGTCGCGCCGGTTGTCGACCAGCGCCTTGACGATCTCTCTCGAGCGCGCCGGCGAGAAACGCCAGTCGGTCGTGAACGCGATCACCAGAAAGCGGCAGCGCGCCGGCGAAAGCGCCTGCGCCAGGTCGCCGCCGGTGGCCGAAGCCGGATCGAAGTAGTCGAGTGCCTTGGTGATGCCGAGGTAGGTGTTGGCATCGAAGTACTCGGCGAACTTCTCGCCCTGGTAGCGCAGGTACGACTCGATCTCGAATTCCGGCGCAAACGAGTAGTTGAGGCCGTCGCGCAACTGCCGGCCGAAGCGCTCGCCCATCTGCTCGTCGGAGATGTAGGTGATGTGTCCGACCATACGCGCGACGCGCAAGCCGCGCAGCGGCTTGGCTCCGTAATCGTGGTAGCGGCCGGCATGGAAATCGGGGTCGGCCATGATCGCCGCGCGCGCGACTTCGTTGAATGCGATGTTCTGCGCAGACAAGTTCGGTGCCGCCGCGATCACCAGTGCGCGTCCGATCCGCTGTGGATAGCGGATCGCCCACGCGAGCGCCTGCATGCCGCCCAGGCTGCCGCCCATCACCGCGGCAAAGCGTCCGATCTCCAGCCGGTCGGCGAGCCGCGCCTGGGCATCGACCCAGTCTTCGACGGTGACGATCGGAAAATCGGCGCCCCACGGCTTAGCCGTGGCCGGATTGATCGAAGCGGGACCGGTCGAGCCGAAGCAGCTGCCGAGATTGTTGACGCCGACGACAAAAAACCGGTCGGTATCTACCGGTTTGCCTGGACCGACCATGTTGTCCCACCAGCCTTCGCTTTCGTTCCGATCGGCGTGGATACCGGCGACATGGTGCGAAGCGTTCAGCGCGTGGCAAATCAGGATCGCATTCGACCGCGCGGCGTTGAGCTTGCCGTAGGTCTCGTAGACGAGCTCGAACGCCGGCAGCGACGTGCCGGACCGCAACGCGAGCGGCGCGTCGAAGGTCGCCCGCTGCGGCGTCACCACGCCTACCGATGTCGGCGGTCGAGTCAAGACAGGAGCGGCGCTGTTTCCCACGCGGCTAATTCCAGGCAATAAAAAAACCCGACCAGCTTGGCGCCAATCGGGTCGGATCTCCGTCGCCGCTTTAGCCGTATTTGTCAGGGAAACCCGGATAAGGCATCCCTTGCGCCCGCAAGCTGATCGTCAAATCGGCGCGTGGGTTGTAGTCTAGCGCCGCGCAGGCGAAAGTCAATCATTGAGCTTCTCGAGCAGGGCGGCGACCTTCGCGGTCTCCTCGCCGCGCAGCAAGCGCCGGACCAGCGGCCGGATCTCGCTGACGTCGGTCATCAGCACACGCTGCTTGACCTCCAAGAGATGCGCCGGATGCATCGAAAAGTTGCGCAGGCCCATGCCCAGCAGCAGCCGCGTCAGGCGCACTTCGCCGGCCATTTCCCCGCAGACGGCGATGGGAACGCCGACCTTGTCCGCCGTCGCGATCGCGATCGCGATCAACTTGAGCACCGCCGGATGCAGCGGATCGTAGAGATGCGAGACGGCTTCGTCCGCGCGATCGACGGCCAGCGTGTACTGGATCAGATCGTTGGTCCCTATCGACAGGAAATCCAGCCGGCGCGCGAACGGCTCGATCGTAAGCACTGCAGCCGGAATTTCGATCATGCCGCCGACCTCGATCGACGGATTGAATGGCACGCCCCGTTCGAGCAGGCTGCCCTTGGCCTGGGCTAGCAGCACCAGCGTCTGATCGATTTCGGCGATCGAGGCGAGCATCGGCAGCAGGATCCGGATGTTGCCGTAATGCGATGCGCGCAGGATCGCCCGAAGCTGCGTCAGGAACAGCCGCGGCTCGGCGAGGCAAAAGCGCACGGCGCGCAATCCCAGCGCAGGATTCGGCGCGACGCGCACCAGCCCGTCGAGGCCTTCCTTGCTCTTGTCGGCGCCCAGATCGAACGTGCGAATCACCACCGGCTTGCCGCGCATGCCGGCAGCGACCTGCCGGTAAGCCTCGAACTGCTCGTCCTCCGACGGCAGTCCCTGACGATTGAGAAACAGGAACTCGCTGCGGAAAAGGCCGATGCCCCCGGCGCCGTTGTCCAGCGCCTGATCGAGATCGTCGGGGAGCTCGATGTTGGCGAACAGCTCGATGTCGGCGCCGTCGATCGTCGCTGCAGGCGTCGTCTTGAGCCGCTTGAGCTTCTTCCGTGCCAGCTCGATCTCGCCCTGCTTCAGCCGGTACTCGGCGAGCACCGAACGATCGGGGTTGACGATGACGACGTTCTTGGCGCCATCGACGATCAACAGCTCGTGCTCGCGGATCAGGCCACGCGCGTTGTGTGTGGCCACGACGGCGGGAACGTTGAGACTGCGCGCGACGATCGCGGTATGGGAGCTGGCGCCGCCCAGATCGGTCAGGAACGCCGCGAAATGGTGGCTCTTGAACTGGATGACGTCTGCAGGCGAAAGATCGTGCGCGACCAGGATCGTCTCGTCTTCGGCGCTGGCGGGACGCCGCTGCGCTTTGCCCAGCAGGACCTTGAGCACGCGCTCGACCACCTGCACGACATCGGCCTTGCGCTCGCGCAGGTACGGGTCCTCGATCGAGTCGAACTGCTCGACCAGCACGTTCATCTGCTGCGTCAGCGCCCATTCGGCGTTGCACAGCTGATCGGCGATCATCCGCTTGGGCGCCTCGGAAAGCGTCGGATCGGTGAGGATCATCCAGTGCACGTCGAGAAATGCGCCGAACTCGGCTGGCGCATCGCCCGAGGTCATCGCGCCGTGCAGCGCCTCGAGCTCCTTCTGGACCGCGCGGAGTGCGGCCGTCAGCCGCTCGATCTCGGCGGGGACTTGCTCGGGGCGGATCGCGTAGTGGTCGACTTCCAGCGTCGCGTGCGAGACCAGCTGCGCGCGACCGATGGCGACGCCGCCTGAAACACCGATACCGTGCAGGACAAAGCTCACCGGCGAGGACGCCGGGTTAACGCGTCTCGCCGAACCCGTCGCCGATCAGCTGCACCATCGCCACCATCGCCGCTGCCTCGTCCGGCCCATTGGTTTCCAGCCTGACCGTGCTGCCCATGCTGGCGGCCAACATCATCACGGCGACCATGCTGCGCGCACTCGCACGCCGTCCGTTCACGATCAGCGAGACGCTGCACCGGAATTGCGACGCGAGACGCACAATCTGTGCCGCCGCGCGCGCATGAAGACCCAAGCGATTGGTGATGCCGATGTCGAGAGTTTGCATGTTCGAGACGCCCGTCGCAGTTGAGGTATGAGCCTGCGCGCCTGGTTACGACCGGGAAGCACGCCTGTTCATTGAGCGTGCGTCGCGGGCTTTGGTTCCGCGAATGATGCAACTCGATGTGTCTGCCCTTGGCGACGACTCGCTGCGCGCGCAGCCCGATCGTCATTGTCCTTCGCCGAAATAATCGCCGATCAGCGCGGTGATCGCGTCGAGCGCCTCGGTCTCGTCGGGCCCGTCGGTCTCGAGCACGACGCGGGACCCCTTGCCCGCCGCCAGCATCATCACGCCCATGATGCTCTTGGCATTGATCTTGCGTCCGTTGCGTGCCAGCGATACATCGCATTGATATTTCGCAGCAAGTTGCGTCAGCTTCGCCGACGCGCGCGCGTGCAATCCCAGCTTGTTGACGATTTCAATTTCGCGTTGCTGCATAGATCGGGTCCACCTCGACGCGCACGACGCCGTCGCAGCCGCCGCTGATGGCCTTCTTGATCATCGTGTCCATGCCCTTGTTGCGATAGGTGAAAGCGCGCACGAGCATCGGCAGGTTGACGCCGGCGATGGCTTCGATCCGCCCGGGTTGCAGCAGCTTGATGGCGAGGTTGCACGGCGAGGCGCCGTAGATGTCGGAGAAGATCAGCACACCGTCGCCGCTGTCCAGCGACTTGACGACCTCGCGCGCCCGAGGCAGCAGCGCCAGCGGATCGTCAGCCGCGGCGACGCGCATGCCCTCGAACTGGGGCGGGCGGCTGCCGAGCACGTGGGTCACCGCGCCGATCAGGCTGTCGCTCAAGGTGCCGTGGGCGACGATGAGGATGCCGATCATGCTGTCTGTCCCCTGACGAGCCGCGCCATATGTGTGCCCCGCGGCGTTGTCATTGGTCTCGACCTTGGATCTCTCGCGCGGGTGGCTTTATCTTAGCATGCGCGGCTGCGCGTCAGGCTCTCGCCAGCCGCGTCTCAACGCGCGCCGACGCTCTTTTCCAGCGCCTGCGCAAAGGCGCCGGCCACGTCGAATCCGGTCTGCTGGCTGATCTCGACAAACCCGGTCGGACTGGTCACGTTGACCTCGGTCAGGTAGTCGCCGATCACGTCCAGCCCGATGACGAACAGACCCTTGGGCGCGAGCGCACGCCCTATCGTCTCGGCGATCTCGCGATCGCGCGGCGTAAGCGGACGCGCTACGCCGCGGCCACCAGCCGCGAGGTTGCCGCGCGTCTCCCCGGCCTTGGGAATGCGTGCCAGCGCGTGCGGGGCCGGCTCGCCATCGATCAGGATGATGCGCTTGTCCCCGTCGACGATTTCGGGAATGAATCGCTGCGCCATGACGCTGCGCGCCCCGAAATGCGCCATCGTCTCGACGATCACATTGCGATTGACGTCGTCGCGGCGGACGCGAAAGATCGACGATCCGCCCATGCCGTCGAGCGGCTTCAGGATGACGTCGGCGTGCTCGTCGATGAAGCCGGCGATGAGGTCGGGATCGCGCGTCACCAGCGTCGGAACGGTGAACTGGGGAAACTCGGCGATCGCCCATTTTTCGTTGTGATCGCGTATCGCGCGAGGCCCGTTGATCACATACGCGCCTTCGCGCTCCGCCGCCTCGAGCAGGTAGGTCGAGTAGACGTATTCCATGTCGAACGGAGGATCCTTGCGCATCAGCACCGCGGCGAACGAGGCCAGCGGTCGGGTCTGCGGCTCGGCAGCGCGATACCAGTCGTGGTCATCGGCCGTGACGTCGGCGCGGCGCACGCGCGCCTGCGTCACCGCCGCGCGCCAGAAGAGCTCCTTGGGCTCGGTCAGGTAGATCGAGTGTCCGCGTGCCTGCAGCGCACGCATCATCGAGACGCTCGTGTCCTTGTACGCCTTCAGCCATTCGGGCGGGTCGATGATGAAGGCAAATTCCATCGGCGTTTCTCTAAGCACGGGCGCCGGCTCGCGGGCGCCCATCGTACCGTAAATCAGCGACGCCCCGAAGGCAGGGGCCTATGTGCCTGATTAGCTTGCCGCGGGACGCCTAATTAGGCAGATATTTGCCTGTTTGATAGGGTGCCGTTGCGCCTTATCATCTTGAATTGCCGCGCTCATAATCCGTTTCAACCCAAAATAGGCATGCTAACGCATATGACTAAACGCTTGCCTGCCGTCGCATGAGCAGCCTTTCGGCGGCCCTGGGCGAGGCTTGGCATATGGTCGCTTCCCTCGATCCGAGGCTGGGCGACATCGTGGCCTTGAGCCTGCAGGTCAGCCTGACCGCGGTCGCGATCGCCGGCGTCATCGGCCTGCCGCTGGGCGCGCTGATTGCCGTCAGTCGCTTCCCGGGCCGCCGGACGACGATCGTTGTGCTGAACGCGCTGATGGGACTGCCGCCAGTGGTGGTCGGACTGATGGTCTACCTTCTGCTTTCCCGCGCCGGTCCGCTCGGGACGCTGGGGCTGTTGTTCACCCCGCCGGCGATGGTGATCGCCCAGTCGATCCTGATCACGCCCATCATCGCCGCACTGACGCGCCAGGTTGTCGAGGACGCCTGGCTCGAATATCGCGAGCAGCTTCGCTCGCTGGGCGAAACCCGGCTTGGCGCGGTCACGACTTTGCTCTGGGACCTGCGCTTTTCGCTGGTGACGATCGTGCTGGCCGGCTTCGGGCGGGCCGCCGCCGAAGTCGGCGCGGTGATCATCGTCGGCGGCAATATCGATGGCGTCACGCGCGTGATGACGACGGCCATCGCGCTCGAGACCAGCAAGGGCGACCTGCCGCTCGCGCTTGGACTCGGCATCATCCTGGTAACGATCGTGGTCGCGCTCAACGCGGCGGCTTACGCAGTCAAGGAAACGGCGCAACGGCGGTACGGGTGACGCCGATGGATATGCGCGCGCCGATGGCATTGTTGCCGCTGCGACTGGACCGATTGGTGTTCGCGGCAGGCGGACGCCGAATCATCGACGATCTCTCGCTGACGATCGAAGCGGGTTCCCGCACCGTGATCGTCGGCCCCAACGGTGCCGGCAAGAGCGTATTGCTGCGCCTTTGCCACGGTCTCTTGCCGCCGACGTCCGGCGCAGTCCTCTGGAACGCCCCCGAGATACCCGGCGCTCCGCGCCGGCAGGCGATGGTGTTCCAGCGGCCGGTCCTGCTGCGACGATCGGCGCTGGCCAATGTCGCGCACGCGTTGGGCATCGCCGGCGTGCCTCGGCGCAATCGCAGCGAGCGCGCTCTTGAAGCGCTGCGCAGCGTGGGCCTCGAGGGATACGCCAGGCACCCGGCGCGCGTGCTTTCGGGCGGCGAGCAACAGCGTCTTGCGCTTGCACGCGCCTGGGCATTGCAGCCCGAGATCCTATTTCTCGACGAGCCGACCGCGAGCCTCGATCCGGGTGCGACGCGCGAGATCGAGACGGTGATCCTGACGATGGCCTCGGCCGGCACCAAGATCGTCCTAGTGACGCAAAACCTGGGGCAGGCGCGCCGCCTTGGCGACGAGATCCTTTTCCTGCATCAGGGAAGACTCGCCGAGCGCGCCAGATCCGAACTTTTCTTCAAGCGTCCACAGTCCATCGAAGCAAGACAGTTTCTGGAAGGAGTAGTGCCATGGTAGTTACACGCCGCATCTGCCTTTTGGTCCTGCTGTCGCTGGCCGCGTTCGCGGCAGGCGCGCAGCAGCGATTCATCACCGTCGCCTCGACCACATCGACCGAGCAGTCCGGGCTGTTCGGCTACCTGCTGCCGATTTTCGAGAACAAGACCGGCATCAAGGTCCACGTCGTCGCGCTCGGCACCGGTCAGGCGCTCGACGTCGCCCGGCGCGGCGACGCCGACGTAGTCTTCGTCCACGCGCGCTCGGCAGAGGAAAAGTTCCTCGCCGAAGGCGAAGGGGTGAAGCGCTTTCCGGTGATGTACAACGACTTCGTGCTGGTCGGACCCAAAAGCGACCCGGCGAAAATCGGCGGCGGCAAGGACATCGTCGTCGCGTTGACCAAATTGGAGACTTCCCGCGCTCCGTTCGTGTCGCGCGGCGATCGCAGCGGCACGCACTTGGCGGAGCTCGCCCTGTGGAAGACCTCGGGCATCGACATCGACAAGAGCAAGGGGCCCTGGTATCGCGACGTCGGACAGGGAATGGGGCCGGCGCTCAATACCGCGGCATCGATGAATGCCTACATCCTGGCCGACCGGGGGACCTGGCTCGCATTCAAGAACCGCGGCGACCTGACGATCCTGGTCGAGGGAGACAAGCGCCTGTTCAACCAGTACGGGGTGATGCTGGTGAACCCCGCCAGGCACCCGAACGTGAAAAAGGATCTGGGCCAGCAGTTCATCGACTGGCTGATCTCGCCCGACGGGCAAACCGCCATCGCCGCCTACAAGATCGGCGGCGAGCAGTTGTTCTATCCGAACGCGGGCGAACACGACGCATGACGTTTCGCGCGTTTCCTCGCGCGGTGACGCTGGTCGTTGGCACTCCGGCGTCCGCGCAAGACAACGCGATCCGCGTGTATGCCGCCGGCAGCCTGCGGGCCGCGATGACCGAGATCGGGCAAGCGTTCACCGCAGCCGGCGGACCGGCGGTGATGCCAACATTTGGCGCATCAGGACTGCTGCGCGAGCGGATCGAGAAAGGTGAACGCGCCGACGTGTTTACGTCGGCAAACATCGGTCACGCCCAGACGCTCGCGCTCGCGGGCCGTGCGTCGAGGCCGGTCGTATTCGCGCGCAACCGCCTTTGCGCCCTTGTGGCGCCGGGCGTGCTCGCAACGAGTGACACACTGCTCGATCGCATGCTCGATCCGCGCCTCAAGCTCGGCACGTCGACACCGGAGGCCGATCCCTCCGGAGACTACGCCTGGCAGCTCTTCGAAAAGGCCGACAAGCTGCGCCCGGGCAGTTTTGCCGCCCTGAACCGCAAGGCCCTGAAGCTCACCGGGGGTCCCGATTCCCCTTCGCCGCCCCCCGGTCGTTCGGTCTACGGGATGTTGATCGCGGAGCGCAGGGCAGACATCTTTCTGACCTATTGGACGAACGCCGTGGAAGCTGCACGCGAGGTAGCAGGAGCGCGTGTGGTTACGATTCCGGATCCCCCCGCCGTCGGCGCCAGCTATGCGTTGACCGTAATGAATTCGGCGCGCCCCGGTGCGGAACGATTCGCGTTGTTCACCATGTCATTGCACGGTCAGCGAGTTCTCGAACGGTACGGCTTTACGCCGGTCGGGTTGCCGTAGCGTCAGGCCAGCGCCTCGCGTACCCGGACTAAGGGTCCAGCATTCGAAGCTCGACAGACTGCAGCCATTTGACATGGCGCGGCCCGGGACGCGTGTCCTTCAGCGAGACCAGCGCGAGCGGGCCTTCGTCCGCGGGCAGGGGCTTGCCATCGCGCTCGTAGACCACCAAGGCGCCGTCGCCGATCGGCGAGAGATAGAGCTCCGCCCAGGAAAAAACTGCGCGGTAGCCGTCGCTGGCACCGACGATCACCACACTCTTGCGCAAGTCGAGGCGATTCCTCTCGACCGGCCTGGCTTGCTCGAGCACGTCGCGCAGCAAACAGCCGGTGTAGTGCCGGGTGGCTTCCGGCGTGGTGCTTTGGCTCCCGGCGGCGCGCACGACGCGCACGTCGTCGATCCGCTGAACCGGAAGCTTCTTGAGATCGTCGATCGACAGCGTCAATGCGTTTTCGACGTTGCCGCGCACCACCAATACGGTCGGACCCGGCCCCTGCGCCTGGGCCGGGGCCGCGAGCGCTGCCACGCTTAGCGCGGTGGCGGCAAGCCGCGCGACGCGTCGCGTGAAGGTTGAAGCGTCCAACGAATATCCGCTCAGTCGATTGCAACTACGACGCTACTCGCCTTGATCAGGGCATGGGCACGCTTGCCTACGGCAAGGCCCAGCGTCTCGGCGGACGCAGTGCTGATCATGGCGACGACGTTGACCCCGGGCGCGACTTCGATCGTTACCTCGGTGCTTACCGGCCCTTGATAACCGCTTTGACGGTGCCGGTGAAGTGATTTCGCGCGCTCGTCTTCATCAGGCGGTCTCCTAAGTTGGGCTCCCGGAATGCGGCGGATCTTCCGCGTCGTCAACCAGCGCGCCGTACTGCCCGAGGCGTCAATTGCGGAGCGTTATATACCACAGTATATTACTCTCCCGTTGGCGCGCAATGGACCATCGAATGCGAAACCTGCTCGTAACCCTCGCGCTTGGATTGTCGGTCACCGGGCTGCCCGCGCGCGGCGCTGATCTCACGATCTTCGCCGCGGCGAGTCTCAAGGAAGCGCTGGACGAGCAAGTTGCCAGGTTCGGAACTGAAA
>Ga0207683_10003458_pt1 | contig 13777 bp, 11 predicted proteins | sample KBSM73metaG_FD_184333 | JGI IMG/M metagenome (GOLD analysis project Ga0207683, IMG submission 184333) | Miscanthus rhizosphere microbial communities from Kellogg Biological Station, Michigan, USA - KBS M7-3 metaG (SPAdes) (version 2) | ecosystem: Host-associated > Plants > Roots > Rhizosphere >...
TCCGCCTCGCCATCGGCCATTATCGCGGCCGCATGACCGAGGTCGCCCGCCGGCTCGGCATCGGCCGATCGACGCTGTACCGAAAATTGGCCGAGCTCGGCATCGGTGAGATCGCCGCCTGAGGCGGCGCGATCGACGCCTGCCCCTCCCCTCGCGCGCTTTGGCCTGCTAAGCCTCGGCGCATGCCCAGTTTCGACAATGCCATCGCCCTCCGCATTCGGATCGAGCGTCGTCGTTGCGCCCATCTTCATCGCGAAGTCGCGGCGGTACTTGATCGGATCGACGACGATGACCTGACCAGCGCCCATGACACGAGCCGCCTGCACGGCGCCGAGGCCGACCGGTCCGGCGCCGAAGACCACGACGTCGGAGCCGGGCTCGAAGCGCATGTCCGCATGACCGGCGGCAAAGCCCGATGCCAGCTGATCGCCGAGGAGCGTGAGCTGCGCGGCTGGCAGATCCGTGAAGAGCGGCACGCAGTATTCCTCGAACGCCGTCATGATTTCGCTCATGCCGCCGATGCCGGCCTGCGCGTAGACGGGTGTGCCATCGAGCATCTGCGCGAACGGCGGAAATGCTTCGACACCAGGCGCGTTCGAGAAGAAGGTGAATTGACAGTAGTCAGGCCGGCCGTGCAGGCACTGGTAGCACTGTCCGCATTGCGACGTGCCTGCGACGAGGACGCGATCGCCAACTTGTACGCGCTTGACCATTGCGCCAACGGCCTCGACGACGCCGAAGCCGCAATGGTTCGGAACCTCGGCGCGGCGGATCGGGTTGGTGGCGAGCGCGCCGCGCACGATTGTGTAGCAGGGCGCGACGGCGGTCGAACGGATGACGACCTGTCGCGGATCGATCGGCAGCAGTCGCATCTGCTGAACGTCTATCGTGCTGTCGTGGCGCACGAGTCCGCGGAACGTGCGTCCGGTTTGCGCGTTGGTCAGCACGGCCGGAGCCTGCGCTGTCTGTGCGCTGACCTCTTGCATGCCAGTCAGCAGAGCCGTGCCGCCGCCGAGCGCGGTCGCTCCTGCTTTCAGAACACGCCTCCGTGTCACGGGCCGTTTCCCGTTTGACTCGCTTGCCATCTCGTCCTCCGGTCGCGCGTATTGTACCGTCCAGAGGTAGAGGCGGGTCCCGCTACACTGAACGCGAATTAATCAGCAGTTCACACCGCGCTTATCTCACGCCCCGTCCAACTTACATAGAAGGCAACGATAGTGGGACGGCCATGGCGATTCATCACGGCGGGAAGACGGCAATTGTCGGGGGAGCGGCGTGTATCCTGCTGACGCTGGCCGCCTGGGAGTGGGCTGAGGGGCACGCGGATGTCGAGTACCGAACAGCAGCCGTGGGACGCGGTGACATCGATGTGAGTGTTTCGGCAACCGGAAATCCTAATGCGGTTGTCACGGTTCAGGTAGGATCCCAGGTCTCCGGCAACATCCAGGCACTCTTCGCCGACTTCAACACGCGGGTCACGAAGGGGCAGCTCATCGCACGCATCGATCCCGCTCCCTTCCAAAGCAAGGTGAACCAGGCAGAGGCCACACTCGATGCGGCACGCGCATCCGTTGCCAACAGCCAGGCCGTCGTCGAACAGGCGCGCGCGAATATTCAGGCTGCCACCTCCTCGCTCGCCGCCGCGAACGCGAACGTGACCAAAGCAGAGGCGCTCGTCGACGATGCGCGCGTGAAGGTCGATCGCCGTGTCGTGATGCTCGCGCAGAACGCGACCTCCAAGGAGGACCTCGAGACGGCGCAGACGACCTACACATCGGCGGTGGCCGACCATGACGCGCTCGTCGCGCAGAGCCAGGCCGCCGAGGACAACCTGAAGGTGGCTCACGCGCAACTCAACGTCGCGAATTCTCTGGTGGCGGCAAACCAGGCGCAGGTGAAGCAGTCCACTGCGGCGCTGCAATCAGCGCAGATCGATCTCGATCACACCGGCATCACTGCGCCGGTCGATGGCGTCGTCGTCTCGCGAAACGTCGATGTGGGGCAGACCGTCGCCGCCAGCTTGTCGGCGCCGACGCTCTTCCTGATCGCGCAAGACCTGACCAAGATGCAGGTGGATACCAACGTCTCGGAGGCCGACGTCGGCCGCGTCCGCGTGAATCAACCTGCCACGTTCACGGTCGACGCCTATCCGGGCCGGACGTTTGCCGGCACCGTCACGTCGATTCGCGAGGCGCCGATTAACGTGCAGAACGTGATCACCTACGACGCCGTCATCGGCGTCTCGAACACGGACCTCAAGCTGTTTCCCGGTATGACGGCGAACGTGAGAGTGCTCGTCAGTCAGCGCTCGAACGTACTCAGGATCCCCAATGCCGCACTCCGCTATCACCCGGCATTGGCTGGGCAGGCTGCTGGGCCTGCCGGCACCCCGCGAGCGCAGGTCTCCACGGAAAAAGCGGTGTGGGTTCTCGATGGCAACGACAAACCGCGCCGCGTCGTCGTCACAACCGGGGAAACGGATGGCTCATTCACGGAAGTGACGGGAGGACCGCTGAAAGAGGGCGACCGCGTGATTGTCGCCGCCTTGTCGAAGTCCGCAGCCGTCCCGGGCCGGAGTCCTGCCGGCCGGGGGCCTGGATTCTGAGGTGGACCATGGCCGCCATGATCAGCGTGAGCAATCTGGTCAAGGACTTCCGACTTGGTGAAGTCCCCGTGCACGTTCTCAAAGGAATTTCCTTCGACATCGAGCGAGGTGATTTCGTCGCGATCATGGGACCGTCCGGTTCGGGGAAGTCCACGCTGATGAACATCCTCGGGTGCCTCGACAGACCGACGTCGGGGACTTATAGCCTCGATGGCATCAGCGTCGGCCGACTCGAAAGCGACGAGCTGGCCGATATCCGCAGCCAGAAAATTGGGTTCGTGTTTCAACAATTCAACCTGCTCGCCCGCACCAGCGCCGTCGAGAACGTCGAGCTGCCGTTGTTGTACACAGACACGCCCGCCGCTGAAAGACGTGCGCGCGCGCTGCAGGCGCTGCTCGCCGTCGGACTCGACGCACGAGCGGATCACCAGCCCAGTCAGCTGTCCGGCGGACAGCAACAGCGCGTCGCGATCGCGCGGGCGCTCGTTAACGATCCCGGCATCATCCTGGCGGACGAACCCACTGGCGCGCTCGATTCGCGCATGGGCCTCGAGATCATGGCGATCTTCCAGCAGTTGAATCGCGACAAAGGCATCACGCTGATCGTCGTCACTCACGACCCCGAGATCGCTGCCTACGCGCTTCGCACGCTGCATTTCAAAGACGGGCGCCTGCAGAAGGACGAGCGAGTCGAGCATCCGCGAGATGCGGCGGTGGACCTTCGCGAGACCGGCGGGTCTGAAGACGGCCGGTTCAAAGACGGCGGGCCTGAAGACGGCGGGTCTAAAGACCCGCCGCTACGTCAGGTGGCCGACGTGCGGAGCGCATCATGAAGAAGCTGCTGACCAGTTCGCGTATTGCGCTGCGCGCGCTGCAAGTGAATCGCACGCGGTCCGCACTGACGATGCTCGGCATCATCATCGGCGTGGCAGCCGTCATTGCCATGGTCGGGATCGGCGCCGGCGCGACTGAACGCATCCAGGCACAGATTCAAAGCATCGGCAGCAATCTGATCATCGTTCTTCCGGGCAGTATCAGCAGCAACGGTGTCCGGCTCGGTTCGGGAGGCGTCGCGACGCTGACCACAGACGACGCAAAGGCGATTATCGACGAGTGTCCCTCGGTCGCGCTGACGGCTCCGACTGTCCGCGGCGGCGTGCAGGTGGTCTACGGCAGCAGCAATTGGGCGACGGTCGTTCAGGGCGTGACGCCTGACTACATGACGTTGCGCGACTACACGATGATGTCCGGTCAGTTCTTCACCACACAGGACGTCGACGCGTCTGCCAAGCTCGCCGTCCTCGGGGAGACAGTCGCGCAGAATCTCTTTGGCGATAGCGATCCGACCGGTCAGGTCGTCATCATCAAGAACGTCCCGTTCATTGTCTCCGGGGTACTGACCCCCAAAGGCCAGTCACCGACCGGTCAGGACCAGGACGATGTCATCCTCCTGCCCATTTCCACGGCGACGCAGAAAGTGCTGGGGGTCAACAAGGCCAACGCCAAGGCCGTGGGGTCGGTGATGGTGCAGGCGATCAACCCCGAAGCAATCGACCAGGCGACGCAGGAAATACAGGCCCTGCTTCGCGAGCGCCATCGGATCCTGCCCGGCCTGGAGGATGACTTTTCGATCCGCAACCTGACCGAGGTGTTCGCGGCCCAGGAGTCGTCGGCGCAAGTGATGGCGATCCTGCTGGGAGCGATCGCATCGGTCTCGCTCGTCGTGGGTGGCATCGGAATCATGAACATCATGCTGGTGTCGGTGACTGAACGCACGCGCGAGATCGGTCTACGGCTCGCCGTCGGCGCGAAGCGGCGGGACATCCTTTCGCAGTTTCTCGTGGAGGCGGTCACGCTGTCGCTCGCCGGCGGCATTATCGGCATCCTGCTCGGGGTGACGACGTCGTTCGCGATTTCGTATTTCGCGCAGTGGTCCACCGACATCGGCGTGATGGCCGTCGTGGTGTCGTTTCTCTTCTCGGCGCTGGTCGGAGTGTTCTTCGGGTACTACCCGGCCCGCACGGCCGCATTCCTGAACCCGATAGAGGCTCTTCGCTATGAGTAAGAGAGTGAAGCGCTGCCGGATGGCGGCCCTCGCGGCCGCTGCTGTGGCGTTGTCCGCGACCTCCTGTGCCATCGGGCCGAAGTACGTACGTCCGCAGACGCCGACGCCGACCGCATATCGCGAAGCGCCGCCTGCCGGGTGGGCGGACGCGACGCCCGGCGATGCGAAGGTGCGCGGGCAATGGTGGCAGATGTTCAACGATGCGGCTCTCGACGCGCTGGAGGATCGTGTGAACATCTCGAATCAGAACGTGCTGGCCGCGGAAGCGCAATACCAGGCCGCGCGCGCCGCGGTGCGGGTTACAGCTGGGGAATTGCGTCCGACCATAACCGCGACACCGTCGGTCACACATGCCGATGGCGGTGCGGCGCAACATCACGGCAACCTCTACGAGGTTCCAGTCGACGTGTCCTATCAGGCAGACGTGTGGGGCAGCATTCGTCGTAGCGTCGCCGCAAACGCCGCCGTCGCGCAGGCCTCTGCGGCCGACCTCGAGAGCGCGCGGCTCCTCTATCAATCTGAGCTCGCGTCCGACTACTTCCAGGTCCAAGGCCTCGATGCTGACCGGGTGTTGCTGGAGGACACAGTCCGCTCGTACGAGCAGTACCTGCAGCTGACCCAGGATCGCTTTGAAGGCGGAGTGGTGTCGATGGCCGATGTGTCGCTGGCCCAGACACAACTCGAGAGCGCTCGTGCGCAGTTGGCAGATGTGGGGATCGCACGAGCGCAGTTCGAGCATGCGATTGCGGTGCTGACGGGCCGATCGCCGGCAGAACTGTCGATACCTGCTGCAGCGGCGCAACCATCACCGCCTGTGGTGCCGATTGGGTTGCCCTCGTCGCTGCTCGAACGCAGGCCGGACGTCGCCGCGGCCGAGCGGCGGGTCGCAGCCGCCAATCAACAGATTGGGGTCGCCAAAGCCGCGTTCTATCCGGTGCTCAGTTTTGGTGGGAATGCCGGCTCGCAGGCAGTGGAAATCGCAGCGTTGTTCACAGCCCCGACGCGGCTATGGTCGGTCGGCGCGCAGCTTGCCGCCACGCTCTTCGATGGTGGCAAGCGGCGTGCGCAGGTGCAAGTCTCGGAAGCGGCGTACGACACCACGGTCGCGAACTATCGCGAGACCGTCCTCACCGGATTCCAGCAAGTGGAAGATGCGCTGGCCGACCTGCGCATCCTGGCGCAGGAGACAGACATCGTCGATCGCGCCGTCGTCGCTGCGCAGCAGTCGGTCGACATCTCGACGATTCAATATCGTGGTGGGCTCGCCAACTATCTGCAAGTGATTACGGCGCAGACCAGCCTCCTCCAGAACCAGCGAGCGCGCGTCGACCTCCACACCAGGCGACTGGTCGGCAGCGTTTCGCTGGTTCAGGCACTCGGTGGGGGATGGAGCGCGTCACAGCTGCCGACGACTCATGACGTCGCCCGGGCAGACCCGGGGGCCCGCGTGGACGGGGCGCGAGCAGACTTGGCGCGTGCGGACACAGCGCCCGCGGACGGGGCGCGAGCAGACTCGGCGCGTGCGGGCACGCGGCGCTGATTCGACAGGTGCCGGCTTTCATTGAAAGACATGACGACGACGGTCTGGTCGTCAGTCCATCCATCCACGTCCGTCGGTCCGTGAGCGTCTCGCGCGCGCGACATGACTGCCGTGCAGACGGCCGGAGCCGATCGCCCCTCTTCGCGTATCGCATCTGTGACCACGGTTCGCGGTGACCCTAGTCCGTTGTCGAGTGCCTCGGTGATCCCATCGGTCATGAACACGCAGATATCTCCGTCCTTCAGAGCGATTTCGGCCTCGACATACGTCGCACACTTCAACAAGCCCAGAGGGGGACCGCCGGCAGCCAATTCGCGGTCCTCACCATCGCGAACGAGCATTCCTGACGGATGGCCCGCGTTCGTGTAGGTCAGAGTTCGGCGCGCGAGATCGAGACGGGCAATCACACAGGTCACGTAGGGCGAACCGTGCCACTCGTCGTAGAGCGACGAGGACATTCGAGCGCTGAGCTCGGCAGGACTTTGCGTGTCACGGGCGAGTTGCCGAAAAGTGAAACGCAGCAGCGTGAGCGCCATCGCCGCAGAGATGCCTTTGCCTGAAATATCGGCGATGAGCGCGAGGCATACGTCGGCAGAGGGCTCGAGAAAGTCGAAGAAGTCGCCGCCGATCCGGCCCGCCGGCGTCAGGAGTGCGGCCCATTCGAAGCCGCGACGTGGGCTGGGTATCGGCGGAAGAAGCCGCCGTTGCATGGCCTCGGCCATCGACAACTGCGACTGGATGATCACCTGCGTGCGTTCGTGCCCGGTCAATGCCAGACGCGTCGCGCGCAGATGCAGCCAGAGGTAAATCGAGACGCCGAGGGCGATCGAGAGTACGACGTCGCTGATCCAGTCCAGCTCCATTTCGCTGGGCTGAAGCAGACGAATCAACGCGGCCTCGGCAAGTCCGGCGACCGCATAGAAAGCGATCGCCACCGCGATGGCGAGCGCGAGAGCTCGAGGCGCAAACGCCGCCACCGAACTCTCGCGCGTGTCAGTCATCTACAGGTCCCGTGGACGACGATCAGCCCTGGTTGGGAGCGGGAACCGGCGCACTCGCCTGGCCTGGGGCCAGTGGCTGCATGTTCTCGTCCAACTTCAACGTCGAATCCGGCCGCGCGTAGACGTCCTGCGAGAGGGTCCGGAATCCATCCAGGTAGAAGGTGATCGTGTGACCGCCAGGAGCGACGTGAAGGCGCTGCAATGCGCCATCGAAATCGCTGACGCGGCCGGCGTAGTAGCCATCGACGTAAACCTCCGCATCCTTCGGTGTGACTTCCGTGCGGATGCTGGCCTGTGGATAGACGCTATACGGGTACGGGTATCCATACGTGTAAGGTCCCCACGGCCCCCAGAAGGGGTCGTAGAGGAACGGCCTCTGGACGACGACTCGGGGCGCGACCACCACTGCGTGGCGCGGCATGGCACTGGCTGAGACAGCCCCGAGCGTCGTGAGGCCGACGGTAAATATGACAACGCGTTTTGTGAGAGCACTCATAAACGCCTCCTCCGGACGATGTCCATTTGGCGAGCGCTTCTACTAAGTAGGACGAGTCGCCGGCGACGGCCGATATGACGGCCCGATTAATTCTGGTTAAGACGCGTGCGCAGACCGCATATGCTGTGGTCGTTCAAAGATGAGGTGTGTCACATGCGGGTCACCATCGCGGCTTGGATAGCGGTGTCCTTGCTTGCGATCGGGAATGGTCACGCGGCTGCGCAGGGAGGCCCTTCCTGCGACCGAACCTGCCTGACCGGGCTGCTCGATCGCTACGTCGAGGCATTGGTCGCACGCCAGCCGTCGCGCCTGCCACTGGCGTCTTCGGTCACGTTTACCGAGAATGGTCAGCGACTCGAGCTCGGCGATGGCCTGTGGCATACGGTGACCGGCAAGGGTGGTTATCGGCTCGACATGGCCGATGTCGAGACGGGTCAAGCCATCTTGATGGGCACGATTCGGGAAGCAGACACGGCGACGATTTTCGTGCTCAGACTTGGCGTCACTGGACAGCGCATCGCGGAGATCGAGACGCTCGTGATTCGCAACAAGGACGCCGCAGAGAGCCTGGACAAGATCGCCACACCGCGCCGCGCTTGGTACACGGCTGTCCCCGAAGCCGAGCGGCACTCGCGCGCCGATCTGGTGCGCATCGCCAACATGTATTTCTCGGGCATCGAGTTGAACGACGGCAAGGGTGTCTACCCGCTGCACGAGTCGTGCGCGCGTCTCGAGAACGGGTCGGTGACGGCCGGCGATCCCGCTCTCGTGCCAGGGGCGCCGCCAACGGCGCCCAATCGCACGCGAACGAGCTGCCTGCAGCAGTTTCAGTCCGGCGTGTTTTTCTACGTCACGCGCATTCGTGACCGGCGTTTCGTGGCCATCGATCGTGAGCGCGGCATCGCATTCGCGTTTGCGTTCTTCGATAATGCGTCCGGCGACGCGCGTCACGGCACGCTGCGCGACGGGCGCACGGTATCTTCCGGGCCCAGCATTCCGTGGACCTGGCAGATTGCCGAGTTCTTCAAGATCGAGAAGGGACTGATCGGTCCGGTCGAATCGGTGCTGCACCAGGTCCCTTACGGCATGGGCTCAGGCTGGAGCACCTGGGAAGACGCGATGTCCAGCCGGCCTCATTGGGAGGCAGTCGCGTCGAAATGAACTCGGCTACCGTCACCAGAACTCCCCAACGGCGGTAGTTGCGCGCACGCGCCGACAGTTCAGGTGGCGCGGGTCGGCGCAAGTCTTGCCTTCAGGTTCCAGAGTGATGCGCGTGCTTGCTCCGGAACTGCAGGATCAGCTGAGTCGGGCCCGTCAACTGCTCGCGCATATTCGCGATGCGCTCGTTCGTTTCGGTGCGAGCAGTGATGAGCAGCGCGCCCTGACCACGTCTGTTGCGCAACTCGACGAGATCTTTCTGCTGGTCGTCGTGGGCGAGTTCAACTCGGGAAAGAGTGCGTTCATCAACGCGCTCGTCGGCGAAAACGTCCTGCAGGAAGGTGTCACGCCGACAACTGCGCAGATCCACTTGCTGAAAAGTGGAGAACCCGGGCATCCGCCGTCCAGCGACGGCGCTGTCCGAGTCGTGACCGCTCAATCCGAGCTGCTCGCCGACGTTCACATCGTCGACACGCCTGGAACCAATGCCATCATTCGCGAGCACGAGCGATTGACAAGCGACTTCATCCCCCGATCGGACATCGTGTTGTTCGTGACGTCTGCAGACCGCCCATTTACCGAAACCGAGCGGGCATTCCTTGCGGCCATCCGGGACTGGGGGAAGAGGATCGTCATCATCATCAACAAGGTCGACATCTTCAGTCGGCCAGCCGAGCTCGAAGAGGTTCGTACGTTTGTGGCCGATGCCGCACGAGCACTGCTCGGCTTCAACCCTGACATCTTCCCGGTCAGTGCGCGGCTGGCCCAAAAAGCGAAGCACGGCGATCCGGCGTCATGGAGTCGGAGCGGGTTCGAACCGCTCGAGCGATTCATTCACGAAACGCTCGAGGAGCGGAGCCGCTTTCGCCTGAAACTGGCGAATCCACTGGGCGTTGGTCACGCGATCGCTGATCGATACGCGTCGATCGCGGATGAGCGCCTGTTGCTGCTCCGCGAGGATGTCTCGCTGCTCGCGGACGTCGAACGGCAGCTGGCAGTGTATCGGAACGATCAGCGCGAGGGCTTTGAGCTACGGATGACAGCGGTCGAAAAAGTACTGGTCGAGATGGAAGCGCGCGGACATGCGTTCTTCGAAGACACGCTTCGCGTTGGCCGCCTGTTCGACCTGATCAATCGCGCTCGTATACAGCAGGAATTCGAAGACCGGGTCGTCGCTGATGCGCCGCAGCAGATAGAGCGGCGAGTCACCGATTTGATCGATTGGCTCGTGGATCAGGACTTCCGCCAATGGCAGGCAATCACCTCGCGGCTGGTGGAGCGCACGCGACGGCACGAAGATCGCGTGCTGGGCGCGCCTGACGTCGGCTCTTTTCACAGCGATCGATCCCGGCTTGCGGATTCCGTCGGCCGCGAAGCGCAGCGTGTCGTGGACACCTACGACAAGCGTCACGAAGCTGCGGCCATTGCGGACCAGGCGCGCATGGCCGTGACGACCGCGGCCGCCGCAGGAGGCGCCGCCGTCGGTCTGGGAACCCTCGTCGCGGTGGCTGCGTCGACCGCTGCGGCAGATGTCACCGGGATCGTGATGGCAGGCGTGGTCGCGACTCTCGGGCTGCTCGTCATTCCTGCCAGACGTCGAAAGGCAAAGCGGGAGATGCGGGCCAAGGTGACCGAGCTACGGCAACGCCTGGCGACGGCGCTGCGGACCGAGTTCGAGCGTGCTCAGGAGCAGAGTGCATCACGAATCGCACACGCTGTCGCTCCCTATAGCCGTTTCGTACGGGCTGAGGAAAAGCGGTGGCAGGATGTGCGGTCGCTCCTGTCGTCACTTCGAGACCGGGCGGGTGCTTTCAAGCGCGATCTCGCTGCCTGAACATCCGCGCCAGCTGTCGTGGTGGCGCTGCTGATCCGGCTTGGCGCGCGCACAGAGGCTCTTGCTGCCGAGACGCGCTGAGGCCCTAGCTGATCTCACTCATCCAGTGCAAACACGAATAGCGAGAGCCCCGACACCGTTGCGATGTACTGGCGGTTACCGATGCGGTACGACATCGGGCCGCTGTTGATGGCCGCGCCGAGATTCTGTTTCCAGAGCAGCGTTCCCGTCCGCGCGTCGAGTGCCTGGAAATAGCCTTCCCTTCCGCCTGTGAACAGCAGATTCGATGCGGTCGTCAGGATGCCGCTGTCGGTCACGTCCGTCATGTTGAACTTCCACTTCTGGTCGCCCGTCGCGGCATCGAGAGCGATTACTGCGCCGTGACCGGCTGCCTCGGTCCAGATGTTGATCGGTGCGCGCGCAAGGCCGGGCGCCCCTGGCACTGGCCCGAAAGGCCGCGGACCTCCTCCCGTGAAGTTGCGTCCTTCCTTGTATTCGACAGGCGACGGTCCATAGATGCTCGCGTAGTCTTCCCAGGCGGAGACGTAGAAGAGACCAGTGCGCGGGCTGAACGACGGCGAGTACCAGTTGGTGCCTCCCTGGTTGCCTGGATACGTGGGCTGGCCGGGCGGCTGCGGTGTCTGGATCGGCCGGCCGCGCTCGTCGAATTCGCTCATCCAGTTCACTTTCACGAAGGGGCGGCCGAGCAGGAACCGTCCCGTCGCGCGATCCAGCGCGTAGTAGTTGCCGTTGCGATTGGCCCAGACGAGCGCGTTGATGCCGGTTCTGCCCCAGTTGTCGACGAGCACCGGCACCTGGACGGAGTCGTAATCGTAGACGTCGTGCGGCGTGAACTGGTAGTGCCACCTGAGCGTGCCGGTATCGACATCGAGTGCCACCACCGAGTCGGTATAGAGGTTGTCGCCAGGCCGCTGTCCGCCCGCGTAATCAGGTCCGACGTTGCCTACGCCCCAGTACGTGAGATTGAGCTGCGGATCGTACGAGCCGGTCATCCATATCGATCCGCCGCCGTGTTTCCATGCGTCGGGATCGCAGAACCCATCGGACTTGGGAGGACAGGCTTCCCACGTCTCGTGTCCCTTCTCACCGGGCCCGGGAATCGTGTAGAAGCGCCACGCTTCCTTTCCGGTATTGACATCGTATGCGGCGAGGAAACCGCGAATCCCGTACTCCCCTCCGCCGACGCCGACGATGACCTTGTCTTTCACGACCAGCGGCGCATGCGTGATCGAGTAGCCCGACGTCGTGCTCGCCACCTCGGTCTTCCAGATCTGACGCCCGCTCTTGGCCTCGATGGCGATCAGGTTCGCGTCGAGCGTGCCCATGAAGAGCGTGTCGCCGAGGATAGCGACACCACGGTTGTTGGCGCCGCAGCAGACGATGCGATTGGGGTTCGGGGTGTAGCGATAGATCCAGAACGCGCGGCCGGTCACCGCATCGAGTGCGACGACGTCATTCGGCCGCTGCGTGATGTACATGACGCCGTCGACGACGAGCGGTGTCGTCTGCCAGTTGCCCGCGACGGGCGACTGATACACCCATTGCAGCTTCAGATTCTTGACGTTGGCCGGCGTGATCTGGTCGAGAAGGCTGAAGCGGTGACTCTGGTAGTCGCCGGAGTATGTCAGCCAGTTCTGCGGCTCCGAATTGGCGGCGGCGATGCGCTGGGATGTCACCTGTCCGTGCAGGCGCAGCGACAGGAGGCCGATCAGCGCGGCCACGTAGCACGGGATGAGGCGTTGACTGCGGGTCATCATGACGGCCCTTTCAAGGAGAGCAGATAGCCGAGCAGGTCGGATAGCTCCTCCGTGGTCAGTGTGCCCTTGTAGGACGGCATCGGCGAGGTCTTCACGATTGTGAATTCCCGAAGGTCGGACTTCAGCACGGAATGGAGACGCTCGCGGTCGTCCATGACCTGGATGCTGTACGTGTCCTCATTGAGGCGCCTGCCGTTGATGACCGTCCCATCCTTGGTGACGAGACGCACAGGACGGTTGACCGGCATCATCTGGCTGGTCGGCTCGACCAGCGAGCGCTGAAGAGAGCCGGCGCTTCGCACCGATCCGATATCGGTCAGGTTCGGACCGACGTGCGAGCCAACGCGGCCGACACGGTGGCATTTCGTGCAGCTGCCTTTGCCCTCGAACACCGCCCGTCCCTGAGCGACGTTGCCGGCCTTCACGGTGCCGGCGTCGAAGGAATTCATGTTGCGCAAGTAGGCGATGATGCCCGCCATGTCGGTGTCATCGAGGGCAAACGGCGGCATCCCGGCGGTTGGCGACCCGGCCCTGATGAAGCCCGCGAGATCGCGATCGGTGATGGCGTTTCGGAACGTGCCGCTGCGCAAATTGACGCCACCAATGCCGTCGCCTTGAGCGCCGTGACAGGGGGCGCACCGCGCGCTGTAGAGACCCGCACCGAGTGCGATATCGACCTCGGGATATTGGCTGTCGTGGAGCTGCGCTCCTTGCTGCGACGACACGGCCGTCGAGCCGCCCACCGCTAAGACGATCACGAGGAACGCGACGGCAATCGTTTTCTGCATAGTCGCTCCAACGGGGTGACACTATCGGCGCTCGACGGTGGGGCTGTCAAACAACTGCAGCCCCCTGCGAACCTCAGCCGATACGCGAATGTTACACTCGAAAACGTGCGAGTTCGGCGACTGATGGGCGCGGTGATCGTAGCCATTTGCATCGGGGTTCCGGCGGTGGAGGCCTTCGATCGCTGGGACCAGACGCTGACGGTGGCCTATCGGAACAAGCAGTTCGTCGTTGCCGGCTATACCTACAACCACTACGACACGCTCGACCCCAATGCCGCCGGCTCCTGCGACTACAATGCACTGACCGGCAAGCTGCAGAAGGACGGCAAGGACGTCAAAGCCGAGCCACGTGTCCTCCCGATCGCTGAGTGGAACGACGACACTGGACAAACGATCTGCGGACAGTGATGTTTGTTCTTATTTTGTTCTTTACATTTGATACCGTTGTTGAGACGCTGTCGAGCGGAGGAACGCCATGGATATTTTCGCATTGAACAGTTTCGTCGTGGAGG
>Ga0207683_10003459_pt1 | contig 13776 bp, 10 predicted proteins | sample KBSM73metaG_FD_184333 | JGI IMG/M metagenome (GOLD analysis project Ga0207683, IMG submission 184333) | Miscanthus rhizosphere microbial communities from Kellogg Biological Station, Michigan, USA - KBS M7-3 metaG (SPAdes) (version 2) | ecosystem: Host-associated > Plants > Roots > Rhizosphere >...
ATTGGAAATGCTGAGTCGTTCTATACAGTCGTTGAAAGCTTCCGTCGAATTCACCGCCTCGACCGCTCTCACCAGCCAGGAATACGTTAGAAAGAGTTCGCCAACGCTGGGTGGAGTGCTGATGATCGAGCGACCCAACCGAATCCTGCTGAAGGCCGGATTCGCGAGGGTAGGCGGCCCGCTCAAGGAGAAGAAAGATGAAAACAGCACCGTTGATCACGGCTTTCGTGGCCGTGTCCGTCATGGCCGCCGGGTCCCTCGAGGCCGGCGCCGCCGCCTCGCCTCCCGGGGGCTGCACGGTTTCCCTGCAACCGAGCGCACCGTCTCCGTCGCTCGTCGGGCAGCGGATGACCTGGACGGCGACGGCGGCGAACTGCGGGGCCGCGCCCGTCTACCAGTTCGACGTCGCTGCTCGCGCCTAGGACAGGGACCGCAGGGGGTGGGAGCGCGACCGAGAGAGCCGCCGGTTCGCAATGGTGCGGGACTTCAGCCTCGACGCGTCGTTCAAGTGGGCACCGATGGCGGAGGGTCGCTACGAGATCAAGGTCAAGGTCAAGGACGGCTTCGACGCCATGGCGGCGACGTCGACGGTCGTATCCTACGAAGTGAGCTCGCGCGTGACCGGGGACGACGCGGTGGTCTCGCCGACGCTGAACCCGCTGGTCGCTCTCTACAGCGCGCCCCCCTGCCGGCACGGCGACATCCGCGTGCGGTTCCGGCCCGCGGGCGGCGCCCCCGGTGCCCCTTGGACGAGCACCAACACGCTGCCGTGCGAGCGCGGCCAGAGCCGGAACTTCGTCGTCGCGGGGATGCTCGCCAACACCACCTACGAGATGGTCCACCGCGGCGGCGAAGACGACGACGCCACGCCCCTGCTCTTCACGACGGGGACGCCCCCCGCGACGCTGAGCATCCCGGCCTTCACCGTCCGTCAAGCGCCCGCTCCCGGTGCCGACCTGCGTCGCGACCTCATCTACCACAATCTCGCGTCACGGCCCGCCGCCAATCACGTCAACCTGCTGGCCACCGACCTGAGCGGGCGCCTCCAGTGGTACTACGATCCGCTGGCGTCAGGTCTCATCGGGATCGGGTTGCCCGGCAGCGCGCCCCTCCCGAAGGGCACCGTCCTCCTCGGCGGCCGCGACAGCCACCGGACGCTGGGCCTCGACGTGCTGCGCGAGATCGATCTGGCCGGCAACCCGCTCCGCGAAACGAACATCGACGCCGTGAATGCGCAATTGAAGGCGAGAGGGCAGGAGATCATCTACGGCTTTCACCACGAGTTCTCGCGCCTGCCCAGCGGGGACATCGTGACCCTCGGCTGGACGCAGCGGACGATCGACGTGGGCGGGACTCCGACGAGCTACGCGGGGGACATGCTCATGGTGCTGGACCGGGACCTCCAGGTGGCCTGGAGCTGGGACGCCTTCGACCATCTCGACGTCACGCGCGGGCCCATCGGGACCGTGATCTGCACGGGCGCTCCGTGCCCCCTTCCGGGCGCGGTCGACTGGGTGCACGAAAACGCCGTGGGCTGGTCGCCGGCGGACGGAAACCTCGTGATCTCCGTACGTCTGCAGGACTGGGTGATCAAGATCGACTACCGCAACGGCCGCGGCGACGGTCACGTGATCTGGCGGCTGGGACAGGACGGGGACTTCGCGGCGATCTCATCCGACCCCAGCCCCTGGTTCTCACACCAGCACTATGCCCACTACCTGGACAAGTCGACGCTCATCCTCTTCGACAACGGCAACACCCGTCAGGCCACCGATCCGAGCGCGCACAGCCGCGGGCAGGTCTGGAAGCTCGACGAAGACGCCATGACGGCGACCCTGGTCTTCAACGTGGACCTCGGGAACATCTCCCCCGAGCTGGGGACGGCCGAGCGCATGCCGAATGGCAACTACGTCTTCAACTCGGGCTCCCAGGGTGGTGGAACTTTCGGCCAGTCGATCGAGGTGCTCCCCGACGGCACCAAGGTCTACGTCCTCGAGGTGGCCGCTCGTGACTATCGTTCCTTCCGCATGAGCAGCCTCTACCGGGGGGTCCGGCACTGACTGCGCGTACCGGGGGGGGCAACCCCCCCCCCGGTACGGTCTTGCCCCCGTTCGCGCGCGCAATGGCGTGGTGTTACTGTAGCGACGCCGTTCCGGGCTCCCACCCCTTCCGCGCGAATGCGGGACAGGCGGCGCAGGGCGATCGCGCCCTCCCCGGTTTCCGCTCCGGGAGCCCCCATGAAGAAACCGCCCGCGCTCGTTCTCCCTCCCCCTTCGACGACGAAGACGAGCACGCCCGCCCTCTCTGCGGCCGCTCTGCTCGGACGGGCTTCCGGATCGCGTTCGGGCCTGGCCGGGGCCCGCGTCCTGGTGGTGGAGGACGACAAGGAATGCCGTGAGCTGATCCGCGTCTTCCTCGAGAGGGCGGCGGCCACCGTCTTCTGCGTGGATTCCGTCGCCGCGGCCATGGACTGCGTCTACAGCTCATTCGACCCGGACGTGGTGCTCACCGACTACTCGATGCCGGTCGCGAACGGCCTGGAGTTCATCCGCCAGTTCCGGAAGGCGCCCTCCAGCCGTGCCATCGCCGTTCCCATCATCGTCATCAGCGGGCACAGCGAGGAGAACTGGCGCGCGCGCTCGCTCGCGGCCGGCGCCGCGGACTTGATGACGAAGCCCTTCGATCCGGCGGTCCTGATCACGCGGATCGCGGCCGCCGTCGCCCCGGGCCGGAGCGGGCCTCACTAGGACCCTCGGAAGTCCGGCGAGCGGACGGCCGCGGCCGGCGGCCTGTGATAGCGTCCCGCGCCAAGGAGAAATCCCATGAGCGACACGTCCGATCCGTCCGGCCGGCGCCGTTTCCTCCGCACGTCCCTGGGCGCGACCGTCCTGCTGGCGGGCACGCGCGTGTCCGCCTCCGCGCTCGGCGCGAACGACCGCATCCGCATCGGCGTGATCGGCACCGGCGGCCGCGCGCGCGGGCTCATGCGGAACCTCAAGGACCTGCCCGGGCAGCAGATCGTCGCCGTCTCGGACGTGTACGAGCCGCGCATGCTGGAGGCGGCGGAGATCCCGTCCACGAAGGCGGCGACGGTCGCGGACTACCGGCGCATCCTCGACGACAAGGAGATCGACGCCGTCCTCATCGGTGCTCCCGACCACTGGCACAAGACGATGACCCTCGAGGCGCTGGCCGCGGGGAAGGACATCTACGTCGAGAAGCCGGTCTCGCACGCCCTCGAGGAGGGCGAGGAGATGGTGAAGGCGGTCGAGGCCTCCAAGCAGGTCGTGCAGACAGGTACCCAGCAGCGGAGCTGGGACCACTGGATCCTGGGCAAGCAGATCGTGGACTCGGGCAAGCTCGGCCGCGTGACCTACATCGACACGTATTGGTACCAGCTCGCCACGGCGGGGCCGCTGGCGGCGGTGGACACGTCCAAGCTGGACTGGAAGCGCTGGCTCGGGCCCGCGGGCGACCAGCCCTTCGAGCCGGAGCGGTTCCTGCGCTGGCGCCACTTCAAGGCCTCCGGCGGCGGGATGCTGACCGACCTCCTCACGCACTGGATCGACGTCGTGCACTGGTACATGGGCGTGGAAGCGCCCATCCAGGCCACGACCATCGGACGCCGCTACCGGATGAAGACGTGGGACTGGCCGGACGCGGCCACGGCGACGCTCGAATACCCCGGCGACTTCCTGGTCACCCACAACGGCAGCTACGGCAGCAGCGTCGACGACGGGGGTCTGGAATTCCGCGGCGACAAGGGCACGCTCAAGATCGACCGCGAGCGCCTGCTCGTCTACAAGGAGGGCGCGCCCAAGGCTCCCGGGCAATACACACCGGAGCCCGAGATCCACGTGCGCTCGCAGGGTGACGGCACGGTCAGCCACCTGCGCAACTGGCTCGACTGCATCCGCTCGCGGCGCACGCCGAACGCCTCCATGCGCATCGGGCACCAGGCCGTACGCGCGGCCCACATCGCGAACGCGGCCCTGGGCGCGCCCGGCGGCGTGCGCTTCGACGCGCGGACGGGAAAGATCGAGCCCCTGCGCTAGTCGCGCCGCAGGCCGGGGAAAGGCGTGGGCACGGGCAGGACCGTCATCAGGGAATCGATCGGCCGCTGCCCGGCCCAGGCGATGCCGCGCAGGATCAGGTCCCGCGGGCCGGGCTTCAGGAAGTTCGACGTGTGGTGGCCCTGCATCCAGACGAACGAGCGATAGGGACGGCCGCCCGGCAGCGTCCGCTCGTACGACCAGGCCTGCGGCTGCACGGACCCGTCCTTCGGTAGCGGCGCCTCCAGCAGCACGTGCATGGCGGGCGCCCTGGTCAGCAGGTAGAACGTCTCGTCGTCGAGCTCGAAGTCGGCCACGCCCTTGAAGATCGGATGCTCGCGATCGACGACGTGCGCCTTCACCATTCCCTGCGACCAGTTCATCTCGCCGTGCTTCTTGGCCGCGCCCGCGACCTCGGCGAACCAGCCGGGATCGTCGGAGCACATGCCGTCGTGCAGGACCACCAGCCCGCCGCCGCGCTTGAGGTACGGATCCAGGGCCGCGCGCTCGGCCGGGCTGCAGTTGCCGCCGTCGCCCTTGTAGATGATGAGCACGTCCGTCCGCGCCAGCTCGTCCGCGGTGGGGAAGTGCAGCGCGCCGTCCACCTTGACGCCCCGGGCCAGCAGGAGCTTGCTCCACTCGGCCAGGAACGCGGGATAGTCGTGCACGCCGTTGTCCACGGGGTTGTGGGTCTTCTCTCCCGCGCGGATGAAGACGCGGAGCGGCGCCTCCTGTGCGCCGAGCTGCGCGGCCAGGGGCACGGCGAGGGCCAGGGCGGCGAGCAGGACGAACGTCACTTTCGGCTCCATGAATCCTCCTGATCTCATCGCGGCAACGCCTTCAGCTCGTCCGTGGTCCAGGGACGCGTGCGGGGCTTGGTGAGGCCGCGGATCTCCTTGACGGCATCCGGCGCGATGGCGGAGGCCGAATTACCCCAGGCCCGCCGGGCGTAGGTCAGGACCGCCGCCAGCTCCGCATCGTCGAGGGCGGCCAGCGGCGGCATCAGGCCGATGTCGCCCTCCTTGCCGCCGAGGACGATGCGGATGGGCACGCCCGGATCGTCCGTGAGCAGCGGCGATCCCACGAGGCTCGGTCCTTGTTTTTCGTGCCCGCGGCCGTCGGGCCCGTGGCAGGCCACGCAGGTGTTGCCGTAGAGCTGCTGGCCGGCGTCGAAGCGGGCCTGCTCGTCCCGGGTCAGCGGCGGCGCCTCGACCCGCGGTGCGGGCTTGCCCGGCCAGTCGAGATGCGCGGCGATCGCGGTCGCCCGCTTGCCCACGTCGCCGGATTCGGCGGCCATGCGCGCGAGCGACGCCGGCGGGGCGGGCATCTTCACGGGCGCGGGAGGCGCGGCGGCGCGAGGTCCGGTTCCCGGCGTGCGCTCGCCCGGGCTCAGGCCGGCCTCGACGCCGCGCAGCAGCGCGATGCGCTGCCACGCCGGTCGGGTCGTAGCGGCGGCCTTGTCGAGAACGGACGAGACGACGGCGGCGCGGCGCGAACGCGCCAGCGCGCCCGCGAGCATGGCGACGCCTTCGGCGGTGGTCTCGGGGGCGGCACCATCTCCCAGCAGGCGATCCAGGACGTCCGCCTCCATTTCCGCGAGCCCGCTCACCACGGCATCCACCGTGATGGCGTCGCCGCCGTAGCGCTGCAGCATGGTCAGGGACGGAGCGGTCCGCGCCGCCTTCGGCAGCTCGCCGATCGAGGCCGCGAGCTGATGGCGCACGGTCCAGCTCGGATCGTCCATGAGGCCCAGGGCGCCGGCGGCGAGAGGGGACCCCGCCTCGGCCAGCCACGGCTCCGACCAGCGGATGGCCCACGCGCGTACGTCCGGCGACGAGTCGCCGTAGAGCGGCCGCAGCGTCTCCGCATCCAGCGCGCCCAGTCCCCCCAGCGTGCCGAGGGCGTGGAGCTTCGTCCGCCAGTCCGGCGCCGTGTGCAGCAGGTCCTTCAGCGCGGGGACGACCGATCGGTCCGCGCGCTGCACGAGGAGCTGCTGCGCGGTGTCGCGCCACCATCCGATGGGATGGGCGAGATACGGCACGAGCGCGGCGGACGTCGCCTTCGCGAGCGCGGGCCTCTTCTCGCGGCGCGCCGTTTCGTGGGTGAGGCGCCAGATGCGCCCGCGGTTCACGGGCGAGGCGAGGTTGTTCTTCTTGATGTAGTCCTGCAGGTACTCCGTCTGGTAGGCCGCGTCCTGCACGACCCCGCGGTACATGTCCACGACGTAGATGGACCCGTCGGGCGCGGAGTATGCGCTCACCGGGCGCACGCGCTCGTCGCGGGCGGCAAGGATCTCGCCCTTCTTGAACCCGTTGCGCGCGGTGAGGCGTCCGTGCCCGTCGTCGTCGATGGCGAACCAGTGCAGCATGTTCGTGGTGCAGTCCGTGACGAACACCCCGCCCCGCAGCTCCGCGGGCAGGCGGTCGCCGCGGTAGACGACGGGCGTGGCCGCGCTCTGCATGATGCGGGAGGAGCCGTCGGGCCGGAACGACTGGTCGCGGTAGCCGCGATTGACGCCGCGCGAGGGCCGGACCGGCCAGATCTCGGCATCCGTGAGGGACATCAGCGACTCGTAGAGGCCGCGCGTCTGCACCACGTTCGGGTTGCGCATGAAGTAGCGGGCGGGCGTGTAGTCCACGAAGAGGGGCGAGCTGTTCACGTTGCGCCACACGCGCCCGCCATCGTCGATGGAGCCGCCCCACTGGCCGCGGTTGAGCGTCGGCACCACCTCGAACGCGCCGGCCTCGTACCGCAGGTGCCAGTCGTGCTCGGACGTGTAGACCCAGTTGTCGAGCCCCCAGATGAGGCTGTTCGCGTTGTGCTCCGGGTTCCTCTCCAGGCGGCCGTAGCTGTCGCTGACCAGGGTCTTCTCGTCCATGTGCAGGTCGCCGTCGGTGTCGCGCATCCACCAGAGGTTCGGCGGCTCGCCCACGAGCACGCCGTCGGCCAGGGTCTTGATCGCGCGCGGCAGGACGAGCTTGTCGGCGAAGACCGTGCGGCGATCCATCTTCCCGTCGTCGTCGAGGTCCTCCAGGACGGCCACCCGGCAGATCCCTTCCCGTGAGTCCTTCATGCTCGCGCCCATCGCGAAGGCGGGCATCTCGACGACCCACATGCGTCCGTCGGCGTCGAAGTCGATGAGGATCGGGTCTTCGACCAGCGGCTCTTTCGCCACCAGCTCGACCCGGTAGCCGGGGGGGACGACGATCGTCTTCAGGGAGTCTTCCGCGGAAAGCTCGGGAGCGCCTTTGTCCTCGGCCACGACGGCGGGGGGCCAGGTCTCGGCCGGCGCGCGTTCGGAGGGACGCCGGTTGCGGGCCAGACTGGCGGCGAACACCGCGATCAGGCTGAGGAAGATGGCGACACGTCCGTTCCTTGCACGCATCTGGCCGCTAGCCTAGTCGATCGGAACCAGGCGGACCACGACGCCCGGCGTGGAGGAGGACAGCTTCACCCCCGGAAGCTGAAGGGCGACGTAGAGCAGGCCGTCGGGACCAGTGACCACGTCACGTACGCGGCCGTAGCGGTTGAACAGGACTTCCTGATGCGTGACCTGCCGGCCCTTCACCTCGAGGCGCCGGAGAGCGGTGCCGCCGAGCCCGGTGACGAAGAGGTCGTGGCGCCAGGCCGGATAACGGGTGCCTTCGTAGAAGTGGATCCCGCTGGGCGCGATCGTGGGGTTCCAGTACACGATCGGCGGCTCCATGCCTTCGTGCGCGGTGCCCGTGATGCCGGGCTCGAGGCCGTGCGAGATCACCGGCCAGCCGTAGTTGTGGCCGGCCTCGAGGATGTTGACCTCGTCGCCGCCCATCGGCCCGTGCTCGGACTCCCAGAGAAGGCCGCTCACGGGGTCGATGGAGAGACCCTGCGGGTTGCGATGTCCGTACGTCCAGATGGTGGGGATGGCGCCGGCGCGGCCCGTGAACGGGTTGTCCGCGGGCACCGTGCCGTCGTCGTTGACGCGGTGCACCTTGCCCAGCGGGCTGGCGAGGTCCTGCGCGGCTTCCTTCTGCCCGCGGTCGCCGATCGAGAAGAGGAGCTTGCCCTGCCGGTCGAAGAGGAAGCGCGAGCCGTAGTGATGGTTCGGCGTCCCGTACAGATAAGGAGCGGGGGAGTAGATCGCCTGCTCGTCCACCCAGCGGTTCTCGCGGAGGCGCCCGCGCACGATCGCGGTCATCGACGTGTCGGCAGGGCCCGGCTTCGCGTACGAGAGATAGATCCAGCCGTTCTCGACGTAGCGTGGATGGACCTCGACGTCGAGGAGTCCGCCGTCCTGTACGTTCCAGGTCGGGGGCGTGCCCGCGACCGGATCGGGAAGGAGGTGGTCCTTCTCCACGATGCGCAGCCGCCCCGGCCGCTCCGTCACGAGCAGGCGACCGTCGGGCAGGAACGCGAGTCCCCAGGGAGTCTCGAGGTCGCGCGCGACGACCTCGATCCTGAACGCCTGCTTTTCGGTGGGGATGACGGCGCCGTCGGGATCGACGATCGTGGGCGGATGCGCGCGGGCTTCCGCTTCCTCCTGGCGGATCAGGATCACGAGCCGCCAGATCTGTTCCTCGGTGAGCACGGGCTTGAAGGAGGCCATGGCCGTGCCCTTGCGTCCGTCGCGGATGGTCTCCGCGATCTGCGCATCTTCGCCGCCGAACTTCCAGGCGCCGTCGACGAGACTGCCCGCGGCCCCGCCTTCGAGGCTGCGGCCGTGGCAGGCCACGCAATGCTGGTGGTAGACCGCCCACGACTTCGCAATCGGATCGTCCGGCCCGCGCCCGGCGCGCGGATCGCGAGGCGGAGCCTGGGCGGATGCGGCGAGGGCGAGCGCCGCCGCCGTCGCCGTCCACAGGCCGACGGACGTGGGACGCATGACCATGAAGGAGACGCGGATTATGCAGCGTGACGACGCGGTCCCCAAAGTTGCGCACGTCACCAATCGATGGAGCGCTTGTCGCGGAAGAAGCCCCCCGTGGGTCCGTCATCGGGCAAGGTGGCGAGCCAGACCGTCGTCTCCACGCCCTGCTCGACGGAGCGCGGCGCGGAGGGGCCGCCCATGTCGGTCCGCACCCAGCCCGGATCGACGGCGTTGGCGAGCACGCCCTGGCCACGATACGTCGCCGCGAGCAGGCGCGTGAATGCGTTGAGCGCGGACTTCGACATCGAGTAGGCCGTTATGGTGGCGGCATCCGTGACGTCCATCGCCACGGTCATGGCTCGTTCGGAATCGGCGCCGAGGCTCCGCCCCGTGACCACCGCGACCCGATCCCCGGTTCGGGCGGGGCCGGCGCGCTTGCTCATGGCTGGATTATTCCATCCGTCCCGGGACGGATGGATGGCGGCGGACTCAACTCGTTCTGGAACGAGTCGATCGGCACGCTAAACTGGCGAAGGTGACGCGGCCGAATCGTTCCCCTCGGAAGGTGCCGGTATCTGGAGTCGCCCGCCGCAAACACCTCGAGCGCGGGCGCGCCGCCTGCGCGCGACGCGCGTGGGACGACGCCTACGCTTCGTTCGCCCTCGCCGACCGGACCACACCCCTGGTGGTGGCGGACCTCGAGCAACTGGCGTTGTGCGCGGGGCTGACCGGACGCGTCGAGCAGTTCCTGGGCGCGTTCGAGCGGCTCTACAACGCGCATCTCGATGCGGGCGAAGAGCTGGCCGCGGCGCGGGCCGCCTTCTGGATCGGCTTCCGTCTGTACGGTCTCCGCGAGCCGGGGCGGGCGAGCGGCTGGATCGCGAGGTCGCAGCGGCTGGTGGAGAAGGCGGGCAGGGACTGCGTCGAGCGCGGCTACCTGTGCCTGCCGGCCGCCCAGCGCCATCTCGGTAGCGGCGAGTGCGAGGCGGCGTGCGAGGCCGCCGCCACCGCCGCCGAGATCGGCGACCGTTTCCGCGACCGGGACCTCAGCGCCTTCGCGCGGAACCTGCATGGCCGGGCCCTCCTGCGGCTCGGACGCATCAAGGACGGGCTGGCCCTGATCGACGAAGCCATGGTGGCCGTCGCCGGCCGCGAGCTGACACCGGTCATCACCGGCCTCATCTATTGCATCGCGATCGCCGGCTGCCAGCAGGTCTACGCGCTGGGACGCGCGCGCGAATGGACGTCGGCTCTCACCGGCTGGTGCGAGGCCCAGCCGCAGCTGGTCACGTTCACCAGTGCCTGTCACGTCCATCGCGCCGAGATCCAGCAGCTCTCCGGTGCCTGGCCGGAGGCGATCGAGGAGGCCCGTCGCGTCTCGGCGCGCTCGCCCCGGGCGGACGATCCCGGCGCCGGCGGCGACGCGTTCTACCAGGAGGCGGAGATCCACCGCTTGCGGGGCGAAGGGGCGGCGGCCGAAGCCGCCTATCGGAAGGCGAGCCAGGCGGGACGCGAGCCCCAGCCCGGTCTCGCCCTCCTGCGCTTGGCGCAAGGCGACCGCGATGCCGCGGCCAGCGGCATCCGGCGCGCCCTCGGCGGCACGTCCGACCCGTTGCAGCGCGCGCGCCTGCTGCCCGCCGGCGTCGAGATCCTCCTGGACGCGGGGGACGTGGAAGCCGCGCGCGCCGCCTGCGAGGAGATCGAGTCGATTGCGGCTCGTTTCGAGACGGAGGCCCTGGCCGCGATCGCGGCCCAGGCCCGTGGGACGTTGCTCCTGGCGGAGAGCGAGGGAGCGGAGGCCCTCGGCCCCTTGCGCCGCGCCTTCACGGGCTGGCAGGAGGCGGGCGCGCCGTACCTGGCCGCGCGCGTCCGCGTCCTGCTGGCCCTCGCCTGCCGCGGCCTCGGAGATCGCGACGGCGCCGCGCTCGAGCTCGAGGCGGCGCGCGCCACCTTCGAGCGGCTGGGGGCGAAGCCCGATCTCGATCGCCTCGACACGCTGCGGGAGGAAGGGGTCGCGCGTCCCCACGGCCTGACCGCGCGCGAGCTCGAGGTCCTGCGTCTCGTGGCCACGGGCAAGACCAACAAGGCGATCGCGAAGCAGCTCTTCCTGAGCGGGAAGACGGTGGACCGCCACGTGAGCAACATCTTCACCAAGGTCCATGTGCGGTCGCGGGCGGCGGCCACCGCCTTCGCCTACAAGAACAAGCTCGTCTGAACGCGCCGGTCCTTCGGCCGGCGCGTGGGTAGAAGCACCCACGTTTGCGGCGCCGTGAAAATGGGCAATTGCCCCGAAGCGGCGCCCGGCCTTCATGCCCTACCTTGTGCCCGTAGGCGGGGGAACGCGACGGAGGGACGGCCATGAACGACAGGTTCGACGTGGTGGTGATCGGAGGCGGGCAGGCGGGTCTATCGGTGGGCTACCACCTGGCCCGCCGCGGCCTGCGCTTCGTGATCCTCGAGGCCGACGACCGCATCGGCGACGTGTGGCGCCGCCGTTGGGACTCGCTGCGCCTCTTCACCGCCGCCCGCTACGACGGCCTCGACGGCATGCCGTTCCCGGCTCCACCCACCTACTTTCCGACGAAGGACGAGATGGCCGATTTCCTCGAGTCCTACGTGGCGCGCTTCGAGCTGCCGGTCCGGACCCGGAGCCGTGTCGAGCGGCTGGCGAAACGAGACAGCCGCTACGTCGTCCAGGCCGGCGGCCGGGAGCTCGAGGCCGACCAGGTCGTGGTGGCGATGGCGAGCTACCAGCGGCCGCGGATGCCTCTCTTCGCGAGGGATCTCGGCCCGGACATCGTCCAGCTCCACTCGCGGGACTACCGCAATCCCGGACAGCTCCGCGCGGGAGACGTGCTCATCGCGGGAGGCGGCAACTCCGGGGCGGAGATCGCCATCGAGCTCGCCGCACGCGGGCCGAGCCCGGCTCCACGCGTCTGGCTCTCCGGCCGCGACACCGGCCACCTGCCGTTCCACATCGACGGGCCGTTCGGTCGCCGCTTCTTCGTACCTCTCGTCCTCCGGTTCCTGTTCCATCGCGTGTTGACGGTGCGGACGCCCTTCGGCCGTCTGGCGCGCCCGAAGATGATGCACCAGGGCTCGCCCCTGATCCGCACGCGGCCGGCGGACCTGGCCGCGGCCGGCGTGGAGCGCGTGCCGCGCATCGCCGGCGTCCGCGACGGCAAGCCGCTCCTCGAGGACGGCCGCGTTCTCGACGTGGCGAACGTCGTCTGGTGCACCGGCTACCATCCCGGCTTCTCGTGGATCGATCTCCCGATCTTCGACGAGCACGCGGAGCCGCGCCACGACGGCGGCGTCGTCCCGGACGCGCCCGGCCTGTATTTCGTCGGGCTCCACTTCCTCTACTCGATGTCGTCGACGATGATCCACGGCGTGGGCCGCGACGCCGCGCGCATCGTCGAGGCGGTGGCGGCGCGCGCGACGGCGAGCCGCGCCGCTCTCGTCAGGCGAGAGCCGAGTGGGGTCGGGCTGCTGGCTTCACGCTAGTCCGCTCCACCGCCACCGCATTCCGGTTCTCCGGACGCGAGTCCCGTATTCAGGACCGGCGCCCGCGCGGTGCGCACGTGTCGAACAACCGATCGCAGGACGGGCACCAGAATTGCTAAAGAGCGGGGCGAGGGTCATGACGGCCCTGTTTGCGGGCCCAGTCAGTACGCCGCAGTGGACAGTGTGTCAGCGCGCGTAGACAAGCGGCCTCTCCGAGACACACTCTTTCGATTGGAGAATTCGATTTGAGATACGCCCTTCATCTGCCCGCGGTCGCGGTGACCGCCATTCTTGCCGTGGCCTGCGGTGCGACGCGAGAGGTCGCGGCGCCGACGGGAACGCTGCCCGCGGAGTCCGGCTCCACGGTCAAGACGCTGCAGGTCGCGCCGTCGCGGGTCGCCTGTACCGGTGTCGCGCCCCAGATGTGCCTGCAGGTGCGCGAGTCGGCCGACGCGGCCTGGAGCCTGCTCTACGAGGAAATCGCCGGCTTCGACTACGTGCCCGGCTATCTCTACGAGATCCGCATCAAGGAAGAGGCGGTGGCCAACCCTCCCGCGGATGCGTCCGCGATCCGGCGAACGCTTGTCGCGATCCTCAGCAAGACGGCGGCTCCCACGCTGGTGGGGCCGACGTGGCGGCTCGTGACCCTCGAAGGGCGCGCGGTCGTCGCGGGTACACAGGTCACCGCGGCGTTCGACAACGAGAAGCGCATCTCGGGATCCGCAGGATGCAACCGGTACACCGGCGGCGCGACGGTGACGGGCGAGCAGCTCGCGGTGGGAGCGCTGGCCTCGACCCGGATGTTCTGCGGTGCCGAAGGCGTGATGCCGCAGGAGGACGCGTATTTCGCCGCCCTGGGGAAGGCCAAGACCTATCGCATCGTGGACGGCGAGCTGCGGCTCGGCCCGGCCGCCGGCGTCGTCACCCTCGTCTACAAGGCCGAGTAACCGCGAGGGTCCCGGACCGCGCGCCTAGCGCTTCGCCTCGGGCCGGAACAGGGAGAGGTACTGGCCGTAACCTTCCTGCTCCAGCTTGTCCACGGGGATGAAGCGCAAGGCCGCGGAGTTCATGCAGTAGCGCTGGCCCGTGGGCTCGGGGCCGTCGTCGAAGAGATGGCCCAGGTGCGAGTTCCCGTGGGCGGACCTCACCTCCGTGCGCGGCAGCATCAGCTTGAAGTCCGTTTTCTCGGCCACGTTCTGCTTCTCGAGCGGCTTCGTGAAGCTGGGCCAGCCCGTGCCCGAGTCGTATTTGTCCCGGGAGCTGAACAGCGCCTCCCCGGACACCACGTCGACGTAGATGCCGTCCTCGTGGTTGTTCCAGTACTCGTTCCGGAAGGGCGGCTCCGTCCCTTCGTGCTGGGTGACCTCGTAC
>Ga0207683_10003461_pt1 | contig 13774 bp, 14 predicted proteins | sample KBSM73metaG_FD_184333 | JGI IMG/M metagenome (GOLD analysis project Ga0207683, IMG submission 184333) | Miscanthus rhizosphere microbial communities from Kellogg Biological Station, Michigan, USA - KBS M7-3 metaG (SPAdes) (version 2) | ecosystem: Host-associated > Plants > Roots > Rhizosphere >...
CTCGCTGATCTGCTCCGTGAGAGCGTAGAAGTGGTCCTTCGCCCGGTTGAGCTTCAAGTCGACTCCCTCTAAGGACGGCTTCCCCACCAGACTGGAGCCTAATGCGCTCCTTCTGTGTCAAGCCACTTGACAAACGCCACTCTGTCAAGTAGCTTTACAACATGCCACCGGCCAACCGCCACAACCCGCAGCGCGCGAAGTCTTCGACCTCCGACTACTCGGTGACGGAGTTCCTAGCCGAGTTCCCCGATGACGCCGCCTGCCTGGAGCACCTCTGGCGGACGCGCCACGCTCCCGATGGCGAGCACGCGCATTGCCCGAAGTGCGATGCGGTCAAGCCCTTCAAGCGCTACGCAACCAAGCAGCAGCGCCAGTCTTGGACCTGCACCGCTTGCGGCCACCACCTGCACCCGACCGCCGGGACGATCTTCCACCGCTCCTCGACTTCGCTGCGCCTCTGGTTCCACGCCATGTACCTGATGACGAGCACTCGGTGCGGCATATCTGCCAAGCAGCTAGAGCGGGAGCTTGGAGTCCATTACAAGACCGCCTGGCGCATGTTCAACAAGATCCGCAATCACCTAATGGCCGAACCCGATCCGGCCCCTAGCCTGCGCGGCAAAGTCGAGGTTGACGAGACCTCCTGGGGAGGTAAGCCCCGGCGTAAGTTCAAAACCCGCCAGGAGGTCATCGCCTTCCGCCAGGCCAAGCCCACCGTGCTCGGGATGGTCGAGCGCGGCGGGCGCGTTCGTGCGCGCGTCATCCCGTCGCGGCACGGCCAGCCCTTAAGTGACGCCGTGCGGGCGAACGTGAACCCGGAAGCGATCCTCTACACGGACGATTGGATGTCCTATCGACCGCTGAGGCGGGAGTACGCCGACCACCGGGTGATCAACCATTCCGCTGGCTCCTACGTCGAGGGCGACATCTACACGAACACGATCGAGGGGTTCTTCGGCAATCTCAAAACGGGGATGCGCTGGACCTACAAGTTCGTCTCTCGGAAATGGCTCCAGTCCTACCTAGACGAGTACGCATGGCGCTACAACAACCGCGTGACCGGCCAGCGGTCGATGTTCCACGCCCTCGTCAAGGAAGCGGCGAAGCAGTGAGCGAGGCGACGATCCTGCGGAGCATCCGGGGCGCCGCCAAACGCCGCGAGCGAGCCGACGCGGCTAAACGGCAAGCGACCGATGACCTGCGCGCCTACGTGCGAGACGCCCGCGAGGCGGGCGTCTCAATCACTCGGATTGCTGCGGAGGCCGGTCTTTCTCGTCAGGGCGTTTACGACCTACTGGGGGAGCGACCTTCCGCATAGCGGCGTCGAACTCCCCTTTGGTCGGGACCGGGATCTCCAGCCCTTTGTCCGTCTTCTGCTTCCTTGCCACGGTTCTAAGGCTAGCTGGGCAGTTCAGACAGGCTCGGCCAGTCCGACGATTTGCCTGACAAAACGTCAGGGAACTTCCGTCCGGTTCACGTGGAACACTGGCGGTGCTTCGTCAGTCGGCGTCTTGGGCAAAAGATGCTGCGAAACGGCTCCTCAGATCGATGGCTGAGGGGCCGTTTCACGTTCTGCGGCTTTTGCCGCCTCAGCGGTCGCTTTAATTCTGAGTATGCCCAAGACCGTTGTTAGAAACCGACTAACGAGATGCCGAGCAGCATCAAAGCCACCCGACGTGAGATAGCTCGCCCCCGATTCGAGGCTGAGCCTGCCCCCGCAGGGGCAGCGATGACTTCTGCAAGAAAACAGACTGCGCCGAGCGGTCGCCCGTGCGCTGCGTTCTTGCCAAACGCAAGAGGAGAATGGGCCCTCCACAAGCCCTCCAACTCCGCTTGAAGTGGGGGCGGGCGCTCATGACGCCCGCCCCTGCGCCCCGTACAGCAGTTCAACGCCCTCTTTGACCTGAGGAACGCGACTCCTTTACCGATACCCCGCAAAGGTGGGAAGGGAACGGTAGCGCTCTCGGTTCGTCGGTCAGCCGGCAAGCCCCTTGGTTTCGCGCAGCAACTCGCCCGGCTCAATCTCCAGCGCCTCTGCGAGCCGCACAATCGCATTGGTCCGGGCCAAGCACCTACCGCTCTCCCACTCGGCGATCCGGCCCTGATCCCTGCCCATTCGGGCTGCCAGCGCACGCTGGGTTAGGCCGCTTCTGTTCCGGGCGATCCGCATGTTCCAAGCGAACCGCTCCGCAATGGTCGTGAACGTGACGTGTTCAGAAGGCATCGCTACTCGATCCCTCGGAGCAAGTCGCGGACCTGCACCCCGGCTCCCTGAGCCAGCCACACGATGTGGTCGAGACGCGGGATTTGCTGGCCGCTCTCAATCCGCCAGACGGCGGAGCGGTGCATGAACGCCTCGGCTGCGAGCCGGTCCTGGGTCATCCCCGCCTGCCGCCGCGCCCTGTAGAGGTTGTGGCCGAACTGCCTTACGACCTCCATCTTTATGCCGCCTCGACAAGCAACTCGTAGGCGCGCAGCGCTGCCCGCGTGGGCAAGACGCCGCATTCGGCCCGGAACAGCAGCCCGCCTTTGACGAGTTCCCTGACGGCCCTTTCCACCGCGTCCCGCTCGCTGAACTCGTCAGAGCCGACGAATTCCCGGATCAGATCCGAAAGCCTCAGGGTCGCGGGCTGGGCCTCTACGACGTGGGCCAGAATCACCCGTTCGTAGTTCCGATCCTCGCCACCGGGGCCCGCTGACTTAGCCTTGTCCTGCATGGGAAGTACCCCTTCCTGTGCCAGGCCGGGGGCCGTTCACGCGGTGCCCCGGCCGTTCTTTAGTTGTGGCGCAGGAAGCTAGGGCGAATCAGGGACCGATTTCGCTTCTACATAGAAGGGATAGGCGTGACGGCGCGCACGGAGTGATCGGGCTCACAGACCCGGTTCCCGGTGGCGGGGAGGCTTCCTCGAGATCACAACCCGGCGACGAGGGAGATGGGCATGAGAGACGCGATGAGGTCACTGGCGGGGTTCCTGGGACGCCGCCGGCGGTTGGTGGTTGGAGCCTGGGTTCTGATCGTCCTTCTTGCGCTTCCTTTCGCCTCGAAACAGACCGATCACCTGACCGGCGGCGGCTTCGACGTCCCGGGCATCCAGTCGATGAAGGTGAGCGAATCGCTGCAGGACGAGTTCGGCTCGCAGGCGGACGGCATCGCGGTGGTGCTGCAGGCGGCGCCCGACGCCAGCGTGGCTGAGCGGAGCGCGGCGGTTACGCGGGTGCGGGAGGAGGTTGCGAGCCTCGACGACGTCACCCTGCCGCCAGCCGCGGCCGCGCAGGCTCGCCGCCAGCTCCAAGGGACCGACGTGGTGTTGGTGCCACTGCGCAGCGACCTCTCCTCAGATGAGCTGATCGACCCCGCCGCCACCCTGCGCGAAGACCTCGACCCGGGCAGCGCCGATGCCGGCGTCACCCCCTATCTGGTCGGGCAGCCGACGATCTGGGCCGGGATGCAGGAAATCTCCAAGGAAGACCTCGCCAAGGCCGAGGGGACCGGGTTCCCGATCGTCGCGATCATCCTCCTCGTCGTCTTCGGCTCGCTCGCCGCGGCGGCGCTGCCGCTGGCGCTCGGCTTCGTCAGCGTGCTGGTCACCGGGGCGCTGATCTACTTCTTCTCGCTGCAGCTGGAAACCTCGGTCTTCGTCACCAACATGGCCTCGATGATCGGGATCGGCGTCGCCGTCGACTACTCGCTCTTCATCCTCGCCCGCTACCGCGAGGAGCGCGAAGCGGGGCACGACCAGGCCGAAGCGCGGGCGCTCTCGCTCTCGACCTCGGGCCTCGCCGTCTCCTTCTCCGGGCTGGCGGTGATCATCTCCCTCGCCGGGCTGTGGATGGTCGACAACCAGGCGCTGCGCTCGATGGCGTTGGGGGCGATGACCGTCGTCGCCGTCTCGATCCTGACCGCGACGACGCTGCTGCCGGCGCTGATCGCGATGCTCGGCGACCGGGTGCTGCCGGGCGGGGTCGTCGGCAAAGTCGAGCGCTTCTTCCAGCGCCGCTTCTACCGGCGCAAGACTGCCGCCCAGGTCGCGACGGAGAAAAACCGTTTCTGGCGCGCCTGGACCGTACGGGTGATGGCCCGCCCGTGGACCGCGGTGATCGGCGTCTCCGCGGTGCTGCTGTTCCTCGCCAGCCCACTGCTCTCGCTCGAGACCGGGACCGAAGCGATCGCCCAGTTCCCCAAGGACAGCGACGTCCGGGTCGGCAACGAACTCGCCTCCGAGCAGTTGAACGGCGGCACCGACCCGGTCCAGATCGTCGCCGGCTTCGACGGCGCCCCGGGTGCGGAGGACAAGGCGGCCGTCGCCGCCTTCGTTCGCGACGTCGAGGGCACCACCGGCGTCAGCGCCGTCGGCAAGCCGGTCTACGCCGAAGACGCCGTCCTCGTCCAGGCGACGCCGAGCGCGCCCAGCGAGTCGGACGCGGCGGTGGCGCTGGTCGGCCGCCTGCGCGACACCGTGGTTCCCGCCTCGGCCCTGGCGCAGGTGGCCGAAGTCAACGTCGGCGGCGAGACCGCCCGCGGCGACGACGTGCGCCACCAGGTCGGCGGCTCGATGTGGAAGATCATCCTCTTCGTCCTCTCGCTCTCCTTCCTCGTCCTGATGGTGATGCTGCGCTCGCTGATCCTGCCGCTGAAGGCGGTGCTGATGAACCTGCTCTCGATCGGTGCGGCCTTCGGGGTCCTCGTCGCGATCTTCCAGTGGGGCTGGTTCGACGGCCTGCTCGGCTTCGAAAGCCAGGGGGCGCTGGACACGATCAACATCCCGCTGATTTTCGCGATCGTCTTCGGCCTCTCGATGGACTACGAGGTCTTCCTGATGTCGCGGATCCGCGAGCGCTACATGGTCCACGGCGACAACGAACGCGCGGTCGCCGAGGGCCTCTCCTCGAGCGCCCGGACGATCTCCTCGGCGGCGCTGATCATGACCTCGGTCTTCGCCGTCTTCGTCCTCACCGGAGTGCCGTCGATCAAGGAGCTCGGCGTCGGCTGCGCCGTTGCGATCGCCCTCGACGCCACCCTCGTCCGCCTGATCCTCGTCCCGGCGGCGATGAAGCTGATGGGCTCCTGGAACTGGTGGTTCCCGAGTTGGCTCGACAAGCTGGTCCCGGACTTCAGCTTCGAGGGCGGCTCATCCGACTCCGGTGAGCCCGAGCCGGCCAAGGCCTGAACTCGACGCCGTAGGATGACGGCGTGACTTCGGGCGGAGATGAGATCGCATTTGCCGGTGCCGCTCGGCAGGCGGAGATGGTCCGGGCGGGGGAGGTCTCTCCCAAGGAGCTGGTTCAGCTCAGCCTGGACCGGATCGCGCGCCTCGATCCTGAGCTGAACTCGTTCCGCAAGGTCTTCGCCGAGAAGGCGTTGCTGGAAGCCGAGCAGGCCGAGGCACGGATCAGGGCGGGTGAGGAGCGGCCGCTGCTTGGTGTGCCGATCGCGATCAAGGACGAAATCGACGTCGCCGGGGAGATCAACACCCACGGCACCGACGGCTTCACCGAGCCGGCGAAAGCCGACTCCGAGGTGGTCCGGCGACTGCGCGAGGCGGGCGCGATCATCGTCGGCCTGACGCTGCTGCCCGAGATGGCGATCTGCGGCTTCAGCGAGTCGGCCACCTACGGGGTCACCCGCAACCCCTGGAACCCGCAGCGCACCCCTGGCGGCTCCAGCGGCGGCTCGGCGTCCGCGGTCGCCGCGGGCCTCGTCCCGATCGCCTCCGCCGGTGACGGCGCCGGCTCGATCCGCATCCCGGCGGCCTCGTGCGGCCTCTTCGGGTTGAAGGTGAGCCGCGGCCGGGTCTCGCTCGCCCCCAACCTCGAAGGCTGGGGCGGGCTGGCGGTCGAAGGCTGCGTCAGCCGCTCGGTCCTCGACACCGCCCTCTGGCTCGACGTCGTCTCCGGCGGCTCGCGCGAGGCGGAGGCTCCGCTGCCGCCCGAGCGGCCCTTCGTCGAAGCCGCTAGAACCCCACCGGGCAAGCTCAAGATCGCCTGGTCGACGAAGCCTCCGCGCGCCGCGGCGCCGCCGACCGTCGACGACAACGCGAAGGGCGCGGTCGCGGATGCGGTCGAGCTGCTGAGCGGGCTCGGTCATGAAGTCACCAAGCGCGATCCCGACTGGGGCAACATCGGCAACAACATCACCGCCCGCTTCCTCGGCGGGGTCGCCGACACGGTCAAGGAAGTGCCGCACCCCGAGCGGCTGGAAAGCCGCACGCGCGGCTTCGGTCGGCTCGGCGGGATCCTGCCCCGCGGTCTCTACGAGAAAGCGCGGGGTGAGGGCCGGGCCGGCGACGCCGCCCGCGTCAACGCGATCTTCGACGACTTCGACCTCTTGGTGATGCCGGTGATGGGTGGCACCGCGCTGCCGATCCGGCGCTGGGAGGGCAAGGGCGCCCTGCAGACCGTGCTCGGGATGAGCCGCTTCTATCCCTACTGCGTCCCCTGGAACCACCTCGGCAACCCGGCGATGGCGGTTCCCGCCGGCTTCTCGCCAGAGGGGATGCCGCTCTCGGTCCAGGTGATCGGCCGCCGCGGCGAGGAGGCGACGCTGCTCTCGCTCGCCGCCCAGCTCGAGGCCGAGCGGCCCTGGGCGGACCGCCGCCCGCCGATCTCCTAGCGCCCCCTAGTTGAAGACCTTGCGGAACCGCGCCAGGTCCTTGACCTTGCCGCGGGGGCGGATGCGGCGCTGCAGGACCATCTTCATCTGGTTGGCGTCGGGTTTGCCGGCGGCGATCCAGTCGGCCCAGCTGGTCTCGATCGTGACGTTGGCGTTCGGCGATTCGCCCGGCTCGGTGCGGGTCGAGCCGTTGTCGAGGACCAGGTGCCACGGTTCGGCATCGGTGAAGCGCCACTGCACGACGAAGGGCGAGCCGTTGGCAGCGGCCGGGTCGGCTACGCGGCTGATCAGGTCGAAGTAGAGGCGCTGGATCTCCGGGTCCTTGCTCGGCGGCGGCCCTTCCGGCGAGCCGATCACGCCGGCCATCATCATCTTCACCTGGCGCTCGGCGAGACCTTTCTCGTCATCGTCGGGCGGGAAGGGGAAGACGCCGGGGGGGAACTCCTCGGTCGGGAAGCCGATCGTCCGCCAGCGCTGGCGGATCAGTTTCATCCCGAAGGCGTAGATGTCCTCGAGCGAGAAGCCGTAGCACTCGGTGTATTCGCGGTCCATGTTCGGCGGCGAGAAGACGGCGGGCCCGTAGGGCAGGGTTTCGCGCAGCAGCTCGATCACCGCGTCGCGGTTTTCCTGCCAGCCGGGCGTCGGCTCGTTGAGCAGCTCGGAGAGGACCTTGACGCCGAAGCCGATGTGGCGCTGCTCGTCGCGGGAGACGTTCTCCATCCCGGCGGTGAACCCGGGCATCGTCTCCTCGGAGGCGAAGAAGTCCTCGATGAAGTGCTGGCCGGGCTGGGCGAGGCTGCCCTCGACGATCAGGTGGTAGAGCGTGATCGCCTGGCAGAACTTCGCCACCGAGCGGTCCTTGCGCAGTTCCTCGGCCATCAGGTCGAGGCGGTCGAAGATGCCGCGGTAGCCCCAGTTCAGCTGCGGCAGGGTGGAGGAGAGGGTCTGCTGGATCGAGTCGCCGCCGACCCCGATCACCTCCTTGAAGAAGCGGTGGAAGAAGATCGAGTGGCGGACCTCGTCGACCTGCTGCGTGGCGAGGAAGTAGGACATCTCCTCGGTCGGGGCGGCGGTGACGTAGGGGGCGAGGGTGTCGGCGACCCGGTCCTCGCCGTAATAGAACATCGAGTAGATCCACATCGCCGAGCGCCGCTGGATGTCGCTCAGCGCCTCCCAGCCGGCGCGGTCCTTGGAGAAATCGATGTCGTAGGCGCTCCAGTTGCCCTGCTCCCAGCGGTGGTAGAGGTCCTCATAGGTGATGTTGTCCATCAGGCGCTGGGAAGCGACGCTCATCCTGTCTCCTTTTGGTGTCGCGGTCGGGCACCGCGGAGACTAGCGCGATCCTGGCCAGCTGGCCAGGATCGCGCCAAGGACCTCTATTTGACGAATTCGCGGACCTGTTCGTAGACCGTTTTGTCCGTCGTCAGAGCGGTGTGCGAGATGCACGCGGTTTTCGTGTTCGTCGCTCCGCTGAGCGCGACGCTCGAATCCGGGTTGATGATTTCGTCGCACGGCGACCACCAGGTGCCGTAGCTGACGGTGCCCGGCGTCTCGTCGCCGCCGTTCAGTTCGCCGAGGAATTTGGAGCCGACCCGCATCTCCACGCACGAGGTGCTGAAGCAGAAGTTCGCGGTTTCGGTTCCGTGGTTCGGGCCGCCGAGGGAGACCCAGTCGTCGACCTTCGTTTCGCCGCCGAGGAACTTGATGTACCAGCGGCTGTTGAGGCTGCCCATCGAGTGGGCGATGATGTCGACCTTGGTCGCGCCGGTGCTTTTCAGCAGCGCTTCGACCTTCGTTTTCACTTCTTCGGCGTCGACTTTGTTCGACTGCGAGGTGTTGTAGCTGTAGGCGCTCAAATACGATTTCGGATAGCCGTCTTTTTCGAAGTTGGCGATCATCGTGTTCCAGAGCGAGGCGCTCTCCACGTATCCGTGGACGAACAGGATCGGGTCCTGAGCGCTCGCGCCGGCGGGTGCCAGGGCGGTACCGGTGATGCAGAGGGCGATCGCGGTGACGATCGCTGCCAGTCGTCTACTGACCAATGTTCTCTCCTAGGTTGAGCGCAGGCGCCTCCCAAGCGCGCTGCTGTGACTCCCGAGCAGACCGGTTAAATACTCGGGAGCGGCTGAGTAAATCAGCTAGGAGGCGTCGCTGCCAGGCGTCACGGGTGACGGAACCTGTATCTCCCGCTTGAGGATCTTCCCCGTCGGACCCTTTGGCAGGTCGTCGATGAACCAGACCTGGCGCGGGTACTTGTAGGCGGCGATCCGCTCCTTGACGTACTCGCTGACTTCCTCCGGGGTCAGCTCCTCGCCCTCGTGGAGGACGACCGCGGCGCAGATCTCCTCGCCCCACTGTTGGTGGGGAGCGCCGAGCACCGCGGCTTCGCGGATCTTCGGGTGCTCGTAGAGGACCTCCTCGACCTCGCGCGGGTAGACGTTGTAGCCGCCGCGGATGATCAGGTCCTTCTTGCGGTCGACGATGAAGAAGTAGCCGTCCTCGTCGATCCGGGCCATGTCGCCGGTGTGGAACCAGCCGCCGCGCATCGCCTCCTCGGTGGCTTCCGGTTTTTCCCAGTAGCCCTTCATCACGTTGTGGCCGCGGATCACGATCTCCCCGACCTCGCCCAGCGGGACCTCGGCGTCGCTCTCGTCGACGACCTTCATCTCGACCTCGCGCAGCGGGGTCCCGATCGAACCGGGCTTGCGCGGCCGGCCGGGGTGGTTGCTGCTCGCCACCGGCGAGGTCTCCGAGAGGCCGTAGCCCTCGAGCAGTTCGCACTCGAATGCCTCCTCGAAGCCGCGCAGCACCTCGACCGGCATCGAGGCGCCGCCGGTGATGCAGATCCGCAGCGAGGAGGTGTCGAACTCCTCGCGGCCGGGGTGGTGGAGGAGCGCCCCGTACATCGTCGGCACCCCGTAGAAGTGGGTGACGCCGTCGCGCCGCATGATCTCCAGCGCCTCGCCGGGATCGAATTTGGGCAGCAGGGTGAGGGTCGCGCCGACCCGCAGCGAGGCGTTCATGCTCACCGTCTGGCCGAAGGAGTGGAAGAGCGGCAGCGCGCCGAGGGCGATGTCGCCCGGCTCGATCGTGCAGGTGGTTTGGGAGGCGATCTCGGCGTTGCGGGTGAGGTTGAAGTGGGTCAGCTCGGCGCCCTTGGGTTTGCCGGTCGTGCCCGAGGTGTAGAGGATCACCGCCGTGTCCTCCGCATCGGTCGCGGCGACCTCGGGGTCGGGATCGCTGTCGCGGAGCAGGGCGGCGAAGGAGTCGGGCTCGACCTCGATCAGCTCGGCGCCGGCATCGGCCGCGCCGGCTCGGGCCTCCTCGCCGAAGCCGTGCCAGGCGAGCAGCAGCTTGGCGCCGGAATCCTCGAGGTAGAAGGCGATCTCCCGCCGCTTCAACAGGACGTTCATCGGTACCACGATGCCGCCGGCGCGGAGCACGCCGTAGTAGGAGATCGGGAACTCTAGGACGTTGGGCAGCATCACCCCGACCCGATCCCCCTGCCCCAGGCCCCGCTCGCGGAGTAGGGCGGCGAGGCGGGCGCCGCGATTGTCCAGTTCGGCGTAGGTCAGCTCGAGGTCGCCAAGCCGGACGGCCACCTCCGCCGGCGCCCTGGCGGCGCTCTCGGTGACGATCGAAGCGAGATTCGTGCCCATCAGATTCCTCTCCCGACTGGATTTCTCCCCGGAGCCAGTCTAGACCCCGTTTTCGGGTTCGCTAGGCTCGCCGCCCATGGACGACCTTGGACACCCTGTCTCTTACCTGGTGGCGAAGCGAGGGATTCCCGTCTTCTCGAGCGAGGGGGAGAACCTTGGCCGAGTCGTCAAGGTGCTTGCCGCGCCCGAGGCGCACCTGTTCGACGGCATCCTCTTCGACACCAAGCGCGGGCCTGGAGGGCAGCGTTTCGTCGACGCCCCCGAGGTCGGGCAGATATACGAACGCGGCGTCGTCCTCACGATCGGTGCCGCCGAGGTCGATTCGCTGCCCAAACGTCGGCCCTAGTTACCTCTAGGATGGCGGCATGCACCGCCATTTCCTGATCATTCTTTCCGCTCTGGCGGCAATCTGCGTCGGCTGCGGTGGGGGCAGCGACGAGCCCGAAGTCACGGTCTTCACCTTGCCGATCAAGGGCGCCGCACCGGATCGTCCCGAGAACACGGTTCATCCTGGCCCGAACGGGCTGGTAGGACCGGAGCCCAAGCCGGTGATCCCCGATACGCCTCCTCCACACGGCCTCTATGGCCAGAACCTGATCGACGGAATTGGCAGCCGCGCGAGCTACGGAACCCGCTTGACCCTGGAGCTGCTGGGCGTCGACTACGAAACCCGAAAGAAGTTCTACTCCTCCTGGGACGAGGGGCGGCCGCTGATCGTCACCCTCGGCAACGGAAAGCTGATCGAGGGATTGGAACACGGGATCGTCGGCATGGAGGTGGGGGATCTACGTGAGATCGTCGTCCCGGCCCGGCTGACGAGTGGCGCCGATCGGCTGTGGGGAGCGCCGGCTGATTCCGCGCTCGTTTTCGTCGTCGGCCTGCTCGACGTCAATGAACCGCCGGACGGCGTATGATCGCGCCGATGCGGGGAGCCCTCTTACTGGTCGCGGCATGCTTGGCGCTGGTCGTCGCCGGCTGTGGCGGCGATTCATCGACGACGTCCTCCTCGTCAGGCGAAGAAACCGCCGCCGAACAGGCCGATACCGGGAAGAAGACGAAGCCGACGGTGTCTGCCCCGAACGGAGCTGCGCCGAAGAAACTGACCACCAAGGACCTCGAAGAAGGCACGGGAGTAACCGCTAAGTCAGGCGATGTGGTGACGGTCCAGTACGTCGGCGTCAACTACAAGTCAGGCAAGGAATTCGATGCCTCCTGGGACCGCGGCGAACCGTTCAGTTTCACCCTCGGGGGCGGCGAAGTCATCCCCGGCTGGGACCAGGGCATCGAAGGCATGAAGGTCGGCGGCCGCCGCGAACTGATCATCCCGCCAGAACTGGGCTACGGCGCGGCCGGCGCGCCACCGGCGATCCCGCCCAACGAAACGCTGATCTTCGTCGTCGACCTCGAAGCGGTCGAATAGACCTACCGCGCGGCGGCATCGTCCTGTGTCGCGCGCCCCGATTGCCGAACGCCTGACGGCTCAGGGCCTATCCGGCAAGCCGCTGTCCTCACCAGAGGCGGTCGCGGAGCGGCTGTTGGCGGTGCAGGGGCAAGACCCGCGCGGGACGCGGCTGGCAGTGCGGGCGCGCACCGAGGGGGTGAGCGCCGCCGACGTCGACCGGGCGCTGAGCAAGGACCGCTCGCTGCTGATCACCTGGTTGAACCGGGGGACGCTTCACCTGGTGCGCAGCGAGGACTACCCGTGGCTGCACGCGTTGACGACGCCCACCCATTTCGCCAGTTGCGAGCGCCGACTGCGACAGGAGGGGGTGTCGGAGAGCGCCGCCGAGCGCGCGATGGAGACGGTGGAGAAGATCCTCGCCGCGGAGGGACCGCTCGGCGGCAGGGATCTGCGGGCGAGGCTGGCGGATGCCAGTGTGCGGACCGAAGGCCAGGCGTTCATCCACCTGATGTTCCTCGCCGCCGCCCGCGGGGTCCTCGTGCGCGGTCCGATGCTCGGCAGGGATCACGCCTATGTCCTCGTCCGCGACTGGCTCGGCGAGCCGCGGCCGGTCGACCGGGACCGGGCGCTGGCGGAGCTCGCCCGCCGCTACCTGGTCGGGCACGGCCCCGCCGACGACCGCGACCTGGCGCGGTGGGCCGGGCTGCCGCTGCGGGATGCCCGCGCCGGCCTCGGGGCCATCGCCGCCGAGCTGGAGCAACGCGAGGACGGGCTGCTCGACCTGAAGGACCGACCGGGCACCGCGCCCCTGCCGCCGCCGCGACTGCTCGGCGCCTACGACCCGCTGCTGCTCGGCTGGACCTCGCGCGAGGAAGTCGTCGGCCCGCACAAGATGCTGGTCACCAACAACGGGATCTTCCGGCCGTTCGCTTTGGTCGACGGTCGCGCCGTCGCCACCTGGCGGTTGGCGGGCGGCAAGGTGACGATCGAGCCGCTCGGAACGGTGCGAAAGAAGGACGCCGCCGCGCTCGATGACGAAGCGCGGCGGGTCCTGGAGTTCTTGGCTGCCTAGGAGGGGCTGGGCGGATCCTCGTCGAGGCGCGGCGGCATCGCGTCGCCGGTGACCGGTGGTGCTTCCTGGCCCGGCAGCGGCTCGGCCTCCTGCTCCCAGACGTGGTTGAGCGAGACCTGCAGGTAGGCGAAGAACGCCGGCGAGAGCAGCAGGTAGAGGATCAGTGAGATCCAGCCGTTGACCGGCTCTTTGCCGGCCAGCCGGGCGGCACCCATGACGCGCTTGGTCCCGCGCCAGTAGGAGACCAGCGGCGGCACGATGATGAGGAATCCCGGGACCAACGCCAGCAGCGAGTTGGTCGGGTTCTGGCCGAGGTCGTACCCCTTTGCCTCGCCGTAGGCCTTCAGCTCCTTGTTGACCCGGTACCACCAGACGAGGTGATAGATGCCGAAGGTGACGAACGGCAGCAGGGCCACGGCCCAGGGGTTGCGCACCTTCACTTCCTGCTCGGTGCCGCGAATCTTCATCTCGTAAGCCATGGATCTCCGTTCCGGTGGATGGGGGTACTCAGGCGATGTCGGTCGCCGCAGCCTCCCCCTTTAGGCGGAACGGCGCAACCAGCCCTCGTTCCTTTTCGTCATCCCACTAGTATCTGATTGGTGAACGTTTGTTACGCAATGGCGACGATCATGATCGCCATGGCGTTCACCGGGTGCGGTGGGAGCGACGGGACGGCTGCCACGACCGACCGGGAAACGGAGACGACCACCGCGAGCGAACCCAAGGTCGACTACCCGGTTCCGCAGGCGCCGCCGCAGAAGGGCCCGCTGAAGAAGCTTGTGATCAAGGACCTCCAGGCTGGGACTGGGCCGGTGGCCCACTGGGGAGATGAGGTCGCGGTTCGCTACGTCGGCCTGGACTACCGGACCGCGGACATCTACTCCCAGCACTGGAAAAGCGTTGCGCCGCTGGACTTCGCGCTCGACGGCGAATCGGTCAGCGTCGGCTGGCAGAAAGGCATCGAGGGGATGAAGGTCGGCGGGCGGCGTGAAGTTCTGATCCCCAAACGCCTTCTATTCGAAGACGAAGAC